>Ga0209581_1000670_pt1 | contig 57991 bp, 63 predicted proteins | sample Coa_R2_FD_187160 | JGI IMG/M metagenome (GOLD analysis project Ga0209581, IMG submission 187160) | Surface soil microbial communities from Centralia Pennsylvania, which are recovering from an underground coalmine fire - Coalmine... | ecosystem: Environmental > Terrestrial > Soil > Unclassified ...
CCCCAACAATCCGGAGACCGAGGCGGTGCTGCTGGAGCGGGCGCGCGCGCTGCATCCGGAACTGACCATCGCCGACGATGCGCCGTCGCGCTTCCGCAAGGAGGGGGGCGGAGCGCCCGCCCCTGCGGCCGCCGCGGCCGAGGCCAACGGCGCGCCGGCACCTGCCGCGGCTGCCGCCCCCGCACCCAAGCCCGCCGCTCCCGCCCCGGCTGCAAAGGCACCCGCGCCCGCCCCCGCCCCCGCTGCCGCATCCGCCGCCGCTGCCGCGCCGATTGCGATGATCAATCTGCCCAAGGATGTCGGCGCATTGCCGGGTCCAATTGGGGAAAAGCACTTCGACGGCGAGCTTGGCGAGGACTTCGAGGCCGTCCTTGCGATGGTCGATACCGCCCCGGTCAAGTCGGCTCCCGGACCGGTTCAGGTCGGGCTGAGACTCCTCGAGCCGATTCTTGGAGCGATGCCGGATTCGACCAAGGTGATGCTGGAAGAGGCGGTAGGCTCGCCTTCGGGGTTCTCGCGCGCACGCTCAACCGCTTTGAACGTGATTGTAAATCTGATCCTCTATCCCGCCATCCTCACCGCTTTTTCGGTCGTGGTGATGGGCGATTCATTGTTTTCACTCGCGACGCGCGGATGGATTTTCCTTGGCGTGCTGCTCGCTATCGGCGAAACGGTGTGGCGCCTGCGTGAAGGAATTCTGCAGGCGAAGCCCGCTTCGGAGATGGTCTATCGCGCGGCGGCATACGGACTCGCGATTGCTCCTCTCGGTTCTCTCCTCGCACGAGGCGGCGCGATCGGAAGGAAGGTCGAACGCAAGGTTGCGTTCGACGGATTCCAGACCGATTTGCACGACGAAAAGCTCGAACGCGATCGCCGCTACGGCACGGTCTATACGGTCAAGGAGTATGCGAACGCCTACCTGGTGAGGCTGGAGATGCCGCGAAAGCTGCCTGCCTCTTCCTTGAAGCGGCTATGGAACCTGCCGGACGAGATGCCCGATTACGACTACAACATCGCGCTCAACGACAACGTGTTGACGATCAATGCAAGCGTGCGCGGCGAAGCGCTGCGACGGCTCTCGTACGTCTCCTCCGCTTTTCCGGCAGACTTCATGACTCGCATCGAGTTCGGCAAATCGACCGCCGCCTTCAGGCATCGCCTGCGCGACAAGGTCATCGAAATCGTCGTGCTGAAGGGCGAACCGAGCGAGATGAAGAGCGCCGCATGAGGTAATATTTCCTCGAGAAGCGCCGAACGGCTGAGTGCTTCGGCGCGATGTGAGTTGGTGCCGTCGATGGCGATCCATATTCGGGACGCCACTGATCGCGATCTCCCCAGAATCGTCGAGATCGAGCAGCTAGCGTTCCCCACCCCGTGGAGCCTGGGAGCATTCCGCCGCGAACTCACGCTCCCGTTTTCGCGCCTGACCGTCGCGGTTGCCGAAAAGGACCCTCTGCCTGAAGGATTCCTGTGCCGATGGCTCGTGGCCGATGAATGCCACGTGCTGAATGTTGCGGTACATCCCGATTATCGCCGGTTTGGGGTCGGAGCGAGGTTGCTCGGTGCGACAATCTCGGAGGCCCGCGAAAAGGGCGCTGACCTGGTGACTCTGGAGGTTAGGCGCTCGAACCTGGCTGCGCGGGGACTTTATCGCAAGTTTGACTTTGAGGAACGGCGTTTGAGACGGCACTACTACGGGCCCGGAGAAGACGCGATTGTGATGGAACTTAGGCTTTAGGCAGCTAACTGCATCATACAACTTCAACTGTCGTTCTATTTTCAAGAAATCGCCGGTTTTCTGGCAATTCGCTGTTACAAATTTCATGAGAGTGTGTCATAATGATGTTGCATTCCAGGCATCATCAGAAGGGTGATGAACCGCAGGTCATCAACCTGACTGAAATCGAACGCCTGTCGATAGTGCCTCAGTATCCAGCGTGAAAGACTCTCATCTGTCGTTCAAAAAAGGCGAGAAGGTAGTTTATCCAGCGCATGGTGTCGCCGTTATCGACGACATCCAGATGCGTGTCATCTCCGGAACCGAGCGCAAATTTTACATGCTGCGAATCCTCGGCGCTGAAAAGATGACCATCATGATTCCTACCGAGAACGTGGAGCAGGTGGGTTTGCGGCGCGTGATCGGAAAGGACATGGTCGATAAAATTTATCGAATTTTGCGCCAGCGCAAGGTCGAGGTGGACACGCAGACGTGGAACCGGCGCTACCGTGAATATACGGAGAAGATCAAGACCGGTTCTCCGCTCGAAATCGCCAAGGTGCTGCGCGATTTGCTGGTGCTGAAGGGTGACAAGGAACTCTCCTTCGGCGAGCGCAAGATGCTCGACACGGCGCGCTCGCTGCTCGTCAAGGAACTCTCGATCGCCAAGGCTCATCCGGAAGAGAAAATCATGGAAGAGCTGAAGACGATCTTCGCCAACTGACGCGACAGGAACTTCTCATCGCATCGAACCCCAAAGGGGTCGGCGGCCGCCGACCCCTTTTTGTTTCTTGCGGCGGGCCGCGCTAAGAAAGGGGGCCATGATGAAACAAGCGGGGCGATGGGTTTCGATTCCGGTAGCCGTGGTTACGATGGCGCTCGCCGGCACGCTGGCGGCGGCAACCGGCACGGCCGACCTTCGATGCAACGATCTGCTGGCCGCGTTGCGCGACGGCAAATATGGACAGGCGACTTCCCATTTCAGCGACCGGATGAAAGCGGCGTTGGGTCCCGACAAGCTGGCCGATGTATGGCAGCAAGAGACCTCGATTCACGGCAAGCTCATCGATTGGAAAATCGTGCAGAATCAAACCTTCGGCCGGAACGAGGTTGTAATCGCAACACTGAACTTTGAACGTCCGTCAGGATTGGCAGCGCAGGTGAGCGTAGACGGCGAAACCGGAGAAATTTCGGGGTTGTATTTCATCAAGGCCCCCGCTCCGGCGGAAACGGCTCCCGCCCCGGCGCCATCGTACATTGATTCCGGGAAATTCCAGTCAGAAGACGTGCATGTCGGCGCTCCGCCCTTTGAACTGCCGGGCATCCTGACCGTGCCCACCGGCAATGGGCCGTGGCCCGCGGTAGTTATGCTTGGCGGTTCGGGACCCAACGACAAAGACGAAAGCATCGGCCCGAATCATCCGCTCAAGGACATCGCGGAAGGCCTGAGCTCTCACGGTATCGTCGTGCTGCGCTACGACAAACGCACCCGCGCGTACGGCAAGAAGATGGACCCGCGGCACACCACCGTTAAGGAAGAGTACCTTGACGATGCGATCGCAGCGGTAAATTTCCTGCGCTCGCGCAAAGAGGTCGCCAGGGATCGCATTTTCATCGCCGGGCACAGCCTCGGCGCTACGATCGCGCCCGAGGCTGCGCTTCGGGCGGCCCCGATCCAGGGACTGATCCTGCTTGCGCCGACCGGACGCAAGTTTGGACAGACTGTCGTCCAGCAGATGCGCTTTCTGGAAGAGGGATCTCATCAGCAGCTCGACGAGATCGAGCGCAAGGCGAACGAGCTGGACAATCATCTGATGCCGCCGACCGAGAATTTCATGGGAGCACCCGCCTCTTACTTCTATGACCTTGACGCGCGCGACGAAGTCGCGATGGCGCGCCAGCTCGGAATCCCGATCCTCATTCTTCACGGCGGGCGCGACTACCAGGTGATCGACCAGGACATCGAGCACTGGCAGCAAGGGCTGAAAGGCGCCGCGCACGTGCGCGTGGAAACCTTCCCCGATTTGAATCATCTGTTTATCGCCGGGACCGGAAAGCCGAACAAGGAGGAATACCTGAAGGCGGGTCACGTCGATGCGAAAGTGATCGATGCGATGACGGCGTTTATCCAGAATCCTCTCTCCAATTGAGCCGCGATGATGAAGACATCCGCGATTATCGTGGCGGCCGGAAGCGGAAGCCGGCTCGGCCGCGGCGAACCCAAGGCATTCGTGCCGCTGGCGGGAAAAGCTCTGCTCTCCTATTCCCTCGCGACGATCGCGCACATCAGCGCCGTCAACGAAGTCGTCATCGCGGTTCCAGCCGGCATGGAGGCGGCCGCGCGGCGCGAAGCTTCGAACCTGGCGGTTCCGGTGAAGATCACCGCCGGCGGCGCCGAGCGGCAGGATTCCGTCAGGATGGCGCTCGCGATCACATCCGCGTTGAGTGAAATGGTTGTCGTTCACGATGCGGCCCGTCCGCTCGCAACGCTCGAGCTGTTCGAGGCCTGCCTCGCCGCGGCTGAGCGCGCCGGCGGAGCCATCGCGGCAACTCCGGTCGCGGACACGCTCAAGCGCGTCGGCGACGATCGCGCGATCGTCGCGACGGTGCCGCGCGCGGGACTGTGGCAGGCGCAGACGCCGCAGGCTTTTCTCAGGACTCTGCTGCTGGCCGCGCACGATCGCGCGCAGCGCGAGGGCATAAGAGCGACCGACGATGCCGACCTGGTGGAACGCGCCGGAGGCAAAGTCGAGGTGGTGGAGTGCGCGACCCCCAACTTCAAGATCACGACCGCCTCGGACCTGGCGCTCGCCGAGGCCCTCCTCTTCGGCACTTCCGCCGCAAGACGTTAGGCGAGATCTCGTGCGGCTGGTTTTTTCGGCGTGGCCGCGGTCTTTCAGTCGGGCCGGAGAGCGGAAGCGGAGTTGACGATACCCTCGTTCAGCGAACCGGAGCGGAATCCCTTGAGATCGATCGTCACGAAGCGGAAGCCGATTTTCTTGAGCTCGCGATCGACGATGTCCCGAATCTCGGGTTCGAGGATCCGCGCTATCTGGCTGCTTTCGACTTCTATTCTGGCAACCTCGCCGTGATAGCGCACGCGAGCGACGCGAAAGCCGAGCGCATGCAGAATCTTCTCGCCGTCTTCGACCCGCCGCAGGCCCTCGGGCGTGATCGTGGTGCCATAGGGAAACCGCGACGACAGGCATGGTGACGCCGGGCGGTCCCACGTCTCGAGCCCCATCGACCGCGAAATCTCCCTGATTTCCGCTTTGGCCAGTTCGGCCTCAACCAGGGGATGGCGGACGCGGCGTTCGGAGGCAGCCTTCATGCCGGGACGGTAATCATGCAGATCGTCGAGGTTGAGCCCGTCAACGATCTCGCTGATGCCTAGTTCGGCCGCCTTGGCTTCGCAGATCTCGAAGAGATTGGTCTTGCAAAGGTAGCAGCGGTTGATCGGATTAGCCGCATAGCCGGGAATCTCAAGCTCGTTGGAGCTGATGATCAGGTGGCGCGCCCCGATCGTGGCCGCCATCCTGGTCGCGGTATCGCGATCGTGCTCGGGCATCGTCGGCGACGTCGTCGTGAGCGCGAGCACTCGGTCGCCGATGGTGTCGTGGGCAACCTTGAGCACAAAGGTTGAATCGACGCCGCCGGAAAACGCGACGATGACCGATTTCATCGGCGCGAAAATCGCGCGAAGCCGATCGAGTTTCAATCCGAGTTGTTCGTTCATCGCGGTCAACGATTCAGCCGTTTTCAAATGCCTTCAGCCTGGAACAGATCTGTCGTCAGATATCTTTCACCGGTATCGCAGAATACCACGGCAACGACTTTGCCTTTGCCGAGGCGGCGGGCGACCTGGACCGCCGCATAGCAATTGGCGCCCGAAGAAATGCCGACCAGCAATCCCTCCTCGCGCGCAAGCCGGCGCGAATACGCGGCGGCATCTTCGTCGCTGACCGTGATTATCTCGTCATACGAGCGCGTGTCGAGGTTCTTGGGCACGAAGCCCGCGCCTATCCCCTGAATTTTGTGAAAGCCGGGCTCGCCTCCCGACAGCACCGGAGAATTTGCCGGTTCAACGGCGACCACCTGCACCTTGGTTTTGGAATGCTCGTGCAAATAGCGTCCGGCTCCCGAGATTGTGCCACCCGTGCCGACGCCCGCCACAAAGGCGTCAATCCGCGCAAGCTGCTCCATCAGCTCGGGCCCCGTCGTGCGATAGTGGATCTCGGGATTTGCGGGATTGCTGAACTGCTGGGGCATAAAGTAACGCGGATTTTCGCGGCAGAGTTCCTCCGCCTTCGCGATCGCCCCATGCATCCCGCGCGTGTCGGGCGTCAGCACCAGTTTGGCGCCGTACGCCACCAGCAATGAACGGCGCTCCTCGCTCATCGTGTCAGGCATCGTGAGGATTAGGTTGTAACCTTTGACCGCGGCTACCAGCGCGAGACCAATTCCGGTATTGCCGGAGGTTGGCTCCACGATGGTGTCGCCGGGCTTGATGCGCCCGACCTTCTCGGCCGCCTCGATCATCGAAAGGCAGATGCGATCCTTGACGCTGCCGCCGGGGTTATAGTTTTCGAGCTTGGCCCATACTTCGGCGTCATCCTTTCCGGGGATGCGGTTGAGCCGCACAACCGGCGTGTGCCCGATGAGGTCAAGTGGCGAATGCGCGACGCTGATTGGCATGAGCCAATTCTAGCCGTAATTCGCCGCCGTTTGCGACCAGCCGAAGATCGGTGCGACGCCCCGATTTTTGCCGAATTCCCGCATTAGGATAGAAATTCTTCCTATGCGTGTGCTCGTTATTTTTCCGGGCGCGTTGGGCGACCTGGTATGCCTCGGACCCGCCATCCGCGCGATCGGACGCTCGCACCTCGCGGTGGAATTGATGGCGCGCGCGGAGCTGGCGAGATTCGCGTGCGGGCGGATGGGAGTTTCGGCCGGGCATTCGATCGATCGGCGCGAGGTCAGCATGCTCTTTCGCGGCAGTGAAGTTCCGGACGATCGCGCGCGATCATTCTTTGGGCAGTTCGAGCGCATCTACTCGTTCTTTGCTTCCGACGATCCAGAGTTCCGCCACTCGCTCAAATTCGCGTGCGGCGCGGAGATATCGTTTCATCCCTTCCGTCCGCCCGGCACCGGTCACGTAGCGCGCCTCTATCTCGAATCGATCGGCTGTGGCGGCGAGCCGCTTGAATCTCGAATCGATCCGACCGGGCACGACCTCGATGCCGCGGCGAGGGTTTTGCGCGAACTCGGGATGGTGCCGCGCAAGTTTGTGATTGTTTTTCCAGGGAGCGGAAGCGCGGCAAAAAACTGGCCGCAGGACCGCTTTCTCAACCTTTCGGCAAAGATCTCCTCGAGTTTGAGGCCGCTGGTCGTTCTGGGACCGGCTGAAATTGAGATCGCCGAAACATTCCTGAAACACGGAGTCGCCACGATTACGAACCTCGAACTTGGAACCGTAGCCGCCCTCGCGCATCTTGCCGCTGGATTCATCGGCAATGACTCGGGTGTTTCGCATCTGGCGGCCGCGTCCGGGGCGCCGGGGGTCGTGATTTTCGGGCCGACGGACCCGGATCGATGGGCTCCGCTGGGCGATGTCGCCGTCGTGCGGCGGCGGCCGCTGGCGGCGCTAGGGGTCGACGAAACCCTGAACATCCTGCATTCCCGCCTCGTCTCTTGATACGATTATTCACGACGCCAGGGAGGCATCGGGAGAGCGTCAGGCGGCCGATGTCTTTTGCGGCAGGGATGGTTACATTGACTGTAAAAAAGGCGGGGCGTAGCTTCGAAAGACGCGTTCTTCGGTGCATTTCGCCCACGGTATCTGAAAAATCATGAACAGCTTCGTCAAGACCACGTTCTTGCTAGGCGTTATGACCGGACTGCTGATGCTGATCGGCGGCCTTTTGGGCGGGCGCGGCGGCATCGAATTGGCGTTTGTTTTCGCGGCCGTATTGAACTTCGGCAGCTACTGGTTTTCGGACCGAATTGTCCTGGCCGCTTACGGCGCCAAGCCACTGGATGCTTCCAACGCGCCGGAACTCTACTCGATCGTAAATGAGCTCGCCCAGTCCGCGCGCATCCCGATGCCGCGGCTGTATTTGATCGACTCCGACACTCCCAACGCTTTCGCCACGGGCAGAAATCCGCAGCATGCGGCGGTCGCGGTCACTCGCGGAATCCTGCGCATCTGCGATCGCGAGGAACTCAAGGGCGTGCTCGGCCATGAGCTCTCCCACGTCATCAACCGCGACATCCTGACCAGCTCGATTGCCGCGACCCTGGCGGGCGCGATCATGATGCTTGCGTCGTGGGTGCGATGGGGCGCGATTTTCGGCCTGGGGCGCGGCGATGAAGACGAAGGCGGCGGAATCGTCGGGCTTATTGTAATTGGCGTTCTCGCGCCGATCGCGGCCACCCTGATCCAGCTCGCGATCTCGCGCACGCGCGAGTATCAGGCTGATGCGAGCGGAGCCCGCCTGACCCACAACCCTCTGCTCCTCGCCAACGCGCTGCGCAAGCTGGAGGCATCGAACGAGCGGATGCCGCTGGATGCCAGCCCGGCCACCGCGCATCTGTTCATCGTAAACCCGCTGAGCGCGCAAGGAATAGCGCGCCTGTTTTCAACCCATCCGCCCATCGAGGAACGCATCCGTCGCCTCGAACACATGGCGGTCAACGTGCAGTAGTCCTGGAACCGCAAATGGAATCGGAAGAGAAGAACAAGGGTTTCACGGTTCAGGATCGCAGGCGTTTCTCCTCCGATGGAGAAGCCAAGGCGCAGGAGCCGGAAGAAAAACCCGCCGCCACCGCTGGCGCATCCAGTTCCGAAGCCACGGCGCAACCTGCCGCCCCGCATGAGCATCAACAGGCCCCCGCCCAGCCCGAGGTAAACTTCACCACGTTCATGGTGGGTCTCTCGACGCAGGCGCTGGTGGCGTTGGGCGAGATTCCCGATCCGGCCTCGGGCCAGAACGCGAAAGATCTGCATGCCGCCCAGCAATTGATCGATATAATTGGAATGCTGCGGGAGAAAACTCGCGGTAATCTCGATCGCGATGAGGATAGCCTGATCGAAGCGATTCTCTTCGATCTGCGAATGAAATACGTTGAACTTGCGAGGCAATCGGCTCGCTAGGAGTCCGATCGCCCTCTTGGCAATGCCGTTGAAATTATTTCGATTTGTCCCGGCTGCGGCCCTTTCCGCCATCGTGGCTTTCGCCGCGCCGGCGCTGTGCGGCTCCGACGGCGCGATGCGCTATTGGACCGAGGTTCCCGAAGCCGGCCATATCGCCAAAGCGCAAACTCTTCCTGACTTCGTCGAACTGGCCGCCAAGCTGAGCCCGGCCGTCGTCAACATCTCCACCGAAGAGGCGCCAGAGAGCGAAAGCGAAGGAGAGTACGAGGGCCCGCCTTACAGCCATCAACGCGGCAAATCGCTCGGCTCAGGCTTCATCGTATCGAAAGACGGCTACATCCTGACCAACGACCATGTGATCGAAAATCCGCACAAGGTCACTGTCACTCTGCAAAACGGCCACAACTATGCCGCCAAGGTCGTGGGCGGCGATCCGAAGACCGACGTCGCGCTCCTAAAGATCGATGCCGGCAACGATCTGCCGGTTGCGCCGCTCGGCAACTCCGACGATGTGAAAGTCGGGCAATGGGTGATGGCGATTGGCAATCCGTTTGGCTTCGACCATTCCGTCACGGTCGGCGTGGTCAGCGCCAAGGGCCGGTTTCTTCCCGACAGCCTCGATCAGTTCATCCAGACCGACGCGTCAATCAATCCCGGCAACTCGGGCGGGCCGCTGATCGATCTGAACGGCGGCGTGGTCGGCGTCAATTCCGCCATCTACACCCGCACCGGGCAGAACATGGGAATCGGTTTCGCGATTCCAATCAACCTGGTCAAGGAAGAGTTGCCCCAGCTTCGCGAGCGCGGGAAAGTCACCCGAGGATGGCTCGGCGTTTATATCCAGGAAGTCACTCCCGAGCTCGCGGAGTCGATGGATTTGAAGGAAGCGAAGGGCGCACTGGTCGCCGAGGTTCTCAAGGGCAGCCCCGCGGCCATCGCCGGCGTGAAGCGCGGCGACGTGATCGTCGAGTTCGACGGCCACCCCATTTCCGATCGGCGTGAACTGCCGCTTCTGGTCGCGGAAACTCCGCTCGGCAAGACCGTCACGCTCAAGGTGATCCGCGACAAACAGGCACAGACCCTGAGCACCACCATCACCGAATCGCACGAAGCCGAGCTCGCATCCGCCGAGAGCACTCCAAAGTTCGGTCCGGGAGTTCGTTCGTCGTTCGGGCTGCGCGTGCAGGACCTGAGTCCCGACCTGGCTCATCAGCTCGGGCTGGATGCCGACAGCGGGGTGATGATTTCGGGGGTCGAGCCCGGCAGCCGCGCGGAAGAGGCAGGACTGCAGAAGCGCGACGTTATTCTCGAAGTGAACCGTTCGCCGGTGAAAGATGTCAACGCATATCAGCAGGCGCTGAAAGCGGGCGGCAAGGGAAGCATCGTTCTGCTTCTGGTCAAAAGGGGCGATTCGACGCTGTACTTCGCGCTCAAACCCGAAGCGTGATCCTGCCGGCTTCGCCGATCAATGCCCCCTCAGCCAAAGCCCAAGGAACGCCGCCGATGGTCCGTATGGCGAGTGTTCAAGATCCTGCTGCTGTGCGCAGCCGCCGTGATCCTTTTTCTCGTTCCGCCCGCTCTCTACTACTTTTCCTCGTACTATCACGCGCTTGAGCAGGAGGTTGTGGCACGGATGTCCGGCAAACGCTGGAACATCCCGTCGCGCATCTACTCCGATTCAACCATCATCTATCCCGGCCAGAACCTCAAGGACATCGGGTTCTTCGAGCGGCTCGCGCGACTCAACTACCATCGCACCGACCCCGGCAAGGTAAGCGCGCGCGGCGAATACAGCTACAACGCGACCACCGGAAAACTGGCCATTTTTCTGCACAGTTTCGCCTATCCATATCGGCAGTTCGGCGGAGAGCTGGTGGAGTTAACCGTCTCGAAGAACGACATTATCCAGTCGATGCACGATGTCGGCATGGGCAAGACGATCTACTCGATCGAGCTGGAGCCGGAACTGATCAGCGGCATCTTCCAGGGAAGCTGGGAGCAGCGGCGGCTGGTGCGCCTGAGCCAGATTCCGCCCGCCTTCATCAACGCGATTCTGGCCGCCGAAGATCACCGCTTTTACGAGCATCACGGCGTCGATCCCGTCCGCATCATCAAGGCCGCCCTCGTGGATCTGACCTCGCATACCATCCGCCAGGGCGGCTCGACCCTGACGCAGCAGTTGATGAAGAACTTCTTTCTGAGCAGCGAGCGGAGTTACAAGCGGAAAATAAAAGAGGCGATAATGGCCTATATCGCCGAGCAGAAATACTCCAAGGACGAAATCCTGGAAAACTACATCAATGACATCTATCTCGGCCGGCGCGGACAGGAAGGAATCTACGGTGTCTGGGAGGCGTCCGAATACTATTTCTCAAAAGAGCCGCGCGACCTGACTATCGGCGAGATGGCCACCATCGCCGGGATGATCAGCTCCCCAAACCGGCTCAATCCGCTCCGGCATCCCGATCTCGCTCGACAGCGCCGCAACGAAGTGCTCGGCTCGATGCTCCAGGACGGTTACATCACCAAAGCCGAGTATGACGACGCGGTAGCGGAGCCCCTGCACGCGCGCGAGGTCTATACCGAAAACAACGATGCGCCCTACTTCGTGGACTATGTAAAAAAGGAGCTCGCCGATCGCTATCCGGCGCAGGTGCTTACGGCCGAGGGCCTTCGCATCTTCACCACGCTCGACGTGCATATGGAAAAACTCGCCGAGAAGGCGGTGCGCGACAATCTGTCTCAACTCGAAGGGAAGTATCCGCGGCTGGTGCGCAAGGAAGAGAATCAGAGGCTCGAGGAGTGTCTCGTTTCCCTCGAACCGCAGAGCGGGAAGATTCGCGCGATGGTGGGCGGGCGCGACTACCGGCAAAGCCAGTTCAATCGGGTCACCCAGTCGCACCGCCAGCCAGGGTCGGCCTTCAAGCCCATAACCTATCTTGCCGCCTTCCAGGAAACGCTCGATGGCGGCCCGGAAAAGCTGCTGCCAACCAGCTACGTGGACGACGAGCCCTGGACATGGCAGTACGCCGACAACATGAGCTGGTCGCCCCGCAACTACAAGGACAAGTATTACGGGCACGTTCCGCTGGAATTCGCCCTGGAAGAATCGCTCAACGCGGCAACCTCGAAGGTTGCCTATACCATCGGTCTCGACCGCGTGCTCGAGATGGCAAAGCGGATGGGATTCGGCGATTTGCCGCCGTATCCCTCCGTGGTGCTCGGCGGAATCGAGGTGACGCCGATGCAGATCGCGGCGGCCTACTCGATAATCGCCGACTACGGGATGCGGGTGCCTCCGTATGCGATTACCGCCGTCGTCGATGAAAGCGGCAAGGTGATCGAAGGCCACGAACTCAAGGCGGAGCAGGTGATTTCGCCCGACCTCGCTTACATGATGCAGTTCATGCTCGAACAGGTGGTCAATCACGGCACCGGCTACCCCGCGCGCCTGATGGGATTCAAGATTCCCGCCGCCGGCAAGACGGGAACTACCAATGACGCCAAGGATGCGTGGTTCGTTGGATTCACGCCGAACCTGCTCACGGTCGTGTGGACCGGGTTCGACTCGAAGGAAGACCTGAACCTGACCGGCGCGCAGGCCTCCCTGCCCGCCTGGACGACCTTCATGAAAGCGGCGACCGCGTCGCGTCCGGTGCTGGACTTCACGCCGACGATGGGAATCGTCGCCGAACGCGTCGATCCGCTGACGGGATACAAGGCCGGTCCCTACTGTCCAGTAACGCTGGAAGGCGTTTTCCCGGCAGGATCTCAGCCGACGGAGGTCTGTCCATTCCACAAGCCGGGAACAATCAACGCCTCGGACCATGCGATACCCCAGGCGCCCGATGCTTTGACTGACCCCAACGACTGACGTTAACCTCGGTTGCTTGCTTCGTCGCCTATCCATTCCTGTGGCTGCCGCCCTGTTCCTGATTTGCGCGCCCGCTCGTGGCGGGGCCGGTCCGCTCGTTCTCGCGCATCTCGAAGAGGAATCAATTCCGGCGGCCGATCTGACTCCCACCCCTACCCCGACACCTTCGCCGGAACCCGGCGCTGAAGCCTCCGCGACTCCGACCGACACGCCAACCGCGACACCGACCCCCGCGCCGCTGGGTTCGGAGGTGTTTCCGGAGCCGACGCCGCTGCCGACCGCCTCGGACGAAATGCCCCCGATCGAAGCCGGATCGCTCACGCCGTCGCTTCGCGTAAGCGATTCCTCGCTGCAATCACTAATCGATCAGGAACAAAATCCCGCCCGGGCCGCATCGATGAGAATTGCCGAACAGGCGCGCGCGGAGCTGCTCGACGGTCATCCGGATGCGGCAAGCCGCGAACTTGCGCGCGCGGTCTCGATCGACCCGAGCGATCCGTACGCCTACTTCTATCTGGGCCGCGCCTATATTGCGGAAAAGAACTACTCGCAGGCGATGACCTTCCTCAAGCGGGCGGAAATCGGATTCGGCAGCCAGAACGCGCTCTGGCTCAGTGAAACCCTTGCCTTCGAAGGACTCGCGTATGAAGAGTCGGGCCATGACACCGCCGCAGCCGCGGCGTATCAACAGGCCCTGCAGGTGAACCCGGGAAATCTGATGGCGCGGGTCGGCTACACGCGGCTTGCGCCGTCGGTCGCCCCTTCCGCACCCGAGGGGGCGCCGACAACGAGCGCGGATCAGCCACCCCCGGAGGAAGCTGCTCCTCCACCTCCGCCGGCCGAAGCTCCTCCCTCTGCGCCGCCGGCCGAGCCGGCGCCATCGAGCGACTGATCGCGGCGCTCGGAGTCCGTCGCGCCGTGGCGCCACATGAAGCGGTTGTCCACGCCGAGAATGTCTTCGCGCGCGATTATTTCGAAGCCGAACTTCCGGTAAAGGCGCACGTTCGCCTCGACATCGGTTTCGAGAAACGCTGGCACTCCCTCTTCATCGACCCTTGCGAGGAACGACGAGAGCATCGCCTTTCCGACGCCGCGTCCCTGGAAATCGGGATGCACACCGATGGGGCCGAGATGCCAATGGCGGCGGCGCGGATCGTGTCTCGCCCGCGTGCGCATCAGCTTGAGCGCGCGCGGCAGCGCCGGACCCATCGCCCGAATCATCGCCGATGCGGTTCGCAGCGTATCGCCGATGCCCATCTGACAATCCGGCCATAGGGCTGCGTTCAGTACGCCCACGACTCGCCCGGCGCGCTCCGCAACGAGAACATGGCTGCATCGCCGGCCAAGCTTTGCGAATCTCGCACCCGCCTCCATCATCTTCCGCGCTCGCTCGGGGTCACCGCACACCACTGCGAGCGTGCTGGGATTTCCTAGAAAAGCGAGACTGACCAGTTCGCTCGCCTCTCCGATCTCGGTGTCTGCCATTCGCCGAACCCTGATATCGTCCATCGCCAAAACTCCCGTGTTCCCCGGAGCGACGCTTAACCGGAAGATTCCGCGGCTTCGCTTCAAACCGGCATCATCGCACCCGCGTCCACACCTGCGTCTTGCCGAGCAAAGAGAAGCCGATATAGCCGCGCACGCGCAGCGTGTTCCGATCCTGCACGGTCAACTTGCACGAGTAGGTTCGGCCGTCTTCAGGGTCGTAGATTTTGCCGTGAAGCCATGCCGCCGCGTCGTCGGGATCCTGGTCGAAGCCGCTGAGCAGCGGGAGTCCGACCAGTTTGCGGCGGCGCAGGGCGGGATCGGGATTGTTGGAATCGACCGCGTCTTTGCCGTCGTCGCCGAGCGGGTCCTTGAGCCATACGATAGTGCCGCACAGGCTGGCGCCGCATCTCTCGATCCGCACGTGAGATTCGTCGCCGTCGGTGGCCCACACGCCCACCGGATCCGGCTGAGGATCCGGCGCGGCGCAACGCGCCTGCGGGGCGAGCGAAATGAGGATCGCCGCCGCCGCAACGATCGAGAGAAACGGCGGCATTCGTTTGCGCTCGGTCTCGCGAAAAGCCCGGCTCATGATGGTTGCCCGTGCCTCCGGATTCTGCATATCATCGTTACATATCGTTGTTACATATCGACGTTACGGAAGCAAACATGCCCAGGCGGATCAATCGCACCCTCAAACGTTCCCAGTTCGTCGCCGCGGCTCGCCGGATTATCCGCAGGCGCGGCCTCGCCGCCGCAACCCTGCGGCGCGTGGCCGCTGAAGCCAACTGCACGACCGGATCCCTCACCCACTATTTCAGCAATCGCGAGGCGCTGCTCATCGCCGCCCTGCGCGATTCCCACGGCGCCGCGGCGGCGCGGATGGCCTCCGCGGCGGCCAACGCCCGCGAGGGACTTCCGCGCCTTGAAGCCATCGTTCTCGAAGCCCTTCCCCTGGACGGGGATCGGATGGAGGAATGGAAGACGCGGCTCGCTTTCTGGGGAGCCCTGGGCGGAAGCGAGGCGTTGCGGCGCGAAAACGCGCGCCGCTTCGCGCAGTGGAATGAATTTCTGCGCCGCCATCTGGCCGCGCTCGTGCCCGACCGCGAAACGCTGAGGCGCGAGGTGATCCTGCTTGCGGCCCTCGTGGACGGCCTTGCGATGCGCCTGGTCACCGAGTGCCGCACGCCAGAGCAGATCCGCGCGGCGACGCCCGAAATCGCGGCCGCCGTGCGCCTTCATTTGCGCGCGCTGCGCCACCGTTATGCGTGACCGCGCCGATTGATTCAACACGTCTTCCACCCCCCGCGCGCCCATCGAGCCGCTCTTTGCTGCGCCGTCGCGACGGATTATTCTCGATCGAACGCTTGCTCCGGACGTGCTGATACTCGGAATAGAATCCTCCTGCGACGATGCCGCCGCGGCCGTGATCGAAACCTCGCGTCCGGGCGTTGCCAGGGTGCTCTCGAGCACGGTCGCCAATCAGGACGATATCCACCGCGCCTACGGCGGAATCGTCCCCGAACTCGCGTCCCGCAATCACGTCATCACGATCCTGCCGGTCGTGCATCGCGCGCTCGAAAGCGCCCGCGTCTCGCTCGCGGAGATCAACGGAATTGCGGTCACGCGAGGCCCCGGACTGGTCGGCTCGCTTCTGGTCGGGCTCATGTGCGCCAAGGGAATCGCGCAGGTATCCGGCATCCCGATGGTCGGCGTGAATCATATCGAGGGCCACCTGCTCGCTCCCTTGCTGGAAAATGAAATCGAGATGCCGTACCTGGCGCTGGTCGTTTCCGGCGGCCATACCGCGCTGTTCGCGGTGGAAGATTTCGGGCGTTACCGCAGGCTCGGCACCACGCGCGACGATGCCGCCGGCGAAGCCTTCGACAAGGTCGCCAAGCTGATGGGCCTCGGTTACCCGGGGGGCAAGGTTATCGATGACCTGGCGCGGCGCGGCAATCGCCGCCGGGTAAAGATTCCCCGCGCGCGAGTGAAGGGGGCACCGCTGGACTTCAGCTTTTCAGGCGTGAAGACGGCGGTCGCCACGTTCCTGCGCGGCAACGCTGGCGCATCGACAGCGCCGGAAGACCTTGCCGCGTCGTTCCAGGAAGCGATAGTCGATATGCTGATTGCGCCGACTCTCGCCGCGGCGCGCCAGACCGGCGCAGCGACGGTAGCGCTTACCGGAGGTGTTGCGGCAAACTCCCGTCTGCGGGAGCGACTGACAGCGGCTGCCGAGGACGAGGGATTGCGCGTGGTTACGCCTTCGCTCAAGTACTGCACCGACAACGCGGCGATGATCGCGCTGGCGGGCGGATGGCGGCTCTTGCGCGGCGAACGCGATGCTTTGACGATCGACGCGGAGGCCGGCTTGCCGCTTTAGGAAGACGCCGAAGAGCCGGCTCAGGTTGATCTGGCTGGAAAGACGACAGGCTGGAAATTGCACGTGCGTAATCCGCAAAAATTCCGTCCTCGTGGCCGCGACGACGCCGTGCCGCATCAGCCGGCCGCCACCCTTGCGCGGGCAGGCGTGCAGCCGTCGAAGTCGCGCGGCCAGAATTTCCTGGTGCAGGCAGCGGTAGCCAGCCGGATTGTGGATGCGGCGCGGCTGGGCGCCGATGATCGGGTTATCGAAATCGGGCCGGGACTCGGGATTCTGAGCGAACGTATCGCGGCGCATCCGGTCGCGCGCTTCACCCTGGTGGAAATCGAGCATCGGCTTGCGGCGCGCCTCGAGCAGCGGTTCGCGGGCGACCGCCGCATCCGGGTCGTCACCGGAGATTTCCTGAAGACTGACTTTGCGTCGCTGTTCGATCGCGCGCCGGTCAAGGTTATCGGAAATCTCCCCTTCAACACCGCCGCCGCGATCCTGACCCGCCTCTGCGACCATCGCAAGGACATCTCCCGGATGGTCCTGATGTTTCAGCGGGAGGTCGCCGACCGCATCCGCGCCGGCGCGGGCGATTCCGCCTACGGCGCGCTCAGCGTTTTCACTTCGCTCTACTTCGATGTGGAATCGCACTTCCGCGTGTCCGCCGGCAATTTCCATCCGCGCCCCGCGGTCGATGCGGAAGTGCTCGTCTTTCGCCCGCATCCGAGCCTGCTCTGCCTGCCGGAAGAAGAGCAGAGCGTGCTGGCCGCGATTCGCGCCGCATTCTCGGCCCCGCGCAAAACTCTGCGCAATGCGCTCGCGCAGGCGCTGCATCTGAACCCGAATCTGGTCGATGAAATTCTGCGTGGCGAATCGATCGACCCGGGCGCGCGCGCCGAAACGCTGAACACCGCCGATTTCATCCGCCTTGCGCGCCGGCTGCAGCCGATGCTACCGGGGTCCGATGCCTGAACTACCGGAGGTCGAGTCGCTTCGGCAAATCCTCGCCCGCAGCATAGTCGGCAGAACCATCGTCGCCGCGCGAATCGGACGGCTGCCGCTTCGCAGGAAGAGCCCCGGCAATTTCGGCGCGCGCGTTCGTGGCAGAAAGATCAGGCGCGTTGAACGGCGCGCCAAATATCTGATCATCGATCTCGACGGCAGCGATGTAATCCTGGTTCACCTCGGTATGAGCGGCAGCCTGACCTGCCGCGATGCCGATTTCGATTCGTCCGAATTCGATCCTCGCCATGACCATATCGAGTTCAAGCTCGATGACGGCAATCGCCTGGTCTTCAACGATCCACGCCGGTTTGGAATCGTCCGCGTCGTGCCGCGCGATTCGCTGCCGGCTCTGAAAGAACTTCGAGGCCTGGGCCCTGAACCGCTCTCGGCGGGTTTCAATCCCGGCTACCTGGCGGAGAGGGCGCGGGGGCGCAAGGTCGCGATCAAAAACCTGATCATGGACCAGAAAATCGTGGCGGGAGTTGGCAATATCTACGCCTCCGAAATTCTCTTCCGCGCCCGAGTGCGGCCGACCCGATCGGCCGGGCGGCTCAAGCGCGAAGAGCTCGAGCGGATTGCGGAGTTTACGCCGATGATTTTGCGCGCCGCGATTGATGGACGCGGCACGACGTTTCGCAACTATCGCGATTCCGAAGGACGCCCGGGTACCTTCGCCGACCGGCTGCAGGTTTACGGCCGCGCGGGCGAAAAATGCTACCAATGCTCCTCGCCAATCAAAAGCGTTACAGTCGGACAGCGAGCAAGTTTCTTCTGTCCCAAGTGCCAGAAGTGAAGCGCAAGTCCGCGGCGCCGCGCCCCTCGCGATGAACGGAAGAGTAGGGAAATGAAACTCCGGATGCGTGTGTCGATGACAATCGCGCTTGCGCTGTTCGCGCTGGCGGGATTCTCCCCGCCGTGCGCGGCGGATGCCGGCGCCGCCGCGCCCGACTGGAGCGCCCTGGACAAGGAAGGACTCGGATATTTCCAGACCTATCTTCGCTTCGATACGACCAATCCTCCCGACAACACGGCTCAGGCGATCGCATTTCTTAAAGGCATCCTCGACAAGGAGGGAATCGAGACTTCAGCTTTCGAGAGCAAGCCGGGAGCTGTAAGCCTGGTGGCCCGGCTGCCGGGACCGCCGGACAAGAAGCCGTTCCTTCTGCTTTCGCACGCCGACGTGGTGCCTGCAGTCGCGGCGGACTGGTCGCATCCTCCCTTCTCCGGCGACCTCGTGGACGGCTACGTATGGAGCCGCGGCGCAATCGACAACAAGGCGCATGGGATCATGGCGATCATGACGATGCTCGCGTTGCATCGCGGCCACGTGCCTCTCAGGCGCGGCGTGGTGATGATGGTCAATGCGGACGAAGAGGCGGGCGGCGCCAACGGCGCTGAATGGATGGCGGCCAACCACTGGGACGCGTTCGATCCCGCGTTCGCGGTCAACGAGGGCGGAATCGCGATGCCTGATCCATTCGGCGGCCGCGACGCCGTCTTCGAGGTCTCAGTCGCGGAGAAGCGCGTCATGTGGCTGCGCCTGACCGCGCACGGGCATTCGGGCCATGGATCGATTCCCACACCCGACAATCCGACCCTGATCCTGATCAACGCGCTCGCGCGCCTGCTCGCATCGCAGCCCGAAATCCGCTTGACCTCGATCATGTCGCAGGCGCTGGCGAGCTTCGCGCCACACGAGGCGTTCCCCACCTCGTTCGAATTGGGCCATCTCGGCTGGCCGTTCGTTCTCGATGCGGCGCTGCGGGGACCGCTCGAGCCCACCTTTTTGCAGGCATTGCTGCGCGACACCATCTCGCCGACGACCCTGTCCGGCAGCCTGAAGGTTAACGTGATCCCGTCCACCGCCGAGGCGGGACTCGATTGCCGCCTGCTGCCGGGCACCGACGCACAAGCCTTTTTGCGGCAAATCAAAAACCGCCTTGCCGATGATCGCATCTCGATCGATTTCATCCAGAAGCCCGACGCCGGACCGATCTCGCCCGCGTCCGGCGAGGCGTGGGATGCCATACAGGCGGTTGTCGCAAAGGACTTCCCCGGCGCGTTCGCGGTCCCGTGGATGACAACGGGAGGAACCGACTCGCGGTTCCTGAGGGAAAAAGGCGTTCCCGCCTATGGCTTCGTGCCGATCATCCTGGATGAAAGCGAGCGGCGGCGGGTTCACGGCGTCGACGAGAGGCTTTCGGTCGAAAACCTGAACCGCGGCATCAAGGCGACCTACGATTTGACCGCGATGCTTTGCGCGGCGCACCAGTAGCCCGCAACGGCTACCGCCGCGGGCATTCGGCTCCTCCGGGCGCATAGCGATTGGCGCCATCGCGTCTGCGTGTCATAGACTTGTTTTCGATGAAGGAACTGAAGGTGAGGACCCCGGCGCGGGCGGCGATGGTTGATATCACCGGCGAAGTGAACCGAGCCGTCGCGGCTTTGCGCGTCGAGCACGGGCTCTGCAATCTCTTCGTTCCTCACACCACATGCGCCGTGATCGTTTCGGAAAATTGGGATCCCGACGTCACTTCGGACCTGATCGCGCACCTGGAGCATCTGGTCCCGCGCGACGGCGGCTTTCGCCACAGCGAGGGCAATTCGCAGGCCCATATTCTGTCCGCGATGCTAAGCACGTCGATTAATATTCCAGTGGCCGGCGCCAGGCTCAGGCTTGGGCGATGGCAGGGCGTGATGCTTGCCGAATGGGACGGTCCGCGCGAACGCACGGTCGTGGTGACCGTGGTCCCGGCGCAGGGAAGTTGAGCCGGTGACGGGCCTGCCGACAGGAATTGGCGGAGCGCTCGCGTTCGTGATCGGCGCGGTGACCGGAAGCTTTGTCGGCGTGGTCGCATATCGGGTGCCGCGCGAGATGTCGATTGTCGCGCCGCGCTCGTTCTGCGAAAACTGCGAACGCTCGCTACCGCTCTGGACGAATCTTCCTATCCTTGCGTACATCGGGCTGCGCGGCCGATGCATCATGTGCGGTGCTCCGATCCGCTTCCGCTATTTTCTGGCGGAACTGACGCTCGCCGTCGCCGGGCTTTACCTCTACCTGGAGTTTCCGATCGGAAGCGCCGCCGCGCGATTCGTGCTGTGCGCGGCGCTCTTTTCGGTCGCGCTGATCGACTACGACTGGCGCATCATTCCCAACGCCATCACCTTCCCGGGCATCGCGGTCGGCTTCGCTGGCGCGTCGCTTCTGATGCCTGACGAAGTCGGATGGCAAAGCTCGCTGGCCGGAATCGCTCTCGGCGCCGGAGTCCTGTTTCTGACCGGCTATTTCTACGAACTGGTGCGAGGGCGCGAAGGCGTGGGCATGGGTGATGTCTGGCTGCTCGCGATGATCGGCGCTTTCCTGGGATGGCCAGGCGTGGTGTTCACCCTGTTCTTCGGATCGCTGTTGGGTGTGGTCGCCGGAATCGCGATCGCGCTCAGCGGCGGCAAGGGCGCGGCCGAGCCGCTCGCCGATCCGGCTGGCGACCTGCCTGAGAGCGACATCTCGATCCTGCGGATGGAAGTTCCGTTCGGGCCGTTTCTTTCTCTCGCGGCCGGCTTTTACGCGCTCTTTCAGGCGCAGCTTCTCGGCTGGTATCTTGGCGGGTAATGCCAACCGGTTTGTTCATCACGCTTGAAGGTGTCGAAGGTTCGGGCAAGACGACGCAGGCTGCGATTCTGGGCGACGCGCTTCGCCGCGAGAATCGCCGCGTAGTCGTCACTCACGAGCCGGGTGGAACCCGGGCCGGAGAAGCAATCCGATCGATATTCCTCGATCCCGCGGTGTCGCTCGATGTAGCCGCGGAACTGCTGCTGGTGCTCGCCGATCGCGCGCAGCATGTCCGCGAGAAGCTGCGCCCCGCGGTCGCAGCGGGCGAGATTGTCATCTCGGATCGCTATTCCGACTCGACTATCGCATATCAAGGCTACGGCCGCGGCTTCGACCTGAAATTGCTTGCCGATCTGAACCGGCTCGCGAGCGATTCGATGCAGCCCGATCTCACCCTGGTGCTCGACGTTCCGGTCGAGACCGGACTGGAACGGACCCGCGCCCGCGTCAAGGGAGCCATTCGCGGTCCCGACCGCTTCGAGGGCGAAGCGCATGAATTTCACACCCGGGTGCGCCATGGCTTTCTGGAAGTCGCGCGTGCCGAACCTGATCGCGTAAAAGTGATCAACGCGGCGCAGCCGCTCGAAGCGGTCAGCGCTGAAATTCTGGCCGTGGTTTCTTCGCTGATAAAACGCCGATGCCTCTGACCGGCCTGCGCGCGCATCGCGAGATCGCGGAACGCCTGATCTCCGAGCTGAGACGCAGACCGTCTCATGCCTACCTGTTTTCAGGACCGAAGGGCGTCGGAAAAGCGCTGGTGGCGTCCGCGATGGCGCATGCGCTGCTGTGCGAGCGCGCTTCGGGAGGCGATTTCTGCTGCACGCCGGAGCGATGTCCCGCGCGGGAGGCTCCCGCCCCCGCCGCCGGCGGCCGCCGGCGCGCGGCCGCGGAAGATCCGCCGCGATGCGAATGCTGCGCGGCATGCGTGCAAATCGCTTCCGGAGTTCATCCCGATTTCACCCGCATCGGCCGGGCCGCGAACCGTACCGACGTGCTGATCGAGCAGGTGCGCGCGCTGATCGCCGAGCTCGCCCTGAAGCCGGTGCGTTCGGCCGTCCGCGTCGCGATAATCGACGACGCCGAAACCCTGAATATTCCCGCCCAGAACGCGCTGCTGAAGACCCTGGAAGAACCGCCCGGCCATGCGATCATATTCATGATAACTTCGGCGGAGCGCGCGCTGCTGGACACGGTTCGATCGCGGATGCGCCCGGTCAGATTTGGCGCGCTGTTAACCGCGGACCTGGATGCGATCCTCGCCGCGCGAGGCGTTCGCGACCCTGACCGCCGCGCTGCTGCCGCACGCCGCGCCTGCGGCAGCGCGGCGCGAGCAATCGCGATGGCGGAATCCGAAGAACCCGCGATGAACCAGTTGATCGAGGCCCTTGCCCGGGCCCGGACGTTCGATTTTGCCGCCGCGCAGCAGATCGCGCAGGAGTTCTTCCGAAGCCGCGAGGAGGCGGCCGAGAATTTCGAGCTGATCGCGCGCCTGCTCGAAGAAGTGGTATGCTGCAAGCTGCTTGGGGCGGAAAGCGGAGCCTACTCCAAGGCGATAGCCGAGCTTGCCGCCGCATCGCCGCTCGATGCGCTGCTGGCGTGCCTTGAGGGCGCGGTAAAAGCGTGCGGCGCGGTCGATGCGATGGCGAACCCGCGGCTTCAGGCTGAGCAGTACTGGCTAAGCGCGGCGCAAGCGATGAGAGGCGAGTGAGTGGCCGGCGAAATCGATCCTTTTGAGAACGGAGCACAGCTTCCCAAAGTAGTGGCGGTGGCCCTTCAGCCTGCCGGGCATCTCCATACCTACCTTGCCGGGGACCTGCAGCTTCGCCGTGGAGACCGCGTGCTGGTCGACGCGGAAAGCGGCGAGCGCCTGGGCACGATCGTTCTCGAACCTCATGACCCCGCCCCCGCCGTGGATCTTTCCAGCCTGAAGCAGGTGCGGCGCATCGCCACTATCACCGACCTCGATATCGAGGAAGACAACCTGATACGCGAGGAACGCACGCGCCGGCTCTGCATCGAGCGCATCCGCGAGCGCGGCCTGCAGATGAAGCTGGTCACGGCGGAATACGCGCTCGACAGCCGCAAGGTGGTCTTCTACTTCATCGCCGAAGGCCGCGTCGACTTTCGCGATCTGGTGCGCGACCTCGCCAACACCCTGCGCGTGCGGGTCGAGATGAAGCAGATCGGCGCGCGCGACGAGACCAAGGTGACCGGAGGACTCGGTCCCTGCGGACGCGAGCTTTGCTGCTCGTCGTGGCTGCGCGACTTCGAGGCGGTCACTGTCAAAATGGCGCGTGAGCAGGGACTGGCGCTGAACCCCTCGCGGCTGGCCGGGATGTGCGGCCGGCTCAAGTGCTGTCTCAAGTACGAATACGCAACCTACGTCGAACTCAAGCGCGCCCTGCCCAACCAGGGAAAGCGCGTGCAGTCAGTAAAGGGAGACGGCAAGGTCGTCCGCCAGAATATCCTCAAGCAAACCGTGCTCATCCAGCTCGACAATGAGGGCGGCACGGTTGAAGCGACGCTGGAAGACCTCGTGGATACGCGCAACCCGAGTCGCCCGCCCGCGCAGTAGGCCGAGACCTTTCCCAAACCTCGGGCCCCCCGGCTTCGGTCCGTTGGACGCATTCGCCGCGGCGCGTCAAGCCGTGGGAGTCGCGTCGAGGCCAAGGCCGCGCTATTGTTTGAAATTCCGATGGCGGAGAAGGTTCACATAACCACGGCGATTACCTACAGCAATGGTCCGCCGCACATTGGTCACGCTTACGAGTACCTCGCGACCGACTCGTATGTGCGCTATCAGCGGCGCAAGCTCGGACGCGAGAACGTAACCTTCGTGACCGGCACCGACGAGCACGGGGACAAGAACTATCGGGCGGCGCTGGCTGAAGGGCTTAAGCCCAAGCCCTTTGTCGATCGGATAAGCGAGCTGTTTCGCGCCGCCCACGCGGGACTCAATATCAGCTACGATTACTTTGTCCGCACCACCGACCCGCGGCATCAGGAGTTCGTGCAGCGGATGCTGCAGCGGGCGCGCGATCGCGACGAAATCTATTATCGCGACTACGAAGGCCTGTACTGCGTCGGTTGCGAGCGCTTTTACACCGAGAAGGAACTGCTGCCCGGAAATTTGTGCCCGGCTCATAATCGCGCGGTCGAGTTCATCAAGGAAGGAAACTACTTCCTGCGCCTCGAGAAGCATCGCGCCGAAATTCGAAGCCATGTCGAGCGGCCCGGTTTCATTCGTCCGGAGCGCTACCTCAACGAAGTGCTCAACATGCTCGCCGAGCCGATCGAAGATCTGTGCATTTCGCGGCCGAAATCGCGGCTCGATTGGGGAATCGAGCTGCCGTTCGATTCCAATTACGTCACCTACGTCTGGTACGACGCCTTCTGCGCCTACGTTAGCGAACTGCCCGATACCAGCGACGCGGCCCTGAGCGCGATTTTGCCGGTAACGGAGCACTTTATCGGCAAGGACATCCTGAAGACGCACGCCATCTACTGGCCGGCGATGCTGATTTCGGTGGGGCTGCCGGTCTATCGATGCCTGAACGTTCATGGATGGCTCAACTACGGCGGCCAGCGTTTCTCGAAAAGCTCGGGAAATGTGGCGGATCCGCTCGAATATGAAAAAACGTACGGGCCCGATGTGCTGCGATATTTCATGCTGCGCGACATCGTTTACGGGCTGGATGGAGACTTTTCGGACGAGCGGATCATCGAGCGCTACAACGCGGATTTGGCGAACGACCTCGGCAATCTGACCAGCCGCGTGCTCTCGATGACGCAGCGTTATTTCGGCGGAGAAATCACCTCGGCGCCGGGCGCGAACGCCGAAGACCGCGCGCTGGCCGGCGTATTCGCCGCCATCGCGGAAAAGGCCGGCGCATTCACCGAGGAACTCGCCTTCAACCGCGCGCTGGAAGTTATCTGGCAGGCGCTCGACGCCGCCAACAAGTACATCGTCGCCACTTCTCCCTTTACGCTGGCCAAGGATCGCGCCAACCTTCCGCGCGTGGCCGAAATCCTGGCGACTTTGCTGGAAGGCTTGCGGGTCGCGGCGGACACGCTGGAACCGTTTATGCCGACCGCCGCGCGGCGCATCCTGGAGCTGCTCGCCGTGGACGAACAATCCGCGCGCGCGCCCTACGGCCGCGGCCTCAAGCCGGGCCATCGCGTGAAACCGCCGGTGCCCCTGTTTCCGCGAATCGAAAAACCGCACAACTGAAGGATCCTCGCGCGGTCTCGATGACATCGATCGTCGATACGCACTGTCATCTCGCGGATTCCCGCCTCGCCCCGGAGCTCGACGCCGTGCTGGCGCGCGCTGCCGCGGCTGGAGTGTCGCAAATCGTTTCGGTGGGCGCGATCGGACCGATAGACAATGACCGCCGCACGGTCGAGATCGCCGAACGCCATCCGCATGTGTTCGCGGCCGTCGGAGTGCATCCGCACGATGCCGCCGAATGCGCGCCCGATCGGATCGGCGAGCTGCGGCAACTGGCAAGTTCCGCGAAGGTGGTGGCAATCGGCGAAAGCGGGCTGGATTTCCATTACCTGCGATCGCCCGCCGAAGATCAGGAACGGGCGCTCCGAGAGCATCTGGCGCTCGCCGCTGAACTGGCGAAGCCCATCGTCATTCACTGCCGCGATGCCGAGGAACGGCTGGCGGCAATCGTGCGGGAGGCGGGACTGCCGCCCGCGGGCGGGGTGATTCATTGCTTCACCGGCGACGCGAGAGCGGCGTCGGCATTCCTGGAACTCGGCTTCTTCATCTCGTTCTCGGGAATATTGACGTTCAAGAATGCGGCGAAGCTGCGGGAAGCGGCGCGGATTGTGCCCGAGGATCGCGTGATGGTCGAGACTGACGCGCCGTACCTTGCGCCCGAGCCGTTTCGCGGAAAGCGCAATGAACCGGCGTTCGTGCGCCGGACGCTGGCAGTGCTGGCCGAGGCGCGCGGCGATGAAGTTGAGCGCCTCGCCGCGGCCACCTCGGCCAACGCGTCGCGCCTGTTCCGCCTGCCGGCTTGATTCCGATCGCCGCCCGCCCCCGATCGGGTCGAGGCAATTGGTCTGGACATTTGCCCCGGTCTTTTTGTACAAATGTACAGATGCTTTTCTCCCGCGAACACGGCAAGGCGGACGAAACGAGGGATCGGCGCGAGGTTATCCTCGAGGCCGCCGTTCGCATCATCGGTGCCGGCGGCCCCGACGCGATCACGCATCGCGCGGTGGCGGCTCGCGCCGCAGTGCCGCTGGGCTCCGTCAGCTACTATTTCGATTCGCGCGAGGAGCTGGTGCGCGAATCATTTCGATACTATCTCGCGGTCGCCGCGCAGTTTCTCGAAACCTTCGACCGCCAGGCCCGGCCCGACTCGGTACGCGCGCTGACCGATTTCCTGGTCGAGGTCGCGCGGCGCGAGTTCATGGAACCCGAGGTAGTGCGCGCGGAATATGAATTGATCCTGTACGCGGCCCAGGATGAAGCGTTGGCGCGCGAGTTTGCCGCTTACGAGCGGGGATTGGAAGTGCAACTCGCGGCCCGGCTCGAACGGCTGGGCGCGACACGTCCGATCGACGCATCAAGGACCCTGATCGATCTGGTCCGCGGTTTTGAGCTCGAGCGCTTCACCCGTCCGGACGCGGAATTCGCCGACCTTCGCCGCCGGCTGCTTCCCGTGGTCGCGGCGTTGACCGGCGAAGGCGCGCTCCGTGCTCCGGGCGAACGCGCCGCGCTGCGGCGAGTTCCCGCCTCGCCCGCGAATCACAGACTGACAAGCCACAAGAGGAGAACCCGATGAAGATAGAACATCTGCCCAACACGGCGACTGGTGAGCAGGTCGCGGAAGTTCTGAACCGCGATGGGGCATTGGTGGTCGATTCCCTGGTGTCGCGGGAATACATGGACGAGGTCGCGGAGGAGCTGCGCCCCTGGATGGAGCGAACGCCGGTGGGACCGGACGAATTTTCCGGCCGCCACACCCGCCGCACCGGAGCGCTGATCGCCAGATCGCCGAAATGCCGCGAGCTGGTGATGAATCCTCTCGTGCTGGCCACGTGCGGGAAATTTCTCAGCCATGCGACCAGCTATCAGCTCCATCTCACCCAGGTGATTGCGATCGGTCCGGGCGAGCCCGCGCAAACGATTCATCGCGACCAATGGGCCTTTGACTTCTTCACCTTCCCGAAAGGCTTCGAGGTCCAGTGCAATACCATCTGGGCGATGACGGATTTCACCGAGCGCAACGGCGCCACCCGCGTCATTCCCGGCAGCAATCATCTCGACGACAAGCTGCGGTTCGAGGAAAAGGACACTATTGCGGCCGAGATGACCAAGGGCTCGGTGTTGGTTTACAGCGGCAGCGTCTATCACGGAGGAGGCGCGAATCGTTCGAGCGAGACCCGGGTTGGAATCAATATCACCTACAATCTTTCCTGGCTGCGCCAGGAGGAAAACCAGTACCTCGCGGTGCCGATGGAAGTCGCGCGCACGCTGCCCGTCGAGCTGTTGCGGTTGATCGGTTATCAGCGCGGCGCCTACGCGCTGGGCTACGTGGGCGATTTGCTGGATCCGATCCAGGTGGTGCGCCCCGACATCAAAAACCTTGGTCTCGGCGATCTTCAGGGCACGACGGAAAAGCTGAAGCAGCAGGGGCAGGAAATCGCGCAATCGGCGAAAGCGTAGCTTGATTTCCGGCTCGGGACGCGCGCGGATTCAAGTTCGAGTCCGCGCTCGCCTTATTCCTGCGCGCGCTCGAGCAGCTCCTTGGCGGCGCGCAGAAACTTGTCGCTGGTGCCCTCGCCTCCCAGCATCCGGGCCAGTTCGCCCGCCCGCGCCCCGTCCTCGAGCATCGCGACCCTGCTGCGCGTCGAGCCGCGGCGTTCTTCCTTTTCGACCACGAAGTGGCGATCGGCAAACGCCGCGATCTGCGGCAGGTGGGTGACGCACAGGATCTGATGGAACTTCGCAAGCTGCTTCAGCTTGCGTCCTACCACCATCGCGACCGCTCCGCCGATTCCCGCATCGACCTCGTCGAAGATCATCGTGGCAACACCGCGGCGCTGCGCTTCGAGCCGCTTCAGCGCGAGCATCACGCGCGAGAGCTCGCCGCCCGATGCAATCCGGGCAAGCGGCATGGCGGGCTGCCCCAGGTTGGGCGCGATATAGAATTCCAGCGTGTCGGCGCCGTCGGACCCCATCGCGATATCGCGATGGACGAACACGGCTTCTTCCGCGCGGAGCCGGCCCAGGCGCGCTTCGAAGACGGGCGATCGCATGCCGAGCGTTTTCAGCTCCGCCTCCATCCTGCGCTTCAGATCGGCGGCGGCCTGCGTTCGACTGGCGGTTAGCGCGGCCGCGCGCGCGGCGAGGTCGTCGAGGCACAGAGTGAGTTCGCGCTGCGCCTCGGCCTTCGATTCTTCCACGCCTTCGAGCTCGGCGATTTCGGCTCGTGTCCGTTCAAGCATCTCGATGGCGCTTTCCAGCGACCCGCCGTACTTGCGCTTGAGATGGTTGAGCTCCTGGATTCGCGATTCGACCTGCTCGAGGCGCGCCGGATCAGCCTCGATCTTGGCGGCATAGGCGGACAGCGCGCGGGCGGCCTCTTCCAGGTTAGCGCGCGCGGTGCGAATCATCTCGAGGGGTTCGCGCAGTTTCGAATCCAGTTCCGCGGCGTCCGCCAGGCGCGACTCCGCGCCCGCGACGGCATCGACCGCCGCGCCATCGGCTCCGTAGAGCATCGTTTCCGCTTCGGCGGCGGCGGTGGCGAGCCGCGTGGCGTTGGCCAGGATCGTCCTCTCGGCTGCAAGTGCGTCGTCTTCGCCGGCGGCGAGCTGCGCCTTCTCCAGCTCGGAGATTCGGAACCGGGCAAGATCGAGCAGGTCGGCGCGTTCGCGTTCCCGCCGGTTCAGCTCGTTCAGGCGATCGCGCAGCTCGATGGCGCGCTGCCAGGCTTCGCGAAACGGGGAGAGGTCCGCTTCAAGATGCGCATAGCGATCGAGAATATCGCGATGGCTTTCGGGGCGCAGAAGCGATTGTTGTTCATGTTGGCCGTAAAGCTGGACGAGAGCGCCCCCCAATCGCGCGAGGTTTTGCACGGTCGCCATCTCGCCGTCGATCGTTACTTTTGACCGGCCGCCTTCCGCGATTGTCCGGCGCACCACGAGTTCGCGCTGGCCGAGGTCTCGTCCGGGAAAACCTTCGAGAGCGGCCTCGCCCTCCAGTTCGAACAGAGCCTCGACGATCGCATCCTTTTCTCCCGCGCGAATCATGTCGGGCGATCCGCGGCCGCCGAGCAGCAGGCCCAGCGCGGTGAGGATGATGGTTTTGCCGGCGCCGGTTTCGCCGGTCAGTACGTTGAGGCCCGGGCCAAATTCGAGCGCCGCTTCCTGGATAATCGCGAAGTTGCGAATCCTGAGTTCCTGCAGCATCGCGGCGCTAGCCCCAGCGCAGCTTGTTGCGCCACACCTCGAAGTATCCGTGCGAAGATCGCACCAGCGACACGCCGTGGCTGCCGCGCTTCACACGGATGGCATCTTCCGCCCCCACCATCGAAGATTCCTGGCCGTCCACCGTCAACGTCGCGTCGTGGTCGGAAACTCGCACACGAATTTCTATCTCGAAAGAATCCGGCAGCACTACCGGACGATTCGACAGCGTATGGGGACAGATGGGCGCGAGCACCACCGCGTTGAGCGTCGGGAAAACGATGGGACCGCCCGCACTGAGCGCGTAGGCGGTCGAACCAGTCGGGGTCGCGATGATAAGTCCGTCAGCCCGGTAAGTGCAGAACGGCTCGCCGTTCGCGACCACTTCAAGCTGAAGCATCCGCCCCAGCGGGCCGCGGTTCAGGACCGCGTCGTTGACCGCGACAAACCGCTCCATCCGCCTCAGGTCGCGGGTTGTTTGCTGTACGATGACCTCGAGGGTAATGCGGCGATCGACCTCGTAGTCGCCCTTGAGAACCCGGTCGAGCGCGGGCAGCGCTTCTTCGACCGTAACTTCGGTCAGAAACCCGAGCCCGCCAAGATTGACCCCCAAAATCGGCGTCCCGCGCGACGCGGTAAGGCGCGCAACGCCCAGCAGGGTGCCATCCCCGCCCAGGACCACCACGAGATCGGCCCTGTCGGGAAGCTCTTCGCGAGTGATGGGTTCCGCGCCGATACGAGGAGCGATCTCCGCCGCGGCGAGCGCGACGATGTGCTTCGATCGGATATGGCGGGCGAGCTTTTCCGCCAGGAGGAGCGCCTGAGGCTGGTTGCGCTTCACCACGAGGCCGATCGATTTTATGGGTCGCTTTTCCACCGCGCTCTCGCCAATATCATGCGCGGATTACGCCATCAACGCGACCCCGCCGGCGCACCCCGCCTCGACTTAGTGCGAGATGTGAGGGCTGATCGGAATATTCGGATTTTTGCCGTAAACGATGGCGACCGCGTCGACATAATATCCGACCATGTTTTCAGTTGTTTGCGATTTGCTGGTCAGAATGATGACCGCGTCGGCGCCCGATTCGCACGCCTTGCGCTTGACGGCGGGCATAACATCCTGCTCGCTCGCGTAAACGCTCCCCTCGGCCTCGATGATTCCGACCTTGCGATATTCCGTCAACGGGTCGTGGCGCAAGACCGTAATATCGCAGGTCGGTGGTTTGGCCGCATTGCCGGAGGCCTGGATTTCCGTGTAGGTCACCTGCGGCGGGAGTTCAGCCGCCTTGAAGCACCCCGCGGCCGTCGCCGCGATTAACCCTGCCAGTAACAACCGTTTCGTGTTCAGCACGAAAGCTACGAATAGCCGCCACAGCGCCGCCGGGGCAAGAGCGCTGTCGAAGCAGGCAACCTTCTTTCCGGTCATGCGGTCAAGTATTCTCTTCAAAATCAGGAGCGAATGAATCGCATTGATGGCTAGCGCCAGCCGCCCACTGCTCGGAGCGCATATGTCGATAGCCGGTTCCGTCGGCGAGGCGCTGCTGCGCGGCAAGCACGCGGGATGCGAGTGCATACAGATTTTTACCAAGTCGTCGCGGCAGTGGGCGTCCAGGCCGTATCCGCAGGACCAGATCTCGGACTTCAAACGCAAGCAGAAGGAGACCGGAATCGCGACGGTGATCGCGCACGACTCGTATCTGCTGAACCTCGGCGCGCCCGACGAAAAATTGCGCAAACGCTCCGTCGCGGGCCTTATCGACGAGATGGAGCGCTGCGAAGCGTTAGGCGTCCCCTTCTTGATTGCGCACCCCGGCTCGCACGTCGGCGCCGGCGAGGAAGCCGGCATCCGCACTATCGCGAAGTCACTCGATGAGACGCATAGGTCCTGCCGGGGCTTCAAGGTTAAGGTCGCGCTTGAGATTACCGCCGGACAGGGCTCCAACCTCGGGTACTCGTTCCGGCAGATGGCGCAGATTTTCGATACCGCGAAAGAACCGGAACGGCTGCGGCTGTGTTTCGACACCGAACACGCCTTCGCCGCCGGCTACGACCTTCGCGACAGGCAGGGTTACGCGCAGACGATGGGCGAGTTGGATGAGTGTGTAGGAATCGACAAGGTCGTCGCGTTTCATCTCAACGACTCGCTCAAACCGTTTCATTCCCGCGTCGATCGCCATGAGCATATCGGCAAAGGCCATCTTGGACTCGAGGCGTTCCGGCGCGTTCTGAACGATCCGCGTTTCGCGGGAATTCCGATGTGCCTGGAAACGCCGAAAGGCCCCGACTGCAAGGAAGACATCGAAAACCTGGCTACGCTCAGAAGCCTGTTCAAGTAGAGAATTTCCGACCGATGCAAAAACGAATTCTTACCGGCGACCGGCCTACCGGGCCCCTTCATCTCGGACACTACGTTGGCTCGCTGCAAAATCGCGTGCGCCTTCAGGACGAGTACGACACCTATATCCTGATCGCGGACATCCAGGCGCTCACCGACAATTTCGAGCATCCGGAGATGCTCGAGACGAATATCACGCAGGTAGCGCTCGACTATCTGGCGGTCGGACTGAATCCGGAAAAGGTAAAGATCGTCGTCCAGTCGATGGTTCCGGAGCTGACCGAGCTCACCATCTACTTCATGAACCTTGTCACCGTCGCGACCCTGGAACGCAATCCGACGCTGAAGGATGAAATCAAGCAGCGCAATTTCACCAAGGGCCTCCCGGTCGGTTTCTATACCTATCCAATCTCGCAGGCCGCCGACATCACGATCTTCAAAGCCGACCTGGTCCCGGTCGGAGAAGATCAATTGCCGATGATTGAGCAGACGCGCGAGATCGTGCGGCGGTTTAACCGCCTGTACAAGAAGATACTCATCGAGCCGCGCGCGATGCTCGGGCAGATGGCGCGGCTGCCGGGCACCGACGGAGGAGCCAAGATGTCCAAATCGCTCGGCAATTGCATCTACCTCGGCGACTCGCCCGATCAGGTGCGCAAACGCGTGATGTCGATGTTCACCGACCCGACGCGAATTCATCCCACCGATCCCGGCCATGTCGAAGGCAATCCGGTCTTCACCTATCACGACGTGTTCAACCCCGATAAGGCCGAGGTCGAGGATCTGAAAGAGCGCTATCGCAAGGGAACGGTCGGCGACGTGGAAGTAAAGGAAAAGCTGTTCAATGCGCTGAACGGGTTCCTGGAACCGATTCGTTCGCGGCGCGCCGAGTACGCTTCAAAACCCGAAATGGTACGCGAGATTCTGATCGAAGGAACGCGCACAGGACGCGCGCTCGCCCAACGCACGATCGAGGAAGTGCGCGAGGCGATGAAGATCAGATACGCGATCGCGCGCTGACCTGCGTCCGGTTCGGCCGGAAATGTGAAAGCGGCCGCTCGGTTGGTTGCCGGGCGGCCGCTTTCTTGTCGGTCAATCTTCAGGACCCGCTTCGAAAACTACGGAGTGCTCTTCGCGGGCTTTTGCTTGTCAAACGTGAGGCTCATCTCGACCACGCCGGCCGCCACGTTCAGACCGTTCTGTCCTTCGATCGAAACCGGCTGCAGCGCAATCGAATTGTTGAATCCGCCGATCAGCACGTTGGCGCCGGCACCAACTCCGATCGCCGCGCTCGCGGTCGCTCCGCCGTAGTGTCCCGCCAACGCACCCTGACCGAGGTTGGTGGAAGGCGCCAGGACCGCCCACAGGATGACGCCGGACTGCAAGTAGCCGATATCAGCGCCAAACTTGGTGATCGAACCCGTGTAGTATTCGGTGTAGCCCGGCTGCAGGGCATACGCGCAGTTCAGCTTGCGCGATGAACCGAAAATGAAGCCCCACCCCGACGCTACGTGACAGGTCAGATATCCTGCACGCACCGTCGCCTTCTGTTCTTCCGCGCGCGCCTGTGGCGTGGCAACAGCGCCCACCGCCAGCATCATTGCTGCGATGATCGCGACTTTCCCGCTAGAGACCTTCATAGTTCCTCCTTAGGTTTCAAGCCACCCACCGGGCATAACGATGACTGGCACTAGGACGGATTAACAGGAAAATCATTTTACGTCTAGCAGTATTGCTCTGAATTATTCCCGCTCAAGCCTGCGAGGCTTTAATAGACGATACGCGGCGGCGGTCAACCTGAGTAGCGACGTCTGAGATCGCGCCTGAGGGAATCTCCAAAATTCATGCCCAGCAATTGGCGAAGCTTGGGAGTCGCCCGCCGCATCACCTCCGGCGCAACCTCCGCGATTGCCGGCTCCATCGGCCGGATGACCTTGTGGCCGTAATTGATCAGCAGCGAAACGCGAGGCTCCGCCGTGCGGTTCGGAGAAGTGTCGTGCCACAGCAGGCCGTGCGACACGATCGCGCTCCCCGCGCCGCCTGTAACCTTGACCGCGTCGCGCGCAAACGATGCCGGGTCCGGCGGCATCCCGCGATGCTGGCTTGCGGGGACTACCAGCGTGGCTCCGTTGTCCGCCGTAAAATCCTGCATCATCCAGATAACCTGGAGCATCAGCGGCGGACGAACCGAAAACGGACCGCGCATCGCCCAGTAAGGATAATCGACGTGCGCTCCCATCTCGCGCGCGCCCGGTTCAAGAATTCGCGCCGCGTACGAGCTCAGCGTCATATCATCGCCCAGCAGCTCTTCCGCCACCGCGATCAGCACGGGATGCTGCACGAGGCGCTCGAAAATCTCCCCGCGATGAAGCAGGTCGCGCACCGTGCGTTGACGCGTCGTTTCATTGCGCGCGGGAATTCCCGCAACCAGCGGCGACTCGCCGGCGGAGAGCAGAATTGTTCGCGCCGATGCGGCTTCGGATCGGTCGATCAGGCTGGGAAGGATAGCGTAGCCGTTCCCCTCGATGATCTCGTGGGCGATCTCTGACGCGGATGCCATGAGCGCCTCCTGAGTGGCGGTGCCGGCCGCGTTTGGCGGTCAGTATGCCTTGGCAAAATGTGCGCGTTCGGATGCGGGATTACCGCATACGATGCAGTTTCCATGCGAGCCGCTTTGATTCAGCGGGATTGCCCGGCAGGTCGCGCGAGTTTCCTCGCGTATCCTTGTCTCGCACGCCGGATTGCCGCACCAGAAAACCACCGCAAACCCGCCTCCGCCCTCGCCTTCCATCTGCTTTTTCAAGTCGGCGTAGTTCGCGAATTCTCGCGTTTCCCGGCTCATCGCTTCGCGAGCCTGTTGGTAGAGGCTTCGCTGGATGTCGTCGAGCAGGGCCGATACCTTCGTGGCGGCCGCGGCAACGGGCACCTTTGATTTGGCCTCGGGACCCTTGAGATCGCGCCGCGCGAGAACCACTTCTCCCGACGCGAGGTCGCGCGGGCCAATCTCGATCCGAAGCGGCACGCCGCGCATTTCCCAGTCATTGAACTTGAAGCCGGGCGAGACGCCGTCGCGCGCATCGAGTCGGACCCTGACCCCCGCCTTTTCCAGCGCCTCGCGGATCTCTCCGGCCTTGGCCAAAACCGCCTCGCCTTCTTCGGGCTTGCGGTAAATCGGCACAATCACGACCTGCGTCGATGCGACGGTGGGCGGGAGGCGAAGGCCCTGGTCGTCGCCATGAACCATGATTATCGCGCCGAGTAGGCGCGTCGAAACCCCCCAGCTCGTCTGCCACGCGTACTGAAGCTGGTTCTGTTCGTCGAGATACTTGATCTCGAACGCCTTTGCGAAGTTCTGGCCGAGAAAGTGCGAAGTGCCGCACTGCAGCGCCCGCCCGTCGCCCATCAGTCCCTCGATCGTGTAGGTCTCGTCGGCGCCGGGGAAGCGTTCAGCGGCGCTCTTGCGGCCCACGATCAGCGGAATCGCCAAAAACTCCTCGACGAACGATCGATACACTTCCAGCATCGTGAGCGTCTCGCGCTCGGCCTCCTCGCGCGAGGCGTGGGCGGTATGACCTTCCTGCCATAGAAATTCCGCGGTGCGCAGGAACAGCCGCGTCCGCATTTCCCATCGCACCACGTTGCACCACTGATTCACCATCAGCGGCAGATCGCGATAGGAATGAATCCACTGCGCGAACATGTGGTTGATGATGGTTTCGGAGGTCGGCCGCACGATGAGCGGTTCTTCGAGTTCTTCGCCGCCTCCGTGAGTGACCGCCGCAACCTCGGGCGCGAAGCCTTCAACGTGCTGCGCTTCCTTGCGCAGAAAGCTCTGGGGGATGAACAGCGGGAAATAGGCGTTGCGCGCACCGGTCCTTTTGATGCGCCGGTCGAGTTCGTCGCGCAGCGCTTCCCAAATCGCAAATCCATCGGGGCGAAACACGATACATCCGCGCACCGGCGAGTAATCGGCCAACTCCGCCCGCAGCACAATGTCGTTGTACCAGCCGGCAAAATCCTGGCTTCGAGGGGTTACTTTGCGATCATCCTGCTTTTCGGCCATTTCCTGAAAGGGATCCTCTCGCTGTCGTCAGGCGTTCAAGTCTCCGGCTATTATCGATGTGAATCAATCCGCTCGTACCCTCCTGGAGGAACGCCGATGCGAACCAGACCAGCGCTCGATGCCTTGTTGATCGCTTTGATTGTATTCGCGTTCGCCCTGCCACAAGTCGCGGCCGCTGACGAGCCGCGCACCATCGTCGTGTCGGGAAACGGCGAGGCTTCCGCCAATGCCGATACCGCCGACCTGAGCTTCGCGGTCGAAACGCACGCGAAGACCGCCGCCGATGCGGCCGGCCGCAACGCCGCACTTGCCCAGAAAATAACCGATTCGCTCAAGGCGAAACTGGGCGACAAAGGCAAAATATGGACGGGCGGATACTCGCTCAGCCCGGACTATGAGCAGCATCAGGGGCGCGAAAACCCCACCATCGTCGGCTACAACGCGCAAAACTCGATCAACGTCGAAACGCCGGCGCTGAATCTCCTTGGCGACCTTATCGATACCGCCATCAGCGCAGGCGCGAATCGCGTGAATTTCCTGAACTTTACGTTGAAAAACGATGCGAAGGCTCGCGCCGAAGCCCTCACGAACGCGACCCGCGATGCGCAAGCACAGGCTCAAACGCTGGCATCGTCACTGAACGTCAGACTGAAACGACTCATTACCGCATCGACCCAGGGAGTCCCCCGTCCGGTCCCGCTTTACAGGACGGAGAAGGCGTATGCCGCTTCCGCCGGTGCGGTCTCGACTCCGATCGAAGCCGGGCAAGTCACGGTTTCAGCAACCGTGTATTTGACCTACGAGATTGAATGACGGTGGCGGCCCGGCTTAACTCATATTACGCTCGATCATGCTGAAACCCGGAGATTCCGCACCCCCAATCGATCTCCCCGCCGTAACCGGCGGCAGAGAGAGCCGCGTCTCGTTCGGCATCATCAAGACGGAACTCGTGGTCCTGTTCTTCTACCCGCGAGACTTCTCCTTCATCTGCCCGACGGAAGTCACCGGCTTCAACAAGGCGTTAAAGTCCTTCACCGATGAATCCACTGCCGTGCTCGGAGCGAGCGTTGACAGTATAGACAGCCATCGCCGATGGGCCGCGGAGCTGGGCGGAGTCGATTATCCCCTGCTGGCGGACGAGGGCGGGAAGCTTGCCCGCGCCTACGGAGTATTCGACGAGAAGGAACAGGTCGCGATGCGCGCGACGTTTCTAATCGATCAGAAGCGCGCCGTCATCTTCTCGGAAGCCTGCCCGATCAACGTTGGCCGCAGCGTTAGCGAAACCTTGCGCATCGTGCGCGCGTACCGCAGTGGCCGTCTCTGCCCGGCCGATTGGTCGCCCGGCGGCGACTTCGGCCCCACCGACCGAAAGTACTAAGCGTCCTTGGCACTTCCCGATCCATCGGAAAAGCGGCGCCTGTTCGAGCGCCTTTCAAGCGTTCGCGAAATCGTGTTCGGCATGCAGGACGGAGTCCTTACCACCGCCGGGGTCCTCGCCGGTCTAAGCGGCGCCGTCTCGAATCATTCGCAAGTGCTGCTCGCCGCCCTCGCATCGACCGCCGCCGGCGCACTATCGATGGGAGCGGGGGCGTATTTGGGAACTCACGCGGAGACCGAGGTGCTGAGGAGCGAGCTTGCGCGTACGCGCGCGGAAATTCGGCAGCAGCCTTACATCGTGCAGGAAGCTTTGCTCGCACAACTGGAAAAAGAAGGCCTCGCGCGCGAAGCCGGCTATCGCGTCGTGCGGCTTTTGAGCAGCTCGCCAGAAACGCTGATGGCCACCGCGGAGGAGAAGGTCTTCGGACTCGCGGGCGGGATGCTGGGAAATGCGGCGCTCGATGGTCTGGTGATGGGAATCGCCTTCGTCGGGGGCGCGTTGATTCCGCTTGTCCCTTATATGCTGATCGCGGCAACCAGGCCGGCTCTTTGCGCCGCACTGTTCACCACCGCCCTGGCGCTGTTCGGAGTCGGCTACTTCGAGGGATGGCTTGCGCAAAAGACGCGATGGCGGGCCGGGCTTCGCTTTCTTGCGATAGCAATGGGCGCGGCGGCGGCGGGATATGTGATCGGGCTTGCAATTTCGCCGCTCGGCGCGACGGCAGGATGAACGCTTCATACTCATCGCTGGCTGCGTACCTGGCGCACTGGCGCGCTCTGAAGGCCGGAGATTCCCTTTCAGCGAAAGACGGCGCGATACTTGCGCAAATCGATGCCGCCATCGGGGAGATCCTCGGTCCCGACGCCCGGTATCTCGACGAAGACTGTGCCGACTCCGCCTCGCGCCGCCATCGCGATCGCGCCGAGGCAAAGCTGCGCCGCGAATTGATCGCGCGCGACGCGATCACCGGGTAGAAGATGCTGGTATTCCTGGTCCGGCGAATCGTCTTTGGCGCCGCGGTTCTGCTCGGAACCTCGATTATCACGTTCCTGATCGCTTTCGTCATTCCCGCCGATCCGGCGGTCACGATGGCGGGGGCGAAAGCCGACCCGCAGACGCTCGCAACTATCCGCCATCAACTGGATCTCGACCAGCCTCTCTACGTGCAATACGCGCGTTATCTCGATCGCGCGGTGCACGGCGATCTTGGGCGTTCTTATATTCGCCGCGAAAGCGTCACGCGCCTGATCGCTAGCCGCTTCCCCGCCACCGCCGTGCTCGCGCTGTCCGCGATGGCGGTATCGCTGGTGCTGGGAATCGCGATGGGAGCGGTGGCGGCGGCTTATCGCGGCGGAGCCACCGACAATGCGCTGCTGATTTTCTCGCTCGCGCTCGTTTCGATGCCGGTTTTCTGGCTCGGCACGATGCTGCTCATCGCGGGCGGCCTGTACCTGCGCTCCTTTCCGCTCGGCGGGTATTCAGGGCCTTTAAGCCTGGTGCTGCCGACGCTTACGCTGGCGCTCGGCTCGGCAGGCTACTACTCGCGGGTTCTGCATACCAATCTCGCGGAAGAAATGGACCGTGACTACGTGCGCACCGCGCGCGGCAAGGGTCTCTCCGCAACGAGCACGATGCTCAAGCATGCGATGGCGAATGCGATGCTGCCGCTGGTCACGCTGGCAGGGCTTGATCTGGCAGGCCTGCTCTCGGGAGTCGTGCTGACAGAAACGGTGTTCAACTGGCCCGGCATCGGCCGGCTCGCATTCGAAGCGATCTTCAATCTCGACATTCCGCTCGTGATGGGAACCGTTCTCTTCTCGGCTTTTCTGATCGTCGTGGCCAATCTTGTGGTTGACCTTCTGTACGCGTGGCTCGACCCGCGTATCCGGTTGTCGGAGACGGTATGAACGGTCGCGGCTTTGGCAAGCTCGAGATTGCAGGCGCGGCGATGGTGCTGAGCCTCGTGATCGTGGCGGTCTTTGCGCCGGCGCTCGCACCGCACGATCCGACCCGCGCGGTAGCCGCGACTTATGGAGATCCGGGCGCGCCCTCGCTCGCCTTTCCGATGGGCACCGATCAGCTTGGCCGCGATGTTCTTTCGCGGATCATTTATGGAGCCAGAATTTCGCTGACGGTCGGGGTCGCGGCGATGGCGGAGACGATCGTTATCGGCGTGCTGATCGGCCTGCTCTCGGGATTCTTCGGCGGATCGGTCGATTTCCTTTTGATGCGATTCACCGATGTGATGCTCACCCTGCCTGCGCTGCTTCTGGCAATGGCGTTTGTCGCGATCCTGCGGCCCAGCCTGTTTTCGATTCTGCTGGTAATCGGGCTGGTGTCGTGGACGCAGGTCGCGCGCGTGGTGCGTGCGGAGACGCTCTCGATGTCGAAGCGGGATTTCGTGCTGGCTGCGCGGGCGCTCGGGGCTCCTCCCGCGCGCCTCATCACGCGCCACGTGCTGCCGAACGTTTTGCCGATTATTATCGTGATGGCGGCGCTTGGAACCTCGAGCACTCTCCTCCTGGACGCCGCCCTGAGCTTTCTGGGCCTCGGAGTTCCGCCCCCGACTCCGACCTGGGGCAGGATGATCGAGGAAGCGACGATCTATTTTCGCACCGCGCCCTGGTTGGCCATCTTTCCCGGCCTGGCGATCTTTTACGCCGTGCTCGCCTTCAATCTGCTCGGCTACGGAGTGCTGCGGGCGCGGTCACGATGATGCGGCCATTCAGGGCCAACTGCCTTGCCGCCACCCTAATCGCGGCGTTCGGGTTGTTCTTTGCCGCCGGATGCGGCGATGGGAGCGACCACGTAAACCTCCCACCCGGTTCCTCTGTCCTGCATATCGCCGACGTGGATGACGTGCCGACGCTGGACCCCGCGGCAGGTTACGACACCGAATCGTGGACCTTCGAGCAGGCGATCTTCGACACCCTGGTCCGCTACGGCGACGACAACATCGAATTGGAGCCCGATTTGGCGGTGCGATGGGAGTCTTCGCCTGATGCGCGAACATTCGTTTTTCACCTGCGGCACGACGCGAGGTTTTCCAACGGGCGCCCGGTTACCAGCGACGACGTGCGCTACGGAATCGAGCGCGTGCTCGATCCCGCGACCCACTCGCGGGGCATGGAGTACTACCGTAACATCGCGGGCAGCGGCGATTTTGCGGCCCATCGCGCGGCCCACCTGCGCGGAATCGAAACGCCAGACCCATGGACGATAATTTTCCATCTCGATTCCCCCGATCCGATTTTCATCCACAAGCTGGCGATGCCGTTCGCGTCGGCGGTTCCCCGCGAAGCCGCCGAGCCGTGGGAAGACGATTTTTCCCGCCATGCGATGGGCAGCGGCGCTTTCATGCTTAAGGAATGGCTTGGCGGGCAGCGCCTGGTCCTGGTGCGAAACCCGTATTATTTCCAGAAGGGGTTGCCCCGGCTTGATGCGATCGTCGATTCACTCGGCGTGACTCCTGAGCTCCAGTGGCTCCGCTACGAAGCCGGCGACCTCGACGTTGTCTCATCGATTCCTCCGGCGGAATTCCCGTTTGTGATGAAGACGCCGCGGCTGCGCGCCTTGACTCAAAAGAAGACCACGGTAACGACCGAGTATCTCGGGATGAACTGCCAGATGTGGCCGTTCACCGATGTGCGCGTGCGCCGCGCGATCAATTACGGAATCAACCGCGCCAAGCTGGTCGCATTGCTGAACGGCCGCGGCGTAGCCGCGACGGGCGTGCTGCCGCCGAACCTTCCGGGCTTCGACCCGGAGTTGAAGGGATATTCCTACGACCCGAAGCACGCTCGCGAACTGCTGGAGGACGCGCGGCTGGCATCGGGCTTCCGGTTTGACCTCTGGATGCGCGCGGATACGACGATGCTGATGCTGGGGCAGTCGATTCAGCAGGACCTTGCCCTTATTGGCCTGCGCGTCGAAATAAAGCCGGTGGCGTGGGGGCCGTTCCTGGAGGCCATTCGTCAACCTCGCACCGTGCAGGCGTTTCTGTCGGGATGGGAGGCCGACTTTCCCGACCCGCAGAACTTTCTCAGCGTGCTTCTGTCGCGCGATCAGTGGGGATCCAACAACGACACCTATTTTTACGATCCCTCTTTCCAGAGCCTCATCGACCGCGCAAGCGATGAGACCGACTTCAAGCTCCGCTATCGGCTGTTTGACGAGGCGGAAAAGATAGTCGTTGCGGACGCACCCTGGGCGTTTCTGTATTATCCGGTCACCTACGCAATCACGCAGCCGTGGGTTCACGACTACGTGCTCAACCCGATGCGCCCGACGCGGTTCGAGCGCGTCGCGGTATCGCCGCATTAGCGCCGTTCGCGCGATCTAGCGGGTTTTCAGCGACTCCAGGAATGCGGGGTCGGCCATCGTCTTGTCCACGGCATCGTTCATGGCCGCGTTGAGCACGTCGCTCGCCCATTCCTCGCCGCTTTCGAAATGAGTCTCGGCATCCTGTTCGCTTTGGCCGACGATGAATTCATTGTAGGCGATCGATTGATCGGGGCGCCTGACGGTGACTTCAATACCGATGCTCGCAACCGCCCGGGTCCAGAACAGCGGATGCAGATACTGGCTCTGGAAAAATGAGAGGGCCACGAGCAGATTGTTTCCTCCCGGACCTATCCTGAAGCCTTCGCTTCTCAATTCGATCTCGAACGCGGTCTTCAGCGCCGCTGGCGCGCGACTCTCGGAGATGATCACTCCCTCTTTCTCGCCGAATGCGCCGATCGGATGGCCAACTACGGGAGTCGGGCGTTTGTCCAGAACGTTGATATTCACGGGCGGCAGCTTCGGGTCCACATCTTTCGCCGCACGAAGCGGAGCCTGATACGCAACATTGACGCGGCGGCTCGGAATGCACTGCGTGAGCATCAGTGCCGCCGCGATCAGAAATCCGCTTCTGCGCGCGAAGACGATGGCGCGCCGTGTCGCCGCAATCCCCGTAAGCATCACTTTGTTCCGGTCTGTGCGCCGGATGAGCCCGCCTCCGGTGCGGCGCCCGCATTGACGGGCGGGGCGAGCTTGTAGGTTGGGTCGGGCTCGAGATCGGCGGTAATCGCAGTCTGCTGATGAGTGTGCGCCGAGCCCGAGGAAACATCTGAAATCCAAGCGACCGGAATCGCCGTCAGCAGCATCGAAGCCCAGTCGGCCGCTATATAACGGCTCTCCACCTGGGTGTCATCGAATACATCGGTCGATCGATAACCCGGCTTGCTGAAATGGAACACCAGGTCGCGCTCGCGCGGGACCGTAATCGTGAACGGGGTCACACCGGTCATCCCGTTGCTTAGGGTCACGTCCGCGCCGGGAGGATTGCTGTTCACGGAGATCTCTTCGGTCTTGCCGTGGGTAAAATACGCACAGGATCCCATCGCGACCGCCGCGAGGGCGGCCACAATCACTCGCACGATTCGTTTCATCTCAAATGCGGCGCGCTACGAGCTGCGCATCGGCGCGCACCCTATCTTGCAAGCCGCGTTCGTACAAGTCCCCGCCCGTCTTCCCAATCCTCACGCTTCCTCCGCGGCGGTAAGCTCGCGCGTCGCGCGCGGCAGAAAGCACAGGCCGATCAAGCCGTTGCAGAACATGAACGTGAAATGCGCCGCGAGGCTGTAGGCAAGAATCCGCGCGGACGCCGCGTTGCCGGAAAAAAACAGCAGCCACGCGGCCTGGCTGGTGCCCAGATGCGCGACCGCGATCGGAAGAGCGGCCGCAAGGAACACCAGCGGCAGAAACAGCATCAGCTTCAGAAACGGAACGCTGATCCCATAGAGCCCCAGAGCGAAATACTGCGCTACCACCGATCCTAGAAACGTCGGCGCCTTGATCGCCAACACCACCAGGTAATCCAGCGGCCGGGCTTGCAGGAACGTCGCCAGCAGCGGCCCCGCCCTTCCTTTCTCAACCCATTCCCGAAGCAGGCGGTTGCGGCGCGCCAGCGCGAAGAATCCCATAATTCCGAACAGCGCAAGCCACGCGGCCACGTAAACGATCCTGAGGATGCCCACGATGCGCGCCAGGGCTGGATCGCTCGGCGAGAAGAACAGCACTCCCAGGGTCGAGAACAAAAAAAGCTGGTACACCTCGAGCAGCGCGATGAACAGGATCGAGCTGAGCGCGGAGAAAAATCCGATCTTCGCCTTTCGATGGAGGTAGTAGGCGACGCCGCCCTGCCCCAGATTCGTATTGATCATCGCGAGCAGATACATGCTGGCGCGAATGGGCAGAATGTCACCCCAGCTCATCGGCGCGTTGAAGTGCCGCACCACCCAGGTCAGGCAATATGAGTCGATCACAAAGAAGAACAGCGAATAGGGGAGGAAGATCGCGACGAACTCGCCGAGCGGAATGTCACGCAGCGCGTCCGCGACTTTGCCCAGCGGAATCCGCCAGAAAATGAGGGCAAAGATCGCGATCGTGCCGGCGTAAGGAATCGCGCGCCGCCACCATGGCGGCGAAACCTTTGCCGCTACGCCCTCGGTTTCGCTCGAGACCCCGGCAGCGCTCATCGCCGCACTCTCGCCGTTCCCGCCAGCACGCGAACGCCATCCTGATTGTCGACCCACACGTCCAGTTCGAGATGATCATTCCCGGCGCGCGCGGCGCGCGCGTGAGCGATGATCGTGTCGCCGAAGAAAACCGGTTTGATCAGCGCGACATCGAAGGATCCGCCGCGGAAAAATCGTTCGCCGAACCGGTCCACGATAAGTTGCATCGCCACGGCTATCGTCTGCTCGCCCGCCGCGATTGGCGCGGAAAATCCGGCCCTGGCGGCCGCGTCGCGGTCGCTGTGGATGTTCTTGCGCCAAAGCCGCCGCGGCTCCTGGATGCCCCGCTGGTATGCCTCCGCCGCCGCTTCATCGAGCAGGTACGGCGAGGCGGCCAATTCCTCACCCAACGCAGGCTCATTCATCTTGCTCATTCGAGCGCACCCTCCGGACTGAGCAGGACCGCGGTTATCGCCTGGCGCATCAGCAGCCTGTCGTCAGTCGCATCGCGGGTTTCATACTCGAGCGTGAAGTAGAACTTGCCGCGGCGACGCTCGGTCGCGATGACGGTTCCGTCCACGCGGATTGCCTGCCCCGCGCGCATCGGCTCGAGCAGCTCGCATCGGTGTTTCGCGTGCACTCCCCCCTTGCCGCCTTTGAAGTGATGCGCGATGAGCAGCGCGTAGTCGAGCAGGCGCATCGTGGGCGGCGCAACCGCGGATTCGCCTTCGTAGAGCGGATTCGAGGTGCGGAGCGCGGATGCGAATGCCTTTATCTGCTCCGGTTCAACAATGTAGAAGATGGGCCCGAGCCGCATCCCGGTCCGCAGGTTTTCCGCCCGCATCTCGATGCGGTCGTCTTTCGCGATCGGCTCCGTGGACATCGTCTTTGGCTCTCGCAGGCGATTGAACCATCCGCGCGCCCGTGGCAGATTCGGCGGCGCACTCGATGGCGACCACTATCGCACCATACTCGCGCGCCGCACGAAAGCATCTGTCCGCCGCCGATCCGGTTCTGGCCCGGATTATTGCCGAAGTGGGACCGTGCCGGATAGCGAATCGTCCGGAGCGATTTGCCGCCCTCGCCCGCGCGATCATCTTCCAGCAACTGGCGGGAAGCGCGGCCCGCGCAATCTACAACCGTGTGGTCGCGCTTTATCCGGGCAAGCCGTTCCCCACGCCCAGGCAGGTTCTCGAAACACCGGACGAGCTTCTGCGCAAGGCGGGACTCTCAGCCAAAAAGGCGCTCTACATCAAGGACCTGGCCCGGCACATCGAAGACGGATTGCTCAACTTTCATCGCTTTCCAAAGATGGCCGACGAGGAGATCATCGCCGACCTTACTCGCGTAAAGGGAATCGGCCGATGGACCGCGGAGATGTTCCTGATGTTCAACCTGGGACGGCCGGATGTTCTGCCGGTCGGAGACCTCGGCTTCCGCAACGCGGTCAAGCGCGCCTACCGGATGCGCAAGCCGCCCAAGCCCAGGCAAATCGAAAAGCTGGCTGAGAAATGGCGTCCCTATCGTTCGGCCGCGGTGTGGTACTTCTGGCAGAGTTACGCGATCGTCCTGCCCGAAGCTCCTAAAGATAGTTCGCGCGTGACGCGTAAGCCCAAATCGTAGCACCTGCGTCCGCCCTCTTGTGCCCGGCAAGATTTCACAACGTTCGCGACGCCGCGAGCCGTTGAACCTTAAACCGATGTCTGGCAAATGAAGTCTCCATGGCCGACGGCAGCGCCAATTCCTCAGGCGGCGGGCGCGCGACCGCCTTCCTGAGCGGGCTCGCCGCCGTCGCGACCGTGGTGGCTGCGGTCGTGGGAATACTCGCCCAGTTCGGTCTTATCGGCGGCCACGATACGCCCAAGGCTTCACAGGCAGTTGTCACTCCCGCCGCGCAACTCTCTCCCGCCGCGAGCCCGCCCGCGGCATCAGCGCCATCGATGGCTGCATCGGCGAAGCCTTCGCCCGCACAGGTAGCCGAGGCTTCACATCCGCATCGCACTCACAAGCCCAAAACCGCGACGGCCGCGAGCATCGCGGCATCGACCGAACCGCACGCCGCGACCACTCCAGCGGCAGCGCAACCGGCCGCCTCGAATGTGACGAACTCGTCCGCGGCGAACGCGCCGCCGGCCTCGGCGATGCCGACTCCGGGCGAACAGCCTTCGGCCGCATCCAGCACCCTCGCGATGGCGGAACCTGCTCAGCCTCCGAGCCTAACAGGCGCGTGGCGGGACATGGGAATCGGCGCATGCCATCTAATCAATCAGACTGGCGGCACATTCGATGTAACCAACTACGACCCCGCCACCGGCGAGGTTATGTCACAAGGCCGAGGGTCGATAACCGGCAACCACGTCGAGATCGATTTTGCCGCCCGGCGTCATCCAGTGACCGCCGACCTGCACGTGTCACCCGACGGACGCAGTATGTTCGGCAAGATCTTCCGCATCGACGGGCCCCACCGCACCCTGTGGAAATACATCGGACCGAACTGCCCGACACCGGGTTGATGCCGAATCGGTCGCTCCCGGCTATTCCGCCAGCATCGGATTGGGTTTTGGAAATCCCAGCTCCGCAAGCTTCTCGTCGATCGTTTTCAGGCTCTGAGCGGATCGCGAAGGAGCCTCCGACATCTCCTCGACGGCGCGGCGCGCCTCGCGCAGATTTCTGTTTATGAGGCCGGCCTGCTGAAAGAGAAAAATAAAAGCGCCCCAGGGCACGACGATTCCCGTAATCAGCGCTATCGCGATGAAGATTCGCGCGCGCGACTGCGCGCGCGTTACCACCTGCGACAGCGCGGACTCATTCGCCGCGCTCAGATCTGTGACCAGGTTCTGAAGCTCGCGCAGCCGGGGCTCGATGCTGTCGTCGCCCGCGCTTCCTTTCCGGAGCGCATCGAAGATGGGATTGGCGGTCTCCGCAATCTGCTCGATCTTGTCGAGCTGATCGCGTGTGGTCGCGTGAGAACGCGCGGAATCGACCCAGCTTGCAAAGCGCCGCTCCTGCCCCTTTATTATCTCCATCCCGTCGGGCTGGGTACGCCCCCAGTCCATTTTGTAAATCGCCGCTTCCATCCCGTCCGACGCGCGCATCGCGCCAAACTGGTTTTCCTGCAGCAATCCCGGCATCGCGCCAAACAGATAAAAACCGCTGGCGAGAATCATCGATGCGATCAGCAGCACCACCGGCGCGATCGCGGCCAAAAATCTCAGCTTCGTAACGATCGTTATTCGGCTCATCGCGAGTCTCTCCCGGATCAGGCGGACTGGGGCCTGGCGATCTTCAAGGATGCGCGAGCAGGGGCGCCAAAGGCAACGCCCTGATGCCTCTTCGGGCGGGATGTGCGATCATGGGGTGCGATGAACTTTGCCGACCGGCTTGCCGAAATCTCGCGCTCGAAACGATCCGTCGCGATTTTGGGTGTCGATCCGCAGCTCGACACCGCGGAGAATCCAGGCGTTCCCAGGGGTTTTACCCTCGCACAATTCTGCTGCGAGACGGTTGAAGCGTGCGCTCCATCTATCGCCGCAATCAAGCCGCAGCTTGCTTTCTTCGAAGCGCGCGGACTCGACGGGATGCGCGCATTCGTGGAAGTGCTGCGCACCGCCCGACGCCTGGGATTGATCACGATCGCCGACGCCAAGCGCGGCGATATCGGCTCCACATCGGCCGCCTACGCGGAGGCATTCCTCGGTGACGGCGACTTCGCGTGCGATGCGGTCACGGTAAATCCTTACCAGGGCGCCGACGCGACCATGCCATTTATCGCGAAGGTTCGCAGAGGGCGCGGAGTTTTCGTTCTCGTCAAAACCTCGAATCCGGCATCGGGCGAATTCCAGGACCTTCCGTCGCCCGACCGTCCCCTCTGGGAGAAGATCGCAGAGCGAGTCGCCGGATGGGGCAGCGACTTCGTCGGCGAGTCCGGCCTGAGCCCGGTCGGCGCGGTGGTCGGCGCGACGTATCCCGAGCAGTTGAGCCGGGCGCGCGCGATAATGCCGCTGGCGACAATCCTGGTTCCAGGCTACGGCACACAGGGCGGAACTGCCGCTGATGCGATCGCGGCGGCTCGTACCGATGCGTCAGGTTTCATCGTCAACGCGAGCCGCAGTATCATGTACGCGTATTTGAAAGCCTCCGGCAAGAAACCGCCCGAAGCCGCCGCCGAAGCAGCCGAGACAATGCGGCTCGCGCTGAACTCAGCGCTCTCTCAGCAGACTCGCTGATCCTCGGTCGTCCTGGAGACGACTGGCCAACACGTCAGAGACCGCGCAAGCGATCGAGGACTTCGGCCTTGAATGCTTCCGCCGGAAGAACCTCGGGGCCGAAGAACGCCACTGGAGCGGTATCGACGAGGTTGCCGCTGGCGCGTTGCGCGCGGAACTGTAGCCGGCGTTCGCGCGCCCGCGTCCCAAACTCAGCGTAGATTATTGAATATGCGGAAGCGGTCAGGCGAAGCCGGCGCATCCGCTCGCGCCTTTCTTCGCCATAGCGCTGGAACGTCTCCGCTTTCCACTCCCGGTTTTCCGCAATCAGGTCGCGCACGATCCGCACATCACGAAATGTGATCGACAGCCCCTGCCCGATAATCGGGTCGTTGTGGCCGGCTGCATCGCCGATAAGCACGACGCCGGGCGCGACGGGCGAGTCAGTCCAGGTGTCCTCGTTGCCATACGAGTTACACGGGCCCGCGGGAGTTCCGCCGGCCAAAATGGCGCTGTCTGGAACCGTTCGCAGGCGAAACGCATCGAGAAACCTCGCCTGATTGTCGGGACCCGCGAACCGCCGCTTTTGATCGACGCCATAGCAGATGTAAAGGCGCGCGCGGGTTGCCGACTGCGGAAAGACAAGAAAATTGATGTCGTCTTCGGTGCCGAAGACCTGAAGCGACGCGGGCCATCCCGCGATCCCGTCCACCAGCATCCCAGCCATCAGGTGATGCGTGGGATCGCGATGCAGCTCTATTCCACACTGGCCGCGCACGATCGAATTGCGGCCGTCGGCGCCGACGACGAGACGCGGCCTCAGCGCGTATGCGCCGCCTTCATATTTGAAATGCACTTCAGGAGGTTCACCCGGAACCACGCGCACGTCGCCGACCTCGCGCAGCAGCTTCGCTCCGCTTCCGGTCGCGGTTGCGTTCAGAAGATCGCACATGTCGGGATGGCGCATGCAGAGCGGCGGCTTGAACCCGGCCGCTTCGAGCACGGAGAACTTGAGCGCCTCAGCGCGCGCGGTCGTTTCGTCGACATCGTCGCCGAAGGCGATGTGCTCGCCGAGATGATGGCCCCCGGCCGCAATCATCGCGTCGTACAGCCCCAGGCGCTGAACCTCCGCGAGCCCCCAAGGAGCAATCCATTCACCGCGCACATAGTCGAGATGAACGGCGGACTTTTCGAGTATGAGCACGGAAAGTCCGGCGCGAGCCAGAACCGTCGCGAGCGCACTCCCCCCGATTCCGCCTCCAACGATGACGACTTCCGGGTTCCCGAAGATTTCAGGCATGAGCGGCGGTTCCGGGGGCAAACCGCACCGGCAGGCGGCGGGGCCCCGAGATGAAATTCGAGGGGAGCCATTCAGCCGGACCGGCGGGCGCGATGTCGGGGAGACGGACGAGAATTTCGTGCAGCATCACCTGTATCTCGATCCGCGCGATATGCGCACCAAGACAGAAATGCGTTCCGCCTCCGCCGAATGCGATATGATCGTTGGGAGCGCGGCCCACGTCGAACCGGTCGGGGTCGGGAAAAATCGCCTCGTCGCGATTGGCCGACCCGTAGTAGATCACCACCTTGTCGCCAGCGCGAATCTTTTTGCCCCGCAGCTCCGTATCGCGCACCGCCGTGCGCCGCATGTAAATCACGGGGCTGCAGTACCGCAGCATTTCCTCGACCGCCGATGGCAGCATCCGATCCAGATCGCTCTGCAGCCTGCGGCGCTCATCGGGATTCTCGAACAGCGCGAGCATCCCGCCCGCGAGCAGATTACGCGTCGTGTCTCCGCCCGCGTTGATCAGGAGCAGAAAGAAAAACGTGTATTCAGCGGGCGTGAGGCGATCGCCGTCAATCTCCGAGTTCAGCAGCCGCGTCGCGAGGTCGTCTCCCGGATGCCGGCGTTTGTCCTCGGCGACGGCGAGCGCGTAATTGAGCATCTCCATCGATGCGGCGCGCTTCTCGAGCTCGGGCACCGCCTCGCTGGAGGAATGCATCTTCTCGGTCCATTCGTAGAGCCTCCGCCCATCTTCCAGCGGAATGCCCATCAGATGCGCGATGACGTAGGACGGCAGCTCGCCGGCAATCTGGCTTACCAGATCGCATTCACCGCGATCGATGATCCGATCGATGATCTGGCGGGCAAGCTCTTCGATGCGCGGTTTCATCGCCTTGGCGCTGCGCGGGATGAATTGCTGGCTTACGAGCGCGCGATAGCGCGTGTGCTGCGGAGGGTCCATGAACAGCATCATGTTGCGCGATGCGGCCAGGCCTTCGGCGTTCATGTCCTCGATCGCAATTCCGCCCGCATATGACGAATAGGTCTTCGGGTCGCGGCTCACCGTGCAAACATCATCGTAGCGCGTCACCACCCAGAAGCCCAGCCCGTTCGGCTCCTCGTGCCAATAAACCGGTTCATTCGCGCGCAGCCATCGGAACTGATCGTGCGGCTGCCCATGCGCAAACGACGCCACGCTCAACAGATCAATTTTCGGTTGCGTCATGCGGAAGCCTGGGCGCGCGGGCGGATTTTGGGGAAGCCCGGATGGCGGAATGGGTCGCCGTCTTTCAGTTTGCGCTGTATGTCCTGGAATGGCGACCCTGGGCGGTCCGGGTTGTCGCTGTCTCCGACTCGCGCCGTCCCCGGCAACGCGCGATACACCGCGTCTTCGCCAAAGAACCTGAGCGACAGCGTGCTGCGCCGGTTTCCCTGATGGGCCGGTGCTCCGCCATGAAGCATCGCGGGATGAAAAATGAGCACGTCGCCAGGCTCCACCGCCCACGACACGATATCCCATCGCGAGCGGTCGGCCTCGATATCGGGAAGGCGCGGCAAAGTTCCGTAGATCGGCGCGGTGTCGTCATTCGGATCGAATCGGGATCCGTCGTAGAGGATTCCGCGATGCGATCCGCGGACGAATTCGAGCGAGTCTTCCTTGCGCACCGGCTCAAACGTGATCCACATCACGGCGACCTTCTCGCCGGTGATCGGCAGATACGAAGAATCCTGATGCCAGGGGGTGCGCCGGCTTTCTCCCCCCTCTTTCAGGAACACCTGCTCATACATGAACCATACATCGGGCGAATCCCACAGCTCGGCGACGACGTCGGCCGCGAACGATTCTTCGAGCAGCCGCCGATACGCGGGCAGCGCGTTCGGATTCAGCAAGTCCTGATAAAACTTGGACGGCGCTTCGGGCGTACCCTGAAAATGCGCGCAATTGGGGCTCGGATGGCACAAGCTCCACTGGTAAGCATCGCGCGCCAGGCGCATCGAATTCGCATCCAGCGCCTTCGGCACGTGGATGGCGCCCTGCTCGCGCAGATCGTGTCGCAACCGTGAAAGATTCGGCAGACTCATTTTCCTGCACAGTCCGGGTGGAAATTTTCAAGTTCTCTTTTATCACAAGTAAAGCGCCTTGCGGCACTGCCGAGCGCTGCCTTGCTTGCGCGGCGCTCCCAAAAAGGCTGTCCAGATGACAGGGCTAGGCTGCGCGCAGGATCGGGAGCACCTCGGTGGCAAACCGCTCCAGCGATCGCATTGCCTTGCCCGGCGCGAGTCCCGGCAACTGGGTCGCGAGAATCAGCTCCGTCATCGGGGTTGCGCCGATGATCTGCTTGAGACGATCCGCGACCTGGCGAGGGCTGCCCAGCACGGCGTTGCGCCTGATTCGGTCGGCATCGGGACGAATCGGGCTTTCGCCGCCGGATGCGGCGGAAAGCCATTTTCCATAGAGCGCGGCTTGATAAAGCGCGGCCTGCTCGATGTCCTTCCAGGCCAGTTCTTCGCTGTCGGCAACGTAAACGACGCGATTGTTGACGATGCTGAAATTGGCGGGGTCTCGCCCGAATTCGATCAGCGCGCTGCGATACGTCTCGACCTCGCGGCGGCCCAGATTGCACGCGAACGACAGGCCGAGCCGGGCGCCGCGCCGAATCGCCTGCGCGTTCATGCCGCCCCACAGCAGTTCAGGATGCGGCCGGCTTACGGGGCGCGGCAGAATCTGCGCATCGCGGAAGCGAAAAAACTTTCCCTCGAAGCTGAACGGCTCGCCGGTCCATGCGCACTTGAGAATCTCAATCGTCTCGAGCGTGCGGCCGAGGCGCTCCTTAATCGGAATCTGAAAGCCGTCGAACTCCTCCGCCCGATAGCCGAGGCCGATTCCGAGCCTTAAGCGTCCGTTGGAAATCACATCGATGAACGCGGCGTCTTCCGCGAGGCGCAGCGGATGATAAAACGGCGCAAGGAGCACATAAGTCCCGATCGACACGCGCCGGGTGCGCGCCGCGATTGCGGCCAGCGCCGGCATCACCGCGGCAAGATAGCCATCCTCGACGAAGTGATGCTCTGTCAGCCACACGGAATCCAGGCCGGCGCGATCGGCATATTCCGCCTGCTGCAGCATCGCGCTGTGAAACTCCGCCGCGCCGATGCCGGAACCGGGAGGATTGCGGAAATCGAGCATGTATCCGAATTTCATTTGTGCTCCTCGCGTGATAGCGGCAACTCCACGCGCGCTTCGCTCTCGGCGCGTCAGCGCTTGTACAGAGTCTCTACGATCGCGTTTCTGTATTCGGCAAGCCGGGCAGGCGGGACGAAATATTGCGGCGGCGAGATCGTCATCGAGTCCGCATGTTCCCACATCTGCGCGATACGTTCGCGGGCATCGTCCGGCGTGCCGGCTATCGCAAAAGTCGTGACCATCTCGTCCGGCACCGCCTTCAGCATCGCGGCCGTGTCCTTGCGGGCGGCAGCCTCGATGACGGCATCGGCCTGCGCGCCGAATCCGTGCGCGATGTAGAAATTCCGGTATTGCCCGATGCTTGAGTAAAAGGCGACGGTGCCGCGCATGTCGTCTATCGCCTGCTTGCGATCCTTGCCGATCGCCGCGTAGTTCCACAGGTTGACGTGAAAGTCGCCGCGCTTGCGGCCGCGCGATGCCAGCCTTGCGTCGAGGCTTGCCGACTGCTCGCGAATCCATCTGAGCGACCAGACCGGATGCCCCAGCAGTCCGTCGGCGGCTTCGGCCGCCATCGCGACCGTGCCTTCGAAAAGCGCGGGAACGTAAATCGGAACTGAAGGACGCACGGGCTTTCTGCCGATGCTGAAGCCGCGCAGGTCGAGCTTGTGATAGGTGCCGTCGATCCGCCCCAGTTCTCCGGTGCTTCCTTTTTCGATGATGGCCCGGACGGTGGCGACTACCTCCCGCAGGTGAGCGACCGGTTTTCCGTACGCCACGCCGTGGACGCGCTCGTTCCAGTCGCGCACGCTGGTGCCGAGCCCGAGCACCATCCTGCCGCCGCTCAAGCGATCGATGTCGAGCGCGTTGAGGGCAGTTTCCATCGGGCTGCGCGTGAACGCCAGCGCGACCCCGGTGCCGAGCTTGAGCCGCTTCGTCGCCATCGCGGCGGCGGCCAGCGTCGGGAACGGCGGCGAATGGAGTTGCGGCGACCATACGCCATACAAACCCAGGTCCTCGAAGCGGCGCATCAGATCCGCCAGGTCCGAGGCCGCCATCGCCTGCACTATTTCCCAGTATTCGTGTTTCATGTTGTCCGCGCGCCAATCCCTGTCTCTACATCGAAGCGGAAAAATAAACCATCGAAGCGCAAAGGCGCCAGGAAACCCGGGGCCGCGGGTTTCCTGGCGCCTTGCGGTCCGCTCAGGCGTGCGGCTGCTCGTCGATCGCGACGCGCCGGTGCGGATTGAAGTGCGGCAGCACGTGCTTCGCCATCAGCTTGATCGAATTCATGATCTTCTGATGCGGGATGCGGCCGGCCTGCTTGAAACAGATCGCCTGATCGACGCCAGCCTTCTGGAAAGCTTCGAGCTTTTGGATCACTTCGTCAGGATTGCCCACCACGACCATCGGATGCTGCTTCAGTTGCGCGTCGGGGATGTCCCTGGGGTCGAGATCGACCGCCATCAGGTTGCGCAGGTACTCATACGAGTAGAGCTGGTTCTTGGTCATGAGCGGCTGGAAGAGTTTGGCGACGTTGTGCATGAACCATCGCGCGCCTTCCAGTCCGATTGCCTCATCCGCCCGATTTTCGGCGACATGGCAAATCAGCAGCGCGCCGAACGCCTCATTGGGAACCTTCGGAACCTGGTCTTTGCGGTTGGCGAACGCCTTGCGATAGTTCTCGATCGTCATCGCGACGAAGTCGAAATTCAGGCTGAAACTCAGCACCCCAAGCCCGCGGTCGCCCGCCATCTGGTAGCTGTCCGGCGCCACGCACGCCATCCACATCGGAGGATGCGGCTTCTGGATCGGTTTGGGCACCACGCGCCGCGGCGGCACCTGGATAAGCTTGCCGTTGTACTCCAGGATGTCGTCAGTCCAGGCTTTGACGATCACGTCGAGGGCCTCGCGCACCTCAGCGCGGGTGCGCTCGTAGTCGACGCTGAAGCCGTCGAGTTCCTGCGAGGTGGTCGAGCGGCCGGTGCCGATATCGACGCGGCCGTTGCTCATGATGTCCAGGACGGCGGCCTGCTCGGCCACCTTGATCGGATTGTTGAAATTGAAAGGCAAGAGCCGCACGCCGTGGGCGATACGGATGTTGCGGGTACGCTGCGCCACCGATCCGAAAAAGACCTCGGGCGCCGGGCTATGCGAATATTCCTCGAGGAAATGATGCTCGACTTCCCACACGTAATCGAAGCCGACCCGGTCCGCCAGCTCGATCTGCGCGAGCGCCTCCCAGTACACGTTATACTCGCTCAGCGCGTTCCACGGCCTCGGGGTTTCCATTTCGTAGAGTAATCCGAATTTCATTGGCCTTTGCCTCCTCGCAGTCTTGCCGATCGTTATCAAATCGATTCGCTATCGGCGATCTCTCGCTAAGACAGCAGCACTCTGGCGGCGTAGTTCGAATCGCAATATTCGCGGCCCAGCGCAATCTTGTCGCCGCAAAAGCGAAAATAGTAGTGATAGCGATTGCGGTACGGCTTGCCGTTGAAGGCGACCGCTTCGGATTCGGCCTGCACCGCGACCTGGTCGCCCTCGGCGACCGCGCTCAAAAACCGAAAGCGCAGTCCGCCGGGAAACATCTGGGCGAAGAACGCGCCGGCGACATCCACGAAGTTTTCCCTTCCGCGAATCGGCGTGGCGCCGGGCCGGCTCCAGACCAGCTCGTATTCGAAATCGTCGGTCACAAGAGCGCGGGTCGCGTCGGGGTCCTTGCAGTCCATCAGGCGAAGGAATTCGAGTGCTCGTTCTTTTCGGCCCTCTGGCGTCATCGCTTCTCTCCCATGGGTGATTTCTCAGCCGCGACTCGCGCGGCGTTGTTTATGGCTTGAATTTGCCGACCCGAACCGGCGGGCCAACGCCAGGATGGCCTGATGGAGGTATTCGAAGAATTTTTCCAGGTCGCAGCTTTCGGGATCCACCTGGAACGAGAAGAAATACCCCTGCATGAACGCGAGGATGAAGTCGGACAGGTCGTCGGCCTGATCCTGGGTCAGCTCCTCGTCCAGCGCAGCCCGCAGCATCTCGCTGAGCTGCCGGCGGATGTTCGCGTGGATGCGCCGGAGGATCCTGAGCGCCGCCGGGTCGGTCTTGCGCTCGAGGCCGAACAACAGCATCAAGCGCAGAAACTGCGGCTTCTTCCGATAGGCTTTCGCGCAGTTGTTGAGTCGCTCGCCCAGGTCCGGCCGCTTTCCTGGAACAAGCCGGTCGCTGTGCGGGAGCTGCTTCTCCCATTCGAAAAGGCTGTCCTCGATAACCGCGGCGAGCAGGCCCTGCTTGCTGCCGAAGTGCCAGTAGATGGAACTTGCGGGCAGACGGCAGGCTTTGGCAATCGCCGCGATGCTGGTGGCGGCGTAGGAGCGCGCGGCCATCAGCCGCGCGGCGGCATCAAGTATCGCCCGCCGGGATCGTTCGCCCTGCACGAGCCGCAGGTTTGGCCGGTGTGTGCGCATACTTCTGTAATACTCGCTACAGATATTTTGTATCGATCACTACAGATTATGAGTCAAGCGGTGTACGATGCGCCGGAGCCGCTCTCGGTGGATACTCGCTACGGATGGGCAAACGCGGGATCGGTCGAGCGGTAGATGAACTTGCCCGTCAGCAGGCTCGGGGGCGGGGTTTCATCGACCAGGGCGAGCAGGCGGTTGCGCCGCTCGATCAGCAGTTGCTTCACCTGCGCCTGCTGATTCGCATCAAGCTCCAATTGCGCGGTGAGACTCTCGAGCAGCGGACGGTAGATGACCATCGTGGTGAAGAACGGGCCCGGTTCGATGCATCCCGGAAACGGACCCGCGGGACTCATCGCCGATTCGGACAGGCTGGCGAGGTTTTTCTGCTGATCGGGCCGCAGGATCTTTTGCAACGAGGCCCGGAATTGATCCTCGATGGACGCGACCTTGTCCTGGAAGGCCCGAAATTTCGGCATCATGATCGCCATCGCCTGCCGAGCCACCTCGGGGCTCATCGCGTACGGCACCGTGGGTGGAATCAGCGGTCGGCGTGTCGAGACAAAGAATCCGCCTTCGCCGGGCGGCGGAGCAACGACCGTCACCGGCCCGCCCGGGGCGAAGCCGCCTTTGAATTCACTCATCAGCGGAATCGGTGGCGGCACCGCCCGGCTGCGCTGAGTCCATACTCCGATGAGCAAGCCCGACACGAACACCACGACGGTGGCCGCTACGACCTTGATTTGTTCCTTCACAGCGATACCTCCAGCGCCCGGGCCTGCGCCGCAGTCTTTGCCCACATTTCGAGATTCTGCCGGTCCAACGCCGCAACTCCTGCCGCATGAATCGCGATCGCCAGTACGGCGCACAGGATTCCGGTCATGGCGATGATCCGGGTTTGAGCCGCGCGCCGGCGGCGCAGGCGATCGCTTTCGCGCATCACCCGCCGGGCAAAGTCAGGCGGCAGATGCGCGGCGGCCTGCTTTCGAAGCGCCAAAAAATGGCGTGAATGGTCGCTCACTCGTTCATCCTCCGTCGCAGGAATGCTCGCGCCCGGAACAGCCGCGATTTCACGGAACTGACGGTGCTTGCCGTGATCCGGGCAAGCTCCTCGTAGCTCCAGTCCCGCTCTCCCATCAAAACGACCAATTCGCGCTGCCGGGGCGGCAACTCCTTGAGCATTTTCCTGAAGGTCCAGAGCCGTCCTTCCGCGGCGGCCCGAGGATATTCGATTGGCTCGTGCTCCTGGCCGAACGGCACCAGCATCCTGCGCAGGCGTTCGCGGCGAAGATGGTCGGTGCAGACGTTGCGCGCGATGCGAAAAAGCCAGGGCTCGAAGCTCTCCGGCGACTTCAGCGCCGACATCCCCGATATCATTTTCACGAACGTGGTCTGACTCAAATCCTGCAATTGATCCGTCCTGCCCACCATCGCGTAGATAAAGCCGGCGACCCGCTCCTGATAGAGGCCGATCAAATCTTCCATCGCCTCCGGCGATCCGCCCCGCGCCGAGACCACCAGCGCGATCGGATCGCATTGCGCATCGACTTTGGGCATAGCCATGGACTTCATCCGGCTAGACGCACCCGGAGGTGGAAAGTTGCGTCCCGGCCGGATTGAATCGCGCTAACCGCTTTGCCCGCAACTTTCATCCGCGTCCCGCGTCTTGTCCTGTCGCCGAGCAATCGGGCCGGCATCGGCATTTCTCGGGAGGACAAGGATGTTGCGCGCTATGTTGCGGGCGCTGGTGATTGCCGCGTTACTGCTCGCGTACGCCGCGCATTGCGCGGCGGATGAAAACCGGGTTTCGCCGAACCAGATCACGATGAACTTCCAGAACGTGGACATTCCGGTATTAGCGAAGTTCATCAGCGAGATAACGGGCAAGAACTTCATCATCGACGAGAGCGTGCGCGGGAAGGTGACGATCATCTCGCCGAC
>Ga0209581_1000671_pt1 | contig 57865 bp, 53 predicted proteins | sample Coa_R2_FD_187160 | JGI IMG/M metagenome (GOLD analysis project Ga0209581, IMG submission 187160) | Surface soil microbial communities from Centralia Pennsylvania, which are recovering from an underground coalmine fire - Coalmine... | ecosystem: Environmental > Terrestrial > Soil > Unclassified ...
AGAATGCAGTGCGGTCGAGATAAACGCGGTTGGATTCCACGCTCTCCACGCGCGCTTCAAACCGGCGCAAGTAACAGTCGTGATAATAAAGGCGTTCCGTGACGGTCACCGCGCAAAGAGAAGCGTCGAACGCTCCTCAGATCCATTCGAGAGCGCCCTTTTTGTAGGCCCAGATATAGCCGACCACGAGAAAGCCGAGGAACACGCCAACCTCCGCAACGCCAAACCATCCGAGTTGCTTGTATCGGACCGCCCACGGGAACAAAAAAATGGTCTCCACATCGAAGATGACGAACAGGATCGCAATAATATAAAACCGCACGGTGTAGCGTCCGCGCGAACCGGAGGCCGCTTTAATGCCGCATTCGTAGGCTTCGTACTTGGTCAGGTCCGGGCTGGCGGGGCGGATCAGTTTTGCCGCCAGAATGGTTACAACAGGAAACAGGATAGCCAGAACCAAAAAAATAAATATCGGAATGTACCCGGCTGGCATTACATTTCAGATTAGCATCGCGGCGCCGCCGGCCGGCCGGCTACATCGGCGGCGAAGTGATCTGAAACGACGGCCGGATAAACTGCCAGTCCGGCAACTCGTAGACGCGCAGTTGCGTTCCGCACTCGCCGCTGGCATCCTTCAAAGATTGCGGCGCAAGCGACGGCACCTTGACCGTCACCGTGCAAAAGGGTGGCTCGTCGGGTTTCGCCGTCGTCGGACGCAGCGCGACGTCCAGGCCGAGGTCCGATACGTCGGCGTCCGAGTGATTGATCACCGCAAACTCCACTTTCAGCCGTCCGGGCTTTGGTTCACTGATCCGGAACCCCGCAATCTCGATAAATTTCGCCAAGGGATGCTTGCGATTTTCAGCCATTGCCGGACCAGCGCTTTCAACTGATTTGGCGGCGGGTTTCGCCGATGATCCGGAAGAGCCGCAGCCAACGCCAAGCGCCAACAGCGCGTACGCTGCTCCTGCCGCCGTTTTATGCCGCATAGAATTTTCGCCTGGATTATATCGCACACGCTTTCGCGCGATAATTGTTGCTGATGTTCCGCGCGATCCGCGAGCAGGTTGAAACGATTTTTCGCGAAGATCCGGCCGCCAAGAGCGTGCTGGAGGTCGTGTTCTGTTATCCAGGCTTCCATGCCGTCTTATGGCATCGCGTCGCGCACGCTCTCTACCGGCGCAGGCTGTATTTCCTCGCACGTCTGATTTCAAATCTGAACCGCTTTTTCACCGGCGTCGATATTCATCCCGGCGCCAAGATCGGGCGGCGTTTTTTCATCGATCACGGCATGGGCGTTGTCATCGGCGAGACGACTGAAATCGGCGATGACGTGCTGGTCTATCAGAACGTGACGCTGGGCGGCACCGGCAAAGAGCGCGGCAAGCGACATCCGACGATCGGCAATAACGTCGTGGTGGGGGCAGGCGCGAAAGTGCTCGGCAACATTCTGGTCGGCGATTACGTGAAGATCGGCGCTGGCTCCGTCGTCATCCGTTCCGTGCCTCCGTACTCGACCGTCGTCGGCGTTCCGGGCAAGGTCGTTCACGCGCGCGGGACCGAGTTCGGCGAGGAATTGGAGCACGGCAAACTGCCCGATCCTGAGGGGCAGGCGATCGATGACCTCACGCGGCGCGTGGAGCAACTGGAACAGTTGGTCAGGAGCCTCGCGGAGGCTCCGCAACGCCGGTAGTTCAAATCATTCCCAGCGGCGCGTCATGCGCGGGCCGGGGAAAGGCGCGATCAATGGCCCGCAGGTCATCCTCGGTCAGCCGCCATTCCAGGGACGCCGCATTTTCGCGAACATGATCGGGATTGCCGGATTTCGGAATCGCAAACACGCCGTTGCGGGTCAGAAAATTCAGCGCCACTTGCCGCGGCGTTTTTCCGTGACGCCGCGCAATGTCGTCCACCACGCGGCCCTCCGGCGTATCCGGCCGGGGAAAACTGCGATGTCCGAACGGGCTATAGCCCATGACCGCAATGCCATGCTTTTCACAGTACGGTATCAGGCGGCGCTCGATGCCGCGGTCGCCCAGATGATACAGCACCTGATCGCACGCCAGCCGCTCGTTTTTTAGAGCCCGCCGCGCCTCCTCGAGATCGTCAACATCGAAATTGCTCACGCCGATGTATCGCACGACCTTGTCGCGCACCAGAGATTCAAGTCCGCGCATCGTTTCCGCGATCGGATGGCTGCCGGGCCAGTGCAGCAGATAGAGATCGAGCTGATCGATGCCCAGCCGCTTGAGACTGCGCTCGCATGCGCGGCGCGTCCCATCATAGCTGGCATTGGACGGCAGCACCTTGCTGACGATGAAGAGTCCCGTTCGGCGTCCTTGAATGGCTCTCCCGACAATCTGCTCGGCGCGCCCATTGCCGTACATTTCGGCCGTGTCGATGAGCGTCATGCCGAGCTCAATGCCGAGGCGCAGAGCCTCGATGGCCCGCTGCTCCGGATCGCGCTCAAGTTCCCAGGTCCCCTGTCCGATCAGCGGCGCGCGCTCGCCGGTCCATCCGAAGCTTGAGAAACGCATAACTTGATATGATCGCTTAGCATTGGGGCTTCAAGCATGAGATCTGTTCGGAATCGATTTGCGCTGTGTTGCGCGCTGGCTGCCGCATTGGCGATTGCCGCGGGCGGCGCTGAAAAGGCCGGAAAATTTACTGCTCTGGATCGCTATGTGCAAGCGCCCGATCCGAATTATAAGTACGAGCTGGTCCGGACCATCCCCGGCGATGGTTATACAGCCTATGTGCTGGACATGACGTCGCAGAAATGGCGCACGGAGAAGGAAGTCGACCGCCCCATCTGGAAACATTGGGTCACGATCGTCAAGCCCGACCGCGTCGCCTATTCGACCGGGTTTCTCTTCATCACTGGCGGCTCCAATAAAGACAAGGCGCCGGAAAAAGTGGACGCGCTCATCGCCGATACAGCCATGACCACGCATTCGGTTGTCACTGAACTGCGAATGGTTCCCAACCAGCCGCTGGTGTTTCCCGATGACGGCGTGGAGCGCGTTGAAGACGGAATCATCGCCTACACCTGGGACAAGTTTCTGCGCGGCGGCGACGATCAGTGGCCCCTCCGACTGCCGATGACCAAGGCAGCGGTGCGCGCTATGGATACCGTCACCAGCTTTATGGCGAGCGCGCAGGGCGGCGGCGTCAAGGTCGACAAATTCGTGGTCGCCGGAGGATCGAAGCGCGGCTGGACAACCTGGACCACGGCGGCTGTAGACAGGCGCGTTGTCGCCATCGCCCCCATGGTTATTGATCTGCTGAATATCGAGCCGTCTTTTATTCACCACTGGCGGGCGTACGGTTTCTGGGCGCCGGCTGTGAAAGATTATGAGCAACGCGGGATCATGGACTGGGCCGGCACGCCGCGCTACCGCGAGCTCATGAAAGAGGTGGAGCCGTACTCCTATCGCGATCGGCTCACGATGCCCAAGTTTCTGATCAACTCCGCCGGCGATCAGTTCTTTCTCCCGGATTCTTCCCAGTTTTACTTCGACGACCTTAAAGGCGAAAAATACCTCAGGTATGTCCCGAATACGGATCACTCGTTGCGGAACTCGGATGCGCGCCAGAGTCTCATCGCCTTCTACGATGCGTTTCTGCGCAATCAGCCGCGCCCGAAATTCTCCTGGAAGTTCGAGAAGGATGGATCGATCCGGGTCAAAACCAACGATAAGCCCACGGAAGTGAAGCTCTGGCAGGCAACCAATCCCAATGCGCGGGACTTCCGGCTGGCGGCGATCGGGCCGGCGTATCAGAGCACGGCGCTGAACGAAGAGGGGGCCGCGGGATACGTCGCGAAAGTGACAAGGCCGGCGAAAGGGTGGACGGCGTACTTCGTGGAGCTGACGTTTCCGAGCGGCGGCAAATATCCGTTCAAGTTTACGACGGCCGTCCGCGTGGAGCCGGACGTGCTGCCCTATCCGCCGCCCAAGCCGGCTCGCGCCATGCCGCCTGTACAATCATCGACGCAGTGAGCCGGATGAACAAACACACGCAGGTGTACGATCAATCTAAGCCGGAGCTTGGAACGCAATGCATCGCAGAGATCTTTTCCGCCGCGCCGCCGCAGCGGCCGCCGCTGTTCTGGCGGAATCGGCGTCAGCGCGGGAGTTTCCGCCCGATTACGACGCATCGAAGCTGCTGTCGAGAAGCGACTGGAAGCCCGTCTTCCTGGATGCGCATCAGAACGAAACCCTGATCGCGCTCAGCGATCTGATTATTCCGGCAACCGACACTCCGGGAGCGAGAGAAGCTCAGGTCAACCGTTTTATTGACGCCATCATGGCCGTTGAATCGGCCCAGGCCCAGCGCGATTTTCTGAACGCTCTCGCGTTCCTGGACGGCGAGTCGCTCGACCGGTATAAGAACTCCTTTGTCCACGCGAGCCGCCAGCAGCAGCTCGAGCTGCTGTCCTATCTGGCCTATCCGCAATCGCTCTCAACCTGGGGTGGATCGGTCGAGGGCCGCCAGACCGCTCACCGCCACTTCACTACGCTGAAGGACTGGATATCACGAGCCTACTATTCGTCCGAGGTCGGGGAGCGCGAGCTCGGATCAACCGGCGAGTTTCCGCACGGAGACTACGCCGGCTGCGGCGGCGCCGCTGCGCCGCAGGCCGGCGACGCACGCATATCGCACTGAGGAGACATGGTATGTTTCAGGATCCGCTCGCGCAGTCCTATGACGCCGTAGTCGTGGGTTCCGGCGCCACCGGCGGATGGGCCGCCAAACGTCTTGCCGAGGCGGGCTTAAGCGTTATCCTGCTGGAGGCCGGCCGGAATGTGTCGCCGAAGGAGTTTACCGAGCACATGCCCGAATACAGGCTCCAGTACAGGAATCTGTCGCCCGAGATCGTGCGCACGCGGCCAATCCAGAAGATGTGCTACGCGTGCATGGAGTACAACTATGACTGGTTCGTGGACGATCTTCAGAACCCCTACAGTACGCCGAAAGACAGGCCGTTTACCTGGCAGCGCCTGCGGATCGTCGGAGGTCGGACGCTGGTGTGGGGCCGCCAGAGCTACCGTTTAAGCGATCTCGATTTCAAGGCGGCCAGCTTCGATGGCTACGGGCAGGACTGGCCGTTCGGCTACCGCGAGCTCGCGCCCTATTACGACCTGGTTGAAGACTACGTCGGCATCAGTGGCGCCGCTGAAGGCAATCCGATGCTGCCGGACGGGCATTTCCTGCCGCCGATGAAGATGAGCTGTGGGGAACAGCATTTTCGCGAAGTCGTAAACCAGAAATTCGGGCGCACCGTAACCATCGGCCGGACAGCCATCCTGACGAAAAATCACAATGGAAGGCTTGCGTGTCATTACTGCGGCCCCTGTGAGCGCGGGTGTCAGACCTTTTCGTACTTCAGCAGCCCTTTCACCACCGTCAAGGATGCGATCAAGACAGGAAGATGCACGCTGGTTCCGAACGCCGTCGTGGCTCAGGTTGATCTCGCCCCGGACGGGGGACGGGCGGCCGGCGTGACGTTCGTGGATCGCGTCACACATCAGACCAAGAACGTCCGCGCCAGAGCTGTTATTCTGTGCGCGCAGGCGTTGGAATCCACCCGCATCCTGCTCAACTCCACAACGCGGGAAAAAACCAAGGGCTTGGGTAATTCGAGTGGACTGCTGGGCCGCGGTCTGATGGACCATGTCGTGGGAGCAGGCGCGCACGGCGAACTGCCGGGCTACGACGAGCGCCCGTCAGTAACGGGACCCCACCGCGCCAATGGGATCTATGTGATCCGCTATCGCAATACGGACCCCAAAAACCGTCATCCTGCTTTTCTGCGCGGCTACGGTTTTCAAGGCGGTGCGATGCCGCAATTCGATTTTGGCGCCGAGGGCTTCGGCGTTGGCTACAAGCAGGCAGTCAAGCGCGGCAAGTATACCATCTCGCTCAGCGCCTTCGGCGAATCCCTGGCGCGCGACGACAATTTCGTCGAAATCGATCCCGAGTTGCGCGATGCCTGGGGCATTCCTGCGCTGCGCATATCCATGGCGCACGATGATAATGCGCGCGCGATGATGAAGGACGCCGCCGCAACCGCCGCGGAAATGCTCGAGGCGGCCGGCGCAAAAAATATCGTCATCAACTCCAACGTCGCCATGCCGGGAATGGCCATCCACGAGCTCGGCGTCGCCCGCATGGGAACCGACCCGAAGAAGTCTGTCGTCGACCCCTACTGCTGTCTCCACGACGCGCCCAATGTGTTCGTTATGGATGGCGCGTGCTTTCCGTCATCAGGATGCCAGAATCCTACTTTGACGATGATGGCCGTCACCGTCCGGGCCTGTGATCATCTGGTGCAACGATTTAAGCGACGCGAAATCTGACGCGACGGTCACCGTACGTGAAACGGCGTCAGGCCAGGCTTGCCCCGCCGGCTGCGCAATGCATGGTTTACTTCTTCTAGCGAGCCGAAGAAGCCGATAAAAGAGTGGCGTAAACGACTGGGGCAGCGGCGCCAGCGATTGAAGTCGCGCAGCCGGAACTGGTCGGTGATCGAGATGACGGCGGCGCCCATCGGGCGATACTCATGCGTACCTTGCGCCCATGCGGAGCCTTCACTGGCGTCAATCCATAAACCGAAGCCCATTCGATATCACTGTAGCGCCGGATAAGCTACGATATACGAACTCATGCGCTTGCTACTGGTTGCATTCCTGGCAATGAGCGCCGCCGCGCAAGAGGACTGGCCCGTGTACGGCCACGACCCCGGCGGGATGCGCTACTCGCCGCTCGATCAAATCAATACCACGAATGTTGCGCGCCTTAAGCGCGCCTGGACGTATCACACGGGCGAGGTCGCCCCCGGGCCGCCCGGACCGCGCGGACAGCGTCAGGTCGCATTCGAAGCAACTCCCCTCGTCATCGCCAACACGCTGTACTTCTCGACGCCCGCGAACCGGGTCATTGCGCTTGAGGCAGACACCGGCCGTGAACTCTGGCGATACGATCCGCACGCGGCGTTCGGGAATGTGAAATCCCGCCAGCATCGCGGCGTCGCCTACTGGCCCGGCGACCGCGCCCATCCGCCCCGGATCCTGTTCGGCACGCTCGACGCGCGGCTGATCGCCCTTGACGCACGCACCGGCCAACCCGTGCCGGGCTTCGGCAAGGAGGGACAGGTGGACCTGCGCGCAGGCGTTGCCGGCGCTTTCCCGAAATCGGTCTACGGCGTCACCTCCCCGCCGGCGATTTTTCGCGACCTGGTGATCGTCGGGTCCGAAGTGCCCGAAGGTCCCGGGCTCGGACCTGCCGGAGACATTCGAGCGTTCAACGTGCGCACGGGGGAATTGGTCTGGACGTTTCATACCGTGCCGCGGCCGGGCGAGCCCGGTCACGAGACGTGGGAAGGCGAAAGCTGGAAGAATCGCACCGGAACGAACGCGTGGTCGATCATGAGCGTCGACGTCGAGCGCGGCCTCGTCTTTGCGCCGATTGGCTCTCCCGCCTACGACTTCTATGGCGGCGATCGCAAGGGCAGCAATCTGTACGGAAACAGTCTGGTCGCGCTGGATGCGCGCACGGGCAAACTCGTCTGGTATTACCAGTTCGTGCATCACGACGTCTGGGACTACGATCCGCCCGCGCCTCCCGCGTTGGTCGCCATCCGCAGAGCTGGCCGCGACATTCCAGCCGTAGTTCAAGTGACGAAGATGGGTCTCGTGTTCGTCTTAGCGCGCGGTGATGGGAAACCGCTGTTCCCCATCGAGGAGCGGCCCGTGCCGCAGAGCGACGTCCCCGGAGAGGCCACCTGGCCGACACAGCCAATTCCCCTGAAGCCGCCGCCGCTCTCGCGCAGCGCCATGACGCGCGATGAGATCAGCACCGTAACACCCGAATCCCATCGCTTCTGTAGGGAACTGTTCGACACCCTGACGTCGCGCGGCCGCTACACTCCCTTCGGCCTGAAACCAACCCTGGTGTTCCCGGGTACGCTCGGGGGCGCTACGTGGTCGGGCGTTTCCTTCAATCCGAAGCTCGGCTATGTCTTCGTCAACACCAACGAAGTGGGCGCGATCGGTCATATGGCGGAACAGCCCCCGGGCTCGCCGGTGCGGTACCGCCGGACCAGCCCGCAGGGCGAATACGCGCGCTTCTGGGATTCAAACATGTGGCCGTGCCAGCAGCCTCCTTGGGGTCTGTTGCAGGCTGTTGATCTCAATACCGGCGAGCTGGCCTGGAAAGTTCCGCTGGGCCTCACCGAAGAGCTGGAAGCGCGTGGAGTCCACAACACCGGAGCTCCCAACATCGGCGGTTCGATTGCAACCGCCGGCGGACTGGTGTTCATCGCCGCCGCCAACGACAGCCGTTTTCGCGCATTTGACGCACGCACCGGCAAGGAGCTGTGGGTCACGAAGCTTGACGCGAGCGGACACGCAACGCCCATCACCTACCTCGGCCGGAACGGAAAGCAGTACGTAGTTATCGCCGCGGGCGGAGGCGGCTTCTTCGGCAGTCCGCCGGCCGACAGCTTGATTGCGTTCGCCCTGGACTAATTGCGCCAGTCAGCGCGATTGCCTCGAACCCCGGCGGGCCGGGCAGCCGAACGCCGCGCTCGCGGCGCTTGAGCTCGTCTAGCGGCCCTATTTCCCCAGTTTGAGATTGATGACCGGCCGTTTGCGATCGTCAAAAACGCTGAGCGTCTTGGTCGGGCTGGACATCCCGTTGCGCTCCGCCCTGAGTTCGTAATCGACGTTTGTGCTGAGGCCGGCGAAATGGTAGCGGCCGTCCTCCTGGGTGATGAAGGAGCGCACCTGAAGCGTCTTTGTGTCTTTCAATTGTACGATGGCCTTCGCCGCCGGCTGATCGTTTTCATCGGTGACGACGCCTTCCACGGTCCGCGTGTTGGCGTCTTGCTTCTTGTTCTGAGCAACAGCCGTCCCGAGCGTCAGCAGACACACTATGACGCCAAACGCCAGAAAGCGGATCGATCGCATCAGTTTACTCCTGCTTTTTCGATTCCTGCGTCAATGTTAGGGTTACATCCGTCCGCCCCTCGCCCGCTACGGTAACGCTCTTGCGCTCGGATTTGAAACCGTTGGCCGAAGCAGAGATGGTATAGCGCATCGGCGCCGCGGGGACATGAAACACGAATTCACCCCGCGGGCTGGTGATTGCGCGCTGTTTTCGCGCCTTTCTGGGCGCTGTCTGGGACGGATCGGGATCCGGCGCCAAAGTCACGGAAGCGCCCGGGAGCGCAAATCCAGGGTCGCGGAAAACTGTACCCACGATCACCGCCTCCGGCGCGGCCTCTTTGGACTTGCCGCCTGAATACGGACCGGCCGCGGCCGCGCCGCAGAGGACAATGAACAGCGCCAGTACGATTCCCAGCGGAGTGACGCTACCTCCACTCCTCATCTTCTTCGTCCTCTTCTTCCTCTTCCTCGTCTTCGTCGTAATCCTCAAAATCCTCTTCGTCTTCTTCCTCTTCCTCGTCGTCGGCTGCTTCGAGCTCCAGCGGACCGGTCGATGTCACTGTCAGCGTGGCCCCGCACTCGTCACAACTGAGCGTGTCGCCTTCATCCACATCTTCTTCTTCGACGTCAAGAACCGCTTCGCATACCGGGCACGTAACGGCCATTTCGTTTTCCCTCCATCAATTCAAATCAACATTTAAACAAAACCGCGCGCTTTACCGGGGGCGAGGCGCGCGGCGAGCACGCCATCCACCGCCGCTGATTTCTAGAGCCTAGACTCATTCTAAGCATCGATAGTTGCCTGAGTGGGGCGCGCGCGAAACAATAAAGGACGCGGCGTCGCCGCTATCGGTTATGAAGAGACGATCTTTTTTGAGTAGTGCGGCAATCGGCGCCCTGACGGCGCCTTCCGGCGTGTCGGCGTCCTTCAGCAAGAACGCCAAAATCACAGCCATCGAGACGGACGTGCTGCGATTTCCTCCCGGAAAGCCCTACTCGGATGCGATCCATGACTTTGGTCCGGAGCGTGGCGGAGTGGTGCTCCGGCTGCACACGGATGCCGGCGTCACCGGTTGGGCATATAGTTCATTCGGGATGATCGGCGGCGGACCGCAGGTGGTCGCCGACATTCTGGAGCGGGAACTCAAGCCAGCGCTGATCGGACAGGATCCTGCCTTCCCCAAGCGCTTGCGCGCGGAGATGTGGAAGGCAGTCGAATACAACGGGGTTCAGGGCGTGGTCTCGTTTGCTTTGGCCGCCGCGGACATCGCCATTTGGGACATTCTCGGAAAGATGGCGGGACTGCCCGTCTACCGAATGCTCGGAGCTTTCAAAGAGCGGATGCCGGCCTACAACATGTGCGGATGGTATTACCCGGGCGATCAGGACCTCTCCGAATTCCGCCGTTCTATCTCAGCCGCGCTTGAGGAAGGGTTTCGGGCGGTGAAGATCAAAGTAGGGCGGTCTACGCTCGATGACGACGTCCGGCGGATTCGCGCAGCGCAGGAGCTGTGCGGGAAGGATCGACCGGTCATGGTGGACGCGAACCAGAAGTTTACCCGCAATGAGGCGCTGCGCCGCGGCCGCGTATACCAGGAATTGCGCTGCGCCTGGTACGAAGAGCCGCTGCCGCCGTACGACGTCGACGGATATGCCGAGCTCGCCGCCGCGCTGGATATTCCGATTGCGACGGGCGAAAATGCGTACACGCGGTATGCATTCGCCGACCTGCTCAAACGCGGCGGCGCCGACATCGTGCAGCCGGATAATCGCCGCGCAGGCGGCGTCACTGAATGGATGGAGATCGCAGCCATCGCCGACGGACTGGGCGCCCAGGTCGCCAGTCATGGCGGCGGCGTCACCAACCTCAATATGTTGCTCGCAATGCCAAACGCAATCTATATGGAGAGCGGCAGCGTCAGGGGCGACAGCTCCGCTGTCGAACCGCTTCGAATGAAAGACGGGGAAATGCTCGCGCCGGAAACGCCGGGCATGGGCAGCGAACTGAGGCCCGACTGGATTCGTAAATACAAGATCGCCTGACGCGGCGTAGCTGACCAGCCGCATCCAGATCTAATTCGCTGGCGCCGCGCCTTTCTCGACCGGATAGCCCTTATCAATCCAGTCCGTCGCCAGATTCGTCGGAATCTCCACCACCTTCACACGCGTATATCCCAGCTCGCGAAGGGCGTGGAAGGCCGGCCGTACGTTAGGGCAGTGCCGCCACGGGCAACAGCCGCAATAGATGACGATTTCGGCGCTCTTGGGCAGCTTCGCCGCCGTCTGCTTTAACGCGTCCAGCCCGTCAGGTTTCGAAGCCGGACCGCCCAACAGCGCCCCCGGTATGTGATTGCCGCGATAGAGCACGGGAAATCCGACGTAGATAATTGCTGGTTTGCCGGCGGCCTTCAATCGCGCCGCCAGATCCGCCGGCGAGATGAGATCGGCCGGCGACTGCGCGAAAGCGGCGCAGCGCGCCAGAGCAGCGGCCAAGACCAACGCACGGATCATGCTACGATCATACGCGCTCTGGCTAGCCCGCAAATACGCTGAAGCAAAGCAAGCTGAGAACAATGAGCGTGATCACCACGTATTTCCGGTCTCCTTCGCGCGCGAACGCATAAGCGGAGAACGCGACGCGCGCCACCGGAGTGGCGATCAGGATCAGCAAGCCGAGCTGAATAATGGCCCGGCCGCGGCCCGCCAGCGCCCCTCCGACAATGCCGGAAACGCTTCGCAGGCCCGGCGACTCGCTGCGAAAGGTCCCAAACTGCGGCTTCTCAGCGCCGTGTCGCCAGAGATAAATCGCGGCGCCGGTTAGGACAGTGCACGCGGCAAGAATAACGCCTGCGCGAAGCAGCGCGCCGAGTGTGATTTGCAGGCGCTTTGGGTCCATATCCCGATTGGTCATCTTAGAGTTTGCCGGTCGCGCTGTTGTAGATCATCTCCATGGCCAGGGCGGCGATGACCACGGCGAACAGCATCCGCAAAGTGCGCGGCTTTGCGCCAGAGAGGACCCGCGCCCCGGCAAACGACCCCGCCAGCACGCCCAGCATGACCGGCATCGAAAGCCCGGGATCGATGTAGCCGCGGCTGAGGTATACGCCGGCGCTCGCGGCTGCTGTGACCCCGATCATGAAATTGCTGGTTGTGGTGGAAACCTTGAACGGCAGGCGCATCGCCCGGTCCATCGCCACAACCTTCACCGCCCCGGATCCGATGCCCAGCAGCCCGGAGAGAATGCCGGCGACGCCCATCAGGCCGAAGCCCAGGAGCACATTGCAGACCTGATACCGGACCGGACCGTTCGGCCCGGGATAGGTCGCCTCGAGCGCTAGCCAGCTCGCCAGCGGATCGCATGATCCGGAGAGCGCGACCTCGGGCTCATGAGCGCGCATCGATTCCCACGCCGAATACAGCAGCATCGCGCCAAACACGCTTCCGATCGCCGCCGCCGGAAGAACAGAAGCCAGCCACGCGCCGGCGAGGGCGCCGAGGCTCGTCGCGATCTCCAGGAACATCCCCAGCCGAATATTGGTAAAACCCTCGCGCACATACGCTGCCGCCGCGCCGGAGGATGTCGCGATCACCGAAACCAGTGACGCCCCGATCGCATACCGGATGTCGACATGAAACAGCAGCGTCAGAACCGGAACGATGACCACGCCGCCGCCCAGTCCGGTCAGCGATCCGAGGAATCCTGCCGCCGCTGCGATCGCCGCCAGCGCGCTCGTGAGCTCCAGATTGTTCATCCGGTTGCGCGGTTCAGGACGTCCGCTCCGGTTCCACCAGCAGACGATCCAGGTCGGCCCGCAGGCGATCCGCTGTTACCGCTCCGGTATAGGCCCGCGCCAGCCGTCCGCGGCGGTCAATGATCAGCGTGGTGGGAAGGCCCTCGACGACATTGCCGAGCGTAAAGCTCTCATCCGGTACGAGCACTGGGTAGGGAATGCGATATTTCGCGACGAATGCCGGAGCGGCGGATTTCGGCTGATCGTCCATCGAAATTCCGACAAAGGACACGCCCCTCGGCGCATACTGTTTTGCGACCTCCACCAGGTCCGGCGTTTCCAACCGGCATGGCGCGCACCACGTCGCCCAGAAGTTCACCAGCACGATTTCGCCGCGATGGTCGGATAAGCGCCACGGCGTTCCCTGGAGATCCGAAAGAGCGATCTGCGGCATGGTTTTGCGATCGGCCGGAGAGGCGAGCCGGCTCGAAGGAGCTGGGCGCGGTCCGGTTAACGTGTATATCAGCGCTCCGGCGGCTCCCGCGAGCGCCGCGAATTTCAGTGTCTGAATGAGGCGCGCCTGCGACATTTGGTCCTGCTACTATGATGCACGCGCTGGCCGCAGTATGCTGGTGTCGCCATGTCCATATTCCGGTCCCGTCTGCTCGAGCGCAAAGTCGCCTTCGTCACCGGCGGAGGTAGCGGAATCGGGCAGCGCATCGCCGAGCGCTACGCCGAACACGGCGCTCGCGTCATGCTGGTCGGCCGCAGGCAAGAAAAGCTCGACGCGGCTGCCGCTGCTATTCGGGCAAAGGGCGGCAGCGCGGAAACCTTCGCCGCCGATGTGCGGGATTATCAAGCCGTGGATGCAGCCCTCAAGAAGACGCACGGCGAATTTGGCGAGATCGATCTGGTGGTGTGCGCCGCCGCGGGTAATTTCCCGGCGCCGGCGACAGGAATGTCGGCCAATGGATTCAAGTCCGTCGTCGATATCGATCTGCTCGGAACCTTCAACACGTGCCGGGCGGCCTACGCCCGCCTCCGTAAGCCTGGCGCCTCCATCCTCAGCATCTCCGCGTCTCACGCCTACACGCCCATTGCTTATCAGGCTCACGTCTGCGCTGCCAAAGCTGGAATCGACATCCTCATGAAGGTGCTTGCGATCGAGTGGGGACCCGAGGGCGTGCGCCTGAATTGCATCACCCCAGGGCCGACGGACGACACCGAAGGCATGCGCCGGCTTGCCCCCAGCCCCGAAGCCCGCAAGGCCATCGAAAACGAAGTGCCATTACGCCGATTCGGAACCAAGGACGAACTGGCCGATCTTGCGCTGTTTCTCTCCTCCGACGCCGCCAGCTACATCACCGGGGCGGTTTACGTGTGCGACGGCGGGAGCTCACTGACGCGCTCATCGCTGCGCATCGCCGATTTGGCCGTAGCCCGCTGATCACCGGCTGCGTCGCAGCCGCGTATCATGTCGATAGTGGCATCCCGGCAATTCTCGCCTGCGATCAGGGCCCCCCAGGAGCGGCCCGCACTGCTCCGGCAAATTGGCGTGGTCAGCGCGACCGCGCTGGTGGTCTCCAACATGGTCGGAACCGGCATCTTCACCTCCACCGGCTTCCTGGCCGGCGATCTGGGGTCCGCCAGCTTGATTCTGCTCATCTGGGCGGTCGGCGCCGTCGCAGCGCTCTGCGGCGCCTTCTGCTATTCCGAGCTGGGCGTGAATTTCCCGAGCTCCGGGGGCGAGTACGTGTATCTCACCCAGGCGTATGGCCCAACCTGGGGCTTTATGACCGGATGGATCTCGTTCTTTGCGGGATTCTCGGCGCCAATCGCCGCAGCCGCCTTGGCCTTTTCTGATTACGTCGGCTATTTTTTTCCGGCTGTGAAACAGCAAAACGCGCAGTTGGTCATCGGCTCCGGCGAATGGGCGTGGAGAATCGGCGGGGCGCAGATTGTGGCCTGTTCGCTGGTAGGGTTGTTCACGGTTCTGAACTTCTTCGGCGTACAGCGCGTAGCGCGCGTGCAGAATCTGCTCACCGGCTTCAAGGTCACGATCCTCGTTGTGTTCATCATCTGCGGTTTTGCGTTCGGCGCCGGCAACTGGGAAAACTTTTCGGTCCCTGCTGCGCGCACCAGCTCCATTCCGCTGCCTGAGCAGTTCGCCATCAGCCTCTTCTGGATTTATGTCGCCTACAGCGGCTGGAACGCCGCCACGTACGTCGCGGAGGAGATCAAGCAGCCCGCCCGCACCTTGCCGCTGGGGCTTGCGGCGGGAACCGGCATCGTCGCCGTGCTGTTTATTGTCTTGAATATCGTCTTTATCTACGGAGTGCCGCTCGAGGAAATGAAAGGGGTCGTGGCGATCGGATCCCTGGCTGCGGCGCGTTTGTTCGGTCCCGACGGGGCAAGTCTGTTTAGCGCGCTGATGGCTTTAGGGCTGCTTTCAACCGTGAACGCTATGGTCACGGTGGGGCCGCGCGTTTATTACGCAATGGCGAAAAACGCGGCGTTTTTCGCCTCCGCGGCCAAGGTCCATCCACGCTGGCGCACCCCGGTGATCGCCATCGTCGCTCAGGGCGTGTGCACCATGTTGATGACGCTCGCGCCGTTCCGCGACCTGATTATTTACATCGGTTTTCTGCTCAACTTCTTTGCTGTGATGTCCGTGGCCTCGCTGTTTATTTTGCGCCGGCGCCCCGGCTGGCAGAGACTGCGGGTGGTCAGTTTTGCGTACCCGTTGGTCCCGGTGCTCTTCGTGCTGATTGGAAGCTGGATGACTTATCAAGGCGTCCGCGGCGCCTTCGCCGGCAACAACTACGCGCAACGCTGGACCATAATCGCCGCCGCGATTACGCTGGGAACCGGCGCGTTGTTTTATCACGTGCGAATCAGTGGAAGGTCAGGCTGGAAACGGGCGGGCGCGGAACGCGTCTGACTATGGATGACGATTGCTGTTCGGCCTCTTGATTGCCCCGCGCCGCCAGCCGCTGATGAGCCAACCCGTCCGCACGCAGCCGCCTTTCAGCGCCCGGCGGAATTTTGCCGAATTCCCGGAACGAACCTGGGAGACTACGCGACCAGATGGCGAACTCCGCCTTCGGCATTGGCGCTCATGCTGCGCGCTTCAAGATCCTGCTCGAAAACGGCATAGGTCTCCCCTTGCCATTCAATCTCCACCATGCCGCTCATTTTTGAGGGTCGCAAACATCGAACGGCGGAATGCGCTGGAATACGGTATAAAGCTCCCGCTGCTCCATCGGGCCTGCTCAGTTTAATGCCAGCGAGTTCGCGGGTGAGAACAAGCCGCATATTGAAGAACTCCATGAGAGTTTTCAGCATATCCATTCAGTGTTCAAATGAAAACTAGGCAATTCACCAGAGTTCCCAAGGACCGCGTCTGCCGGGCGGCATCTGGAGGTAAACAGCTACTATGAAGGGCGCCGAAACGGTTGGCTCCGAAATCAACCTGGATGTTCTGTCCGCTGAGGAAACGCGTAAAATCGATGCCTATTGGCGCGCCGCAAACTATCTATCGGTTGGACAAATATACCTCTATGATAACCCGTTGTTGACCGAGCCGCTGAAGCTCGAGCACATCAAGCCAAGGCTGCTCGGCCATTGGGGCACGACCCCGGGTTTGAATTTCATTTACGTCCACGCGAACCGCCTGATCAAGGCCCACGATCTGAATATGATCTATATCGCCGGGCCGGGTCACGGCGGACCGGCGCTGGTGGCGAATACGTATCTGGAAGGCGCCTACAGCGAGATCTATCCGAATATCGGCCAGAACGCCGAAGGATTGAAGCGTCTGTTTAAGCAGTTTTCGTTCCCTGGCGGAATCCCCAGCCACGCCGCGCCGGAGACGCCCGGATCCATTCATGAAGGCGGCGAGCTCGGCTATGCTCTGCTGCACGCCTACGGCGCCGTGTTCGACAATCCCGACCTGATCGCCTTATGCGTCATTGGCGACGGAGAGGCTGAAACAGGCGCTCTGGCCGCAAGCTGGCATTCGAATAAGTTCCTCAATCCGGTGTACGACGGCGCCGTGATCCCCGTGCTCCACCTCAACGGCTATAAGATCGCCAACCCGACAGTGCTGGCCCGAATCCCGCGGCAGGAGTTGATACAACTCCTCCAGGGCTACGGATACAAACCGTACTTCGTGGAGGGCGCCGATCCAATGCCAATGCACCGCCTCATGGCAGGCACGCTTGAAGCTGTGCTGGGCGACATACAGGCCATTCAGCGCGATGCCCGCCAACGTGGCCTGCGGGTGCGGCCGGTCTGGCCGGTCATCGTGCTGGTCACCCCCAAAGGCTGGACCGGCCCGAAGATCGTGGACGGCGTCCAGATCGAGGGCGCCTTCCGCTCCCATCAGGTCCCCATAGAGCAATTTCGCTCCAGACCCGAGCACGTAAAGGCGCTCGAACAGTGGATGAAGAGTTATCGGCCTGAGGAGCTGTTCGATGAGACCGGACGGCTGGTTCCTGAATTGGCTGACCTGGCGCCCAAAGGGAAGCGCCGCATGGGCGCCAATCCGCACGCCAACGGCGGGCTGCTCTTGAAAGACCTGCGCCTGCCCGATTTCCGACAATATGCTGTCGACGTGAAGCAGCCGGGAGCCGTGCGAGCTGAAGCGACGCGCATCATGGGCCAGTTTCTGCGCGATGTCGTCAAACTCAACGCCGATGCGCGAAACTTCCGGATATTCAGCCCGGATGAAGCGGCCTCAAACCGCTGGGATGCGGTCTTTGAAGCGACCAACCGCGAATTGATCGCTGAAATTCTGCCCGGCGATGATCACATTTCATTCGACGGCCGGGTTCTGGAGGTTTTGAGCGAGCACATGTGCCAGGGCTGGCTGGAGGGATACCTGCTCACCGGCCGTCACGGATTCTTTTCCTGCTACGAGGCGTTCATTCACATCATCGATTCGATGTTCAACCAGCACGCGAAATGGCTGAAGACGACGCGCCACATCCCCTGGCGAAGGCCCATCGCGTCGCTCAACTATCTGCTTTCATCGCACGTGTGGCGCCAGGATCATAACGGATTCAGCCACCAGGATCCGGGCTTCATCGATCATGTCGTGAACAAAAAAGCTGATGTCGTGCGGGTCTATCTGCCGCCCGACGCGAATTGCCTGTTGTCGGTAACCGACCACTGCCTCCGCAGCCGGGGCTATGTGAACGTCATTATCGCCGGCAAGCAGCCCGCGCTCCAGTATCTGTCCATCGACGAAGCCATCCGCCACTGCGCCGCCGGGATCGGCATCTGGAATTGGGCCAGCACCGACGCTGGCGCGGAGCCGGATGTCGTCATGGGCTGCTGCGGCGATATTCCGACCATGGAAACGCTGGCTGCGGTGGATCTGCTGCACGGCGTTTTCCCCGACTTGAAAATCCGCGTCGTCAATGTCGTTGACCTGATGACCCTGCAACCGAAAACGGAGCACCCGCATGGCTTGCCGGACCCCGAGTTCGATTCGCTGTTTACCAGGGATAAACCGATCGTTTTCGCGTTTCACGGCTATCCCTGGCTCATTCACCGCCTCACCTACCGCCGCCACAATCACGACAATCTCCACGTGCGCGGCTACAAAGAGGAAGGTACGACCACGACGCCGTTCGACATGACCGTGCTCAACGATCTCGATCGCTTTCACCTCGCAATGGACGTGCTGAACCGTGTGCCCGCATTGCAGGCGTCCGGCGCTCACGCCCGGCAGGCCTGGCGGAACAAACTGATCGAACACCGGCTCTGGATTTCCGAGCACGGCGATGACATGCCCGAAATCCGCGACTGGATCTGGCCGGGAATCTCGCGCGCCGCATGAAGATCCTGGTCCTGAACGGCGGATCCAGCAGCCTCAAAGCGCAGCTTCGGGAAGTGACCGGCGACGAAAAAGCCGGACCGGCGCCGAAGCCCCTATGGGATGCTCGCGCGGATTGGGGACGCAGCGCCGGAACGGCCGAGGTTCGCATCACGGCGCGCGAGCAACCGCCGGTGGAGCGCAAAATTCCGATTCATTCTCCCTCCGACGTAATCGCCCCCGTGCTGGAGACGCTCTGGTCGGGCCCGGAGCGCGTGATCCGGCATCCTGAAGAAATCGATGCCGTGGGACATCGAGTCGTGCACGGCGGCGAATCATTCCGCCAAACGGTACGAATTACGGCCGAGGTTCAGGCCGAAATCCGTCGCCTCGCGGAATTCGCGCCACAACACAATCCGTTCGAAGCCGAAGCGATTCGAGCAGCGCAGCGCGCGCTCGGCGCCCGCGTCCCCCAGATCGCCGTATTCGATACGGCGTTTCACGCCGCCCTGCCGCATTTTGCATCCGCCTATCCGGGCCCTTACGCATGGCTGGAGCTCGGCATAAGGCGTTATGGCTTTCACGGCATCAGTCATCAGTACGCGTCGCGGCGCGCTGCGGAGATTCTGAACCGGCCCCTCACGGAAATGAATATCGTTACGTGCCACCTCGGCAATGGCTGCTCGCTCGCCGCCGTCAAAGGCGGCCTCTCAGTGGACACGACGATGGGTTTCACGCCTCTGGACGGCCTGATGATGGGGACGCGCTGCGGGGCGATCGATCCGGGGATTATCGTGTATTTGCTCCGGCGCTGCGGATATTCGGCCGACCAGGTTGACGATCTGCTCAATCGGCAGTCCGGCCTGCAAGGCATGTCCGGCGTGTCCGGCGACATGCGGGCGGTCGTCGAAGCCATGGCCGCAGGCCATCCGCGCGCCCGCCTGGCCTTCGACATGTTCATCCATAGCCTGTGCCGCAACATCGGCGCGATGGCTGCGAGCCTCGACCGCTTGGACGCGCTGGTTTTTACAGCCGGAATCGGAGAAAATTCAGCCATCGTGCGGCGTCGCGCCTGCCAGCGGCTGACGCATTTCGGCGTGCGGCTGGACGAGGACAAAAATAATGAGTCCCAAGCCGACGTGGATATCGCAGCATCCGATTCGCCCGTGCGAGCGCTGGTGGTGAGGGCTGAAGAAGAGTGGGAGATCGCGCGCGAGTGTCGCCGCGTCGTCGCGGGGGAGAATGCCTGACGATAAGACCCGGATCTTTGTGATCCGCCACGGCGAAACCGAATGGAGCCGGTCCGGCGCGCATACCAGCCGGACCGATCTGCCCTTGACCGGAAGAGGGCGCGAGCTGGCGCGCCGGCTGGGCGCGCTTTTGGCCGGACAAACATTTGTGGTCGTGCTCACGAGCCCTTTACGGCGCGCCCGCGAGACCTGCGAACTGGCCGGCTACGGCGACGTCGCTCAGATCGAACCAGACCTCCGCGAGTGGGACTACGGCGATTACGAGGGTCGCAGCACGCCGGAAATCTGGCGCGAAAATCCCCGGTGGCGCCTGTGGCGCGACGGCGCGCCGAATGGCGAAACCGCAGAGCGAGTCGCCGAGCGCGCCCGCAGAGTCATCCACCGCGCGCTTGCGGCGCCAGGCGACGTCGCACTGTTTTCACACGGCCATATTCTGCGCGTTCTCGCCGCCGTCTGGACCGGCTTGACGCCCGCCGATGGCCGGCTGCTGGCGCTCGACACCGCCTCGATCGGCGTGCTCGGATATGAACGCGAGACGCGGGTGATTTCGCGATGGAACCACTCCGTCTCCGCGACGTGAGTCAAGCAGCCTGCGCAAGCCTTTCGTCCACCGCCGCAAGTTCATCGGCCGTGAGCGCCCACCCCGTCGCCGCTGCATTCGCCTTCACCTGCTCCGGCATGGTCGCGCCCGCAATAACGGAGGCTACCGTGCGCCGCGCGAGCAGCCACGATATCGCCAGCTCCAGCAGCGTGTGGCCGCGCGATTCGGCAAATGCGGTCAACTGCTCGACGATTTCCAGATTGCGGTCTGTAAAAACCTTCGGGCCAAACCCCGCCTGCGCGCGGCTGCCCGGAGGCGGCGGCTGCCCCTTGCGGTATTTCCCGGTCAGAAGTCCGCTGGCCAGCGGAAAATACGGGATGAATGCAAGGCCCAATCGTTCGCATTCGGGAATCACCTCCGCCTCCGGTTCGCGGTGCAGCAGGCTGTATTCGTTTTGAACGCTCACAAAACGCGCGGCGCCCGGCTTTACAGCTCCGGCGGCCTCCCGCAACTGCGGCGCCGAAAAATTCGAGCAACCGATTTCACGCACCTTACCGGCGCGAACCAGCCGGTCCAGCGCCTCCAGCGTGTCGGCGATCGGCGTCGAAGGATCCGGCTCGTGCAGCTGATACAGGTCGATGTAATCTGTGCCCAGCCGCCGCAAACTGTCCTCGGCGGCGGCAATCACATACTCCGGCCGCCCACCCTGCCGGCCTTCAGCCATTTTCTTGCCGAACTTGGTCGCGATCACCGCCTGCTTTCGGCGCGACCCGAGCGCGCGCCCCAGATATTCTTCGCTTTGGCCGGCGCCGTAGATATCCGCGGTGTCGAAAAAATTGATGCCGGCGTCGAATGCCGCGTCCACCACTTTCGCCGTGGCTTGGGCATCGATCCGCCAGCCGAAATTGTTGCACCCGAGTCCGGCAATCGAGACGTCCAGCGAACCAATCTTTCTCCTCTCCAATCCAACCTCCAAACGGTTTAGATGGAAACGGAGAAATTCTGCTTCAGGGAAGTGGCGCACGCACCGCGTCCCTCCCGTCCCCTCAGCGCATACGAAGGCCAGCGCCGGAAACGGAGCCGGAGGATTACTCCGCGGCGCTGGCCCGGTCGGTAACCCCGCAGGGACGTCACTCCTAGGGAAACCCTAGAAATAATACCGCCCGAAATAGCGGCAGTCAAGCGAATCCCTAAAAATTTTCTCTGATTATTAAATCACGCGCGGTAAGCAATTTCTTGATTATCCGCATTCTTTATCCAGCAGACATTCCAACAAATCTAACGCGAATTCGTCAGCCGCGGCCGGCGCCGGGTTGAACCGCGGCCATGGCCCGCGCACCCCTCGGAACTCGCCGGCAGGAGTCGTGCTGGTCCCGGGAATGTTAGGCGGGTTGCAATCCGAATCCTGTGTGTTAAGATTTTGCCAAGTACGTTAAGGCTGCTATATCTGTTGCCGCCTTCTGGGGGGGAAAAGATGACTGCGACACGATATTTCTGGAGCCGATTGCTCATGGCGTCGCTGACGGCGTGGGTATGCCTGGCTCAGATTCCAACCGGTGCGATCGAGGGTTCTGTAACCGATCCCACGGGAGCTGTAATTCCAAACGCCAAAGTCACCATTACGGAGCCTGCCACTGGCAGGACCATCCTGCTGACCACAACTTCGGCTGGTCTGTATGCAGCCAGAAACCTGATTCCGAGCGTTTACAACGTGCGCGTGGAGGCGCCCGGATTTGCCGTCAAGGAACTGCGCGATGTCAAGGTTGATTCCGGCGCGGTGGTGAACGGCAGCGTCGCGCTCGAAATCGGCCGCACAGGCGAGGTTGTCCAGGTGGAGGCCACCGCGGTCACCGTGGATACGTCCCGGCAGACGGTTGATACCGTTATCAATCAAAGCGAGGTCAAGAATCTGCCGTTGTTCAGCCGGAACTTCCTGGATCTCGCAATCCTCGCGCCTGGCGTCACCATTCGCGATGGCGAGGCCATTGATCCAACCAAGGCCTTCGCCTATCGCGCCGTCAGCATCGCCGGCCGGTCCGGCACCGGCACCCGCGTTCAAATCGACGGCATCGATGTCACCGATGAGACCGTGGGCACTACCACCGCAAACCTCTCCGATGAAGCCGTAAGCCAGTTTCAGGTGCAGCGCTCCTCGCTCGATATCTCGACATCGCTGACCTCCTCGGGCGCAATTAATGTGATCACCAACAGCGGAGCCAACGCGCTGCACGGAAGCTGGTTCTTCGACTATTACAACCAGGATATGGGCGCGCGGCTTCAATATCAGCCGGAAGCCGATCCGTTCAATCGCAAGCGCACCGGCGGTTCCGTCGGTTGGCGATTTATTAAAGATAAGTTGTTCTGGTATGCCAACTGGGAAAAAACGTGGCAGCAGACGCAAAACATCGTGCGCACTCCCGAATTTCCCCAGTTCAATGTCGCGCAAGGCTTCCCGACCAATGTGCAGTACGTGCTCGGCCGCCTGGACTGGAATGTCTCGCCGAGCATCCGGATGTTTTACAAATTTCAGCACAATGACGACCTCTCCACCGGCGGTTCGGCGATTTCTCCGTTTCAAAACATCGACTGGACCAATACCCAGGCGGTGGGATTCGATCTTGCCCGGGCCCACTCCACCAATGCAGTCCGCTTCGGCTTTAATAAGTTTCACAACCGCATCTCCTCGCAAGAGTTGAATACCAAGTTTTTAACCGTGAACGGGACCCCGATCCAGGTGAACGTCGGACCCATCTCCTGGGGACCGAACAGCCTCGCGCCGCAGGCCACATACCAGGCCAATTACCAGTTGACCTACGATGGCAGCTACATCTGGAACAAACACACGTTCCGCTATGGAATCAGCTACACCCATATCGGGCTCGGCGGGTTCGCCAACTTCGCCGGACCGCTCACGGTGAATGGCGTCTATGACGCAACTACGATTAATACGTTGAAGTCGCAGGGCGTTAACGTCCAGGATCCGACTAATTTCCCCCTGGACAGCTTCCAGATGGGCCCGGCCAACGGATTTTTCACCCTCGCTCCGGGATTCAATTTGCCCCATGGAGGTCATATCAACAACCGCACCGCTTGGTGGGCGGGCGACAGTTGGCGGATCACCCGCAATCTGACCGTGAATCTCGGATTGCGATACGAATTCGACAGCGGATATTTCAATAATGACCGGCGCGTAAAGCGGGATCCTATTTTCGAGACCTGGGGCAAAGGGTTTTCGCAATTTCCGGAGGCCCCCAAAAACATGTATTCGCCCTCTTTCGGATTTGCATGGGATCCGTTTGGCAAGGGCCAGACTTCAATTCGAGGCGGCTTCTATAAAGCGTATGAAATGAATATCTATAACAACCTGATATTCGATGAATTCGCGAATCTGCCGCCGGGAATCGGCCCCGATACGTATACGACCGAAAACGTGACCATGCCCGATGGAACGCCCATTAACATCGATGGACGCCATCCTAACGGCGATTACACCGATTTGACGGGACAACCCATCAAACAGGTGCTGCCCACCATTGTTGCCTTAAATAGCGCGCTCCAGGCTGCGTATGCCAACTACAAATTCGACCCCAATGTCGGCCAGTCGGACTTCCGCATCCTGAAAGGGAATACGTTTGGCGGCAATATCCCCGGCAACCAGTTCAAGGTGCCGTATTCGCTTCAGTTCAACATCGGCGTGCAGCACCAGCTCAAGCCCGGCACAGTGCTTTCGGTGGATTATGTTTACAACCACGGCGTGGGCCTGCCTTTTTTCCTGATCGATTTTGAACGCCGCCGCGACGCTGGCACTTTGAACGTCGCCGCCGCTCAGGCCAAAGTCGCCAGCGTACTGAAAGGGCAGACCGTCGACCAGTTCATCGCCGCCAATCCGAAGGCCACCATCGCGACTTTCGGGCTCGCCAGCGACGCCATCTACCAAGGCCTGACCGCCGATTATCTTCGCGCGCGATTCTTTCAGGGCGGATTCACCAAATATCAGGGCTTGCAGGTGAGCCTGACCAGCCGTCCCGGCAACTGGAGGTACTTCCAGGATAACCAGCTTCAGGTGAGCTACGCCTACGGCGTCGGCGAATCCTCGGCAGCCGCCGACCGCGCCGAATTCCTGGCGAACCCGCTCGACAACCATCAGTGGAACAGCGCCGCGACCTTCGGCCCGAACGGGCTCGATTTCCGGCACATCCTCTCGGCAGCCTGGCTGCTGCGCGCTCCCGGCGGCATACGCCTGAATTCGCTGTGGCGGTTTCGCACGCCGGGCGCACAAACGATCGTCGTTCCCAATCTGGGCGGCGCGATCTCCGGCGCCAACGGCATTTTCGGCACGGATCTGAATGGCGACGGCGGCGTCGGCAGCGGTGCGCCGCGCAGCGACGTATTTCCGGGCGTCAACGCCGGCCAGTTCGGGCGAGACGTCAATTCGCTGTCCCAATTGAATCAAATGATTCAGAACTTCAACCAGAACTATGCCGGCAAGCTGACCCCCGCGGGACAGGCGCTGGTAAAGGCGGGCATCTTTACCGAGGCTCAGTTGGTCAAGCTCGGCGCGGTCATCCCCAGCGTTCCCGCCATTCCAAGTAATGCGCCCAATCCCTGGCACAACGTCTTCTACACCGACGTTCGCATCGACCGCCCCATCTCGGTCCGCGAAGGTTGGCGGGTGACGCCCTTTGCCGACATCATCAATCTGTTCAATCACAACCCCTCGGGGCTGTATAACGCGTCGCTGTTGCTCGCCGGCCGCTTCGGTTCGCTGAACTACGACTACGCCGCTGCGCCCGACGGCCAAAAGGCCAGCGACTTGACCGCGCAGCGCGGACGCCTGAACGGCGGCGTGGGCGGAAACCGGTTGGTCCAGGTGGGCGTGCGCCTCGATTTCTGAGAGGGCTCTGTGCATGCCGCGCCGCGCGGCTCGCGCATTGACGCGAGACCGGATTGGATCGCCACGGCGGTCGATTCGCGGCCGCCTCCCTTGCGCCGTGTGGCTAACATGAAAACTGGCAGCCATGAAAGTGCTCACCGCCGCCGAAATGCGCGAGGTCGACCGGCGCACTATTGAACTGGGAACGCCTGGCCTCATTCTCATGGAAAATGCAGGCCACCGCGTCGTGGAGTTTCTGGAGCGCAGATTCGCGCCGCTCGACGATCAGCGCATCGCGATCTTTTGCGGCAAGGGCAATAATGGCGGCGACGGCTTCGTCGTGGCGCGCCAGTTGCTTCTGCGCTTCCGCCCCAAGGCGCTGCACGTCCTCACGGCTGCCCGTCCCGAAGAGTTGCAGGGCGATGCCGCCGCGAATTACCGCATGTTTCAAATGCTGGGCGGCTCGACAGTGAGTGAAATCACCCCGGAAATGCGCGCGGCCACCCTCGTGATCGACGCGCTCCTCGGAACGGGCCTCAGAGGACCCGCCGCCGGCGCCTACCAGCGCCTGATCCGCGAAATCAACGCCGGCTTTCCGCTGGCGAAAATCGTCTCTGTCGACATACCGTCAGGCATGCCCTCCGATTCGGCCGAAGCAGAGGGCGAGTGCGTCCGCGCTCATGCCACCGTTACGTTCACCGCGCCGAAACTGGCTCAGGTGCTCTGGCCGAATTACGAGCGCTGCGGCGAGCTGGTCGTAGCGCCCATCGGCAGCCCAGCGTCCCTGATGGACGGCGTCGCCTTGAACCTTTCGGCGCCATCCGATTTCCGCCGGCTTTTTGCCCCGCGGGTCCGCAATTCCAACAAAGGGATGTTCGGTCACGTTCTGGTGGTCGCCGGAGCGCGCGGCAAAACCGGCGCGGCTGCGATGACCGGAATCGCCGCGCTGCGCTCCGGCGCCGGCCTCGTGACCGTCGCCTCGGCCGAATCGGCAATCCCTGTCATCGCCTCCCACGCCCCCGAACTCATGACGGCGCCCCTGGATGAGACCGAAAACGGCGCCGTGACAACCACCGCGTTCAACGCCATCCGTTGTTTGAGCGAAGGGAAAACATTGCTGGCGATCGGCCCCGGACTGGGCGCATACCGCCTCACCGTGGAACTGGCCCGCAGAGTGTTCGCCGAAATTCCACTGCCAATGGTCGTGGATGCCGATGGCTTGAACGCGCTCGCCGGGTCCGACTTTCACGGCCCTGGACCTCTCCGCGTCCTCACCCCGCACCCAGGTGAAATGTCGCGCTTGACGGGACTTTCGACGGCGGACGTCCAGCGCAGCCGCATCGCTGTGGCCCGCAAACTGGCGTCCGATCGCAATGTCGTCGTCGTGCTCAAGGGCGAGCGGACGGTCATTGCTTTCCCCGATGGGCGCGCCTGGATCAACCCCTCCGGCTCTCCGGCGCTCGCCACCGGCGGCACAGGCGATATCCTCACCGGCTTGATCGCAGGAATGGTGGCTCAGTTCCCGGACGACGCTGAGACCGCGATCCGCGCCGCCGTCTGGATTCACGGTCGGGCCGGCGAGCTGGGCGCGACACGGCTCGGCGAACATGCGCTCATCGCAACCGATGTCCTTCGCTTCCTCCCGCAGGCGATTCGTGAGACGCTTTGAGACTGCCTCCGAGCAGGAGACCATCGCCGTGGGTGAACAGATCGCACAAGAGTTGCCCTCCCAAGCCGTCGTGCTCCTGATCGGGAATCTGGGCGCCGGCAAGACCACCTTGGCCAAGGGTATTGCCAAAGGCCTGAAAGCGGCGGAGCCGGACGAAGTCTCCAGTCCCACCTTTACGCTCATTCACGAATATGGCGGCGGCCGCCTCTACCATGTCGATCTGTATCGTCTGGAGTCGGAAGCCCAGGCGCAAGCCCTGGGTCTGGACGAAATTTTTGAGCGCAAGGCCGTCGTGCTGGTCGAGTGGGGCGAAAAATTTCCGAACGTCATACCCCCGCACCCGATCGAGATCCGGTTGCGGTCGCTTGACGCCGGCCGCAGGGAAGTCCTATATAAAGTGAAATGAAACGGCGCGCATGACGTCTCAGGGAAGGAGTTGAACCTAGGCGTGCTTCCGCTAACTCTGCTTGCGATATCACTGCTGTTTGATGTTGCTTATCTTTCAACGGGCCGCCATCAGCTTGCGCTGTTCGCATACTGGATCATCCTGGCGGGCGTGATTTGCGGGATTGCGGCTGCCGTATGGGATGTATTTGAATCGTGGGCTCTTCCGGCGTGCCGCCGGTCCAAGAATGTTGATCTGTGGCACGGCTTGGTTAACGCTGCTGTAACCTTGCTGTTTATCGCCAGTTGGGTCCTGCGCCGTCCACACCCGGCGGCGCCCCCGAACGCGGCGATTGTTCTCTCCCTGGCAGGCGTGGCGACAATGGTCGCGATGAGCTGGCTCGGCGGCGAACTGGTCGATCACCTCAGCTCACGCGACAGCCGTCGCCACGGGTCGGACTTACAGCCGCGCGCCCGCCGGGCCTGAGCCGCTTCCGGGCCGCACCCCGTTCGGAGCATAATGGAGATCTCGCCGGACTCCGGCGCAAGTCCGTTACAGGGGGGTGCATGCGCGCTCGATTCATCTTGAGGATCTTTGGCGCGGTCATTGCGGTCATATGCCGGGCTGCTGCTGGCGATTGCCCCAGCCTCGTGAAACTCAGCCTCCCCCACACCCTCCTAAAAAGCGCTCAGCTCGTACCCGAAGGTCCGTTCAATCCGCCCGCCGGACGGGTGATCCAGCGCGTGCCGGCCTTCTGCCGGGTGACTGGAACCATACAACCCACCGCCGACTCCGATATTCAATTTGAAGTCTGGATGCCTGTTTCAAACTGGAATGGAAAATTTCAGGGAGTGGGAAACGGGGGCTTCGCCGGCGCCATCAGCTACGCTGGGCTGGCTATGGCGCTCGGGCGGGGCTATGCGACGGCATCCACCGATACCGGTCATCAGCTCGCCGACACCGATGCGAGCTGGGCGCGTGGACATCCCGAAAAGATCACCGACTTCGGATATCGCGCGATTCACGAGACCGCAGTCAATGCCAAAGCGATTGTCAAAGCCTTCTATGGAACCGGCGCACGGCATTCGTACTTCAGCTCCTGCTCAAACGGCGGCCGCCAGGCTCTCATGGAGGCGCAGCGCTTCCCGGACGATTACGACGGCATCATCGCCGGCGCGCCGGCCAACCATTGGACGCGCCTGCTCTCGGCCGCGGTTTGGGATATGCAGGCCACCTTGTCGGATCCGGCATCCTATATCCCGCCTGCGAAATTGCCCGCGATCGAAGCGGCGGCGCTCGCCGCCTGCGACGCCTCCGACGGCCTGAAGGACGGCGTCATCGACGACCCGTCGCGCTGCCGGTTCGATCCCTCGGTTCTGCTGTGCCAAGCCGAAGAATCGGACGCCTGCCTCACCGCCCCTCAGTTGACGGCCCTCAAAAAAATCTACGCCGGGCCTCGAAATTCGAACGGCGAGCAGTTCTTCCCCGGCTACTCGCCAGGCGGTGAGGCGGAGCCGGGCGGTTGGCGGCCCTGGATCACAGGAACTCCATCAGAAAAAAGCCTCATGTACAGATTCGGAACGCATTTCTTCGCCGATATGGTGTTTAACGATCCCAACTGGGATTTGAAAACATTCCAGCTCGATCGCGATGCAAAGATCGCCGACGTCAAGTTGGCCGGCGCATTGAACGCTGTCGATCCGGATCTGTCGCGCTTCAAACAGCGGGGCGGCAAGCTGATTCTCTATCACGGCTGGAGCGACGCCGCCATACCGGCGCTGAGCGCCATCGACTATTACCGTAGCGTGGTGTCCAGAATGGGCGCGGCCGAAACCGACAGTTTCCTCCGACTGTATATGGTTCCAGGAATGCAACACTGCGGCGGCGGCGCAGGCCCGAACAGCTTTGGTCAGGAGCCTGGCGCGGCCGGCGACCCGCTGCACAATATCGCCAGCGCCTTGGAACATTGGGTGGAGGATGGCGCCGCGCCCGGCCCGATCATTGCAACGAAGTACAAGGCGGGCGCCAATCCGGCCAGCGGCGTCCTCAAGACCCGCCCGCTCTGCCCGTTTCCGCAGCTGGCGCGGTGGACGGGAAAAGGCAGCGCCGATGACGCCTCCAACTTCGTCTGCGCGGCGCCCGCTTCGGCGAAATAGACGGCGCATGTATGGCGCAACCCCTGGCCGCAATCACCGGCGCTTCCAGCGGCATCGGCGCAGCATTTGCGCGCAAGCTCGCTCAGCGCGGCTATAACCTGATTCTGATTGCGCGCCGGCTCGAGCGTTTGGAGGAGCTCGCAAATGCGCTGGCCCGTGAACATGGCAACTCGAACCAGGCCGTATGCGCCGATTTGTCGACCGGCCACGGAATCTCGTCCGTCGCCGCGCGCCTTGCGGCGGAGCCCAGCCTCACGATGCTTGTCAACAACGCCGGATTCGGTACGAAAGGCTGGTTCTTTGAGGCGCCGATCGTTGAACAGGAGCGCATGCACCGCCTCCACATAGACGCCACGATGCGCCTGACGCACGCAGTGCTCCCGGGCATGGTGCGGCGCAATGTTGGGGCGATTATCAACGTATCGTCCGTCGCGGCTTTCACGCGCAGCCCCGCCAACGTCAGCTATTGCGCCACCAAGGCGTGGATGAACGCATTCACGGAGGGACTGTTTCTTGAGCTCGCCGCCATGCGCTCCTGCGTGACGGTTCAAGCCCTGTGTCCGGGGTTCACTTACTCTGAATTTCACGATGTGATGGGGGTAAGCCGCGATCCGATCCCGAAGTGGCTCTGGATGACAGCCGATGACGTGGTGGAGGCTTCACTTGCCGGCCTGCGACGGCGAAAACTGTTTGTGGTCCCCGGATGGCAGTACCGGTTCTTCGCAGCGCTGGCGACCAAGCTTCCCGTCCGCCTGCGCCTGATTATGGAGAGCCGTTCTCCGTATGCGCGCGCGCGGACGGAGAGCGCGGAGAGCGCCTCAGGCAGCCGCTGAGGCGTTCAAAGCTCCCGCCGCTCCATAGCTGCTCGCGTCCTGGCGACGCGCTGCGCCAACGGCAGCGCTTTTATGGCTCACTCAGCCCCGGCGCCTTGAGAGGCGATAAACTGATCGATCCTTGCAATCAGAAGCTTCAGCGACGAGCTCACAGGAAAGACCGTGTAACTGCCCGAGATAGGCAGCAGCACCGACCGGCTTCCAATCTCAATCGCGTCTTCAATCTTCACCGCCGCAATACGGGCAATTTCTTTGCGGACGTCATCGACGCTGTGGGATCGCTCCAGCAACGCCAGAAGAGCCGGCCCTTGCCAGCGGAACATGCGGTCCGCCGCAGAAAGCGCTGACCGGAAGTGGTGACACAGCTTATGCAGGACGCGGTCGCCTACGGCGTAGCCGAACCGGGCGTTGATGGCCTGGACGCGATTGGCCACAATCACCACGACGTAACAGGCGCGGCGGCTGGCAATGGCCTCTTGGAGAGCAGCTTCGGCCGCCATGCGTCCCGCCAGACCGGTAACCGGGTCGGCGGCTTCGTTCACAGCGACAGCCTGGAAATTGGCCTGGGCCCGCTCCAGGCTGGCTTGCAGCTCGGCGACCGTGGCCGCCGCGCTGGCCTCCTGCTGCCGGATTTCCTCCCGCATCGATTCCAGGCACTGTTCCAGCTTCATTCGCAACAGGCGGACATCTTCGATCACCGTGGTCCGTTCGAGTTGGCGTTCGATATCTCGCAGGCGGTTGACCGATTGCTCGCTGCCCTGCGTGATGCTGGCCACCGTTTCGGTGAGCATGGCCAGCATCCGCTGGTACTCTCGGCTTTGCGCCCGCACGAATCGCGTGGTCCGTTCCGCGTGATCCTTGAGCGCGCCTGCTACCGCGCCAGCGATCACCAGCAGCTCCTCGGCCGCCGTCTGTTCGGTCAGGGTCGCCGTGATTTGCCGGATACTGGCCTGGAACTGTTCGTGATCGACCTTGTCGCCTTCAACGGAATGGGTTTCCACGGCTTGCAGCAGGACGCTGATGACGCGCCGCAAAGCGGCCTCCGGCCGCGCACTATCGCTGACAAGATAGCGCTTGATTGAAACCACTCTTCAACTCCTGCAAGTCTCACTCAGAGCGGGACCGCCCTCCGGCGCCGGTCAGAACCAGCTCACTGTGGATAGTGCCGCGCGCTATGACAACCTCTCACAAGCTGGCTGCGCCTTGATCCCGTCGCCGCCGGAGGCGAGCGTATGCCGCCGCCTTGGTCTCCTCGGCCCAGTCCGGAACAGATTCTCCTTCATCTTCGTAAATCTTTTGAAAATATTGGCGATATGAACAACAGCGCCACTGACAGTCGGCGCCGCCTGTTCTTCGGCCCGTTGTCGAGATGCCTGTCGAGGTGATTCTTTAGATGGAAGACAGACGGAAAGAAAGCCGCAACCCCGTGAACGAGCCGGCGACCGTTACCACCCTGGAGGGCGCGGTCGCCAGCCTTCCCGCACGTGTCCTGGATTTTTCCCGGTCCGGGTTGCGCGTACGCGTTCAATCCCCTCTGTGGACGGGAATGCAGATCAAAATCGATACGGAAAAGGCGATCCTCTTCGGCGAAGTGCGATACTGCCGTTGTCCGCCGGCTGAGGCCGGCTACGACGTCGGCGTGCGCATTGATCAGGTCATATCCAAATACGTGAATGCTGCGAACCAATAACTTGGAACCTTGCGACTCAATGGCTCGGCAATTAGGCAGGCGCGACAGGAAGCATCCGCCAGCCTTTCCCCGCTGATCCGGATCTGCGCCCCGCGTGAAACTCGCCGCTTACTGGCTGAGCATCACAAACCCGAATAGCGTATCCCCCGCGCCGACCACCAGATACTGCGCGCCATCGAGCTCGTACGTCATCGGGCCGTTGGTCACCGGCCGTCCCAGATTTGCATGCCACAGCGGTTCGCCGGTGGAGGCATTCAGCGCGACAAAGTTGTTCGCCGGATCGCCGGTGAAAACCAGATTCCCCGCGGTGCTCAGAACCCCGGCATGGTATCCCGGTCCTTCCCACTTGTGACGCCACCGAATTTCGCCGGTCTTGTAGTCAATCGCCTCCAGCATCCCTTCGGACCAGCCCCCGCGATCGTTGCCGCCCCAGCCCTCCGGCTTTTCGTCGTCATCGTAGATGTAATACACGCTGAAGCCGCGAACCGCATTGATGTAGAACAGCCCGGTGGCCGGGCTGAAGCTCGGCGGCCACCAGTTCGCCGCACCCGCCTGGTTCGGCGTCACCAATGCGCCGTCAATCTGCGGCATCTTCGCCGGATTCGGAATAGGCTGTCCCTTTGCGTCGATGCCCTTGGCCCAGTTTGTTTTGATGAATTCTTTGGTGACGATATTCTTTCCATTCGTCCGGTCCAGCACGAAAAAGAAACCGTTCCGGCTGGCCTGCGCCACCAGCTTGCGCTTCTGGCCGTTGATTTCTCCGTCGATCAGAACGGGCGTCTGCACGGCGTCCCAGTCATGCGTGTCGTGCGGCGAGCTCTGGAAGTGCCACGCCATTTTGCCGGTGTCCAGGTTCAGGGCGACGATCGATTCCGTGAACAGATTGTCGCCCGGCCGCGCTTTGCCGGCGATCACCGGCTGCGGATTCCCGGTCCCGAGATACACCAGGTTCAGCTCCGGATCGTAGGTGGGCGGAACCCAGGTCATGCCTCCCCCATGCTTCGCTGCATCTTCATTCGGCCACGACTCAGAGCCGGGTTCGCCTTTCTTCTGCGGCACCGTATACCAGCGCCACTGTAAGTCGCCCGTTTCCGGATCGCGCGATTCAAGATATCCCGGTATGTCGAGGTCGTCTCCGCTCACGCCCACCAGAACATGGTTCTTGATGACGACCGGCGCGACCGAGCCGAAGTACATTTGATCGAGATCGCAGATGGGCTTATGCCATCGCTCTTTTCCGTCGCTCAGATTCAGCGAAACCAGATTGCAATCCGGCGTCTCAAAGTAGAGCCATTTCCCGTATACGCCGACCCCGCGGTTGCCGATGTGAATTCCGCCTTTCGATTCCCACGCATAATGCCAGATTTCGCGACCCGTGCGCGCGTCGATCGCCCACACGTGGTCCGGTAAGGTGAAGTACAGCACGCCGTCCACCAGGATCGGCGTGGACTTGATAGCGCCCCCGAATCCGCCGGCGGTTACATTCGGTCGGTACACCCACGCCAGACTCAGCGACTTCACGTTTGAGGCATTGATCTTCGTCAGCGGGCTGAAGCGCCGTCCGGAATAGTCGCCGTTGTATGTGGGCCAGGAATCCGTCGGAGGCTGCCCCAGCTTGGCGGCGTCAAGAGTCTGTCCCAGCGCTGCGCCGGCAATGAGAAATAACCAGGCCTTCGTCACTTCAACGTCTCCAGATAAGCGACCACGTCATGAATGTCTTTGTCCGTGTATTGATCCAGCAGTTTCTCATGCGCCTCGTACGGATCCTTCTTGACGATTTTCAGGTCCGGCGTCCGCTTCCAAGAACGATAGTCGCCCGCCGCGTCCCGTAGAGAGACATTAAAATCATCAAGACTGATCAGCGTGCCCGAAACCGGCTGCCCGGACGGCGGCGTCACAGTGACGGCCACCGGCTTTGATCGCGCCACTGTGCGGCCTCGTCCGAAGCCGATCATGCGGGGGAAGAGAAATCTCTGCTGTAACGTCGGCGGATCGTATTTCTTTGCGATTCCCGCCAGGTCCCCGGTCGGCGAATGACACGTGTTGCAGCGCCCCGCGCCGTTGAAGTATGCTTCCCCGGCCTTGGCGTCGCCCGTCAGCACGTTGATGACCTGTGAATACGGGCCGCTGCGCAGCGTGTCGTATACCTTCTGGTGCAGGAAGTGGGATAGATCCGCAATTTGCGTCTCCGTCAGCGATGAGCTCGGGCGGCCGCTCTGCATGGGGTGACCTTTCCGTAAGAACGGACCGAGCTCGCTGCCGTAGCGGTCGTGGAGGATGACAAGCGAACGCACCAGATCTGGCCCGTTTTCGCTTCCTCTGGCCTTGTTGCCGTGGCAAGTGATGCATTGCGCGATATAGATCGATTTGCCGCGATCCGCCGCGGCCGGATCGACCACATGCTTGTCGTCGGCGCCGGCGCCCATCATGCTCGGGCCCCTCGGCCGCGCCCCCGCCCCCGGCGCCCGCCCGGCTGTCGGCGCCGCGACAGCCCCAAGCGTCTTGCCCGGAGGGAAATTGGCCGCAAGATAATCGAGCACCTGCGCAAATTCCTCGTCGGTGCCCTTGGCCCCGCGCGTGATCATGCGCGCGATCACCTGACTCCACTCCTGCCGGCTCATCCCCTTCGGAACAATCACCTCCGCCCCGTGGCAGCCGCCGCACACCTTTTGCACCGTCTCCTTCCCCGGAGCATTCGGGAACTGCAAACGCGCGCTCGCCGGCGTCTGTGCAAGCAGCCCTGCGCCGCTCCATATCACGGCGATCATCCAAATCAGTAAGCCTTCCATCCGTATCACGATTTCAGCAACCTTTCCAGATATTCCAAATTTCGCCTGGCGTCCGCGTCGATATCGCCGGAAGGCGATGTCGTCTCCAGGTTCGCGAAGCCTTCAAACCGGATCTCTTCAATGGCGCGGAGAATCGCGGGCATGTTAACTTGGCCCTCCCCGAGATAGCCCCGGTCTTTGAAGTGAAACATGCAGATGCGATTGCGGCCCAGCATGCGTATCTCCTTCGCCGCGTCATATCCATTAAAAGTTGAATTCCCGACATCGTACCAGACCTTGAACGCCCTGGACTGGATCTTATCTACGGCGTAGCGGTTGTCGTCGCCTGAATTCGTGTTCTCAAAGCCGAGAATCACGCCGGCGCGCTCCGCCTCCGGCGCCAGTTCCTGGATCAGGCCAAGAACATGATCGAGCTCCCGTCGCTCGCGGACTTGGCATTTTCCGAAGAACACCAGCATCAGGACGCGCGCGTTCAGATTCTTCGTGATTTCGATCCCTTTGCGCACCCACATCGGGGCCTGCGGGCTGTCCTTCAGGCAATCGGCATGCAGCATGTCCAGATACGTCGAGTTCAGCGGAATCCCATGCTCGTTCGAAGCCGCACGCCAAGCTCGCTGCAGCTCCGGGTCTTCGAGCGGAAGCGTCCTTCCGTCGGCTGATCGCCCCAGCGTGACCTGGACCCCCGCCAGGCCGAGTTTTTTGGCCCGCGCCACCGCCTGCGGCTGTCCAGCCATACGAAACACCGTGTCCATGACGCCGATCTTCAGTCCGGACGGACCGGCGCGCAGCGCGCCGCAGCCGCCCGCCGCAATCAACAGCTCCCTTCGCGACAACATACTTGAAGCTATTACCGCGGTTGGCGCCGCAGTTCAAAGTCCCAGGCGTCCTGTACGATCTGGCGAAGATCGGAACGCAGCGGGCGCCAATGCAACTCTCGTTGCAGCTTCCGGGAATCGGCGACCAGCGCCGGCGCGTCGCCTTCCCGCCGCGGCCCGATCCGATACGGAACTTTCTTGCCCGTCACTTCCTCCACTACCCGGAGCACTTCCATCACGGTGTGCCCGCTCCCCGTGCCGACATTGTACGCGCCCGATCCGCCGCCGCGCCCAAGATGCTCAAGAGCCTGAATATGCGCGTCGGCGAGGTCGCTGACGTGAATATAATCGCGAATGCAGGTACCGTCCCCAGTCGGGTAGTCGCCGCCAAAGATCGTGATCGGATCGCCGCTCAGGATCGCCCGGAAGAGCAACGGAATCAAATGCGTTTCAGGATCGTGCTCCTCCCCCAATCCGGACCCCGGCTCGGCGCCGCACGCATTGAAATATCGCAGCGAAACGCTGCGAATGCCCCGGAACTGATCCATCCAGCCGAGGATTTTTTCCACCATCACCTTCGACTCGCCGTACGGACTCACCGGATGGTACGGTTCCTCCTCCGCTATGGGCAGTTTCGCGGGATTGCCGTAGACCGCCGCCGTGGATGAGAACACGATGCGGTTGACGCCAGCGCGCGCCATCGCCGTCAGAAGCGAGATGCTCCCGCCAACATTATTTGAAAAATACAGCTCCGGAGCGCGCGTCGATTCACCGACCGCGATATACGCGGCAAAGTGCACCACCGCGTCGAAGCCCTCGCGGCTCATCAGCTCATACAGCGCTTGGCTATCGCTCAGATCCATGACGCGCAGCCGCTCCTCGGGGACATTGCGCTTGTGGCCGCGCGACAGATTGTCGACGACAATGACGTCGTATCCGCGCCTGAGCATCCGGTAGACCGTATGTGAACCGATATACCCGGCGCCTCCCGTGACCAGAATCTTGTGCATGCGTAGAGCGGGCCGAGCCGCCTCGCCCCGCTTCCTGATTGTACGATTTGAGTGGGAGGCCCCGATGTCATTTCGCTATCTCAGCGTGGAATCCCGCGACGAAATCGCCATCCTGACGATGAACCGTCCAGAGAAGCGCAACGCCCTGTCGCTGGACCTCATGCAGGAGCTGATCGACGGCCTGGATGGCGTCGAAAAGGGCGGCGAAGCGCGCGCCGTGATCCTCGCCGCGGCCGGGCCGGCCTTCTGCTCCGGCCACGACCTCGGCGAAATGGTCGCCCGCCAGGTCAGCGAGTACCGCCGGATCTTCGATGTGTGCACCGCGCTGATGCAGAAAATTCAAAGCATTCCACAACCGGTGATTGCCCAGGTTCAGGGCGTAGCCACCGCAGCCGGATGCCAGCTCGTGGCGGCTTGCGACCTCGCGGTCGCCTCCGAAAACGCGCGCTTCGCCACCCCCGGCGTCAAAATCGGCCTGTTTTGCACCACGCCCATGGTGGCCTTAACCCGCGCCATCGGACGCAAGCGCGCTCTGGAGATGTTGCTCACCGGAAACATGGTCGACGCCTACACGGCCGCCGATTGGGGTCTGGTCAATCATGTCGTCCCCGCTGGCGAATTGGAAACCGAGACCTTTGCGCTGGCGCGCCAGGTCGCTCAGGCCAGCAGCCTGGTGGTGAGCATCGGCAAACAGGCCTTCTATTCCCAGATCGAGCTCGATCAGTCCAAAGCTTATGCCTATGCCAAAGAGGTCATGACCATGAACGCCATGGCGCAGGATGCCCAGGAAGGAATCTCCGCGTTCCTCGGCAAGCGCGCGGCCTGCTGGACAGGAAGATAGCCCGGCGTCCACAGCCATCAACGCCGCTTTAAGATGATCGAGTCCGCCGTCCTTCCGATTTCGCGATAGCCGCCCAGCCAGGTGGACAGATCAGGGTATCGGGTGATCGCCAGGGCAGGATTCAGCAGCCCGAGGCCATCAACAATGAACGTCGGTCTGCTTCGCCTGAGCTCCTCCCGGTTGCGCGCCGCCAGCGCCGCGTCAACTACGTCCGTATGCGTCAAATGGCGGTCCGCGATTACGCCCGTCAGCGGTTGCGAATCGAGAAAGCGGGTTCCAGCCGCCAGGCGCGTGTACGCGAACACGTCCGGACGGTAGCCCCACACCAGCAGCGTGTCGTCCGCGCCCGCGTTGCGCAGCACCACATCCGATGCGGCGCGACTGTCGCGATTGAGCGCGATATCGGCCCAGCGTTCGGAGCGATTTGCGGCCAGCAGGACGTACCGCGGCCCAAAACGCGCAAGCGGAATCAGCAGCAAGGCGATCATCGCCAGCCGGCAGCAGCGCCCTGCCAGCGTCAATCCGCGCGCGGCCGCGATCGTAAGCGGCGGAAGCAGCGCGAAGTAATACCGCGGAAAGAAGCGCAGGCCCGCCCCGACCGAAACCAGCGCGAGCGCCGCCCACGCGGCAAAACGAGTGCGCTCCGGCTTGCCTGCGCCGATCCACCACCGCGCGGCCCCGACCAGCAGCGCCGCGTGAAAGCCTCCCCAGGCCAGCGTGCGCTGGGCGCCCTCTCGCCATGGGTCAACGACGAACGTGTTTGCCGCGTACAGCCGCCCCCAGACCCAGACCTGCTGCCAGTAAGAGGCCAGAGCCCCGGCCGCGGCCAGCCACATCGCGGCTGTCACGTTCGGAGCCAGAAAGCCCGCCAGCAGCGCGGGCCAGCGGCGGAATTGCCACAAGCCGCACGCCGCCAGCACAAACACTCCTTTCGGGTTCGCCAGAAACGCCAGACCCGCCGCCACGCCGCTTGCAAACGCCCGTCCGCGCCACGCAAGCCATACCGCTGCGATGTGCGGCAGGGCCATCAGCAGATCGGGCGCCAGCGCCATTACCGCCGCCGGCATCCCAAACGTCAGAAAGAATCCCAGCAGCCACGCCGCCGCCAGCCCTTCGCGCGCGCTCCAGACCTCGGCGGCGAAACGAAAGGCCGCCAGCGCGCACGCAAACACAAACACGGCGCCGGCAATCCGCAGCGGCGCGCCAACGTGCGCGCCCCACAGCAGATAAATCAATGGCGAGAGCGGAGGCTTGTCGAACCAGACGTCCCGGTACAGAGCCTTTCCGTGCAGCATCTGGATCGCCGCCGCCGCCGGATAGGCTTCCTCAACCCAGATCACCCCGGTGTGGCACAATCGCGCCCCCAGCAAAAAAACAAACAGCAGCGCAAGCGCCACCCGCGTCCGCATCGACGATCAGGCGCTTTCGGCCACCGGCGCGGCCCCCAGCATTCGTTCCAGCTTCTCCCGGAACGCCGCGCCGTACACCGGATCGGCCAGCGCGAATTCGACGAAGGTCTCGAAATAGCTCGGAAAATTTCCGATGTCGTATCGCTTTTCTTCCTTCGGCAGCTTCACCGCCAGAACGCGCCGCCCTTCCTCGCACAGCCGCTGGATCGCATCGGTCAGTTGCACCTCGCCTCGCTTGTCAGGTCGCACCGACTTGATCATGTCGAAAATGACGGGTGAAAAGATGTACCGCCCCGCAATCGCCAGGTTGCTCGGCGCCTCGGCCGCCTTCGGCTTCTCCACCAGGTTCACCACCCGCATGCATTCGCCGTTCATGTCCGCCGGTTCGACAATCCCGTAGTGAACGGTCTCCGAGCGCGGAACCTCCTCAACCGCGATGACGCAGCTCGCGCTCCGCGATTCAAACAGCTCCATCATCCTGGACACGGCCTTGGACTTGGCGTGCAGCCCCAGAATCGAATCGCCCAGCGCAACCACGAACGGCTGCTCGCCCGCGAAGTTCTCCCCGCACAGAATGGCGTCGCCCAGACCGCGCTGCACCCGCTGCCGCGTGTAGAAGTAGTGAATCTTCCAGTCCTCGAACTGGAGCTCGTCAAGCAGCTCCCGCTTCTGCGACGCCTCCAGCATCCGCACCAGCTCCGGATCGAGATCGAAATGATTCTCGATCGAGCTCTTATTGCGGCCCGTGACGAACAGGATCTGGCGCACGCCGTTCGCCGCCAGCTCCTCGGCCACATATTGCACGATCGGCTTGCGCGCCACCGGCAGCATCTCCTTCGGCTGCGACTTGGTAGCCGGCAGCAATCGCGTGCCATGTCCTGCGACGGGCACAATCGCGCTTCGAATCACCATTCCAGAATACACGCGCGCCGGAGCGCATGCGCCGCTCAGGTTACACTGATGATCGATTGATGAGGCTGCACGCCCGCGGCGAGGATGCAGGCAAGCGCCTGGACGTATTTCTGCACGAGCGCCTGCCCGAGTACAGCCGGTCGCGCCTCCAGGAGTGGATCAAAACCGGGCGCGTGACGGTGGATGACGCGCCGCAGAAGCCCTCCTATGCGTTGAAGGGCAGCGAAACGATCCGCCTCGAGCCCGCCGAATCGCCGCCGCTGAAGGCCCAGGCCGAGGATCTGCCGCTCGAGGTGCTCTATGCCGACGACGCCGTGATCGCCGTGAACAAGCCGGCGGGCGTCGTCGTGCATGCTGGCGCCGGAATTCATTCCGGCACGCTGGTGAACCGCTTGCTCCATCACTTTCAATCGCTGTCGTCCTTAGGCGGAGGCCTCCGCCCCGGAATCGTCCATCGCCTGGACCGCTTTACGAGCGGCGTCTTGCTGGTCGCCCGCACCGACCGCGCGCACCAGGCGCTCGCCGCCCAGTTCGCATCGAGAACCGTCGAGAAGATCTATATCGCGCTGGTGCACGGCGCGCTCAAACATGACCGCGGCGAGATCACAGCAAAAATCACGCGGGATCCGGTCCGGCGCACGCGCATGACGGCGCGCCTGGCGACCGGCCGCGCCGCTCATACCGAGTACGAAGTGCTTCAACGGTGGCCGCAATTCACGCTCGTGCGCGTCCGCATCCGCACTGGACGCACTCATCAGATCCGCGTGCATATGGCGAGCATCGGCCACCCGATCGCCGGAGATCGGCTCTACGGCGCGCCTGCGCGCGTCGAAGGCATGCCGCCGCTCGACCGCTGCTTCCTGCATGCGCACCTCATTTCCTTCGAAACCCCCGCCACCGGAGAGCGCCTCACCGTCGAAGCGCCGCTGCCGGTCGAGCTCGAAGCGTGGCTGAAGGCCTTGGGCGAAAACGCTGCCGCGCCCCGGAAACTATAATGAAAGAAAGCGATCCAGCCGCATGAATGCCGTATTCCTCCGTCCGCTCGCGATCTTTGTTGTCGCCTGCTCCGCCTTCGCCCAGGAAACCGCAAAGCTGTCGGCCGCCAATACCGATCAGAACCGCATCATTCTCGATGTTTCCCGCGTGAACCTGCAGTTCACGGTCGCCGATAAAAAGGGTCGCTTCGTCACCGACCTGGCCAAGGACGACTTCCAGATCATCGAGAACAAAAGGCCTCAATCTATTCTGGAGTTCACCGCTGAGTCGAACCTTCCCCTGCGGCTCGCCGTGCTTATCGACACGAGCAACAGCATCCGCGACCGGTTTCATTTCGAGCAGCGCGCCGCCATCGACTTCCTGAACTCGCTCATGCGGCCCGAGGATAAGGCCATCGTCGTCAGCTTCGACACCTCCACGCAGTTGGTCGCCGACCTCACCAACAATCTCGAGCAGTTGACCAAGGCCATTGAAGATCTGCGTCCGGGCGGCGGAACTTCGCTCTACGATGCGGTGTTCTACTCCTGCCGCGACAAGCTCATGCAGGATCAACCGTTGCACAAATTCCGCCGCGCCATGGTGATCCTCAGCGACGGCGACGATAACCAGAGCCGCTACACTCGCGACCAGGCCCTGGAAATGGCGCAGAAGGCCGACGTCGTCATCTACACGATATCCACCAACATCACCCGCATCCCGACCGACGGCGATAAGGTCATGAAATACTTCGCCGCCGAGACCGGCGGCCTGGCCTTCTTCCCCTTCAAGGTGGAAGATTTGTCGCAATCGTTTGAGAATATCGCCAACGAGCTGCGCCATCAGTACAGCATCCTGTACCGCCCCGATCCGCTTAAACTGGACGGCTTGTGGCACTCCATTGAGGTGCGGGTCAAGGGGCGCAAGGATTTGATTGTGCGGGCCCGCAAAGGCTATTACGCGCCGCGCATGTAGTGCACCCGAATATCGCTATGCACGCGACCCAAACCCTCCTCGTTGTATGCGCGGCGGCCTCCGCCTTCGCCCAGCTCCAGGAAATCGCCGGCGATCGGATCCGCGCCCACACCCGGTTCCTCTCCAGTGATCTGCTCGAAGGCCGCGGCGTCGGCGAACGCGGCGGCGATCTTGCCGTCGAATACATCGCCACCCAGTTTGCCTTGATCGGAGCCAAGCCCGCCGGGGACCATGGAACGTATTTTCAGCGCGTGCCGCTTGTCGGATCGCTGACTGCGCCCCAGACCACGCTGGTCGCCGCCGGCGCCGGTAAGCAGGTCAAATTCCAGTGGCTCGATGAATTCGTCGGCACAACCCGGCGCCAGCAGCCCGTGGCCGATTTCGACGCAGAAGCCGTATTTGTCGGCCATGGCATCACCGCGCCGGAATTTCAATGGGACGACTACAAAGGCGCCGACCTCCGCGGTAAAGCGCTGGTCATGTTCACCAACGAACCGCCGTCCACCGACCCGGCCTTCTTCGGCGGCCGCGCGCTTACCTACTACGGCCGCTGGACCTACAAGTACGAAGAGGCCCTGCGCAAAGGCGCCGTGGCGGCGATTATCATTCACACCACGCCAACCGCGGGCTACGGCTGGGACGTCGTGCGCTCCTCCTGGGGCCGCGAAGATCCTCAAGTCAGGCTGGCCCCCGGCGAAAACGCCCTCGCTCTGGCCGGCTGGCTCACAAAAGAGGCGGGCGACAAGCTCCTCGCCTTGAGCGGCCATAACGTCGACCAGTTGCTCCGGCTCGCCGACACCCGCGAATTTAAACCCATTTCACTCGGCATTCATCTTCGCGGACACATCGTCAGCAAGCTCCGCGACATCGAAACGCGCAACGTCCTGGCCGTCATCCCCGGCGCCGATCCTCAAATCAGCGACCAGGCTGTGCTCTTCACCGCGCATTGGGACCACCTCGGAATCGGCGATCCCGTCAACGGCGATCGCATTTATAACGGCGCTGTCGACAACGCCACCGGTTGCGCCATTCTGCTCGAAATCGCTCGGGCTTGGGCCGCGCTTCCCCACAAACCCCGGCGCTCCGCCATCTTCGCCTCGGTCACGGCCGAAGAAGGCGGATTGCGAGGCTCCGAGTACTACGCGCTGCACCCCGTCGTCCCGCCCTCAAAGACCGCCCTGGACCTGAACTTCGACGCCTTCGAACCGCTCGGCCGCACTAAAGACATCGCGGTCACTGGCGCCGAGCGCACCACCGTGTGGCCGCTCGTCCAGCAAATGGCGCAGCGCTTTAATTACGAAATCAAGCCCGATCCGCGCCCGGAGCAGGGCAGCTACTTCCGCAGCGACCATTTCTCGCTCGCTCGCGTCGGAATCCCCGCCTTCTCCATTCATCAGGGCGACGCCTTTTGGGGCAAGCCCGCGGACTTCGGCGAGAAAGCGTTTCAGGAGTTCAACTCCAGGCGCTACCATCAGCCCTCCGATGAGTACCAGGACAGTTGGGATTTCACCGGCCTGGAGCATATCGCGCGCTTCGCCTTCGCACTCGCTCTCGAAGTGGCCAATCAGGATGTGCTGCCCGGCTGGCAGCCGGGCGATCCGTTTCAGCGCAAGTAGCGGCAATCCGCGCGCTTATGCCTCCCGGTCCGCCCACAGTACGTCGGCTGTTGGCGCTCTATACAGACCGCTGCTAAGCGGTGAAATTCTCTTCATAGTACGCAAGCTTGCCCGCGGAAACTTGTAAGTATCATCAGGCATCCGTATAATCAGGATCTCGTGATACTGGACCCGAGTGCCGATAAGCACTTATAGAGGACCCTCTATGGATATCGTGGGTGATCGTCACTTCGTCGAACTGCCGGGCTCAAAAACGCATGAGCTGCCGCCCCTTCTGGTGCGCACGTCGCCGAACGTGAAACGCTTGGACCGCGTGATGGACATGGCCACGAACATCGTGGAATCCGAAGACATGCTTCCCCTCGCCGCCGTCCCCGATCCCAACCTCGAGGCCGATCTGGACCGCCGCAGGCTCGAGCTCGCGCTCAACTTGGTGGATCAATACCTCACCTTCCTGACCTGCTGGCAGTGGGGCGACAGCGTGATTGAGTGGATCCGCCAGTGCGAGACCACCTTCGAGACTCGCAGCGAATTGCGAAACCTCCTCCGCGCCGATATTTGGCCCCACGCCGGACGCAGCAGCTTCGTCACGCTGCTGATGGACAAGTGCATCAAGACCGACGGCGTCGCGCTCGATAAGGCCGTCGGCATGCGGCTCACCTTCCGCCAGCCCCCGCCCATCGGCTGCTTCTCGAACCAGTTCCTGTTCTATCTGAACGACAAACTCGCGCTCACCGCTTACGATACCTGGGCCCACATGACCCCCGATCCGGTCTCCAGCTTGCCGCCGGAGCGCTTCACCTTTGAGGTGGTCAACCTGTCGCTCGAATAGCCCCTCCCGCGCAGCCCCCCTACGCCGGTCCGTTGCGCTCCCGTCTGCTCAGCCTTCCAATCCGTGCCTCCAGGCTCTTCACCTGCTCGGCCCACTGCGTTACGCTGACCTCGATCTTTTCGCGAAGCCGCGCGACATGCCGCGACAGTTCCGCTAGGTCCGCCTGCTCGGAAGCCCAAAGACCGGGCGGCGCTCCAAAGCCGTGCGCGGCCAGCGCGCACACGATCTCTCTCCTCGTTACAGGTCCCATTCTTCGAGCGCCGCGCGTGAAATCGTAGGCAAGCACATCCCTCACCGTCCGCTGCCCGAGTTCCCCCAGAGCGTTGCGCGCTCGCGTCGACAGCTTCAGATCGCCAATCGGCGAATCGAGCGTCAGCGCCGGACCCCCGGAGACTGAAGGACGCGGCATTTGCAGGTCGGAATCAACGCGCGCGATAATTTGCCTCACTCGGTGCGGCGACAGTCCCGCCGCCAGACCGATATCACGGAATGATTTGCCTTCGCCTACATGCGCTACGAACAGGCTCCAGCTCCGTTCATCGATGAAGAAAGGACGCTCGCCAATCTGGTTGTTCGAGTACTTGGCGCGGATTGAGCTGATCGGTCTGCTCATGGGTTCCCCGCGGCGCTGAATAGGTTGGCAAGGCTCTGATTCAGCGCTGCACAGATTCGACGTGGACTAGACGAACGAGGGTTGAGCCAACGCGGGCGCTTCCGGGCTTGCCCGGAACTGGATTCAGGTTAATGCGGCCCCGAGTGCTTGTCCAATAAAAATCGTTTATCGCCGCCGAACACGGATTCTCCCTTCTGCGCTGGCCATCCCAGCCAACAGGCTCGCTGAATAATGCCGGCTGAAGAATTGCGAATGTCAGTCATCGAAATTTTCTATTTGGCGTTTGGCTCATATCGAGCTACACTGCACAAAAGCCTCGTAGCGCTCTTCCGATTCAGCGCAGCGCTCCTCGCCGTAACAGCTCCGTCCTGCTGCTCTCGACTCCCCGTCCAGGTCCAACCAGTTGAACTGAGGAGGTCGCGTTCTGTTGACGGCTGGAGTCTCCCTGAACCAGAGCGACGGCCTTGCTGCCGGATAGCCGGGGCTTAAGTCAGTCAAAGCCCAAGTTTGTGAAAGGACAGGCGCAGCTGATGCGCCGCATGAGTGGCCGATGAAAAAGATCGAAGCGATTATTCAGCCCTTCAAAATGGACCAGGTGAAAGAGGCGCTGATGAGCATTGGCGTCGACGGAATGACCGTCAGCGAAGTGCGCGGCCACGGCCGGCAGAAGGGTCACAAAGAGATTTACCGCGGGCAGGAATATAGCATCGACCTGCTTCCGAAAGTGAAAATCGAGCTGGTGATTCCTTCCGAACGGTTTGATGATGTGATGCAAGCGCTCACGACAGCCGCTCGCACCGGCAAAATCGGCGACGGAAAAATCTTCGTCTACGACGTCGCCGAGGCTGTGAGGATCCGCAATGGCGATCGGGGCGAACTGGCGCTCTGAAAGCCAGCTATGTGAAAAGCCCGGCCGCTGCCTCACAAGCTGCCGGGCGTCCAATTCAAAAGGAGTTGTTCGATGGGAGCTAATCCTACACAGGCATTAGGCGTGCTTCTGGTCATGGTCGCGTTGACGCTCATTGCCCTGGGCCTTGCAGTGAACTTGAGCATCATCGCCATCCTGCTGGGGCTGGCCGCCTTGGCCGGCGCGATCGGCCTGTTTCTTAAATGCAAGCCCTGGGAATACAGGGAGGACTGAGGAAAGGACGGAAACAATGGTGCTTGCCGGACTTGCAGTGACCCTATTCGGTTTCCTGATCGCCATACTCAGCTTGGGAGTGACGTCCAGCGTCTCTGGGCGCCTGGTCATGGTTCTGATGGGACTGGCCGTCAGCTTGGCTGGAATCATCGGCATAATCAATCGCTCCTGCCTCAAGAACGCGATCTGGAGGAGATGACGCCCATGAAACGATCCTTATTGCTTGTAACCGCTGCTTTGCTGACGCTTGCTCACGGCTTGGCGCAAACTCCATCGCCTGCCGCCTCGCCAATCACGACCAGCGATATCAGGAACGTCGAAGCGCCGAAGCCCGAGAGCCGGCTCAAAGGCGATCCCGATGGGTCCCTGACCGGAACGGTGTCGGATATCGCCGTATCGGATCCCAAGAAAGGTCTGACCATCGCCGACGCGCTCAATCAAATCGGACAGAATAGGATCGCCATCAACTTCGTCTGGACCTTGATCACCGGATTCCTGGTCATGTTCATGCAAGCTGGGTTCGCCATCGTCGAAACAGGCTTGTGCCGCGCGAAAAACGCCAACCACACCATGATGATGAACTTCATGGTGTACGGCGTCGGAATGCTCGCCTACTGGCTGATCGGCTTCGCCATTCAGATGGGCGGCGTGGGAGGCGTCGCGAATCTCGGCGGCGCTCCTCCGCTCAATACGGAATGGACCTTCCACCTCTTCGGCAAGCCGTTCGGCCTCTTCGGTCAGCACGGACTCTTCCTGACCCAGGGCGGCGCCTACGATGTCGCAGTCATGGTCATCTTTCTGTTTCAGATGGTGTTCATGGATACGGCGCTGACCATCGTTACCGGCTCAGCCGCGGAGCGGTGGAAGTACGCCGCCTTTCTAGTCTCCTCATTCATCATGGGCGCCTTCACTTATCCGCTGTTCGCGAACTGGGCCTGGGGCGGCGGATGGTTGGCCAATCTCGGCGTGAATTTTGGGCTCGGCAAAGGCTATTGCGACTTTGCCGGCTCCGGAGTCGTACACGCAGTGGGCGGACTCACCGCCCTGGCCGTGGCCATGATCATCGGCCCCCGCATCGGAAAATATACCCGCGATGGCAAGCCGAATGCGATCATCGGCCACGACATCGTGCTGGTCCTCACCGGCTGCTTCATCCTCGCGTTCGGCTGGTTCGGATTCAATCCCGGATCCACCCTCGGCGCCTCCGGCAACGGCAATCTGCGCATCGGCTCCATCGCCGTCAACACCATGCTGGCCGGCATGACCGGCGGATTTGGCGCCATGTTCTACATGTGGCTCCGATACGGCAAGCCGGATGCTTCCATGTCCGGCAACGGACTCCTGGCCGGTCTGGTGGCCATTACGGCTCCAAGCGGCTTTGTGAATACCATCGGCGCGACCATTATCGGCCTGATCGCCGGCGTCCTGGTCTGCTTGTCGGTGGAGTTTGTCGACCGCGTGCTCAAGGTCGACGACCCGGTCGGCGCCATCTCCGTGCACGGAACCAACGGCCTCTGGGGCGTCATCTCCGTTGGCCTGTTCGCCGACGGCAAAAGCAACTACGGCGGTTCCTGGAATGGCGTGAACGGATCCGTCACCGGCCTGTTCTATGGCGATGCCAGCCAGCTCGTCGCCCAGTTGATCGGCGTCGCCACGCTGGTTGGGTTTGTCTTCACCTTCAGCTTTGTCGTCAATCTGCTGATCGATTTCGTCGTCGGCCAGCGCGTCTCCCCCAAAGCCGAACTCGAAGGCTTGGACCTGCCGGAAATGGGCCAGCTCGGCTATCCCGAATTCGAGCTGAAAGCACGGCCGGCGACGGTGCACTAAAATGACCGGCGAGCTCGCCAAACCGCAGTCGTTGGCTCTGCCGCTCGCGCCCTGGCGGGATCCCCATTCGATCTCGCCGGGCGAACTGGCGGAATGCATCCGAAATCTCGAAGCCGCCTGTGAGCGCCAGCCCCGTTCTGCGGACCTTCGCGCCTGCCTCGGCATCGCCTACGCCATGAATTACGAAGTCTATAAGTCCATGGACGCGCTCCAGCTCGCCACTGAGCTTGATCCGCGCCACTTCCTCGCCCAGTTGAAGTTCGCGGAGCTGCACTACCGCCTCCGCGCTCTCCAGCGCGCGGAACGGGAAACGCTGAAAGCCTTGAACCTGGCCGTGAACGGATGGCAGCTCTCCCTCGCGAGAAAGCAGCTTCAGGAAATCCGGAGGTTGATGCGCGAGGGAACGCAAAAACCGGAATGGACGAAGCCCTTGGGACCCCCGGCCGCCTGCCTGCTCGCAATGCTCCTCATCCTCTGTCTGGCGGTGTATTGCCGGTGAGCCGGACCATCCGCTGTTTCCTGGCCGGCGCCATCCTGGCGGCCTGCGTCCTGCTTTCAAGCGGCGCTCCGCCGCTGGCTGTCGCCGGCGGCATCGCCGTGGCCGCCCTGTTCATGCGGCGGATCTCGCGCGCGCTGTAGCTCGTCATGCTGTTCCTTCCCCCGCCCGCCTTGCTCATGTCCTTCGCGCCTGCCGGCGCGGCAAAGATCCCCCTGTCGATGCTGATCGTCTTTGTCTCCGCCAAGCTGCTTGCCGATCTCTCGGAGCGGCTGGGTCAGCCCGGCATCGTCGGCGAAATTCTCGCCGGCATTTTGGTCGGCCCCAGCGTCCTCGGATGGCTCGCGCCGGATGCCTTCCTGAGCGCCCTGTCCGATCTCGGCGCCATGCTTCTGCTCTTCCGCGTCGGCCTCGAGGTCAAATCTTCAGAGTTGCTCAAAGTCGGAGGAACCGCGATGCTCGTCGCCTGTCTCGGCGTCGTCGCGCCCTTCCTCTTGGGCGCGGCGATTCTCAGCGCGTGGGGCGCCAGCGTAAAAGAGGCCATCTTCGTCGGCGCCTCCATGGTTGCCACCAGCGTCGGAATTACCGCGCAAGTGCTTTCCGCGCGCGGCTTGCTTCACGAGCTTTCAAGCAAAATCATCCTGGCTGCCGCGGTCATCGATGACGTCCTCGGGCTCCTCGTCCTGGCCGTGGTCAGCAGCATCACCCACGGCCGCGTCGACCTGTTGCAACTCGGCGCCACCGCGGTCGCCGCCTCCACCTTCACCCTGATTGTCGCCCGGTGGGGCGCCCCGGCTATGGGCCGCGTCGTCCCCCGCCTCGACCGCACTCTCCGAGTCGCCGAGGCCCGCTTCGTCGTGGCCATGGGCCTCTTGTTCTCCCTCGCCCTCCTGGCCGTCTACACCGGCGTCGCCGCCATCGTGGGCGCCTTCCTTGCCGGCCTCGCCCTGGGAGAAAGCGCCGGCCCCCGCGAACGCTATCTGGTCCAGGGCGTGTCGGAACTCCTGGTTCCGTTCTTCCTCGTCGGAATCGGCCTGCACGTCGATCTCTCCGCCTTCGCCCACGCCGCTACGGCGGCCCTCGCTCTGGTCCTTCTCGCCGCCGCCATCGTTTCAAAATTCATCGGCTGCGGCCTGGGCGCGCTGCATTTGGGCAGGACCGACGCCATTCGCGTCGGCATCGGCATGGCGCCGCGCGGCGAAGTCGGCATGGTCGTGGCCCAGATCGGACTGGACTTTCGCGTCCTGTCGGCCGCCTCCTACGCCGTCGTCGTCTTTATGTCCGTCGCCACCACCCTGATCGCGCCGGTGCTGATGAAGATGGCCTATCGTCAATCCCCCGCCCCCGTCCTGCCGGAGAGCGAAGAAGTCTTGCCTCTGGGCTGAGCGCCCTCCGCGCCTCCCGCCTCACTTCGTTATCCTTGTCTTTGATGACCCCCAACCAGCCCCCGCCCAAGATCAGTCTGTCTAAGGGACCCGACTATCGCGAGAATTACGCCAACAGCGTTCAAGTCCGGGTGAGCCTGTGGGATTTCTTTCTCACCTTCGGCCTGGTAGACCAGACTACCCCCGAAAACGTCACCATCTCCAATTTCCAAGGCATCTATCTCAGCCCGCAACAGGCCAAGGCGCTCGCCAACGTCTTGCATCAAAATCTTTCCCAATATGAAGCCGCGTTCGGCGAAATCAGACTGGAGCCACAAGCGCCGGGCGCAGTGATTCAGTGATCATCGAGCGAGCCCACACCCCACCCTCCACGCGCCCAGCGAGCGCCTCCCGCGCCAAATATCACGCCATTTTTCTCGCCGCCTTCGCCCTCCTGGCTCTGGTCCTGCACGCGCCCTATTTCTCGTTGCCCTATTTCTGGGACGAACTCGGCCAGTTCGTCCCGGCCGGCCTCGATATCCTGCGCCACGGCTGGTGGGTGCCGCGTTCGGCCACCCCCAACGTCCATCCGCCCGGCGTCATGGCCTATCTCGCCGCCGTCTGGAAAATCGCCGGCTACTCCATCGCCGCCACCCGCGTCGCCATGCTGCTCGCGGCCGCCCTCGCTCTGTACGCGGCCTTCCTGCTGGCTATCGAAATGGGCCGCAGAGCCCCCGGCGCTCCGGCCTTGATCGTCGTCGCGCTCTTGCTCGCAACCCCGCTGTTCTACATGCAGGCGATGATGGCGCAGCTCGATATGCCCGCCATGGCGCTCACCTCATTCGCCCTCTTGCTGTTTATGCAGCGCCGCTACGCCTGGTGCGCCGGCCTCTGCACCGCCCTCGTCCTCGTCAAGGAAACAGGCGCCATCGCTCCGGCTCTGTTCGGCGCCTGGCTCCTTGCCCGCGAAAAGCGCTGGCGCGAAGCCCTCTATTTCGCGGCTCCCTTCATTGCGCTCGCGCTTTGGCTCGTCGCCCTCAAACGCCAGACCGGCTTCTGGCTCGGCGACCCCGGTTTTGAACGCTACAACGTAGGCTATTCGCTGCATCCCGTGCGCGCCGCCGCCACCCTCGCCCGGCGCCTCTATTATCTCTTCATCGCGGAATTCCGGTGGATCGGATCGCTCGCCATCGTGTACGCGCTGCGGCGTACGCCGATATTCCGCAGACCGCGCTGGGCTGTCGCCGGCGCGTTCTTCTGCGCGCACGTTCTGCTGGTCAGCCTGTTCGGCGGCGCCGCCCTCGAACGATACCTGCTCCCCGTATTCCCCATTCTGTACATCGCCATGGCGGCGGCGCTCGAAGCGCTCCCCGCTCCTCTCCGCCTCCCCGCTCGCGCAGCCCTGATCATCGGCCTCCTTTCCGGGCTGTTCTGGAACCCCCCCTATCCCTTCCCCTACGAAAACAACCTGGCCATGATCGATTTCATCCGTTTGCAACAAGCCGCCGCCAGCTACTTGGAGCACAACGCACCACGCGCTCGCGTGGCTACCGCCTGGCCCTTCAGCATCGCCCTCCGCCGCCCCGACAACGGCTATGTCACGCGCCGCTTCTCTGTTGTGGAGACCACCGATTTCCACCCCGCCAGTGTGTCCCTGGCCGTCCGCACATCGCGCCCCGATGTCCTCATCACCTACGCGCGCACCTGGGAGCCGGCCTGGAGCGTTCTCAACCTCCGCCCCATCGCCGCATTCCTCGGCCGATTCTACGACTATCAGCCCCAGATTTCCGCAGCCGAAATCGAGCGCGATTTCGGGATGCGCTCCGTGTTCCGGCTCGAGCATCGCGGCCAGTGGATCGAGATTTTTCGAAAATGAAACACAATTTCCTTCTGCTGCTTCTGGCCGCGCGGGTCTTCGCCGCCCAGCCGTTCTTCTTCATCCAGATGTCGGACCCGCAGTTCGGCATGCAAACGGATAATCGCGATTTCGCGCAGGAAACGGCCTCCTTCGAATTCGCAATCGCCACCGCCAACCGGCTCAAGCCCGCCTTCGTCGTCATCACCGGCGACCTGGTCAACAAGCCCGGCGATCCCGCGCAGATCGCCGAGTTCAAGCGCATCGCCGCCAAACTGAACCCGTCCATCAAGCTTTATAACGTCGCCGGCAATCACGACGTCGGCAACGAACCCACGCCGGAATCCCTCGCCGCGTATCGCAAAAATATCGGCCCGGATTATTACGCCTTCCGCTCAGCCGGTCTGCTGGGCATCGTCCTCAACGCCTCGCTCATTCAACACCCCGACAAAGCGCCCGGCGAATACGAAAAGCAGCTGGCTTGGCTCCGCGCTGAGCTCGAACGCGCGCGTCGCGAGCGCGTCCGCTGGATCGTCCTGTTCCAGCATCAGCCCTGGTTTCTCCAGTCTCCGGACGAGCCGGATCAGTACTTCAACATCCCGCTCGCGCGCCGTACGCTCTATCTCGACCTGCTGCATCGCTACGGCGTCCGCTACGTGTTTGCCGGTCATTATCACCGCAACGCCGAAAGCCGCGACGGCCCCCTGGAAATGATCACCACCGGGCCCGTCGGCAAGCCGCTCGATGACGCGAGATCCGGCATGCGAATCGCCATCGTCTCCGACGCCGGCATTCGCCACGCCTACTTCGATTTCGGAATCCTGCCCAATCGCGTCGAAGCGCGCTGACCCGCGCCGGCCAGGCCGGAAAAAGCTCGCTCTCGCGCTGCTTACGATGCGTCCCGGCCGCTCAGGACCCGCCCCGGCGTGCGCAACAGAATCCACGCGTACAATCCCGGCGAGCGCTTGCGCACAAAAAACACATCCAGCCGCCGCCGCTGCGGGTAGCTGAGGCGGTTCCGCCCCAGCACCTGCCACAAACCCGTCATCCCCGGCGCCACTTCCAGCACTTCCGCCGCGCTCTCGCCATAGTAGGCCTCCAGCTCCTCCGCCGTCAGCGGCCGCGGTCCTACGAATGACATCCGCCCCGAGGCGACATGAATCAGTTGCGGAAGCTCGTCAATGGAGAACTTCCGGCACAGCGCCGCGAATCCGCTGGTCACGCGCGCATCCCGCCCGCGCTTTGGCCCCGGCGGCGCGCCCGCCAGCCGCTCCACCAGCCGCGGGCCCTCCCCAGGCCCCGGACCGTTCCACATCGTCCTCAGCTTCAGCATCCAAAACGGTTCGCCGTTCAGACCTACGCGCAGATGCGCCACCAGCGGTGAACGCCCGGATAACCAGCGCACAACCGCGCACGCCGCGGCAATCACCGGAAGACTCACCGTCAGCGCGGCGGCCGCCGCCAATCGCTCTGCTACGCCCGGCTTACCTCCCCGCGCCCGCCGGATGGCGCCGCATCCTTCCCCTGCACGCGCTGTTAGACTGCTCGCCAATTCCGAAACGCTCACCTGTGTTAGACCTCCGCAAACCTCGCAGAGAACGCCGCCGCCAGACGCCCCGCCCTGCTTTGGTACACTCCTGAGCGGGACCAACCTGCATGAGATCCATCCGCAATGTCGCCGTTCTTGGCGCCGGAACCATGGGCTCGCGCATCGCCGCGCACTTCGCCAACGCGGGCATCCCCGCGATTTTGCTCGACATTGTCCTCCCCCATCAGCCGGATCGAAACGCCGCCGCGCTCAAGGGCATCGAGAACGCCGCCCGGCACAAGCCGCCCGGCTTCTTTACCGACGATGCCGTCAAGCTCGTGCGCCCCGGCAATTTCGAAGACAACCTGGACTGGATCTCAACCTGCGATTGGGTGATCGAAGCCGTCGTCGAAAATCTCGACGTCAAACGCGACCTCTGGCGCCGCGTCGATCGCTTCCGCAAAGCCGACGCCATCCTCTCCACCAACACCAGCGGCATCCCCCTGCGCCAGATCGCCGAGGGCTTTTCCTCCGAATTCCGCCGCAATTTTCTCGGTACGCATTTCTTTAATCCGCCGCGATATCTGCACCTGTTGGAGCTGATTCCCGGACCCGAAACCGATCCCGCCATCCTCGACTTCGTGGAACAGTTCGCAGACCGCCGGCTCGGCAAAGGCGTCGTGCGCTGCAAGGATACCCCCAATTTCATCGCCAACCGCATCGGCAGCTTCCTGGGCGCCACCGTCCAAAAGGAGATGGTCGCCCGAGATCTCGCCATCGAGGAAGTCGACGCCCTTACCGGCCCGCTCATCGGCCTGCCCTCCACCGCCAGCTTCCGCCTGCTCGATCTCGTCGGGCTCGATGTCTGGGCCTTCGTCGCCGAAAACCTGTATCGAGCCGTCCCGCATGACCCCTGGCGCGAGCGCTTTCTCCTGCCCGATTTCCACAAACGCATGATGGAGCGCGGCTGGCTCGGCGAAAAAAGCGGACAGGGATACTATAAACGCATCGGCAAGGGCGAAAATCGCGAAATCTGGGCCATCGACTGGAAGTCGCTCGACTATCATCCCGCGCGCAAAATCGCCTCCCCCCTGCTCGATGCCGCCGCCCGCATCGAGGACCTGCCGGAGCGCTTGCGCATGCTCGTCAACAGCCGCGATCGATACGCCGAGTTCCTGTGGAACGTTTTCAGCGATCTCTTCATCTACTCCGCCTCGATGATCCCCGAGATTTCGGATCGCATCGTCGAGATCGATCGCGCCATGCGCTGGGGTTACGCGCATAAGCTCGGCCCCTTCGAGCTGTGGGACGCCCTCGGCTTCGAACACGTGTGCGGCCGCATTGAGGCCGAACACAGGGCCCTCCCCGAAAACATCATCCGCGTCCGCCTGGCCGGCGCGAAGTCCCTCTACCGCCACGCCGGCCGCGACGGCCGCCCTGTCGTCCAGTACCTCGATGTCTGCAAAACCGAATATCGCGACCTCGAACCACGCCCCGGCATCCTGTCCCTCCCCGATCTCAAGCGGACGCGCGGCGTCGTCCGGCGCAATCCGGGAGCCTCCCTCATCGACCTCGGCGACGGCGTGCTGTGCCTCGAATTCCACAGCAAAATGAACGCCATCGGCGAGGACAATATCGCCATGATGTACGCCGGACTGGAGGAAACCGCCAGCAATTTCGAAGCCATGGTCATCGCCAACCAGGGCGAGAACTTCAGCGTCGGCGCCAATCTGATGATGATCCTGCTCGCCGCGCAGGAAGGCGAATGGGAGGAGCTGGAACTGGCCATTCGCCGCTTCCAGCAGGCCAACCTGGCCCTCAAGTACGCGCCGAAGCCCGTCGTCTCCGCGCCGTTTTCCCGAACGCTCGGCGGCGGCTGCGAAATCGTCCTCCATTCGGCGCGCGCACAGGCCTCGGCCGAAACCTATATCGGCCTGGTCGAAACCGGCGTCGGCCTCATCCCCGCCGGCGGCGGATGCAAAGAACTCCTGCTGCGCTTGAAGGACCCCCGCCGCGTCTTTGAGCTCATCGGATACGCCAAGGTCTCCACCAGCGCCGAAGACGCCAGAAAGCTCGGCTTGCTCAGCCGCGCGGACCGCGTCTCCATGAATCCGGAGCGGCTGATCGGCGACGCCAAGGAGCTTGCCCTCCTGCTCGCCAAAGAGTACAACCCCGCCGCCTTGCCCGCCGAAATCAAAGTCGCCGGAGAGAACGGAATCGCCGCTTTAAAGCTGGGCGCCTGGTCCGCGCACAAAGCCGGCTTCATCACCGATTACGATCTCGAGATCGCAGCCCGGCTCGCCAACGTCCTCTGCGGCGGTCCCTTGACCGGAGAACAGACCGTCTCGGAGCAGTACCTGCTCGATCTCGAACGCGAAGCGTTCCTGAGCCTCTGCGGCAACCCCAAAACGCAGCAAAGAATGGCGCACATGCTGCAAACCGGAAAACCGTTGAGGAATTAGCGGCGCCAGTTCTGCGCTGGCGCTCGGTGACGCGAGGGTTAAAACCCCAGCCGCAGCCCGAACCGCATCTCCCTCGACCGCCCGAACGCATCCCCGGCCGACTGCGTCGACAGCACCTTCCCGAAATTCGAGCTGTTCACATTCCCGTTCGGATTCGCAAAATGCGGCGTGTTGCTCAGGTTGAACGACTCCGCCCGGAATTGCAGGTTGAACCGCTCCGTCAGCTGGAACGTGCGGAACAGGCTCAAATCTGTATTCACCACGCCCGGTCCTCGCATCGTGTTCCGGCCAACGTTCCCAAACCGCACGCCCGTCGGCCGCGCGAACGCCGTCGTGTCAAACCACGTGCCATCGTCTCCCGCCTTCTTCAGCGTCGCCACCGTCGCTTTCACCTGATCCGGCGTCTGCAAGTTCCCCGGCATGTTCAGCGCCGCTCCGGACGCCGTCAGCGTGTACTGCCGCCCCTGGTAAGCGCTGAAAATCCCGTTGAATTGCCAGCCTCCCAAAATCGCGCTCGCGGCGCCGCTCGTCGCCCACTTCTTGCTTTTCCCGAACGGCAGCTCATAGACGTACCCAAGCTGAAACATGTGCGGAATATTGTTCGTCGCCGACGCGCGATTCCGGTAGAACACGCTCGGCGCATTCCATCGAAACGCCGTCCAGTCGCCGTAATCCGCCATGTCGATCGCGTGCGAGTAGGTGTAGGCCCCCTTCAAAAACAGCCCGCCCGCCACGCGCCGGTTGATGGTCGCCTGCAAGGAGTGGTACGTGCTGTGCGTCCGGCCGTCCCACTCCCTCGTGATCGCCGTCCGCCCGAATTTTGCAAATAGCGGCCGCCCCGCGTCGCCCGATCCCGGAATCTGCGACGCGTTGATGTCCAGAAACGCAAAACCGTTCACCGAAGCCGTTCCGACATACCCCACTGATGTGACGAACTCGCCGGGCAGCTTCTGCTCGATAATGAAATTCCACGATTGAATGTAGCCGCGGTGCAGCTCCCGATTCGCCACCGGATAGCCCATCTCGGTCGATGGCGGCAGCGGAATCCGGCCCTTGCTGATGTCGGGACAGCAGATCGGTATGATCCCCACGTCCGACCCCAGCGGTTTGTTCGGCACGCCTGCCGCGACATAAGCGGGGCCCGTCGTCACCGGCTCATATCCGTTCAACCCGGCGAAGTCTGAAGCGATCGTCAGCGGATACCAGCCCCGCAGCGCCTGCGCCCCCCACGGATGCGAATGGTACGTGATCCCATACCCGCTGCGGATCACCGTCGAGTCCCCAACCTGCCAGGCGAACCCCACCCGCGGCGCAAACAGCTTCTTGCTGTACCCCACCCCGTTGTCCCGAGGAATGCCCCCGCGCCCGCCGATCAGCACCTCGTTCGTCGTGGGATCGTAGGATTCGATGCCCAGGCCCGCCGACCGCGTGCGGTTCGGATACAGCTCCCACCGCAGACCCAGGTTCAACGTCAGCCGCGACGTCACCCGCCACCGGTCCCGCACATACAGCGCATACTGGTTCTCCTTGCTGTCCATCTTGATGAACTGGCTGCTCTTGGCCGTCGAGGTCGGCGTGCCCAGCAGAAAGCCCGCAAGACCGTTCCACCCGTTCTCAAACGACGGAGTCCCGCCCTGAAATCCCACGCTCGCGCCAATCGCCGCCGGATTGAGCGCCGTCACTCCGTTGTCGAAGTAAAACGAGCCGCGCGGCCCATCGCCCAGCTCCGGCTGCCAGTGATTCATCAGGTGGTGCATGAAATCGAAGCCGAACCGGATCTCATGCGCGCCCTTCATCCAGCTCGCGTTCGTATTGAACGTGAAGGACTGGTCGTTGCGAAACAGCGGATTCCATCCCTCCGTATTGCCCAGACTCGAATAATCCGAACCAATGTTGAACCACGGCATGCCGCTCTCTCTCGGATCCGGTCCGTTCGTCCCCGGAAGCCCCAGGACGTCTCTTCCGAAGTTCGTCCCCAGATCCGGCGACTTCACGTTCTGCCCAAACCGCGTCCAGCCCAGCGTTCCGTCAATCAGGAAAGTCGGCGACACCGTGTACGTTTGCCCGATCGCCGCAAGCTGCGTGAGCGTGTGCCCGTCGCCAACCCCTCCGTCGCACAGGCACGAGCCGCCCGCTTTGCCGAGCCCGAAATCCCCATGCACCAGCGCATCCATGACGCTGTATTTCACCCAGATCTGTTGTTTGCGGCTGCGATTCCAGTTCACCTTCGCGTCCAGGTTGTTGCGGTTCAGCCGTTGCGTCCCGGAATTGAAGAAGTTGTTCAGATCGCCCGCCAGGTTCGGCTCCGGAACCAGCGCCAGCAGCTTCATCATCGGCCCGTTCAGCCGCGAAACCGGAATCACGTTGATCCGGCCGCCGCTGGAAAACACCGACCGTCCCGTGCCATCCGGATTCCCGCTGAACGGATCGAAAATCATCCCCTGACGCAGCGCCGTGAATCCCCCCTCCGTCGTCGGCACGGGAATCGTGTTGCCCTTCGCATCCAGA
>Ga0209581_1000672_pt1 | contig 57528 bp, 64 predicted proteins | sample Coa_R2_FD_187160 | JGI IMG/M metagenome (GOLD analysis project Ga0209581, IMG submission 187160) | Surface soil microbial communities from Centralia Pennsylvania, which are recovering from an underground coalmine fire - Coalmine... | ecosystem: Environmental > Terrestrial > Soil > Unclassified ...
ATGCTGCTGCTGCAGTTCGGCAACATGGGCAAGGAGCTGGCCAAGTACAACACCCGGTTGTTTGCCGAAAAGGTCATGCCGCGGCTCAGGCACATCCATTCCCAGTGGGAGGACAGGTGGTGGCCGCGGCCGATGGGCCGGGCCGAGCGCGCCGCGCCGGCCTCGTTCGATCCCGCGGCCCACGTCGCGGCGGCCGAATGATGCGCGAGCCCGCCGTCTCGTCGGTCGAGCTGAACGGGTTTTCCTGCCGGGTGTGGACGGCGGGATCGGGGCCGAAGCTGGGCTTTCTCGCCGGCTTCGGCGGCCTGCCGAAATGGGTGCCGTTTCTCGACGCTTTGGCCGAGAAGCGCACCGTCGTCGTGCCGTCGCTGCCCGGCTTTCCCGGCGGCGAGCGCGGCCACACCGTGCTCGACAGCCATCTCGACTGGGTCCTCGCGGTGCACCGCCTGCTCGGCGCCGCCGGGCTCGACGGCGCCGACCTCGCCGGCAGCTCGGTCGGCGCGGCGATGGCGGCCGAGGTGGCGGCGATCTGGCCGCAATCGGTGCGGCGGCTGGCGCTCATCGCGCCGTTCGGCCTGTTCGACGAAAACGATCCGCCGGCCGATCCGTGGGCGCAGCGCCCGGCCGACTTGCCCGGGCTGATGTGCGCCGACCCGGCGCGATGGGAGGCGCTGAAGGCCGAGCCCGAAGGCCAGAACTCGCCGGAATGGCCGATCGAGCAGACCCGCGCCAGCGAGGCGGCGGCCCGCATCTTCTGGCCGCTCGGCAATACCCGGCTGGAGAAGCGGCTGCCGCTGATCGCCGCGCCGACCCTGCTGTTGTGGGGCGACGGCGACCGGCTGATGCCGAGGAGCTATGCGCAGCGTTTCGCCGCGGCGATCGCCGGCCGCAGCGAGGTGCGGATCGTCGCCGGGGCGGGCCATCTCGCCGAGCTCGACCAGCCCGAGGCGGTGGCCGAGGCGATCCTGTCCTGGACCGGGTGACCCCGAGGTGTAGCAGGCGCAGCGAAGCAATCTGCGGCCCTCGCAACGATGGCGCAAACGATGGGGGAGCGCCGATGTCGAAGCTTGCGGACTACCGGAACAAGTACCAGACGATCCGCTTCGAGCGGCGCGACGGCATCCTGCAGATGACGCTGCACAGCGATGGCGGGCCGTTGCGCTGGGGCTTCCTGCCGCACGCCGAACTGCCCGAGGCGTTCTGGGATGTCGGCGCCGACCGCGACAACAAGGTGGTGATCCTGACCGGCACCGGCGACGAGTTCTCCGGTCCGCGCGCGACTCCCGGCACCTCGTCCTTTCCCACGCGGCCGCCGATCGAGCGGATCGACCGCATCCATTGGGAAGGCCGGCACCTGCTGATGAAGCTGCTTGAGATCGAGGTGCCGGTGATCAGCGCGATCAACGGCCCGGCCTGGCGCCATTCCGAGATCCCGCTCTTGTGCGATATCGTGCTCGCCGCCGACACCGCGCAATTCCAGGATTCGGCGCATTTCCCGTCCGACGTCGTGCCCGGCGACGGCATGCACATCGTCTATCCGCTGCTGCTCGGCATCAACCGCGGCCGCTATTTTCTGCTGACCGGCCAGACCCTCGACGCCAAGGCGGCGCACGAGCTGGGCCTCGTCGCCGAGGTATTGCCGCCCGACCGGCTCTTGCCGCGCGCCTGGGAATTGGCCGCGGACCTGGCGCGCCGTCCGACCCTGCTCTTGCGCTACACCCGGCTGCTGCTGACCGAGGCCCTGCGCCGCCAGATGCACGACCTGCTCGGCTACGGCCTCGGCATGGAACTGCTCGCGCTCGGCGAAAAGCCGGAAAGCCCGTGATGCCGCTCGATCCCGACGCCCAGATCGTGCTCGACATGGTCCGCGAGGCCAATCGCCCGCCCTTCGAGACGATTTCGCCGGAGGAAGCGCGCGAGCTGTTCCGCGCCGGCCGCAAGGTGTTGTCGCCCGAGCCGGCGCCGGTGGCGGAAACCCGCGAGCTGACCATGCCGGGACCGGGCGGACCGCTCAAGGCGCGGCTCTATCGCGGCCGCGACGCGGCGGTGCTGCCGGGGCTGGTGTACTTTCACGGCGGCGGCTGGGTGATCGGCGATATCGACACGCATGACGCGATGTGCCGCCATCTCGCCCGCGCCGCCGGGGGCGCCGTCGTCTCGGTCGATTACCGTCTCGCGCCGGAGGCCAAATTCCCCGCCGCGGTCGAGGATTGCGTCGCCGCCGCCGCCTGGGTCGCGGCCAACGCCGCGGGGCTCGGCATCGACCCGGCGCGCCTTGCCGTCGGCGGCGACAGCGCCGGCGGCAACCTTGCCGCGGTGGTCGCGCTCGTCGCCCGCGACCGCGGCCCGCGCCTCTGCCACCAGCTGCTGATCTATCCGGCGACGGATGCGCGCATGGGCCATCCCTCGATCGCGCGCTGCGCCGAGGGCTACCTGCTGACCCGCGCGACGATGGCCTGGTTCTACCGGCAGTATCTCGCCGCGCCGGCCGATGCCGAGGACTGGCGCGCCTCGCCGCTGTTGGCGCCGAGCCTTGCCGGGGTCGCCCCGGCCTATGTGCTGACCGCCGGCTACGACCCGCTCGGCGACGAGGGCGACGCCTATGCCCGGCGTCTCGCCGAGGCTGGGGTGGCGGTGACCCTGCGGCGCTACCCCGACCAGATCCACGGCTTCTGCCAGAACGGCAAGGTGATCCGCGCCGCCGCCGGCGCGCTCGACGAGGCCGCCGCCGCGCTCGCCGCCGCCTGGGAGCGCGCTACCCCTTGACCAGCGGACACTTCGATTCGCTGAGCGGCTGAAACGCCTTGTCGCCGGGGATCGTCTCGACGAGCTTGAGGTAGTCCCACGGGTAGCGCGACTCGCTCGGCTGTTTGACGGTGTAGAGGTACATGTCGTGGACCATCAGCCCGTCGGCGCGGATATGGCCGTTATGGGCGAACATGTCGTCGATCGGGGTGTCGCGCATCGCCTTCATCACCGGGCCGGTCGCATCGGTGCCGGCGGTCTCGACCGCCTTCAGATAATGCCGCACCGACGAGTAGAGCCCCGCCTGCAAGGCGTTCGGCATCTGGCCGACGCGCTCGTGAAAGCGCTTCGACCATTCCCGCGTCGCGTCGTCGGCGTCCCAGTAGAACGGCGTCGCCAGCATCATGCCCTGGGTCGCGTCGAGCCCCAGCTCGTCGACGCCGTTGATCCGCAGCGACAGGGCGGCAAGCGTCTGGTTGCCCGGCACGATATGCATCAGCGCGGCCTGGGCGATCGCGTTGCGCATGTCCCTGCCGCCGTCGGCGAGGGCGATGACCTTGGCGTGGGAAAGCTGCGCCTGCGCCAGGTACGAGCCGAAATCGGCGGTGTCGAGCGGGTGGCGCGCCCGCCCCAGGACGGTGCCGCCCTCGGCGGTGACGACCGCCGCGGCGTCGTTTTCGAGGTCGTAGCCGAAGCTGTAGTCGACGGTGATGAAGAACCAGGTGTCGCCGCCGGCCTTTATCACCCCGGGCACCAGCACATGCGCGCTGGCGTAGGTGTCGGTGGTGTAGTGGATGCTGGTCGCGGTGCAGCCCTCGTTGGTCAGGCGCACGGCCGCGGCGGCGCTGACCGAGACGATCTTGTCGCGGGTCTGGCCGATCGCCTGGACGCGCAGCGCCTCCGACGACCCGGCGACGTCGAGCACGGCATCGACCTTCTGGTGGTCGAACCAGTCGCGGGCGATCGCCGCGGCGCGGTCGCTGTTGTCGCCGTGATCGGCGCTGACGATCTCGATCGGCGCGCCCAGCACCTTGCCGCCGAACTCGTCGACCGCGAGCTGCGCCGCGGCGATGCTGCCCTTGCCGGTGAGCTCGGCATAGGGGCCGTGCAAATCGACCAAGAGGCCGATCCTGACCACGCCGTCGGAGATTTGCGCCGCCGGCGCCGGCGGCGCGCCGAGCAGGGCGAGGGAGGCGGCGAGCGCGAGCCGCAGGAGGGGACGCTGGGTCATGACCGGCGATAGGCCTCATCGAAGATCGCGGTGTAAAGGGCGCCGTCGCTCCCGGCATGGCCGCGATACATGCCGACGCTGTTGAACGGCAGCGCCACCCGGCCGTCGCGGTCGATTGCGACGACGCCGCCAGAGCCGCCCGCCGCGCGCAATTCCTCGACAACCGCGCCGGCCGCCGCGGCCAGCGTCTGGCCGGCATGGCGCATCCGCGCGGCGATCTCGTGCGCGGCGGCATGCCGCATGAAGAACTCGCCGTGACCGGTGGCGGAAACCGCGCAGGCGGCGTTGTCGGCATAGGTGCCGGCGCCGATGATCGGGCTGTCGCCGACCCGGCCCGGTGCCTTGCCCGTCATGCCGCCGGTCGAGGTCGCGGCGGCGAGGTTGCCGGCGCGGTCGCGGGCGACGGCGCCGACGGTGCCGTGGCGGCGCGATTCGTCGTCGGCTGCGGCGGCCTCCTTGAGCGCGCGCCAGCGCCATTCGGTGAAGAAATACTCGGGTCCGGCAAATTCCAGGCCGTGCTCGCGGCAGAACGCCATCGCCCCGTCGCCGACCAGCAGCACGTGCGGCGAATGCTCCATCACCGCGCGAGCCGCGCGGACCGGGTTTTTCGGCCCGCAGATCCCGGCGACCGCGCCGGCCCGCCGGCCGTTGCCGTCCATGATCGCCGCGTCCATCTCGTGGGTTCCGGCGGCGGTGAACACGGCGCCGCGCCCGGCATTGAACAGCGGGTCGTCTTCGAGCGCGGCCACCGCCTCGGTCACCGCGTCGAGCGCGCTGCCGCCGGCGGCGAGGATATCGCGCCCGGCGGCGAGCGCACGGGCGAGGCCGGCATGGCAGGCGGCGACGCGCTCGGCGCTCATCATCGTCGGCGGCGGCGTGCCGGCGCCGCCGTGAACGGCGATGGCGTAGGTCGGTTTCGGGTGCATCGCGTTGATCGTTTCCGGCGACAAGCTTAGCCTGAACGTGCGCGCCGCGGTATCGCGCCGGCGCCTGGTAGGGGTGCGGGGCCTGACACAAATCCGAGAAGAGCGCGAGGCCGCCGCCGTCCCCAACCCGGGCTTGCGGCTCGGCGACCGGCTGCGCCTCGTCGTCGTCGGGCTCGGCATCTCGGTGGTGCCGCTCGACACCGCGGTCAATATCGGCTTTCCCGACATTACCCGCAGCTTCGCGCTGGCGCTGCCGATGATCCAATGGGTGGTGATCTGCTACGTGCTGGCCAATGCCGTGCCGATGCTCGCCTTCGGCCGGGTCGGCGATATGTGGAGCCATGCCGGGGTGTTCCGTCTCGGCCTGTTGTGGAACGGCATCGCCTTCCTGCTGTGCGCCGCCGCGCCCGGCTTCGGCTGGCTGCTCGCCGCCCGGGTGCTGCAGGGGATCGGCGCCGGGCTGATCATCTCCTGCGCCCCCGCCCTGGTCACCGGGTTTTATCCCGAGGCGCGGCGCGCCCACGCGCTCGGCATCTTTACGCTGATGTTCGCGCTCGGCTCCGCCACGGGACCGCTGATCGGCGGCGTCCTCGTAGCCCGCTGGGGCTGGCCCGGCGTGTTCTGGTTCCGCGCGCCGATCGCACTCGGCGCCCTCGTCCTGCTGTGGCGCCTGCCGGCTTCGCCACGCGCGGCGAGCGAACGCTTCGACCTCGCCGGCGCGGTCCTGCTGGCGAGCGGGCTTGCCGCCCTCCTGCTCGGGCTCAACGCCGTGCCGCGCCTCGCCGACGGCGACTACCTCGCCGTGCCGCTGCTCGCCGCCGCCGGCGCCAGCTTCGCCGGCTTTGCCCGCTGGGAAGGCCGCGCGGCGCGGCCGATCGTGCCGGTCGCCCTGTTCCGCCACGCCGGCTTTGCCGCGATCGTCGGCGCCAACACGGCGATGTACCTGTTGACCTTCTCGGTCATGCTGTTCGCGCCCTATTACCTGGTGCGCTTCACCGACCTGCCGCTGCCGCTGGCCGGCGCCGTGCTGGCGAGCGGGTTTGCCGCGATGGCGCTGGCCTCGCCCGCGGCGGGGGCGCTGATCGCCCGCTGGCGGGCGCCGCCGGTCGCGGTGATCGGCGCGCTGCTGACGGGAGCCGGGCTGTTTCTCGTCGGCTTCTGGCGGCCGGGCACGCCGCCGGCGGTGCTCGCCTCCGCCCTCCTGGTACAGGGTTGCGGCCTCGGCTTCTTCCAGGTCGCCTCGCTCGACGTCGTCATGGCCTCCTTGCCGCCGACCCAGCGCGGCGTCGCCGGCAGCCTGGCGATGCTGACGCGCACGGTCGGCGTCGTCACCGGCGCGGCGCTGCTGACGATCGCCTTCCACGCCGTCGAAAGCGCCGTACCGGGCGGCGGCGCCGCCGCCTTTCTCGCCGCCTACCGCACGCTGTTCCGCGCCGTCGGGCTGATCGCCGCGGCCCTCGCCGCGCTTGTCGCCTGGTCGGCGCGCACCTCCGGCTGAACCGGAAGGCTTGCGTTGCGTTGCCCTCTGTGGGCGAAGTGGCCGCAGCCCAGGGAGGTGGAGATGGACGAGCATGTCTACCGCGTCATCCAGATCGTCGGTTCCTCGGAGGTCGGCATCGAGGATGCGATCCAGCGGGCCGTCGGCCGCGCGTCGCAGACCTTGCGCAATCTGCGCTGGTTCGAGGTGGTCGAAACCCGCGGCCATGTCGAGGACGGCAAGGTCCACCATTATCAGGTCACGCTGAAAATCGGCTTTACCATCAACGAGCCGGGCGAGGGGTAAGCATGGCCAAGGCCTATTTCGCGGTGCGCGCCGAGGTGCCGGAGGCGGAGCGGGCGCGCTTCGACCACTGGTACGAGACCGACCACCTGCCGTGGGCCCGCGAGGCGTTCGGGGCGACGCGGGCGTGGCGCTGCTGGAGCCGCAGCGATCCGGCGGTGCATGTCGCGTTCTACGAGTTCCCCTCGGTCGAGGCGTGCGAGGCGGCGGTCAATTCCGACGTCATCAAGCCGCTCGCCGCCGATTTCGACCGGGTCTGGGGCACTCGCGTGCCGCGCCGCCGCGCGATCCTCGACGTCGTCCAGGAAATCTGAGCGGCGCCGCGGCCGGCGGGCGGCCCTACCGGACCATCCCGGCCCGGGTGAGATGCGGCGCGTCGAGCCCGACCCCGACCAGCCGGCCGAACAGCTCGCGCAGCTTGCGCAGGTCGGCCTCGGGCAGCGGCGGCTTCAGCAGCGAGGCGATATTGCTGCGCAGGTGTTCGGGATTGCCGGTGCCGAACAGCACGACGTCCACGCCCGGCTCGTGGCGCACAAAGCGGTAGGCGGCGTCGGGAATGCTGCTGGCGCCGCCGTCATGGACGAGAAAGCCGAGCGGGTCGTCCGCCGTCCACGCCGGCACCTCGCCGCGTCCGGCGAGCTCGCGCAGGGTCGCCGCGAGCCGCGCCGGCTGCGAGAAGATGTTCCTGACCGCGAACATCAGCAGCGTGCCGATGCCGTGCCGCCGGCTCAGCGGAAAGAACAGCTCGCGGGCGTTCTGGTGCATCATCGAAAACCCGACCATTGCCACGTCCCACACGCCGTCGACCGCGGCGCGGCGCAGCATCGCGTGGTCGAGATCGTTGGGCGCGGTCTCGCTGATGCCGAGAAAGCGGAACTTGCCCTTGTCGCGCTCGCGCAGCAGGGCCGGGGCGAGCTCGGCGAGCGCGTGGTCGTAGGCGGCCGGGGCGACGCCGTGAAGCTGATAGACGTCGATGTAATCCGTGCCCAGCCGGCGCAGCGATTCGTCGAGGCTGGCCACCGCGCTCGCCGCGCTCGACCGCGGATTGCTGACGCTGAACGGCGCCTTGGTGCAGATGACGACGCTGTCGCGCGGCGCCGCCTTGAGCGCCTTGCCGAGCACCTCCTCGGTGCCGTAGGCCGCGGCGGTGTCGAACAGGTTGACGCCGTGGTCGAGCGCGAGATGGACGATCGCGATCGCCTCGGCCTCGCTGCCGCCGGTGCCGAGCCCGAGGCGGCTGAACCCGCCGCAGCCGAGCCCGGCGACGCTGACCCTGAGGCCGGTGCGGCCGAGCGTGGTGTAGTCCATGTTGCCGTCCCCGATTTCTGGACAATATAGCCATATGATAGCTATATTCCCGGCATGAGCACGCACAGCGTGGCCGAAGCCAAAAACAAGCTCTCCGAGCTGATCAACCGCGCCCTGCGCGGTGAGGGCGTGGTCATAACCCGGCATGGCCGGCCGGTTGTCGAGCTGAAACCGGTCGAACGGAAACCGCGACCGGCAATGACCGAGGCCGACTTCGAATGGTTGCGGGCGCGGCGCGAGCGTCTTCCGATGCCCAAGACCGATGCCGTGTCTCTGATACGGCAGATGCGCGACGAAGACTGGCGGTGAACTTCTACCTGGATACCAGCATCATCGTTAGTCTATTGACTGCCGGGCGCTTCAGCGCGCGGGCCGAAGCGTTTGCCCGCGCCCACCGCGACGAACTTCTCGTCAGCGACTTTTCCGCCGCCGAATTCTCCTCCGTCATTGCGCGGCGCGTGCGCGCGGGGGAGCTGCTGCCTGAGGATGGGCGAACGACGCTCGCGGATTTCGACACCTGGCGGGTCCGTGCCGTCCTGCGGGTCGAGATCGCTCCGGGCGACGTTGCTCAAGCCGATGGCTATATGCGGCGTCTCGATCTGGCGTTACGCACGCCCGACGCAATTCATATCGCGATGACGCAGCGCTGCGAGGCGAGCCTCGTCACCTTCGACCACGCGATGGCGACGGCGGCGCGGGCGCTGGGCGTCTCCGTCGCCGACGCCTGATCCGCGCACAAAGCATTGCCGGGCGCGGCGGAAATACGCGATCCTTGCCGCGAACAACGCCAGGAGCGGCGCCATGAGGCTCGACGACGTCGTCAACATCGAAGATCTGCACCGCATGGCGAAGCGCCGTCTGCCCAAGATCGCCTTCGATTTCATCGAGGGCGGGTTGGAGGACGAGCACGGGCTGGAGACCAACACCGCGGCCTTCCGCAAGCATCGCCTGTTGCCGCGCTACCTCGTCGACGTGTCGAAGCGCGACCAGTCGAAGACGATCTTCGGCCAGACCTTTTCCAGCCCGTTCGGCATCTCGCCGACCGGCGGCGCCGGGCTGTTCCGCTATCACGCCGACCTGATGCTGGCCGAGGCCGCGCGCGATGCGAACATTCCCTACATCATGTCGGGGGCGAGCAACGACACGATCGAGGCGGCCGCCAAGATCGCCCCGAAAAACCACTGGTACCAGCTCTACGCCGCGCGCGACCACGCGATCAACGCCGACATGATCAAGCGCGCCGCCGATAGCGGGCTCGGCGCGGTGGTGCTGACCGTCGATACTCCGGTCGGCTCGAAGCGCGAGCGCAACATCCGCAACGGCTTTGCCAATGTGCGCGGCGGGCTGTTGCAGGCGCTGAGCCTCAAACCGTCGATCCTGATCGAGGCGATGAGCCACCCCGGCTGGGTCGTCGAGTATTTCCGCCGCGGCGGTGGCACGCCGATGCTCGGCAACTGGCAGCCTTACGCGCCGCCCGGCTCCAATGCCGAGCAGGTCTACAAGTTCGCCTCCTCGGTGCGGCCGTTCAACGCCCAGACCTGGCGCGACCTCGAGCAGTACCGGAAATGGTTTCCGCGCGCGCTCGTCGTCAAGGGGATCATGAGCCCGGCCGATGCCCAGCGCGCGCTCGATGTCGGCTGCGACGGCATCCTCATTTCCAACCACGGCGGGCGCCAGCTCGACCAGGCGCCGGGCTCGCTCGACGTCTTGCCGGCGATCAAGGCCGCGGTCGGCGACAAGCTGACCCTGCTGCTCGACAGCGGTGTCAGGCGCGGCGCCGACATTTTGATCGCGCTCGCCCTCGGCGCCGATTTCTGCTTCATGGGGCGGCCGACCCTGTACGGCGCCGCCGCCTACGGCCTGCCCGGGGTCAAGAAGGCGATCGACATCTTCGTCAACGAGATCGACCTGGTGATGGGGCAGATCGGCTGCCCCAGCCTCGACCAGCTCGGCCCCGATTTCCTGTGGCGGGAGGAGCCGGGCCGCAACCGCTAGCGCCTCCGGCCCAGCAGCAGCGCGCCCACCGCCAGCCCCTGGGCCAGCGCCGTGCCGGCAAAGACCGCTCCGCCGCCGGCGCTTGCCCTCGCCAGGCCGAACAGGGCAGGGGCAAAGGCATAGGCAGCCTGCGACAGCCCGACTATCAGCGCCACGGCGCGCTGCACGTCGGCCTCGGCCAGCTCGGCCTGGACCACCAGCGGGGGCAGCGAGGTGGCGTTGCCGAACCCGAGCCCGAAGAGAACCACCCCCAGGAGCAACAACGGCACGCGCGTTCCCGTCGCGCACAGGAAGGCCAGCGAGCCGGCCAATTGCGCGGCGTAGCCAAGGCAGGCCAGCAGCCGCCGGTCGGCGTGCGGCGGCATGAACCGCCCGACAAGGCTGCGGCCGGCGATCGCCATCGCGGTCACCGTCGCCATCGCGATGCCGGCCCGCTGCGTGCCGAGCGCCGGGGTCAGCAGCGAATACAGGTGCGTGGTCAGCCCGATCTGGGCGAACAGGCCGAACGCCATTCCCGCCGCCAGCGTCAGGAATTTCGCGTCCTGCCACAGCAGCCGCCCGGGCAAGGCCGGCACCGGAGGAGACGCCGCGCCGGCGGCCGCCGGCGCGGCCGGGCCGCCGTCCGGTCGCAGCCCCAGATCGCGCGGCGTCAAGGCAAACAGCCGGTCGGCGAGAATCCAGGTCGTAACCGCGACGACGACGGCGACTGCCGCCGCCGCCCGGGCAAAGCCCAAGGCGGCGATGGCGAATACCCACAGCGGCGAGAAGACGACACCGCCGATGCTCGCGCCGTTATACGCCATGCCGAGCGCGGCGGGACGCATCCGCACGAACCAGGGCGAAACGATGCCGTTGATCGCGGCGGCACTCGTGGCTCCCCATCCCGCCCCGGTCAGCAGGCTGGCGGCGAAGAACTGCCACGGCGCCGCGCTGACGGCCCAGCCGACCAGGCCGCCGGCCAGGCACAGCGCCGCGATTTTGGTCGCCCGCGCGGTGCCGAGGCGGCGGTGAAGGCGCGGCAGGTTGGCGCCGACCGTGGCGCCGACCAGATAGTGCAGGGTGATCGCCGCCGAGATCTCGGGCAGCGGCCAGTGCCGCGTTCTCGCCACGACCTCGAGAAATACCGGCGGGCCGTAGAACCCGACCCCCCAGCCGAAAGCCGCCAGAACGAACGCGCCGGCGACGACGCGCCAGCCGAAAAACAGCCCGGGGTTTGCCGCCGCCGTCATCCTTGCCCTCGCCGGTGATGCCTGTCGGCAATCTGTCATGGCGGGCGCGGGCGATGCTTCGGCCACATGCGAAGCGATCGGCCGCGCGGCTGCCCCCGCGCAGCGGCTGGTCGGCGCGCCGAACCGGTCGTCGTGCCACAGCTTTTGCCGATCTCTGTCGGTAAATGGCGGAGCGTCTATCGAATCGCGTTTATTTATTTAATCCACGGGCGGACAAGATTTTCGGTTGTATTTGGCCGTCGGTGACCCCACTTGCGATAAACGCGCACCGTCGATCCGACCAAGGTCGTTTGCCTGCTCTTGCAAGGCGCGCCCCCGATCGCCGGTCTCATCGTCGCCGCGAGGCGACGGTCGCCGACAAGCTTCCCGCGGGAACGGCAGCCATGCCGCGGCGGCATGCATTTCTGAACCCGGCCCGGCGGGGGATCACGCGGACGAAACGGCACCTTTTCGAAGCCCTACGCGGAGGCACCGCATGATCAGAGCATGGATTATTCCGCCGATCGTCGTGCCGGTCCTGATGGGCTTGGGCCTGGCGGCGCTCTTGGCCTTTCGCGCGCTTGGCTGAGTTGATCGCGAGGCCATCGGCCATGGCCGCTGCGCCGCCGGCGCGGTGGAACGATGCCCGCGCGGCGGCGCGCGACGGGGAGGGAGCCTGGGCGAAGTCCTGGCTCCGGGTCCTCGGATCGAACGGCGACAGCCCGAAACGGCGGAGATTCCGCCCTCAGCCCAAGGATAACCGCGATGTACATCTCCCTGGCGGACAGTCGCACCCGCGGCTTCAAGAAGTGGTCGAGCGCTCACCGGCCGGACAATGACGATGACAGTCCCGGCGGCGCCACGCCGATCGCCATCGTCGAACCGACCGGCGACGACCGCCCGGCGGCGGAAGAGCAGGTGCATCGTCCGTGGCTCGTGCCCGGGGTCGGCGCGTCGTTCTGACCGGCAAGGAGGCGCCCATGCGGCGAGCCCCGCAACGTCACCCCCGCACCCGTGCCCGCGCGAACCGGCGCAAGGGCATGTTGAAAGCGAAGAACCGGCGCCGCCGCGCGCGGGCCTGAGCCGAATTTCGGTGTGCAACGCCTGCTTGCCTGGAACGGAAAGGAAGGTTTCCCGTGAAGTCCTATCCCTCGTTGAAGCCGGCCCTTTGGGGCGCCTGCGCCGGCGCGGTCCTCGTTATGGTTCTGGGATTTTCGCAGTTCGGCTGGGTGCTCGGCAGCAAGGCCGAGCAGATGGCCCGCGACCGCGCCAATACCGCGGTGGCGGAAGCGCTGGCCCCCGTCTGCGCCGCCAAGTTTCTTGCCCAGCCCGACGCCACGGCCAAGCTGGCCGAGCTGAAGAAGCTGACCTCGGATTACGACCAGCGCAACTTCATCGAAAAAGGCGGCTGGGCGACGGCGATCGGCGCGAGCGCGCCCGACTATCAGCTCGTCTCCGAATGCGCCAAGCGGATTCTGACGGTAAAGCCTGCATAGGGACTGCGCCGGACGCGAGGCTGCTCCCCGCGCGGCGATTCGGCGTTGTCGCGGCGCGCGGAAATGCGCCATCCTGAGGCCTTAGCGGGTATCCGCGCGCCTTGGGGAGCAGCACGGGATGAAACTGAACGACGCCGTCAATATCGAAGACCTCCACCAGATGGCGAAGCGGCGGCTGCCCAAGGTCGCCTTCGATTTCATCGAAGGGGGCCTGGAGGACGAGCACGGGCTGGAGACCAACCGCGCCGCGTTTCTCCGCCACAAGCTGCTGCCGCGCTATCTCGTCGACGTGTCTAAGCGCGACCAGTCGCAGACCATCTTCGGCCGCAAGTTCGACAGCCCGTTCGGCATCTCGCCGACTGGCAGCGCCGGGCTGTTCCGCCGCGGCGCCGATCTGATGCTCGCCGAGGCGGCGCGCGAGGCCAACATCCCCTACATCATGTCCGGCGCCAGCAACGATACGATCGAGGCGGCCGCCAAGGTCGCGCCGAAAAACGCCTGGTACCAGCTCTATGCCGCCCGCGACGGCAAGATTTCCGACGACCTGATCAGGCGCACCGCCGATGCCGGGCTCGAAGCGCTGGTTCTCACCGTCGATGTGCCGGTGCATTCCAAGCGCGAGCGCAACACCCGCAACGGCTACGCCAATATCCGCGGCAACTGGCTGCGCGCCGCGCTGAGCCTGAAACCGTCGCTGCTCGCCGAGGCGCTGACCCATCCCGGCTGGGTGATGGAATATATCCGCCACGGCGGCACTCCGGCGCTCGGCAACTGGCTGCCTTATCTGCCCGAAGGCGCCAGCGCCGAGGATACCGTCAAGTTCAACCGCGCCCAGGTCCCGGCCCATGCCCAGACCTGGAAAGAGCTGGAGCATTACCGCAAGCTGTTTCCCCGCACGCTGATCGTCAAAGGCATCATGGCGCCCGACGATGCGGTGCGCTGCGCCGATCTCGGCTGCGACGGCATCATCGTCTCGAACCATGGCGGGCGGCAGCTCGACCAGGCGCCGGCCTCGCTCGACGTGCTGCCCGCGATCAAGCGCGCGGTCGGCGACCGGCTGACGGTCATGCTCGACAGCGGCATCCGCCGCGGCGCCGACATCCTGATCGCGATGTGCCTCGGCGCCGAATTCTGCTTCTTCGGCCGGCCGACCCTGTACGGCGCGGTCGCCGGCGGGCTCGACGGGGTGAGAAAGGCGGTCGAGATCTTCCGTACCGAGATCGACCTGGTCATGGGCCAGATCGGCTGTCCGAGCCTCGACCAGCTCGGCCCCGACTTCCTGTGGCAGGAAGACTGGCAGCGGAACCAGTAGCCTTGCGGGCGGCGGTCAGGCCGGCTGCGGCCGCAGCCCGCCCGAGCCGCGCCGCAGCAAGAGAAAGCCGATCAGCGTCAGGTTCGCCAGGTTGAAGGCGACCCCGGTGGCGAAGGCCGGGCCGTAGAAGCCGAAATGGTCGTACAGCGCCCCGGCGAACCAGCTGCCGAACGCCATGCCGCCCATGCTGACGAACAGCACCGTCGGCACCCGCCACGACGCCTCGCTCGACGGAAACAGCTCGCGCACGATCAGCACATAGGCCGGCACGATGCCGCTGAAGCCGAGGCCGAACGCAGCCGAAACGGCAAACAGCCCGGCCTCGCTCTGGGTCAGCAGGAAGCAGGCGATCGCGATCGCCTGGCAGGCCGATCCCGCCATCAGGGTCGGCAGCCCGCCGACCCGGTCGGCCAGCCAGCCCCAGAACTGCCGGCTGACGAAGGCGCAGGCCTGCAATACCGACAGCATCACCGCGCTGAGCGCCGGGGTGACCCCGACATCGGTACAGAACGCGACGAGATGCGATTGCGGCAAGGCCATCGGCACGCAGCAGCAGAACCCGGCGGCGCACAGGACGCCGAGCACCAGGTTCGGCCGCAGGCCGAGCACCTCGCGGCGCACCGCCGGCCGCTCGGCGGCGGTGCCGGTCAGCGACACGATCGGCGCCGGGTGCAGATAGAGCGCCGCCAGCGGCGGGATCAGGACGATCGCGACGCCGGCATAGAACAGCATCGTCGCCTGCCAGCCGTAGCCCGCCATCATGCGCTCGAATACGCTCGGCCACACCATGCCGGCGATGTATTGCCCGGAGGAGATGAGCGCCAGCGCGGTGCCGCGGCGCTGGTCGAACCAGCGGCTGACATAGACGATCAGCGGCGGGAACATCGCGCCGTTGCCGAGCAGGCCGAGCAGCACGCCCTGGCCGATATAGAGCGCCCAGATCTTGCCGGTGGCCGACAAAGCGAGCCCGGCGGCGATCATCGCCGCGCCGAAGATGACGGTGCGGCGGATGCCGATGCGGTCGGCGATCCAGCCCATCAGGATGCCGCCGAGCCCGGTGCCGACCCAGGTCAGGGCCGCGGCCAGGGCGACGACCTGGCGCGCGGTGCCGAGGTCCTCGGTGATCGGCTTCAGCCCGACGACGACGAGCAGCGGCGAGCCGTACGAGATCGACAGCAGCCCCAGGCTGACCCCGGCGGCGATCCAGGCGCCGCGCCCCTCGACCGCGGCGCCGGCCCGCGCCGCGCCGCGCATATCCCCCGTCGTCGCTCCCGCCGCATCCGGCATCGGCCGGCCCCTCCGTCACCCCTGCCCGCGATGTGGGCGGAAACCCTGTTGATAGCGCCTCTGCGGCGGGCGCGGCAATCACGGAAGCAGCATGCCGCCCGTGCTTTGCCAGTGCTCGCATGATACAAGCACTGCTCGCATTGCAGGCGACGAGCAGGAGTGCGGTCACAATGGGCAACCTGACGATCCGGAACATCGACGACCGGGTCAAAACCGGACTTCGGGTTCGTGCCGCTGAACACGGCATTTCGATGGAAGAGGAGGCGCGCCGCATTCTGCGCGACGCCGTTGAACGCGAGCGGCCGCAGAATCTGGCCGACCTCGCCGCCGAGATTTTCGGCACGAGCGGCGGAGTCGAACTCCGGCCGCATCCGCCGGTCGCCATACGGCGGATCAGGTTCGATCCTACGTGATCATCCTCGACACCAACGTGATCTCGGAGGTGATGCGACCCACCCCCAATGCGGCAGTCGCCGAATGGCTCCGCGGGCGGCCGCTCGGGGAATTGGCGACGACGACCGTCACCGTCGCCGAGACCCGCTATGGCTTGGCGCGGCTTGCTCCGGGGCGGCGACGCGCCGATTTGGAGGCGAAATTCGCCAATTTTCTCGGGCGTGGCTTCGCCAATCGAATCTTTTCGTTCGACGCGCTCGCCGCCGAAGCTTACGGCGAGCTGGTCGCGGCGCGCGAGCGGGCAGGGCGCCGCCTGGACGGGTTCGACGGGCTGATCGCAGCCATCGCCCGGTCCCGCGGCTTCGCGCTGGCGACGCGCGACGTCGAAGATTTTGCCGACTGCGGCATCGAAGTATTCGCTCCGTGGGGATGAAGTGCTCCATGATGGCGCATAGCAGCCACCGGCCGGGAGAATCGCCATGGGCAAGCGGATCGTCATCGTCGGCGCGGGGGCGGTCGGCGGCTATACCGGCGCGCATATGGCGAAGGCCGGGGAAGACGTCACCTTCATCGACTTCTGGCCGGAAAATGTCGAGGCGATCAACCGGCACGGCATCCGCATCACCCACCACCAGGGGCCGGAGCCGTTCAACGTCAAGGTCCGCGCCCTGCACCTGACCGAGGCGCAGCAGCTCGCCAAGGAGAAGCCGGTCGACATCGCCTTCATCTGCGTCAAATCCTACGACACCGAATGGGCGGCGCGGCTGATCAAGCAGTACCTGGCGCCGGCCGGCTATGTCGTGTCGCTGCAGAACTGCATGAACGAGGCGACGATCGCCGAGGTCGTCGGCTGGGGCAGGACGCTGGGCTGCATCGCTAGCAACATCAGCGTCGCCCTGCATGCGCCGGGGCAGGTGCACCGCGGCGGGCTGATCGGCGGCAGCCGCCACACCGTCTACCGTACCGGCGAGGTGCACGGGCGCATCACCGAGCGCGCGCAGGAGGTGTGCCGGCTCGTCGGCCATGCCGACAGCGCCAAGGCAACCGACAATCTGTGGGGCGAGCGCTGGTCGAAGCTCGTCGCCAACTCGATGGCGAACGGCGTCTCCGCCTGCACCGGGCTGAGCGGGGCCGAGATCACCCGGAACGAGGCGATCCGCCATTTCCAGGCGAGGCTGGGCAGCGAGGCGATCCGCGTCGGCCAGGCGCTCGGCTACAAGCTCGAAGAGATCGGCCACCTCGATCCGGAGGTGATCGCCCGCGCCGGCGAGGGCGATGCCGCGGCATTGCGGCACTACGACGAGCACCGCCTCAACGCGCCGCGCGGCGCCGCCGACCAGCGCCCGTCGATGGGCCAGGACATGGCCAAGGGCCGCCGTACCGAAATCGAGTTTCTCAACGGCTTCGTCGTGCGCGAAGGGGCGCGGGCCGGCATCCAGGCGCGGGCCAACGAACGCCTGGTCGAGATCGTCAAGGCGGTCGAGCGCGGCGACCTTCCGCAGGACCCGCGCCATATCAGCGAGTTGCGGCTCAACTGACGCCGGCGCGGTTTGCCCGCACGTTGATCGCGCCGCAGCGGCGCGGAACTAAAATGCCATGCCGCCGTCTGTCTAAGGCAGACCCGCTTGACAGGGAGCCGATGATGGCCCGGCTTTTGCTCACGCTCGCACTTCTCGGAACGGCCGGATGCGTGATGACCGAGCCGGCGCCGCCGCCGCCTCCCGCATCGACCGTCGTCGTTGTCCCCAACCAGCCGCCGCAGCCGCAGGAGCCGGTGCAGCCGGGCTGGGGGATGAAGCCGTCGGGGCGCTGAGCCGCGGCCCCTACTTGCCGAGGAACATCCCGCCGTTGACGTGGATGGTCTGGCCGGTGATGTAGCGGCCGTTGGGGCCGGCGAGGAACGCCACCATCGCCGCGATCTCCTCGGGCCGGCCCTGGCGCGACAGCGGGATCGGGCGGCCGGCACCGCGCCCGTGCGGCCCGCCCGCCGAAGGGCCGCGAACCGTGTCGATCGAACCGGGGGCGACGCAATTGGCGGTGATGTTGTGCGGCGCCAATTCCATCGCCAGGCCGCGGATGAAGCCTTCGAGCCCGGCTTTCGAGGCGTTGACGTGAACCCGGTTGGTCGCGCCGGCATGGTGCGATACCCCCGACAGGCCGATCAAGGCGCCGCCGCCGCGCTTGATCATCTCGGGCACCACTGCCTTGGCCATGATGAAGGCGCCGTCGAGCGCGACGGACAGGATTTCGCGCCACTCGTCGAGGCTCATGTCGAGAAACGGCGTCTGCCGCCGCAACCCGGCATTGGTCACGGCAATATCGACGCCGCCGAATTCCTTGACCGTCGCCGCCACCATCGCCGCGACGGCGTCGGGCCGGGTGATGTCGGCCATGAACGGCATCGCCCGCCCGCCGGCCTGGTTGATCGCCTGCGCGGTATTCTCGACGATGGCGCGGTTGCTGCGGCCGTTGACGACGACCGCGGCACCCTCCGCGGCGAGGGTCTCGGCGATCGCCTTGCCGATGTTCTTGCCCGAGCCGGTCACGATCGCGACCTTGCCGGCTAGGGTCTTGTCTGCGGCCATGCCTTTCTCCGCTGGCTGCTACTTCACCAATAAGGCGAGGATCGCCTCGAGGTGTTCGTCGGCGAGCCGCTTCAGCTCGTCGTCGGTGCGGTCCTGCACCGGATGGGGGATGAACACCAGGGCCGGGTCAGTGCCAAGCGATCTCGCCTGCGCCTCCGCTCCTTGCCGGAACTCCACCGTCGCCACGCCGACCGTCGGAATGCCGCGCGCTTCAAGGTCCGCCATATCATGCGTACAGCACGAAATGCAGGACCCTCAGTCGCTCAGCCCCTCGATGACGAGATCGACTTCGGCGGCGATCTGCTGCGCCAGCGCCACCGGCGCCGGCCGCGTGTTGGTCGGCTTGGCGTAGTGCTTGATGGCGAGGCCGCGTTCGGCGAGGCGTTCGCCCAGGCGGCGCAGGAACACGTCGCCGCGCGGCTTGGCGATGTCGAGAATGCCGATCGTCAGCCCGTCGAGCCGCTCCGGCCGCGGCAGGCGCGGCCGCCGCGTCGGACTTCGCTCCGAGGTTGGGTCGAGAAGCACCGTCATGGCTTCACCTCTCTGGTTACGGGCAGGCTGCCGCGGGCGCCGCCCGCGGACCAGCCGCCGATGATGCCGGAAAACATCCCGGCGTCGCCGCCGGCGCGGACGATCATCAGCCCGCCGCGCCGGAACTTGTTGACGGTCGTGCCGGCGAGCGACGGCGGACCGCCTTCGGCGATGCCGCGCGCCCCGGCAATCACCTCGTCGCCGGGAATCTCGCACAGCCGGTACAGCTCGTCGTAAAGCCGCGCCTTGCTCCAGCCGGCGTCGCGGAAGGTGCGGTGATGCTCGGGGCACACCACCAGCAGCGCATCGCAGGCCGGGGCGAGCTTGACGTTGTGGATCGCCTTCAGCGACTCGGCCATGCTGCGCGCCAGGCTTTCGGGATCGCGCGATTTCTGGTCGACGACGCCTTGCAGGCCGAAACCGGCAAACACGGTGACCGCCGACTTGCCCGGCGCGATGCCGCGCTCGACCGACAGCGGCTCCCACGACGAGCCTTCCTCGTCCTCGGCGAAGCAGTAGGTGTATTTGCCGGGATTGCCGAGGGTGGCGCGGTCGACCTCCTGCGGCCGGCCGCCGCCGATATTGCGGATCACCAATTGCAGCGCCCGGCCGATCGCGGCATTGGCGCGGTTCCCCTGGCCGAGCGCGTTGCCCTTGGCGTTCATGCCGATATGGCGGCGGATCGGGCCGTTGACCACCACCACCGGGCCGACGAACATCGTCGTCGCCAGCACCCCGTGCATGGCAAAGCTGTCGTCGAGCACCGCTTCGACCGCCGCCAACACGACCGGCAGGTATTCCGGCTTGCATCCGGCCATCACCGCGTTGACCGCTACCTTCTCGACCGTCGCCGGGGCGAGGTCGGGCGGGACGAGGCCGACCACCTCCTGCGGGTCGCGGATCGTGCCGTCGAGCATGCGCAGCACGCGCTCTTCGGTCGGCGGCACCAGCGGCAGCCCGTCCGACCAGCCGCGCGCGTACATCGCCTCCTGCTCGTCCTCGCCGTCGCCGATCTCGATGCGGCGCGACATCAGCCCGGTCTGGTTGAACCGCACCTTGAGCCGCTCGACGACCCCGGGCTCGACATTCTTGGCGCCGCAGCCGGGCTGCGACGGCGGCAATTCCGCGCCCAGCCCGGACAGGCCGGCGACGCGCTCCCACTCGGCGCGGTCCCAGCCATAGGTGCGGTCGATCTCGGCGCCGCCGGCGAAGCGGATCAGCGTCGGCACGATCTCGATCGCGAGGCGGTGCGAGGCGGCGAGCTCGCGGTCGTCGATGCGCTCCGGCACGGTCTCGGGAAAAGCGGGGTCGTCCTGGCTGTAAACGGTGAGCGCGGCGCGCCGGGCCAGCTCGCCCAGCACCGGCGCAGTCAAGACGCAGGTCGGGCAGTCGCGCTTGACTACCGCCACCAGACCGTCGCGGGGAAACTCGCTCATCGCCGCCAGCCTACCATGCCAGGGCCCAGCCGTCGCGGCGCGGATCCGAGCCGGCGAGCAGCATGCCGTCCTCGCTGCGGCGGATGATCTCGACGCTGCACGGCCCGTCGAGCGGCCCGACCGTGTCCACCGGGTGGCCACGCTGCGCGAGGTCGCGGCGCACCGCCTCGGCAAAGCGGTTCTCGATGGTCAGCACGTCCGGCCCGTCATGCGGGTAGTTGGCGTATTGCCCGGGCACGTTCGAAGTCCAGCGCGGCATCTCGGCGGCCTGCTGCGGGTCGAGGCCGAAATCGATCATCGCGGTCAGCACCTGCAGGTTGATCTGCACCTGGTTGTCGGCGCCGGGAGTGCCGAACACCGCCCACAGCCGGCCGTCCTTCAGCACCAGCGGCGGATTCATCGTGTGGCGCACCCGGCGGCCCGGCCGCAACGCGTTGGGATGGCCCGGGGCGAGGTGCCAATAGGCCATGCGGTTGTTGAGCAGGATGCCGGTATCACCCGCCGTCACCCCCGAGCCCCAGCCGCTGTTCAGGCTCTGGATGCCGGAGACGGCGTTGCCCTCGCGGTCGGCGGTGCAGAAATAGGTGGTGTCGCCCGCTGCGTCCGCGGCCGCCCGGGTCGGCGCGGCGCGGCGCCGGTCGATGCGCGCGGCGAGGCGGCCGCAATACTCGGCCGACAGAATCTCCTCGAACGGCGGCGCGAGGGTGCGCGGGTCGGAGCCCCAGCGCTCGCGATCGGCAAAGGCGAGCTTTTTGGCCTCGACCAGCACATGGGTGAGGTCGGCCGAGCCCAGCCCGAAGCCGGCGAGGTCGAACGTTTCGGCGATCTTCAGTTCCTCGAGCAGCACGAACCCGGTCGAGTTGGGCGGGGCTTCGAGCACGGTGTAGCCGCGATAGTCGATCGCCAGCGGCGCCTGCTCCTCGGCCTCGTATTCGGCGAGGTCGGCCGCCGCGACCAGCGTGCCGGCGGCTTCGCAGCCGCGCACCAGGCGGCGGGCAAGGGCGCCGCGATAGAAGGTCTCGGCGCCGTCCGTGGCGATCTCTTCGAGGCTGCGGGCGAGCTCGGGCTGGACGATCGCGGTGCCGACCGCGGGCGCCTCGCCGTCGCGCAGAAAAGTCGCGGCACTGCGCCGGTCGGCGTTGAGACAGGCGAGGTGCTCGGCGGCGAAATGGCGGTAATGCGGCGTCGCGGCAAAGCCGTCCGCGGCGAGGCGGATCGCCTCGTCGAACAGGCCGCGCCAGGACAGACGGCCGTGCTTGCGGTGCATCGCCGCCAGCCCGGCGACCATGCCCGGCACCGATACCGACAACGGGCCGGTGCGCGGTATGCCGCCGGCATAGCGTTCCGGCGTCGCCGCACGCGGCGCCGGGCCGGTGCCGTTGAACACCCGCGCCCGGCCGGAGGCGGCGTCGAAGACATGGTAGAAGGCGTCGCCGCCGAGCCCTGACATCATCGGCTCGACCACCGCGAGCGCCGCCGCCGTCGCCACCGCGGCATCGACGGCGTTTCCGCCCGCGCGCAGCGCGAGCAGCCCGGCTTGCGCGGCGAGCGGATGATTGGCCGCGACGGCGCCGCGCCTGCCGGCGATCAGGGCGCGGTAGCACCGCATGGTTTCGCTCATCCCGGGTCCTTCCTCATCACGAGCGCGAGAGTGGCGCCTGATCGCGGGTCGCCGCAACGGGGAAAGTTACTATATTGCGAGAGAGGCGATGCGAGGTCGGATCGATGGACGAGCGTCTCTCCGCCGCCGCAATCGCCCGGTACTCCCGGGCGCCGGCGCGCTCCAGCGAGGCCAACCGCGAGGCGGCGCGGCGCTGCGGGGCGGCGGCATGAGGGCGCCGACGCCCCGGACCTGGCCCGCGCTGGTGCTGTGCCTCGCGGTCGGCGCGTGCGCCGCTGCGGGTGCCGTGCCGCCTCCAGCCGGCGGCCGCTTCATCTATCTGCACGGCGACGACTACCCGGGTCCGGCGCCGCGAGGCGGCTACTCCAACGGGTGAGGGATGACATGGGGCTGCGGGCCTTGCTGCTCTGCCTCGTGGTCGGGGCCTGCGCCTCGGACGAAAGCCAGTTTTCCTCCGCCGCGCTGCGCGCTTATGGCGAGCGCTACCCCGGCGGCGCCGTCGATCGCGGGTTCGCGCCGATCGACTATCCCGGTCCGGCGCTGCGCGGCGGCCCGGGCGGCGGCGGAGGCGGCGGCGGCGACGGGATGTGAGATAGGCGAGAACCGATCGTAGGAGGGATGTCACATGCAACGAATTTCGGCCCTGATTCTCTGCCTTGCGCTGGCCGCCTGCGTCGCCCCGGGGCCGCCGGTCAGTCCGGAGGTGCTCAAGGCCCAATCGGCCGCGGTCGACCGCTACAACGGCGAATGGAACCGCGGCGGCTACGGCATCCTTGTCCACATGGGCGGCGACGATTATCCCGGCCCGCCGCTGACCGGCCCGCTCGGCGGCGGCGACCGCGAGTGAGGCGGACGGCGCCGCTCGTCGTGCTGGCGCTGCTGCTCGTGCTGGGCGGCTGCGCCGGGCGCGGCGATTCCGACCGCGACCGCGGCGGCGGGTTCTATGGCGGCATATCGGGCGGCATGAACCGGCAATAGGGTTTTCCGCGCCGGCGTGGTAAACAGGAGAAAATCCAGCGCGAGGAGACCGCCATGCCCAAGCTGCGCCACATCGCGATTGCCGCCGAGGATCCGGAGGCGATGGCCGAGTTCTACAAGAAGGCGTTCGACTTCGTCGAGGTCGGCCGGCCCAACGGCGTGCTCGCCGACGGCGTGTTCCTCAGCGACGGCACGCTCAACATGGCGATCCTCAAGTTCAAGACCGACCAGCTCGGCAAGGGCATGGATTACCGCGGCATCCACCACTTCGGCGTACTGGTCGAAGATGTCGAGGAATTCTCGAAGAAGCTGGAGAGCCTCGGCGCCCGGCACTACATCGACCAGGGCCACGGCGGCCATCAGGCCGGCTATTTCGAGAAGAAGTTCTACGGTCCGGAGGGCATTCTGTTCGACATCGCCGAGCACGGCTGGGCCGGCGCCGAGCCGCTGCCCGCCCCGGTGAAGGAAGCCGCCGAATAAGGAACCCCGCCATGGCCAAGCTGCGCCACATCGCCATCGCCGCCAAGGACCCCGACGCGATGGCCGAGTTCTATTGCAAGGCGTTCGATTTCAAGATCGTGCGGTCGAACGACGGGCCGCTCGCCTACGGCCACCATCTCAGCGACGGCACCATCGACCTCGCGATCCTGCGCTTCAAGAGCGACCAGATCGGCAAGGGGATGGACTACACCGGGCTGCACCATTTCGGCATCCTCGTCGAGAATGTCGACGAGGCGGCCAAGCGCGTCGAGGCGCTCGGCGGCACGCATTACATGGACCAGACCAACCCCGAGCGCACCGGCGGGTTCGAGGTCAAGTTCTACGGGCCCGAGGGCGTGCTGTTCGACGTCGCCGAGCATCCGTGGACCGGCACCGAACCGCTGCCCGTCCCGGCCAAGGAAGCCGCGGAATAGCGATCCGCCGTGCCGCCTGGTGCGCGGTTGCCGGGCTGTGCGCCTGGGGGCTCGCCGCCCGGGCGGCCGATCTCGTCGGCTCCGCCGCATTCGGCGACTGGCGCGCCGACCGGCCCGGGTTGAGCCGCAGGATCACCCCGGCCGATCTGCCGCCGCCTTATGCGACCGGCTCCGCGGTCGCGGTGGCGCGCATCGCCGCGCCGCCGAAACAGCCAGCGCTCGCCCTGCCGCCGGGCTTCTCGGTCACCCTGTTCGCCCGGCACTTGGCAGGCCCGCGCGCACTCAAGGTGGCGCCCAACGGCGACGTCTTCGTCGCCGAGAGCCGCGCCGGCCGCGTCGTCGTGCTGCGCTCGGCGGGCGCCGCGGCCGAGACGGCGACCTTTGCCGCGGGGCTCGACAGTCCGTTCGGCATCGCCTTCTATCCGCCCGGGCCCGCGCCGCAATTCGTCTATGTCGGCACGCCCCAGGCGATCGTGCGTTTTCCCTACCGGGTCGGCGATCTGCGGGCGCGCGGGCCGGGGCGCACGGTTGTCCCGCGGCTGGCGGAAAGCGGCGCCGGCCACTGGACCCGCGACATCGCCTTTACGCCCGACGGCAAGCGCATGTTCGTCTCGGTCGGGTCGGCGACGAACGACGGCGAGACCACGGCCCGCTGGTCCGCGCCGCGGATCGCCGAATGGCGCCGCAGCCATGCCGCGGGGGAGGCGTGGGGCGAAGATGCCGGGCGCGCAGTCGTGCTGGAATTCGACCCCGAAGGCGGCGGCCGCCGGGTGTTCGCCACCGGGCTGCGCAACTGCATCGGCCTCGCCGTCGACGCGCGCAGCGGGACGCCCTGGTGTACCGTCAACGAGCGCGACGGTCTCGGCGACGACCTTCCGCCCGATTACGTCACGCGGGTGCGGCAAGGGGCGTTTTACGGCTGGCCCTGGTTTTATCTCGGCGGCCACGAGGACCCGCGGCACCGTGGCGAGCGGCCCGATCTCGCCGGCGAGGTCGCGCTGCCCGACGTGCTGATCCAGGCCCATTCGGCGCCGATGCAGATGTGCTTCTACGACGGCGACATGTTTCCCGCCGCTTATCGCGGCAATGTCTTTGTCGCCCTGCATGGCTCGTGGAACCGGCATCGACGCACCGGCTACAAGGTCGTGCGCATCCCGGTCAGGGACGGCGTGCCGGGCGGCGAGTACGAGGATTTCATGACCGGCTTCGTCACCGCGGAGGACGGGGTATGGGGCCGCCCGGTCGGCGTCGCCGTCGCCGCCGACGGCGCGCTTCTGGTCGGCGAAGACGGCAGCGGCACGATCTGGCGGATCAGCTATGACGGGCGCGGTTCGCGGCCATAGCCGGCAAGACCGCGCTCGCCGGAGGTTGCACCCGCCTAGACATCGAGGTTGGCGACGTTGAGCGCATTCTGCTGGATGAAGTCGCGGCGCGGCTCGACCAGGTCGCCCATCAGGGTCGAGAAGGTCTCCTCCGCGAGGTCGGCGTGGCTGACCCTGACCTGCAGCAGTGAGCGGATTTCCGGGTCGAGGGTGGTTTCCCACAGCTGCTCGGGGTTCATCTCGCCGAGCCCCTTGTAGCGCGTTACCTCGATGCCGCGTCGGCCCAGCTCCATCACCGCCTCGACCAGGCCGACCGGGCCGGCGATGCGGTACTCGCGCTCGCGGGAGACGAGCCGGCCCGGCCGTTCGAAGGTCTCGCGCAAACGCAGGCTCTCGCCGTCGAGCCGGCGCGCCTCGCCGCTGCGCAGCAGAGCGGCGTCGATCAGGTAGCGCTCGTCGAGCCCCTGCCGCGTGCGGCTGAACACCAGGCCTTCGCCGGCGATCACGTTGCCCTGCCACGGCGCGTCGGCGGTCTCGGCGACGAGGTTGAGCCGCTCGGCGGTGCGTCTCGCCGCCTCGATCGCGCGGTTCGGATCGACGAGGGTGCCGGCGGCCAGCGCCCCGGCGATCGCCGCCTGCTCGACCACCTCGGTGCTGCCGGCCTTGGCGGCGAGCGGCAGCAGCCAGCGCCGTTGCGCCCGCGCCTGTTCGAGCAGGTTCTCGAGGTCGTTGCCGGCCCGCTGGCCGCCGTCGTGCTGGTGGAACACCGCATCGCGCAGCGCCGCACTCACGCAGTAGGCTTCCAGTGCATTGTCGTCCTTCAGGTAGACGGGCTTGGCGTTGCCCCGCTGCAACCGGTAAAGCGGCGGCTGGGCAATGTACAGGTAGCCCTTCTCGATCAGCGGCTGCATCTGTCGGAAGAAGAAGGTCAGCAGCAGCGTGCGGATATGGCTGCCGTCGACATCCGCGTCGGTCATGATGATGATGCGGTGGTAGCGCGCCTTTTCGCTGTCGAAATCCTCGCTGCCGATGCCGGTGCCGAGCGCCTGGATCAGCGCGCCGATTTCGGCCGAGGACAGCATCTTGTCGAAGCGCGCGCGCTCGACGTTGAGAATCTTGCCCTTCAGCGGCAGGATCGCCTGAAAGCGGCGGTCGCGGCCCTGCTTGGCCGAGCCGCCGGCGCTGTCGCCCTCGACGATGAAGAGCTCGCTTTTCGCCGGGTCGCGCTCCTGGCAGTCGGCGAGCTTTCCCGGCAGGTTGGCGATGTCGAGCGCGCCCTTGCGCCGAGTCAGGTCGCGCGCCTTGCGCGCCGCCTCGCGGGCGGCGGCGGCCTCGACCACCTTGGCGACGATGCGCTTGGCATCGGCGGGATGCTCCTCGAACCATTGCTGCAGGCGGTCGCCGACGATCCCCTCGATCACCGGCCGGACCTCGGACGACACCAGCTTGTCCTTGGTCTGCGACGAGAATTTCGGGTCCGGCATCTTGACCGACAGGATGCAGGTCAGCCCCTCGCGCATGTCCTCGCCCTGCAGCGCGATCTTCTCCTTCTTGGCGATGCCGCTGTCGTTGGCGTAGGCGTTGACGGTGCGGGTCAGCGCGGCGCGGAAGCCGGCAAGGTGGGTGCCGCCGTCGCGCTGCGGGATGTTGTTGGTAAAGCACAGCATCGACTCGTGGTACGAGTCGGTCCATTCCATCGCGATCTCGACGATGATGCCGTCGCGTTCGCCGCGGATCGAGATCGGCGGCGCATGCAGCGGCTGCTTCGAGCGGTCGAGATAGGCGACGAACGCCTCCAGCCCGCCCTCGTAGTGAAAGGTGACGGATTTCGGCTCCGACTCGCGCAGGTCGGTGAGCACCAGGGTGACGCCGCTGTTGAGGAAGGCCAGTTCGCGGAGCCGGTGCTCGACCGTCGTGAAGTCGAACTCGGTGCGGGTGAAGGTGGCCGGGCTCGGCAGAAAGGTGATCTCGGTACCGGTGGCGAGGCCCGCGCCGGACGGCAGCGCCGGCGCCGGGCCGATCTCGGCCAGCGGCGCCTCGGGCACGCCGTCGTGAAAGCGCATCGCCCATTCGCGCCCGTCGCGGAAGATGCGCAGGTCCAGCCGCGACGACAGCGCGTTGACCACCGAGACGCCGACCCCGTGCAGCCCGCCCGAGACCTTGTACGAGTTCTGGTCGAATTTCCCGCCGGCATGCAGCTGAGTCATGATGACCTCGGCGGCCGAGACGCCTTCCTCCTCGTGGATGTCGACGGGGATGCCGCGCCCGTTGTCGCTGACCGTGCACGAGCCGTCGGCGTTGAGGGTGACGGTCACCGTGTCGCAATAGCCGGCGAGCGCCTCGTCGATTGCGTTGTCGACGACCTCGTAGATCATGTGGTGCAGGCCCGACCCGTCGTCCGTGTCGCCGATATACATGCCCGGCCGCTTACGCACCGGATCGAGGCCGTGCAGCACCTTGATCGAGCTGGCGTCGTAGGCGCCGGCGGCGTCGAGCACCTGGGGCAGGACGGGCAGGTTGTCGGATTCTTCGGTCATCTGGTCTTCGGATCAGTTTCGGGTATCGGACAAGGTGCCGTCGGCCACCGTGAGAAAGCGGGCGGTACCGCGCAGCGGCGCGAACAAGGCGGCGTCGGTGCCGGTCAGCCAGGCCTGGCTTTCGAGCGCGGCGAGGATGGCGAACAGCGCCTCGCGCCGCACCGCGTCGAGATGCGCCGCCACCTCGTCGAGCAACAGGATCGGCGGCTCGCCGCGGACCGCGCGCTGCAGCCGGGCATGTGCCAGCACGATCGCGATCAGCAGGGCTTTCTGCTCGCCGGTCGAGGCCTGGTCGGCGCCGACCCCCTTCTCGGCATGGCTGACCGCGAGATCCGAGCGATGCGGCCCGACGGTCGCGCCGCCGGCCAGGGCGTCGGCACCGCGCGCCGCGGCCAGCGCCCGCTTGAAGCGGTCTTCGGCGGCCAGCGCCGGCATCTCGCCGAGCCATCCCTCGACCGCCCCCGACAGGGCGAGGCGGGCATGCGGGAAGGGGCCCTCCGCCTCGGCGCAGGCCCGATCGAGCTGCTCGACCGCCTCGCGCCGCCCGGCGGCGACGGCGATGCCCTGCTCGGCCATCACCTCCTCGAGCGCGGCGAGCCAGCCGGAATCGCCGCCGCCGTCGCGCAGCAGCCGCGAGCGCTCCCGCATCGCCTGTTCGTAGCGGGCGACGCGCCCGGCGTGCGCCGGGTCGAGCCCCAGCACCAGCCGGTCGAGCAGCCGCCGTCTGCCGCCCGGCCCTTCGCTGAACAGCCGGTCCATCTGCGGCGTCAGCCAGACCAGGCCGAGCCGCTCGCCCAGCGCGGCCTGCAGGCGCACGGGCTCGCCGTCGATGCGCACGGCCCGGCGCTCGCCGCCGGCCTCGTCGCGCCCGGTGCCGATCCTGACCGGGCCGCGCCGGGTCTCGACCGTCGCCGCCACCGCCCAGCCCGAGACGTCGCCGCCGCGCCGGTCAATGTCGCCGAGCCGGGCATTACGCAGCCCGCGTCCCGGCGACAGGAACGAAACCGCCTCGAGCAAATTGGTCTTGCCGGCGCCGTTCGGGCCGGTCAGCACCACCGGATCGGGGTCGAGGTCGAGCCGCGCCGAACGGTAATTGCGGAAATCGGTGACGACCAGCCGGGTCACCCCGACGCGGCCGCCGCGAGGCAGCACAACCGTGTCGGCGGCGCCGCCGCCCCCCTCCTGCACGGAGCTCAGCATGCCCAATATATGGGGTTGAAAAGCCTCGGTTTCCACTCCGCCGACGGGGTCGCGAGGGGGGTCAGACCCGCATCGGCATCAAGACATAGAGAGCGCTTTGGTCGGTGCTGTCGCGCACGATCGTCGGCGAGGCGGCGTCGGCCATCGCGAACTGCGCATACTCGCCGCCGATCTGCTCGGCGATGTCGAGCAGGTAGCGGGAATTGAAGCCGATTTCGAGCGGGGCGCTCTGGTAGCGCACCTCCAGCTCCTCGACCGCGGTGCCGTTTTCCGGGCTCGTCGCCGACACGGTCAGGGCGCCGTGCTCGATCGCCAGCTTGACCGCCCGGCTGCGCTCGGTCGAGATCGTCGACACGCGGTCCACCGCCTCGGCAAAGCTCTTGCACTCGACGTCGAGAATCTTGTCGTTGTTGGCCGGGATCACGCGGTCGTAATCGGGGAAGGTGCCGTCGATCAGCTTCGAGGTCAGCGAGGCCTCGCCGACCGTGCAGCGGATTTTGGTGTCGCCGAGCGCGACCTGGATTTCGTCGTCGCCCTCGTCGACGAGCTTGCGCAGTTCGAGCACCGTCTTGCGCGGGATGATGACGCCGGGCATGCCGGCGGCGCCTTCCGGCGCGGTCATCTCGACACGGGCGAGGCGGTGCCCGTCGGTCGCCACCGCCCGCACCACCGGCACCTCGTTGTTCTTGGTCGCATGCAGGTAGATGCCGTTGAGGTAGTAGCGCGTCTCCTCGGTGGAGATGGCAAAGCGGGTGCGGTCGATGAGGCCGCGCATCTCGCCGGCCGACAGGGTGAAGTGATGCGGCAGGTCGCCGGCCGACATGACCGGGTAGTCCTCCGGCGGCAGACAGGCGAGGGTAAAGGTCGAGCGGCCCGAACGCAGCACCATCTCGTTGCGCTCGCCGACGGTTTCCAGCTCGGCCTGGGCGCCCTCGCGCAATTTGCGCACGATGTCGTACAGGGTGTGCGCCGGCGCGGTGGTGCGGCCGTTGCGCTCGATTCGGGCGGGTACCCGCTCGACGATCTCGAGATCCATGTCGGTGGCGGAAAGGGCGAGCTTGCCGCCCTCGGTCGACAGCAAAACGTTCGAGAGAATCGGAATCGTGGTGCGCCGCTCGACGACGCTCTGCACGTGGCTTAGCGCCTTGAGGAGGGCGGCCCGTTCGATGGTGAGCTTCATGGCTGCTGCGCGAAAGTTGGCGGGCGGGTGCAAGTTTCCCGCCGCCGACGTGGGCTTGTCGCGCCACCGCCGGCAGACGGTTGCGGATTATAGCATGGAACCGTCAGAGGCCAGTCACTTGCGTACGCGGCCTCGCTAGCCGCGCAACATGCGCCGCAGCAGCTCGACATCCTCGGCAAAGGCGCGGTCGCTCGCCACCAGCTCCTCGATCTTGCGCACCGCGTACATCACCGTCGTGTGGTCGCGGCCGCCGAACTTGCGGCCGATCTCGGGCAGCGAGCGCGGCGTCAGCTGCTTGGCCAGATACATCGCGACCTGGCGCGGCCGCGCGACCTGGCGCGCCCGGCGGGCCGAGGTCATCTCGGCCATCTTGATGTTGAAATGCTCGGCCACGCGCCTCTGGATCTCGTCGATCGTGACCGTCTGGTCGTTGGCGCGGATCAGGTCGCGCAGCAGCTCCTGGGCGCCGTCGAGGGTGATCTCGCCGCCGAGCAGCTGCTGCTGCGCGGTGATCCGGTGCAGTGCGCCTTCCAGCTCGCGCACGTTGGAGGTGATCTTGTGGGCGAGGAACTCCATCACCCGCCGCGGTATGGCGACGCCGTTCTGCTCGGCCTTCTGCTGCAGGATGCCGAGGCGCAGCTCATAGGTGGTCGGGTGGATGTCGGCCACCAGGCCCCAGCCCAGCCGCGAGCGCATGCGCTCCTCGAGGCCCTCCAGGTCGCAGGGCGACTTGTCGGCCGAGATGACGATCTGCCGGTTCTGATCGACCAGCGCGTTGAAGGTGTGAAAGAACTCTTCCTGGGTCGAATCCTTGCCGCTGATGAACTGGACGTCGTCGATCATCAAGAGATCGACCGAGCGGAACTGCTCCTTGAAGTCGATCGTCGACTTGAAGCGCAGCGCCCGGATGAACTGGTACATGAATTTTTCCGCCGACAGGTAGATCACCTTGCGCGCGGCGGCGTGGGTGCGGACATGCCAGGCGATCGCATGCATCAGATGGGTCTTGCCGAGCCCGACCCCGCCGTAGAGGAACAGCGGGTTGAACGGCACGTGGCGATTGGGTCCGGCGCAGGCCTCGGCCACCCGCCGCGCCGCCGCGTGGGCAAGATCGTTGGGCTTGCCGACGACGAAATTGGCAAAGGTGAAGCGCGGGTCGAGCGGCGCGGAAAGCTGGTCCTTGTCGTCGCCGATGTCGGCGCCGGGTTCGGAAGCGGCCGGCTCCGCGGGAGCCGGGGCGGTGCCGCGGTTCCGCGACACCTCCTCGGCCCAGGCTTCGGCCGCAGCGACGCGCGGCTCGACGATGATCGACAGCCGCTGCACGTTGCGGTTTTCGGCCCGCCACAGCGCCAGCAGACGATCGGCGTAATGGGTCGCCACCCAGTTGCGCAGAAACCGCGTGGGCAGCGACAGCACCCCCTCGCCGTCGTCAACCCGCTCGACGTTAATTCGTTGGAACCACGAGCGGTAGGCGCTTTCCCCCAACTCGTTTCTCAGCCGCTGCAAGACCCGGGCCCAGTCGCTCGTGCCCGCGTCGATTCGATTGGTAACGGCTGCTTCCCCTGCCACCGACACCCCCCGCAAATATTTGAGTATCGCGATATTATCTTTGCCGTTACCTGAGTCGAGGCCAAGTATCGGGTGCTGGTTATAGGAATGTGTGCGTGTAGATTCGCCAATGGTTTACACAGGCAGTCCCCCTGGCTCGGCAATGACATTCATTGCGAACGCATAACAGCCCAAGATTTTGTACAATCTACTGAAGTCTGCCGCGAATTTCCGGGGTCGGCGCCGCGGCAGGAGGGGACACTATCCTATGTGTCAGACCGATGGCAACGGGATTGATAGGCGAATTCGAAGGAATTTTTAAACCGTTGCGCGGCGGCAATAGGGGCGCGCGCCGGGCTGCGCAACCCGTCGGATCGCTCAGAGCGCGTTGATCCGCGCGGCCAGACGCGACAACTTTCGCGCGACCGTGTTCTTGTGCATGACCCCCTTGGTTGTCGCGCGGTGCAGTTCCGGCTGGGCCAGGCGGAAGGCCGTCTGCGCCGCTTCCTTGTCGCCGCTGGCGATGGCGCCTTCGACCTTCTTGACGAAGGTGCGCACCCGGCTCATCCGGGCGCGGTTGATCGCGGTGCGCTTCTCGGTCTGGCGGAGCCGTTTCTCCGCCGATTTGTGGTGAGGCATAGGGGCTCGCGACGAAACGGAAGGGTGCGCTTATATCGGCCGCGGGCGGCAGCGTCAACCGCAGGGCCCGGGTTGGCGGCTAGCGATTTTTGAACTCTGGTTTGCGCTTCTCGACAAAGGCGGCCATCCCTTCCTTCTGGTCCTCGGTGGCGAAAGTCGAGTGGAACAGCCGCCGCTCGAAGCGCACGCCTTCGGCGAGGCTGGTCTCGAAGGCGCGGTTGACCGACTCCTTGACCATCATCGCGATCGGCCGCGACATCTCGGCGATCCTGGCGGCCACCGCGATCGCCTCCTCGCGCAGCTTGCCGGGCGGCACGATGCGGCTGACCAGCCCGGCGCGCTCGGCCTCGGCGGCATCCATCATCCGGCCGGTGAGGCACAGATCCATCGCCTTAGCCTTGCCGATAAACCGCGGCAGGCGCTGCGTGCCGCCGGCGCCGGGCATCGTGCCGAGCAGAATCTCGGGTTGGCCGAACCGCGCGGTCTCGGCGGCGACGACGATGTCGCACATCATCGCCACCTCGCAGCCGCCGCCGAGCGCAACCCCGGCGACCGCCGCGACCACCGGCTTGCGGCATTGCGCGACGCGCTCCCAGCCGCGGGTGATGAAATCCTCGCGATAGGCCTGCATGTAGGTCTTGCCGGCCATCTCCTTGATGTCGGCGCCGGCGGCAAAGGCCCGCTCGCTGCCGGTCAGCACGATCGCGCCGACCGCCTCGTCGCCTTCCAGCTCGTCGAGCGCCGCGGCGAGCTCGCGGACCAGCTGGGCGTTGAGCGCGTTGAGCGCGTTCGGGCGGTTCAGCGTGACGATGCCGACCGCGCCCTGCCGCTCGACGAGTATCGTGTCATAGCTCATCTCGGACCCTCCTAGCGTTGCCGCCTGGCGCAGAAAAACGTCGAGCGCCCCGCCTGCACGATGCGGCGCACGCCTTCCGCGCAGGTGCAGCCGGGGCACGGCTCGCCCTCCCGGCCGTAGACCGCCCAGCGGTGCTGGAAATAGCCGAGTTCGCCGTTGCTCTGGACATAATCGCGCAGCGACGAGCCGCCGGCGTCGATCGCCTCGCTCAGCACCGCGCGGATCGCTGCGGCGAGGCGCTCGGCACGAGCGCCGCCGACCGTACCGGCGAGACGGCGCGGCGACAGCCCGGCCCGGTACAGGGCCTCGCAGACATAGATATTGCCGAGCCCGGCGACGATTCGCTGGTCGAGCAGCGCCGCCTTGATCGGCGTCATCTTGCCGGCGAGTGCGCCGGCGAGGTAGGCGCCGTCGAACCCCGGCTCCAGCGGCTCGGGCCCCATGCCGGCGAGGAGCGGGTGTGCGGCCTCGCTGCCCCGCCGCAGGTAGTCGACGAGGCCGAAGCGGCGCGCGTCGTTGAAGCGGACCACCGTGCCGTCGTCGAGCCGCAGCACGACGTGGTCGTGCCGCGCGTCTTCGCTCTCGCCGTTGCCGGCGGTGATCCGCCCCGACATGCCGAGGTGCAGCAGCAGCGTGCCGTTGTCGTCGAGCTCGATGAGGATGTATTTGCCGCGGCGCGCCAGCTTGCCGATCCGGGCGCCGGTCAGGGTCTGCGCCAGCATCGGCGGGAACGGACGGCGCAGATCGGCGCGCCGCAGCCGCGCCTCGACGATGCGGCGTCCGCTCAATTTCAGCGCGAGGCCGCGCCGCACGGTCTCGACTTCGGGAAGTTCGGGCATGGTAGTGGCCGTGGTGGCGCAAAAGACGTTATCTTCCTGCCCGATGCGCGAACAAGAGACAAGCCGCCAGCCCGACGCCGAAACCGATTTCGGCTTCCGCCGCGTGCCCGAGGCCGCGAAGGCCCCGCTGGTGCGGGCGGTGTTCGACAGCGTCGCCGCGCGCTACGACCTGATGAACGACCTGATGAGCGCGGGCATCCATCGCCGCTGGAAGGCGGAGATGATCGCCTGGCTGGCGCCGCGTCCCGGCCAGCTCCTGCTCGATGTCGCCGGCGGCACCGGCGACATCGCCCGCCTGGCGATGGCGCGCGGCGCCCATGCCGTCGTCTGCGACGTCAACCTGTCGATGCTGACGGTCGGGCGCGACCGCGCCCTCGACGACGGCATCCTGACCGGCCTCGACCATGTCTGCGGCGATGCCGAGGCGTTGCCGTTTGCCGACCGCAGCGTCGATCTCTACACGATCGGCTTCGGCCTGCGCAACGTCACCCGCCTCGACCGGGCGCTCGCCGAGGCGCGGCGCGTGCTGCGCCCGGGCGGCCGTTTCATGTGCCTGGAGTTTGCCCCGGCCCTGGGCCCGCTGCTGCAGCCGCTGTACGATGTCTACAGCTTCGCCATCCTGCCCCTGCTCGGCCTCGTCGTCGCCGGCGACCGCGATGCCTATGCCTACCTGGCTGAGAGCATCCGCCGCTTTCCACCCCAGTCCGAGCTGTGCGAGCGGATCGAGGCAGCGGGGCTCGAACGGGTGCGCTACCGCAACCTGACCGGCGGCATCGCCGCGCTCCATTCGGCCTGGCGGCTGTGACCGCGTGTTCGGCCTGTTCCGCGCGTTCCGCAACCTCGCCCGTCTAGCCCGCATCGCCGCGATCCTGGCGCGCTACGATGCCCTGCCGGCGGTGGCCGGGCTGCTGGCCTTGCCGACGATGCTGCACCCGGCACGGCTGATCCCGCGCCGCCGCCAGGGGGCGCGGCCGGGCGAGCGGCTGGCCGAGGCGTTCACCCGGATCGGACCGGCCTTCATCAAGCTCGGCCAGGCCCTGGCGACGCGCGCCGACCTGCTCGGCGACGAGATCGCCGCCGACCTGACCCGGCTGCAGGACCGCCTGCCGCCGTTTCCCGGCAGCGAGGCGCGGCAGCTCATCGAGGCCGAGTTCGGCCAGAAGCTCGACGCCTTGTTCAGCCGCTTCGACGACGCCCCGGTCGCCGCCGCCTCGATCGCGCAGGTCCATTTCGCCCGCACCAGCGACGGGCGGGACGTGGCGGTCAAGGTGCTGCGCCCGGGCATCGACCGCGCCTTTGCCCGCGACCTCGACCTGCTGTTCTGGCTCGCCCGCATCATCGAGCGCACCCAGCCGGGATTGCGCCGGCTGAAGCCGGTGGAGATCGTCCGCACCCTGGCGCAATCGGTGCAGCTCGAGATGGACCTGCGCTTCGAGGCCGCCGCCGCCTCGGAACTCGCCGAGAACTTCGCCGGCGACGCCGATTTCCGGGTGCCGCGGGTCGATTGGGCGCGCACCGGCCGCACCGTGCTGACCACCGAGCGCATTGCCGGGGTGCGCATCGACGACCGCGAGGCGATCCTCGCCGCCGGGCACCGTATCGAGGACGTGCTGAAGAAGGCGGCCAACGCGTTCTTCAACCAGGTCTTCCGCGACGGCTTCTTTCACGCCGACCAGCACCCCGGCAACATGTTCGTCGCTGCCGACGGGGCGATCGCCGTGGTCGATTTCGGCATCATGGGCCGGCTCGACCGCGACACCCGGTATTTCCTCGCCGACATGCTGCTCGGCTTCCTGTCGGGCGACTACCGGCGGGTCGCCGAGGTGCATCTGGCCGCCGGGTATATTCCGAAAGGCAGTTCGGTCGATGCCTTCACCCAGGCGTGCCGCTCGATCGGCGAGCCGATCCTCGGCCGGCCGCTGCACGAGATTTCGCTGGCGCGGCTGCTGGCGCAATTGTTCCGGGTCACCGAGCAGTTCGAGATGGAAACGCAGCCGCAGCTCTTGCTGCTGCAGAAGACGATGGTGCTGGCCGAGGGCATCGGGCGGCGCCTCGACCCCGCGGTCAACATCTGGGAGATGGCGCGGCCGCTGGTCGAAGATTGGATGCGCGAGCACCGCGGCCCGGAGGCGCGGCTGCGCCAGCGCCTGGCCGGCATCGCCGAAGCCCTCGACGAGCTGCCGCGCCTGCTGCGCGGGGTCGGCCAGATCATCGAGGCGTGGTCGCAGGAAGGGGTGGTCCTGCACGCCGAAACGCTCGCCACTCAGGCGGCGCATCGCTCGCGGCAATTGCCGCTGCTGATCGCGCCGCTGTGGATCGTTGCCGCCGCGCTGGCGGCGATCGCGCTGGCGCTGATCTTCGGGCGGTAGCGGGCCGGCGCCGCGAAACGCACCCTCGCGCTCGGCCGCGGGCGGTAGCATAATCGCCCGAGCTACGGAGGCGGGGCGGTGCTGCAAGGCCGGCGGATTCTGCTGATCGTCGCGGGCGGCATTGCCGCCTACAAATGTCTCGAGCTGGTGCGGCGGCTGCGCAGCGCCGGCGCGGCGGTGCGCTGCGTGATGACCGAGGCGGCGAAACAGTTCGTCACCCCGCTGGCGCTGGCCGCGCTCAGCGAAGACAAGGTCTATTCCGACCTGTTCTCGCTGACCGACGAGAGCGAGATGGGCCATATCCGCCTGTCGCGCGAGGCCGATCTGGTGGTGGTGGCGCCGGCGACCGCGGACCTGATCGCGCGCATGGCGGCAGGGCTGGCCGGCGATCTTGCCGGCGCGGTGCTCCTCGCGTCCGACAAGCCGGTGCTGATCGCGCCGGCGATGAACGCGATGATGTGGGCGCACCCCGCCACCCAGGCGAACCTTGCCACCCTTGCCGCGCGCGGCGTGCGGCGGGTCGGTCCCAATGCCGGCGATCTGGCCTGCGGCGAGGTCGGCTCCGGCCGTATGGCCGAGCCCGACGAGATCGTCGCGGCCATCTCCGCCTGCCTCGCGGTCGATCGGCGTCTGGCGGGCCGTCGCGCCCTGGTCACCAGCGGCCCGACGCGCGAGCCGATCGACCCGGTGCGCTATCTGTCGAACCATTCCTCGGGCAAGCAGGGCCATGCGATCGCCGCGGCCTTGGCCGCGCGCGGCGCCGAGACGGTGCTGGTGTCTGGCCCGACCGCGGAGCCGCCGCCGCCCGGCGTCCGCCTCGTCGCGGTCGAGACCGCGGCGGAAATGCTGGCCGCCAGCGAGGCGGCGCTGCCGGTCGACGTCGCGGTGATGGCGGCCGCGGTATCGGACTGGCGCGTCGACAGCATCGCTGCCCAGAAACTGAAGAAGGATGGCGGCGGCCCGCCGGCCCTGCGCCTGGTCGAGAATCCCGACATCCTGGCGACGATCGCCCGCCGCGGCAACGACCGTCCGGCGCTGGTCGTCGGCTTTGCCGCCGAAACCACCGACATCGTCGCCGCGGCGCAGGCCAAGCGGCTGAAGAAGGGCTGCGACTGGATTCTCGCCAACGACGTCTCGCCGGGTACCGGCACGTTCGGCGGGGACACCAACACGATCCACCTCGTCGATGCGGCCGGGATCGAGCACTGGCCGGCGATGAGCAAGCACGAGGTCGCCGCCCGGCTCGCCGACCGCATCGCGGGCGCTCTGGCGCGGTGACCCTCAAGGTCGAGCTGAAGCTGCTCGATCCGCGCCTCGCCGCGTGGGGCTTTCCGCATTATGGCTCGGAGCTCGCCGCGGGGCTCGACCTGCACGCTTGCATCGACGCGCCGCTGCTTCTGGCGCCGCAAGCGCCGCCGGTGCTGATCTCGGCCGGCATAGCCTTTCGTATCGGCACCCCGGAGTGGTGCGCCTTGGTGGTACCGCGCTCGGGTCTGGGCCATCGCGAGGGGCTCGTCCTCGGCAACGCGGTGGGGGTGATCGATGCCGATTACGAAGGGGCGTTGTTGATATCTGCATGGAACCGCAACCCTTTGGGCCCCGGAATCGCGATCGCGCCCGGCGACCGGATCGCCCAGCTCGTGTTCACCCGGATCACGCGGCCGGACTTCGCGATCGTCGATAGCTTTACCACGATAGGAACGCGCCAATCCGGCGGCTTCGGCTCTACCGGCACCAGTTCCGCTTGTCCTCGGCCGCGCGGAGCGAGAAACTAGCGTTATGATTCGGTTGACTAAGAAACTTCTGTTCGCGATCGAAGCAGTCCTCGACATCGCCTACAACGGCGGAACCGTTCCGGTGCGCTCGGCCGAGATTACCCAGCGTCAGGGCATTCCGCGGCGTTATCTCGAACCGGTCCTCCAGGAACTGGTGCGCGACGGCGTGTTGATCGGCATCCGCGGTCCCAGCGGCGGTTATCGCCTCGCGCGAGAACGCCGCCGTGTCACCCTTGGCGACATCATCAAGTCGGTGCGCGAATTGGAGACCGGGGAAAATCCGATCGACGACCCCGCCGGCAGCGCGCTCAGCCATCAGGTGGTGCGCCCGCTGTGGCGCGAGCTGGAGGACGAGACGATGCGCCGCCTCGATGCGTTGACGCTCGAGGAGTTGTGCGGGCGGGCCCATCGCGCGGGGATCGCCGGACGCGTCGCCGAAGGCGGGGATTTCGAGATCTGAGCCGCCGCGCATTGCCGACGGGGCGGAGCGGCGCTACATCAGGCGGGTCCTCAACCGATGGGGAACCCGATGGGCGAGTTCCGCGGCCGCGTCTATGACAGCATCGTCGAGACGATCGGCGCGACTCCGCTGGTGCGGCTGCGCCGCCTTGCCGCCGAGGCCGGGGCAAAGGCCGACATCCTGTGCAAGTGCGAATTCTTCAACCCGCTGTCCTCGGTCAAGGACCGCATCGGCCTGGCGATGGTCGAGGCGGCGGAGGCTTCGGGCCGCATCAGGCCGGGCACCGTGCTGGTCGAGCCGACCTCGGGCAACACTGGAATCGCGCTTGCCTTCGTCTGTGCCGCCAAGGGTTACCGCCTGATCCTGACGATGCCCGACAGCATGTCGCTGGAGCGGCGCAAGATGCTGCTGCTGCTCGGCGCCGAACTGGAACTGACGCCGGCCGCGCAGGGCATGCGCGGCGCGATCCGGCGGGCCGAGGAGATCGTCCGCGCGCTGCCCGATGCCTTCATCCCGCAGCAGTTCCGCAATCCGGCGAACCCGGAAATCCACCGCCGCACCACCGCCGAGGAAATCTGGCGCGACACCGGCGGCCAGGTGGATGTCGTGGTCAGCGCGGTCGGCACCGGCGGCACGCTGACCGGGGTCGGCTCGGTGCTGAAGCCGCGCAAGCCCGAGCTGAAGATGGTCGCGGTCGAGCCCGAGGACAGCGCGGTGCTGTCCGGCCGGCCGCCGGGGCCGAACAAGATCCAGGGGATCGGCGCCGGGTTCATCCCCGAAATTCTCGACACCAGCCTGATCGACGAGATCATCTGCATCGGTTACGACACTGCGCTGCGCGTCGCCCGGCGGGCGGCGCGGCTCGACGGGCTGGCGGTCGGCACTTCGGCGGGGGCGGCGTTGGCGGCCGCGCTGGAGATCGCGGCGCGGCCGGCGCTGGCGGGCAAGACCATCGTCACCGTGCTGCCGGACCTGGCCGAGCGTTACCTGTCGACGGCGCTGTTCGAGGGGCTGTGATGGCCGAACCGGCGGAACTGAGCGAAGAGCAATTCCAGCGCTACGCCCGTCACCTGATCCTCGACGAGGTCGGCGAGGAGGGACAGGCCAAGCTGCTTGCCGCGCGGGTGCTCGTCGTCGGCGCCGGCGGCCTCGGTTCGCCGCTGCTGCTCTATCTCGCCGCCGCCGGGATCGGCACGATCGGCATCGTCGATGACGACCGGGTCGACCTGACCAACCTGCAGCGTCAGATCGTCCATGCGACGCGGCGCGTCGGCGAGCTCAAGGTCGACAGCGCGCGCGCCAGCCTCGAGGCGATCAACGACGGCGTCGTCGTCGAGACCCACCCGCTGCGGCTCGGCCCGGACAACGCCGCCGCGCTGATCGAGCGTTACGACGTGGTTGTGGACGGCAGCGACAATTTTGCCACCCGCTATCTCCTGACCGATCTTTGCCATCGGCTGAGAAAGCCGCTGGTCGCCGCGGCGCTGTCGCCGTTCGAGGGGCAGCTCTCGACCTTCCGCTCGTATCTCGGCGACGGCCATCCCTGCTACCGCTGCCTGTTCCGCGAGCCGCCGCCGCCAGGTCTGGTGCCGCGCTGTGAAGAGGCCGGCATTCTCGGCGCCGTCGCCGGGGTGCTCGGCACGCTCCAGGCGGTCGAGGTGCTGAAGGAGGTGCTTGGCCTCGGCGACAGCCTCGACGGCACGCTGTTGATCTACGACGCGCTCGGGGCGCGCTTTCACCGGATCCGAATCGCCAAGGATCCGGACTGCCCGACCTGCGGCGCCGGCGCGGCGGCAAACGCCGTGTAGTTCAACAGGGTAGGGCCCGCCCGCTTGACCGCCGGGCGGGCCCGGCCGTAGGCAAAAGCGAGCGCACGAGGGGGGCTATGGCCCGGCGGAGCAGCATCGGGGCCGCGGCCGGGATTGCCGGGCTGGCGGCTGTGATCGCCTTCGCGGCGCCGTCTCCGGCCGCCGAGCCGGAAGGCGCCGGCAACCTTCCGCGTTTTGCCAGCCTGCGCGCCGACAAGGTCAACCTGCGGGCCGGCCCCGGCGAGCAATATCCGATCGAATGGGTGCTGACCCGCAAGGACATGCCGGTCGAAATCGTCGCCGCCTTCGAGCATTGGCGCAAGGTGCGCGACTGGCAGGGAACCCTCGGCTGGGTCCACGAAAAGATGGTGTGGGGCCGGCGCGACGTCGTCGTCAGCGGCGCGGTGCGCGGCCTGCACGCGCGCCCCGACGCGGCCTCGCCGCTGGTCGCCCGGGCCGAGCCCGGGGTCATCGGCAAGCTGCTCGAATGCCAGGGGGCGTGGTGCCGGATCGAGGCCCGGGACTATACCGGCTGGGTCCGGCGCAGCGACGTGTGGGGCGTCTATCCAAGCGAGAACGTGCCGTAGCGGGCGATCATCGCGAGGCGATTGTCGGGAAGCTGCGGCTGCGGAACCGTCATCGCCGCCGCGATAGGCGCGCCGCGCAAGCGCGCCAATTCCCTGCGAGGGAATTGAACCGCCGCGGTCGCGCCGCCAGACTGCGCACCGCGTCGGCCATTTGGGGAGCTTGCTATGCTGCGGGTAAACCCCGCTGAACCGGGTGGCCTGATGCGCCGCCGCTTCGCCCTGCCGTTCTTCTACGGCTGGCTGCTGGTCGGCATCGCCTTTGTGACGATGGCCGTCGGCGTCAATGCCCGCACCGCGTTCTCGCTGCTGTTTCCGCCGATCCTCGACGAATTCGGCTGGGACCGCGGCGTCACCGCCGGCATCTTCTCCTTCGGGTTTCTGGTTTCGGCGGTGGTCACGCCGTGCGTCGGCCGGATGATGGACCGTCACGGCCCGCGCCTCGTCGTCGAGATCGGCGTTGCCGCGATGGCGGCAGGCCTGCTCCTCGCGGCGGTGGCGCGCGAGGCGTGGCAGCTTTACCTGACGCTCGGCGCGCTGGTCGGGGGCGGGGTCAATTGCCTCGCCTACACCGCGCAATCGATGTATCTGACCAACTGGTTCATCCGGCGCCGCGGCCTTGCCCTCAGCATTGCCTTTTCCGGGGCGGGGATCGGCTCGGTGACGCTGCTGCCCTGGCTGCAGGCCCTGATCGAGGCGCACGGCTGGCGGGCCGCCTGCGCAGTGCTCGGCGCCCTTGTCCTCGTCGCGCTGGCGCTGCCGAACTTGCTGCTGCGGCGCCGGCCCGAGGATCTCGGGCTTATCCCCGACGGGTCCGGCGCGCCGACGCCGGCTTCAGGCCCGGGAAGCAACATCGTCGATGCCGGATGGGCGGCGGTGGACTGGACGCTCGGCCGCGCGCTTCGCACCGCCCGGTTCTGGTGGATCGCGCTGGGCTATTTCTGCGGCCTGTTCGTCTGGTATGCGGTTCAGGTGCACCAGACCGAGTACCTGGTCGAGATCGGCTTCGCTCCCGGCGTTGCCGCCTGGGCCTTGGCGATCGTCAGCCTCGTCGCGGTTCCGGGGCAGATCGCACTCGGCCACCTGTCCGATCGGGTCGGGCGCGAATGGGTGTGGACGATCGGCAATGGCGGCTTCGTCCTCTGCTGCCTCGCGCTGATCGGGCTGCGCGACCATCCCGGCGCCGGGCTGCTCTGGGTGATGGTGGCGGCCCAGGGGGTGCTCGGTTACGGCCTGACCTCGGTGATGGGCGCGATCCCGGCCGAGATATTCGAAGGGCGACATTACGGCAGCATCTTCGGCACCGCGATCACCGCGGCCATCCTCGGCGGGGCGATGGGGCCGTGGCTTGTCGGCAGCCTGCACGACCGCTTCGGCAGCTATGCCCCGGGCTTGTGGATATCGATCGGGCTCAGCCTGGTTTCGGCGGCCGCGATCTGGCTGGCCGCGCCGCGCAGGGTCCGCCACGTCGCCGGGCGGATGAGCCGCGCGGCGGCGGATTGAAGCCGGCCCGCGCTTAGTCGAAATCCTCGGCGAGGGCGGCGCGCACCGCCTCGGGCATCACCGCGATATGGCCGTAATTGGGATGGTCGAAACCGGCGAGAACGCGCGTCCCAGCCTGCTTGAACAGGGCGATCTGGTCGGCGGCGAAGGGAAAGCGGATGAACTGCACCGACGAGGCCTTGCCGTCGGCGGTGGTGTTCTCGCGCGTCGGGTCGGCGATGCCGCGGATCGTGTGGCCGGCGAATTCGAGAAACACCGAGTTTTCGATGCCGCCGAGCCGGGCCAGCACGCCGGCGCGCCGGACCGGATCGTCGATCTCGATCATCACCGTCGCGATCAGCTCGCGGCCCTGCGGGATCAGCGGGTTGTAGGCGAGCAGCTCGTCCTCGAGCTGGGCGTCGCCGCCGCGCTCGATATACAGCATCTCCTGGACCTGCTGCTGCATCGTCGCGAAATTCTCGAAATAGAAGGTCGCGAACGGGCCGACCTCGACCCGGCGCAGCTTTTTCAATTCGGTGATCGCGCGCCGCCGCTCGGCGCGGACCGCGACGTACTCGGCATAGGGAAGGATATCGCTCTTTTCGATTTGTCGCTTCATGCTGTCAGTCCATAGGCGCGGGCAAACAGCTCGACCGGGTGCAGCGAGCGTTCGGGCAGGGGCTCGCTCTGCGCCAGCATCTCCATGCCCTGGCGGATGTGCATCCCGGCGAGCGGGCATTCGGCGGCCAGGTAGGGGCTCGCCTCGCGCAGGGCCTGGCGCGCCACCGGCCGGCCCACCTTTATCGCCGTGTCGAAATTCTCCTTCATCACGCCCCACGAGCCGCCATGTCCGGAACACCGCTCGATGACCTTGAGCGGCGTCTCGGGTACCAGGCGCAGCAGCTCTGCCGCCTTCTGTCCGATGTTCTGCGCCCGGGCGTGGCAGGCGATATGCAGCGTGACCGGGCCGTCGAGCGGCCGGAGCCCCGGCGCCAGCCCCTCCTTCTTGGCGATGTCGACGATGTATTCGCTGATGTCGAAGGTGGCGCGCGACAATTTGGCGACCGCCTCGTCGCCGGGCACGATCAGCGGCCATTCGAACTTCAGCATCAGCGCGCAGGACGGCACCAGCGCGACCACGTCGTAGCCCTTGTCGATCCACGGGACCAGCTCGGCCGCGACCTGCCGGGCGGCAGCCGCGACGGCGGCGAGATCGCCGGCCTCGAGCTGGGGCATCTTGCAGCATTGCGGATAGAGCGGCTCGGTCTCGACCCCGTTCTTCGCCAGCACCGCGCGCGCCGCCTCGCCGATTGTCGGGTTGTTGTAGTTGACGAAGCAGGTGGCGTAGAGCACCGCCTTGCGCCCCGCCGCCGGCGCGCCGCGGTCGATCGGCGGCGGCGCCGCCCTGGTCCGCATCATGAAGGTGCGGCCGTGATATTTCGGCAGCTCGGCGCGGCGGTCGATCGCCGCCGCCTTCTCGAGCAGCGGCCGCGTCAGCCGGTTGCCGCGTGCGCTGCCCCAATTGGCCAGCGGCGCCGCGAGCGCGGCCAGTCGGCCGTTGCGGTCGGTCTTGCCGATCTCGCGGCGGGCGAGGGGGAGCCTGCCCTCCCGCTGCTCGACGGCGCGGTAGCGCAGCATCAGGTGCGGGAAATCGACGTTGAACTCGTGCGGCGGCACATACGGGCACTTCGTCATGAAGCACATGTCGCACAGGGTGCAGGCATCGGCGACGCGGCGGTAGTCGGCCGCGGCGACGCCGTCCAGCTCGCCGCTCGGCGAGTTGTCGATCAGGTCGAACAGGCGCGGAAAAGCGTCGCACAGGTTGAAACAGCGCCGGCAGGTGTGACAGATGTCGAAGACGCGGCGCATCTCCGCCTCGGTCTTGGCCCGGTCGGTGAAGTCGGGGTCCTGCCACGCGATCGGGTGGCGGGTGGGTGCCTCGAGGCTGCCTTCGCGCATCGTTCGTCTCCGCCGCGCTATGCGGCTCGCTTTGGCACTCGCACTAGCAAAAGAGGCGCGAAAGGCCGTGCCCCCCGCGCCTCTGCGGCCGTCCGGCCGGGCTCCGGGCTACAGCGTGTCGAGCGCGCGCTGGAACCGACCGGCATGCGACCGCTCGGCCTTGGCCAGCGTCTCGAACCAGTCCGCGATCTCGTCGAAGCCTTCCTCGCGGGCGGTGCGCGCCATGCCGGGGTACATGTCGGTGTATTCGTGGGTCTCGCCGGCGACGGCGGCGCGCAGATTGGCTGCGGTCTCGCCGATCGGCAGCCCGGTCGCCGGGTCGCCGACCTCTTCGAGATATTCGAGATGGCCGTGCGCGTGCCCGGTCTCACCCTCGGCCGTCGAGCGGAACACGGCGGAGACGTCGTTGTAGCCCTCGACGTCGGCCTTCTGGGCGAAATACAGATAGCGGCGGTTGGCCTGGCTCTCGCCGGCGAACGCGGCCTTCAAATTCTCTTCGGTCTTGGACCCTTTCAGAGCTGGCATTCTTGCCTCCTGGTCGTTTCGGTAGGGCGGAAGCTGCAATGCGGTCGCTCCGCGCCGACGCTGAAGTTATAGGAACGGCCCGGGGCGGTGTCAACCTTTTTTAGAATTATTCTAAACGGCTTCGGCCGCGTCGCGGCGGATGCGGATGATCACGTCGACCCGGCGGATCTCGCTTCCCTCCGGCGGGTGCGGCAATTGCGCGACCGTCACCGAGGCGCCCGGGATGTCCTGCAGCATGCCGGTCGTCTCGCAGAAGAAATGGTGATGGTCTTCGACGTTGGTGTCGAAATACGAGCGGCCCGGCTCGACCACGACCTCGCGCAGCAGCCCCGCCGCGGTGAACTGGTGGAGCGTGTTGTAGACCGTCGCCAGCGAGACGCGGATCGCCGCGGCGCACGCCTCGCCGTGGAGCTGCTCGGCGGTGACGTGACGGTCGCCGCCCTCGAGCAGCAGGCGGGCCAGCGCGATGCGCTGCCGCGTCGGGCGCAGCCCGGCGGCGCGCAGCCGGTTCAACATGTCGGCGGAGGTATGCTCGGTGTCCATGCGCGAGATATAGGCCGGGACGGTGCGAAAATAAAGCGCCTCTCAATCACCGGTTTGCAGCCGGTCGACCAATTCGCGCACCGTTGGCACGTAACCGTTGGCATAGAACGGGTCTTTGGCAAACCGATAGGCGTTGTGGCCGGAAAACATCAACTGGAACTCGACATCGTCGGAATGGCAGATGGCCTGCAGCGTCTTCTGAATGCAGAAGCTGCGCGGATCGGCCTTCTTGCCGGTGGTACCGGCTTCGTTCTGCGCCCAGTTGGAGAACTGGCAGGCGCTGAGACAGCCCATGCAGCCGATCTGGTCGGTGCGAATTTCCAGCGCCTTTTGCGGGGTGACGAAGATCAGCGTCGAATCGGGGGTGCGCAGCGCCTCGGTATAGCCCTGCGCGACCCAGCGCTCGGCCGAAGCGCGGTCCTGCGGGGTCAGATAGACGAGCCGCCCGCGCGCGCCGACGCCGAAGCCGACCACGTGCTCGCCGACCGGCTCGACCGAGAACGCCACCTGGCGCTCCGAGCGGGCGCGCAACTCTTCGAGGAACCCGTTGCGCACCGCCGAGGAATAGAACCCGGTCGGGCTGAACCGGTTGAGGAAGACGTCGCCCTCCTGGAGGGTCAGCAGCTTGCGCTTCCAGGCGTCGGAGATCGGGCTTTCCTGGGTCAGCAGCGGCCGGGTGCCGAACTGGAAGGCGATCGGGCCGACCTCGGGGTTGTCCAGCCAATCCTCCCATTCGCGCAGGCACCACACTCCGCCGGCCATGAAGATCGGCGTCGTGTCGAGCTTGAACTCGCACATCAGGCTGCGCAGCTCGCGCACCCGCGGGTAGGCCGGTTCCGGCTTTTCCGGGTCCTCGCTGTTGGACAGGCCGTTATGGCCGCCGGCCAGCCACGGATCCTCGTAGACGACGCCGCCGAGCCACTCGGAGAATTTGTGGTAGGCGCGCTTCCACAGCGCGCGGAAGGCGCGCGCCGACGACACGATCGGGTAGTAGTAGACGCCGTAGCGGGCGCAAATCTCGGCGATGCGGTACGGCATGCCGGCGCCGCAGGTGACGCCGTGGATGAGGCCGCGCGCGCCTTCGAGTACGCCGTGCAGCACCCGCTCGGCCGCCGCCATCTCCCACAGCACGTTCATGTGGATGCGGCCCTGGCCGTTGGCGCGCTCATGGGCGACGCGCGCCTGCTGGATGCCGCCGGCAATCGCGTACGCGACCAGCTCCTCATGCCGCTCGCGCCGGGTACGGCCCTTGTAGATCTGCGGAATGCGCTCGCCGGTCTCGCTGTAGCTGTCGGCGTTGACGCCGGAGAACGTGCCGACCCCGCCCGAGGCGGCCCACGCGCCCGAGCTCTCGCCGTTCGAAATCGAGATGCCCTTACCGCCTTCCACCAGCGGCAACACCTCGCGCCCCGAAATGACCAGCGGTTTGAGCGGCTTCACCCGGCTCCTCCCTGCCGCACCGGTGCGACCTTGCCGAGGATTATATCGGGTGCATCGGAAAAAACGGAAGTCACGCCCCAACCGAAAAGGGTGGCGGCCCGGGCCGGGTCGTTGACGGTATAGGCGAGCGCCCGGTAACCCGCCGCCGCGATCTCGCCGACGAGGTGCGGCCGCACCCGGCGTTCGGCCAGGTTCACCGTGGCGCAGCCGAGGCGGGTGGCGAGGGCGCGCCAGTTGCGCGGCACCAGCCCCAGGAGCAGGCCGGTTGCCGTCTCGGGCAATCTGTCGCGCATCGTCGCGAGGGCTTCGACGGCAAAGCTCGACACCAGGATCGGCTGGCGCCGCCCGGCGATGCATCGCGCGACTGCCGCCGCGGTGGCCGCGGCGCGGCCGCGCTCGGCCTTGATTTCGATATTGGCGCCGAGCCCGAGTTCGGCGGCGCATTCGAGCGCCTCGTCGAGCGTCGGCATGCGCTCGCCGGCATAGGCGGGCGCGAACCATGCGCCGGCATCGAGACGGCGCAGCTCGGCCAGGGTCATTGCCGCGACCCGGCCGCTGCCGTTGCTGGTGCGGTTGACCGTGTCGTCATGGCACAGCACCAGGGCTTCGTCGGCGGTGAGGCGTACGTCGAACTCGACCCATTCGGCGCCGAGCCGGTGTGCGCGCCGGAGGCTGGCCAGCGTATTCTCCGGCGCCGAGGCCGCGGCGCCGCGATGGCCGATGACCGGCGGCAGCGACGGCAGGTTGGTCAGCCCGCCGCCTGCTCGGGGGCGCGGGCCGCTTCTCCGGCCGCGTCGCGAGGCGATTCCTTCGGCGGCTCGCGCCGCGGTCCCAGGTCCTCGCCGGTCTCCTGGTTGACCTGGCGCATGCTGAGCTTGACCTTGCCGCGATCGTCGAAGCCGAGCACCTTGACCTTGACGCTGTCGCCGACCTTGACGACATCGCTCGACTTGGCGACGCGGTGCTGCGCCAGCTCGCTGATATGGACGAGGCCGTCGCGGGAGCCGAGGAAGTTCACAAAGGCGCCGAAATCGACGACCTTGACCACCTTGCCGGTATAGATGACTCCCAGCTCCGGCTCGGCGACGATGCCGCGGATCCAGTCGATCGCCGCCTGCGCCGCCGCCGCGTCGACCGCGGCGACCTTGACCGTGCCGTCGTCCTCGATGTCGACCTTGGCGCCGGTGGTCTCGGTGATCTCGCGGATCACCTTGCCGCCGGAGCCGATCACCTCGCGAATCTTGTCCTTCGGGATGGTGATGGTGGTGATCCGCGGCGCGTTGCCGCTGACCTCGCCACGCGCCCCGGTCAGCGCCAGCGCCATCTGGCCGAGGATGTGGGCGCGCCCTTCCTTCGCCTGCTCGAGCGCGATGCGCATGATCTCCTCGGTGATCGAGGTGATCTTAATGTCCATCTGCAGGGCGGTGATGCCGCGCTCGGTGCCGGCGACCTTGAAGTCCATGTCGCCGAGGTGATCCTCGTCGCCGAGGATGTCGGAGAGCACGGCAAACCCTTCCGGCTCCTTGATCAGCCCCATGGCGATGCCGGCCACCGGGCGCGGCAGCGGCACCCCGGCATCCATCAGCGACAGCGAGGCGCCGCATACCGAGGCCATCGACGACGAGCCGTTCGACTCGGTGATCTCCGAGACCACCCGGATCGTGTAGGGGAACGCATCCTTCGGCGGCAGCAGCGGGCGCACCGCCCGCCAGGCGAGCTTGCCGTGGCCGATCTCGCGCCGCCCCGGCGATCCCATGCGCCCGGCCTCGCCGGTCGAGTAGGGCGGGAAGTTGTAGTGCAGCATGAAATGCTCGCGGTATTCGCCTTCGAGCGCGTCGATGATCTGCTCGTCCTGGCCGGTGCCCAGCGTCGCGACGACCAGCGCCTGGGTCTCGCCGCGGGTGAACAGGGCCGAGCCGTGCGCCCGCGGCAGCACTCCGACCTCGCACGAGATCTGACGGATCGCCTTGGTGTCGCGTCCGTCGATGCGCGGCTCGCCGCGCAGGATGGCGCCGCGCACCAGCTCCTTTTCCAGGTCCTTGAACAATTTGAGCGCCAGCGCCTGACGGCTCTCGTCGCCGGCGAAGTGCGCCGCGGCGGCGGCCTTGGCGGCTTCGAGCTGGTTCTGCCGCTCCTGTTTGCCGCGCTCCTTGTACGCGGCGATGATCGCCGGCCCGACGACCTCGCGCAATTCGGCCTCGACCGCCTTCTTCTCCGGCGGATCGCCCGCCACCGGCCAGGGGTCCTTGGCGCAGGATTCGGCCAGATCGATGATCGCCTGGATCACCGGCTGGAAGCTCTTGTGGCCGAAGGTGACGGCGCCGAGCATCGTCGCCTCGGACAGTTCCTTGGCCTCGGACTCGACCATCAGGACGCCTTCCATCGTACCGGCGACGACGAGGTCGAGTTCCGAGCGTTCGAGCTGCTCCAGGGTCGGGTTCAGCACGTACTGGCCGTCGATATAACCGACCCGCGCGCCGCCGATCGGCCCGAGAAACGGGATGCCGGAGATCGTCAGCGCCGCCGAGGCGCCGACCATCGCGACGATGTCGGGGTCGTTTTCCAGGTCATGGCTGAGGACGGTGCAGATCACCTGGGTCTCGTTGAGAAACCCGGGCACGAAGAGCGGCCGGATCGGCCGGTCGATCAGCCGCGAGGTCAGCGTCTCCTTTTCCGAGGGGCGGCCTTCGCGCTTGAAGAAGCCTCCCGGTATCTTGCCGGCGGCAAACGACTTTTCCTGGTAGTTGACGGTCAGCGGGAAGAAATCCTGCCCCGCCTTGGCGGTCTTGGCGGCCACCGCGGTGCACAGCACCGTGGTCTCGCCATAGGTGGCGAGCACCGCGCCATCGGCCTGTCGCGCTATCCGGCCGGTCTCCAGCACGAGGCGGCGGCCGCCCCAGATCAGCTCCTTGCGGTAAACCTGAAACATTCAATTCATCCTTTTTCGTAGAGCGCGCGGCAGCGCCGGCGGGACCGGATGTCCCGCGCGCGCCGCGGCGGCAGTTCTTGCGGTTGCAGTAGCGACGCCAAAATCTCCGCGCACAAGCCGCTCCCGGCCATCCCTCTTGACGAGGATGGCGTCTGGCGAGAGTGCGCCGGGCTTACCAACGCGTCAACGCCGCAACCCGAGACGACCGATCAGCGTTTCGTAGCGCGCCGCATCGGATCGCTTGAGGTAGTCGAGCAGGCGCCGGCGCTGGCCGACCATGACCAGCAATCCGCGTCGCGAGTGGAAGTCTTTCTTGTGCGTTCCCAGGTGATCTGTCAGGTTTCGTATCCGTTCGGTAAGTATTGCCACCTGCACTTCCGGAGAACCGGTATCGCCGGCCTTGGTGGCATATTCGCTGATGAGCGCCTGCTTGCGCTCTGCAGTGATCGACATCCGGTTGTCCCTTCAACGGTTGAAAATGCGCACCGGACGAAGCCCGCCTTGTTCGATTCGCGCCAAGCCCATCAACAGCCGGTCCTGCCGCGCACCGACGATCGTACCGTCAGGGAGCCGATCGAGCTGAGCCCGTTCGCGCGGATCGCGCGGCGTCACCGGCTGTCCGTGACGCAATCGAGCGGTTTCGTCTGCCGTCAAGTCGAGAGCCGGGATGTCGTCCAGCATCGTCTCGATCGGCAGGAGATGCTCGCAAGCGGCGAGACTATGCCCAAGCGCCGCCAAGGAATCCAGTGAAATCGCCTGGGTTTCCACAAACCGGCCGACCGCGAGCCGGCGCAGCGCGGCGATGTGGCCGAGCGTGCCGAGCGCGGCGGCGAGATCGCGGGCGAGGGCGCGGATATAGGTGCCGCCGCCCACCGTGGCTTCGAATTCGGCATGGTCGCGGTCGGGCAGGGCGGTCAGCGCCAGGGCGGCGATCTCGACCTCGCGCGCGGCGAGCGCCGGTGGGGCGCCGGCCCGCGCCAGCCGGTAGGCGCGCCGTCCACCGACCTTCAGCGCCGAATAGGCCGGCGGCACCTGCCGGACGGTGCCGACGAAGGCGGGCAGCGCCGCGGCAATCTCCCGCTCCGTCGGCCGCGCCGCCGCTTCGGCGACGACGGTGCCGTCGCGATCGTCGCTGTCGGTGGCAAGGCCCCAGCGGATCGTAAAGCGGTAGCGTTTGCGGCCGGCGGCGGCGAAGCGGATGGTCTTGGTCGCCTCGCCGAGCGCCACCGGCAGCACCCCGGTGGCGAGCGGGTCGAGCGTCCCGGCATGTCCGGCCTTGGCCCCGGTGCACCGTTTGACCAGAGCGACCACCCGGCTCGAGGTGATGCCCGCCGGCTTGTCGATGACCAGCCAGCCGTGCAGGTCAGGCGGCATCGTCGGGCTCGTCCTGCGGGCGCAGGTCGCGGGCGACGTCGGGCCGTCTGAGCAGGCTGGCGATCCGCTCGGCATTGTCGAACGAGCGGTCGAGCATAAACGCCAGGTTGGGCACCTGCCGCAAGGCGAGCGTGCGGGCCAGCCGACCCTTCAGATACGGCGCGCTGCGCTTCAGCCCGGCGATGATTTCGGCGGCATGACCGCCGCCGAGCGGCATGACAAAGGCGGTCGCGTTCTTCAGATCGGGGCTGAGCCGCACTTCGGTCACGGTCACGGCGGCATCGTGCAGGGCGGGGTCGCGCAATTCCCCCGGCCGCAGCAATTGCGCCAGCGCATGGCGCACCTCCTCGCCGACGCGCAATTGCCGCTGGCTCGGGCCGCCGGCCGGGTTGCGGTGTCGCTCAGCCATTATAGCGCGCGGGCAACTTCCTCCATCTCGAAGCACTCGATGATGTCGCCCACCTGGATATTCTCGTAATTCTCGAAGGCCATGCCGCACTCGTAGCCTTCCTGGACCTCGCGGACCTCGTCCTTGAAGCGCTTCAAGGTCTTCAGCGTGCCTTCGTGGATCACGACGTTGTCGCGCAGCAGGCGCACGCGGGCGCCGCGCTTGACCATGCCCTCGGTGACGCGGCAGCCGGCGACCTTGCCGACGCGGGTGATGTTGAACACCTCGCGAATCGCGGCATTGCCGAGGAAATGCTCGCGCAGGCTCGGCGCCAATAGGCCCGACAGCGTGTTCCGCATGTCGTCGATGACGTCGTAGATGATCGAGTAATAGCGAATCTCGACGCCGTCGCGGCGGGCCAGGTCGCGCGCCTGCGGATTGGCGCGCACGTTGAAGCCGATGATGACGGCGTTGGTGGCCTTGGCAAGGATCACGTCGCTTTCGGTGATGCCGCCGACCGCCGAATGCAGGATGCGCACCGTCACCTCGCTGGTCGACAGCTTCTCCAGCGAGCCGATGATGGCTTCGAGCGAGCCCTGCACGTCGGACTTGATGACCACCGGCAGTTCCTTGGCGACGCCGGCGGCGATCTGCGAGAACATCTGTTCGAGCGTGCCGCGGCCGCTCGCCGCCGCCGCCGCGGTGCGGCGCCGGCGCTGGCGGAAATCGGCGATCTCGCGGGCCCGGCTTTCGCTGTCGACGACGACGAAATCGTCGCCGGCCAGCGGCGTGCCGTTGAGCCCCAGCACCTCGATCGGGGTCGACGGGCCGGCCTCGCTCTGCGGCTGGCGGCGGTCGTCGGCCAGCGCGCGCACCCGGCCCCATTCGGCGCCGGCGACAAAGATGTCGCCGACCTTCAGGGTGCCGCGCTGGATCAGCACGGTGGCGACCGGGCCGCGGCCGCGTTCGAGCTTGGCTTCAAGCACGACGCCTTCGGCCAGCCGGTTCGGGTTGGCCTTCAGATCGAGCAGCTCGGCCTGCAGCAGGATCGCTTCTTCGAGCTTGTCGAGATTGATCTTTTTCAGCGCCGAGACCTCGACGTTGAGCACCTCGCCGCCGAGCTCCTCGACCACCAGCTCGTGCTGCAGCAGCTCCTGCCGCACGCGGTCGGGCCGCGCATCGGGGCGGTCGATCTTGTTGATCGCGACGATGATCGGCACGTTGGCCGCCTTGGCGTGGCGGATCGCCTCGACCGTCTGCTCCATGATGCCGTCGTCGGCGGCGACGACGAGCACGACGATGTCGGTGACGTTGGCCCCGCGCGCCCGCATCGCGGTGAACGCCTGGTGGCCCGGCGTGTCGATGAAGGTGATCTGCTTGCCGCTTTTCAGCGTCACCCGGTAGGCGCCGATATGCTGGGTAATGCCGCCGGCCTCGCCGCCGGCAACGTCGGTCTCGCGCAGGGCGTCGAGCAGCGAGGTCTTGCCGTGATCGACATGCCCCATGATGGTGACGACCGGAGCGCGCGGCAGCAGCTCGCTCTCGTCGTCGGGCTCGCCGCGCAGGCCGATCTCGACATCGCTGTCGGCGACGCGGCGCAGCCGGTGGCCGAACTCGCCGACGACCAGCTCGGCGGTGTCGGCGTCGATCACCTGGTTGATCGTCGCCATGACGCCCATCCGCATCAGCGCCTTGATCACATCGACGCCGCGCTCGGCCATGCGATTGGCCAGCTCCTGCACGGTGATGGTCTCGGGGATGACGACTTCGCGCACCACCTTGGGCTGTTCGGTCATGCCGTGCTGGCGGGCGCGTTCGCGCTCGCGCGCCCGCCGTACCGAGGCCAGGCTGCGCATGCGCTCGCCTTCCTCCTCCGCGGTCAGCGCCCGGGTCACGGTGATCTTGCCGGTGCGGCGGCGCGGCTCGTCGCGGCGGGTCGGCGCGCCGGGTCGCCGGGCGGCCGGCACGCCGGGCCGTCGGGCCTGGGCCGGCGCCTCCTCTTCCTCGTCGACCGGTATCACCATCTTGCCGGCAGCCGCGAGCGCGGCGACCTTGGCCGCCGCGGCCTTGCCGGCGCGCTCGGCCACCTCGCGCCGCGATTCCTCTTCCTTGCGCTTGGCTTCCGCCTCTTCGGCGCGCTGCTTGGCCTCTTCGCTGGCGCGTTTCTTGGCTTCCTCTTCCTCGGCCCGGCGCCTGGCTTCCTCCTCCTCGCGGCGGCGGGCGTCCTCGGCGGCGCGCTCGGCCTCCTGGCGGCGGCGGTCGGCTTCGTACTGCGCCTCGCGGCGGCGCGCCTCGAGGTCCGCCTTGGCGGCGTCCTGCACCGCGCGGACGCGCGCGGTGCGCTCCTCGGCGGTCAGCTCGCGCGGCATCAGCACGCGGCGCGCCGGCTCGGCCGGCGGCGCCTCGACCGCCGGCTGCGCCCGCGCCGCCGCCGGCTCCGGCTCGGGTCGGCTCGGTTCGGCTGCGGCGCCGGGCACGAAGACCCGCTTTTTGCGGACCTCGACCGTGACCGTCTTCGAGCGGCCATGCGAGAAGCTCTGGCGCACCTGACCCGCTTCGGCCGGTCGGCGCAATTCGAGCTTGCCGGCCGGCCGCAGCGTCAGCGGCCGCTTCTGTTCTTGCTCTTGCTCGTTCACGTCACTCATGCGATCCGCTACCGCCCTTCGACACCGTGCCCGTGGAAAACGCGCGCGCCGGGGCGAAACCCGGCCATCCGTTCCAGATCGACGACCAGCCGGCGGCACAACGGCCCCGGGCCGACCGCAACATGCACCGACCGCTCGCGCCCGAACGCCCCGCCCAGCTCGGCCGCGGTCAGCACCGACGCCGAGGCGAGGCCGCGCCCGGCCGCCTCGGTCCGCCGCCGGGCGCTTTCGGCCGCGTCGAGCGCGACCAGCAGCAGCGCGGCATCGCCGTTGCGGATCGCCTCGCCGACCCGCTCGAACCCGGCCACCGCCAGCCCGGCGCGCCGGGCGAGGCCGAGGCCGTCGCAGCAGCGCCGCGCCAGCAACGCCTCGACGCGGTCGGCAAGCGCCGGCGGGCTCGATACCGGCCGGCGCGCCGCGCGCGCAAACAGCCGCTTCGCCACGGCGCGGTCCACTATATCCCGGCGCGGCAGCAACCACAAACCCCGTCCCGGCAGCCGCGCCTCGATATCCGGCACGATTTCGCCGTCCGGGCCGACGACAAAGCGCAGCAGCGCCGCCCGCTCGCCCAGCTCGCCGGTGACGATGCAGCGCCGGTGCGACGCCGGGGCGTCGCTTTCGAAGGTCGCCGTCGCGCTCACGCCTTGTCGGCCGCCGCCGCCGTCTCGCCGTCGAACCAATGGGCGCGGGCCGCCATGATCATTGCATTGGCGTCGTCGAGCTCGAGGCTGACCCCGCCCTTGTCCGAAGCCGCCAGCATCTCGACCAGCTCGTCGCCGGCGAGGCCGGCAAAATCGTCGAGCGTCTTGATCCCGTTCTCGCCGAGCGTCACCAGCATGCCGGGGGTCAGCCCGTCGAGCGAGGCCAGCTCGTCGGTCACGCCGAGTTCGCGATAGCGGCTCTCGTATTCGCGGTCGCGCCGCTCCAGCGCGTGCCGGGCGCGGTCCTGCAATTCGCTGGCGATGTCGCGGTCGAAGCCCTCGATCTCGGCGAGGTCCTCGACCGGCACGTAGGCGACCTCTTCGAGCGAGGTGAAGCCCTCGGTGACCAGCAGGTGGGCGATCACGTCGTCGATGTCGAGCGCGTCGATGAACAGCTGGCTGCGCGTGCGGAATTCCTCGGTACGGCGCTCGCTCTCCTCGGCCTCGGTCAGGATGTCGATGTCCCAGCCGGTGAGCTGCGAGGCGAGGCGTACATTCTGGCCGCGCCGGCCGATGGCCAGGCTGAGCTGGTCGTCGGGGACGACGACCTCGATGCGGCGCTGCTCTTCGTCCATCACCACCTTGGTCACCTCCGCCGGGGCCAGCGCGTTGACGACAAAGGTCGCCGGGTCGCTCGACCACGGGATGATGTCGATCTTCTCGCCCTGCAATTCGCCAACCACCGCCTGCACGCGGCTGCCGCGCATGCCGACGCAGGCGCCGACCGGGTCGATGCCGCTGTCGCGCGAGATCACGGCAATCTTCGCGCGGCTGCCGGGATCGCGCGCCACCGCCTTGATCTCGATGATGCCGTCGTAAATCTCCGGCACTTCCTGGGCGAACAGCTTGGCCATGAATTGCGGGTGGGTGCGCGACAGGAAGATCTGCGGGCCGCGCGGCTCCTGGCGCACGTCGTAGATATAGGCGCGCACCCGCTCGCCCTGGCGGAAGCTTTCGCGCGGCAGCAGTTCGTCGCGCCGCAGCATCGCCTCGGCCCGGCTCAGATCGACGACGACGTTGCCGAATTCGACGCGCTTGACCAGGCCGTTGACGATCTCTCCGACGCGGTCCTTGAATTCCTTGTACTGGCGCTGGCGCTCGGCGTCGCGCACCTTCTGGACGATGACCTGCTTTGCCGTCTGGGCGGCGATGCGGCCGAAGTCGATCGGCGGCAGCGGGTCGGTTATGAAGTCGCCGATCTCGGCCTCGGCGTTGAGCCGCCGGGCCGCGCTGAGGGAGATCTGCACCGGCTCGTTCTCGACCTGCTCGACCACCTCGCGGAAGCGCATCAGCCGGATTTCGCCGCTGCGCCGGTCGATCTCGGCGCGGATGTCGTATTCCTGGCCGTATTTCGAGCGCCCGGCCTTCTGGATCGCCTGCTCCATCGCCTCGAGCACCTCGTCGCGGTCGATGCCCTTGTCGCGCGCGACGGTGTCGGCGACCTGCAGCAGCTCGGGGCGGGCATAGGTGGTGGTGCTCTCCATCGTTCCTCCCGGAGGTCAATGGGCCTCGGCCGCCGCGCGGTGGCGCATCGCGGCGATGAGGTCGTCGGTCAATACCAGCTTGGCGCGGGCGATTCCGGCGAGCGGCAGACACGCTTCGCCGCTCGCGGTCGTCAGCCGCACGCAGTCGCCGGCGCGGCCCAGCAGCCGGCCGCGAAAGCGCTTGCGCCCGTCCTGCGGGCTGGACAATTCGATGCGCGCTTCGAACCCGGCGAAGCGGTCGTAATCCTCGGGCCGCACCAGGGGGCGGTCGATGCCCGGCGAACTCACTTCGAGGGTGTAGGCGCCGGCGATCGGATCGGCGACGTCGAGCAGGGCGGAGATCGAGCGGCTGATCTGGGCGCAATCCTCCACCGTCATCGCCGCCTCGTCGCGCCGCTCGGCCATCACCTGCAAGGTGGTGCCGCGCTGGGCCAGCACGGCGATACGGACCAGGCGATAACCCATCGCGTCGAGCGACGGCTCGATGATGCGGGCGATCTCGTCCGGCTGCGTCGGCGTACTGGTCATGTCGTCGCGAACAATCGTCTCCAAATAAAAAGTGGGCCGCCGGCCCACTCCGCTAATCCGGCCCGGCGGTTCCGAGCCTATGGGACTTTTTCTTGTCCCTATATAGGGAAAGCGGCACCGCTGGCAAGGAGATTGCGGGAAATCCGGGTGAAGCGCAGGAAGGCGGGGGCGTGGCCGGCGGCGCGGGCCTTTTCCTCGTAGCGCGTCGGCGGCCAGTCCGGCGGGCGCTCCTGCCAGTCGGCGGGACGCCGGGCCTGCCAGGCGAAGGCGGGGTGGGCTGTCGTCAGCGCCAGCATCGCCGCGAGGTAGTCGGGATCGTCTGTGGCCAGGCGCAGCTCGCCGCCGTCGGCGAGAATCTCGGCGAGGCGGTCGAGCGTCGCGGCGGTGACGAGCCGGCGCTTGCGGTGGCGCATTTTCGGCCAGGGGTCGGGAAACAGGATGAAGACGCGCTCGACCGATTGCGCCGGCAGGGCGGCGAGGAGCAGGCGGGCGTCGTCGGCGAAGATGCGGACATTGCCGAGCCCCTGGCGCGCCACTGCGGCGACCAGCCGGGCGACGCCGTTGTCGAACACCTCGCAGCCGATGAAGCCGATCCCGGGATGCGCGGCGGCCTGCGCCGCCAGGTGCTCGCCGCCTCCGAAGCCGATTTCCAGCCACACCGCGGCCG
>Ga0209581_1000673_pt1 | contig 57511 bp, 58 predicted proteins | sample Coa_R2_FD_187160 | JGI IMG/M metagenome (GOLD analysis project Ga0209581, IMG submission 187160) | Surface soil microbial communities from Centralia Pennsylvania, which are recovering from an underground coalmine fire - Coalmine... | ecosystem: Environmental > Terrestrial > Soil > Unclassified ...
CTTGCGGTGATCATTTCGCCCGTCATCTGCGGCTATCTGGGCCAGCGGGTGGATTGGCATCTGGGCTTCGTGGCGGCGGGCGTGGGCATGGTGCTGGGCCTCATCATTTATCTGGCGGGCCGCAGGAATTTTCCGCCCGAGCCCTTGCGCAAGACAAAGGGCAGCACCGCACCCGTCCGCCCGCCGCTCGCGCGCCGCGACCTGAAGGCGGTGATCCTGCTTGTGGCGCTTCTGCCGGTGCTGGCGCTTTCCATCGTGGGCAACCAGGAAATTTTCGACGCCTATCTCGTGTGGGGCGAAAAGAACTTCCAGACCGTGTTCTTCGGCTTCAACATGCCCATCACCTGGATCGTGTCGGTGGACGCCTTCATCAGCGCCGTCACCATGGTGGGCGTAATCGCCTTCTGGCGCTGGTATGGCCGGCGCTGGAAGGAGCCCGACGAAATCACCAAGATCGTGATCGGCGTCTTCATCAGCGCGCTGGGGCCGCTGGTGCTGACCGGATGCGCCGCGGTGGCCACGGCCACCCATCACCCGGTGCCGCTCTACTGGGCGCTGGGATTCCACATCCTCAACGACATCGGCTTTGCCAATGTGCTGCCGGTGGGGCTTGCGCTTTATTCGCGCGCGGCGCCCAAGGGGCTGGGCGGGGTGATGATCGCCGTCTATTACGTGCATCTCTTCATCGGCAACATGCTGGTGGGCTATCTGGGCGGGCTTCTGGGCAGCATATCCGACACCAGCTTCTGGCTTCTGCATGTGGCGCTGATGGCGATTGCGGCCGTCATTCTGCTGGGCGTGAAGATTTTCTTCTCGCAGGTGGTGGCGCCCACCGCGGCCGCGGCCTGATCAGAGAGCCGGACGCGAGGGTTTGAGCCTTCCGCCCACGCGGACGGGCTCGATGCGCGCGGCAAGGCCCCTGGCATCGGTTTCCACGAACACCGCGCACAGCGTGGCCGGCCCCGTGGCCGGGGTGAAGCGGGCGGTGCTGAGCTTCTTCGTGAAACGCTGCAGCGGCTCGAACTTGTCCATGCCGATGACGGAATCGTAGTCGGCACAGGCGCCCGCATCGGTCTGATAGGCGGTGCCGCCCGGCAGGATCTGCGCATCGGCCGTGGGCACATGGCTGTGGGTGCCCACCACAAGGCTTGCGCGGCCGTCGCAGAAATGCCCCATCGCCATTTTTTCGCTGGTCGCTTCGGCGTGCATGTCCACCACGATGGCGTCGGCGCCTTCGCCCAGCGGACAGGCCATCAGCTCTTCCTCGACCGCGGCGAAGGGATTGTCCTGCGGCTCCATGAAAACGCGGCCGATGGGCGAAACGACCAGCACGCGTTCGCCGCCGCGCGTTTCAAAAAGCCCCGCGCCCCTGCCGGGCGTGCCGGCCGGCAGATTGCGCGGGCGCAGGATGCGGTGATCGTCGCCGATGAAGGAGAGGATTTCCTTCTGGTCGAGCCAGTGGTTGCCGGTGGTGATGACATCGGCGCCCAGCGAAAAGAAATCGTTGGCGATGGCCTGGGTGAGCCCGAAGCCGCCGGCGGCGTTTTCGCCGTTGACGATGATGAAGTCGAGCTTCAGCGATTGGCGCAATCCGGGCAGTTCGGCCGCCAGCACCTCGCGGCCGGGCCTTCCGATCACATCGCCGATAAAGAGGATGCGCATGCGGCTTCATAGCATGCCTGCACGCGGTTTCACCGGCGGAAAAATGGCTGGCTGGCCGCGCCGTTGCGGATTACCATCAGCCCGGAGCGCCGGGGGAGAGGATCTGCCATGGCTGCGCTCACCATCCGCGCCGCAGGGCTTGCGCCCGCGCGCCACCGCTACCAGGAACAGGACAGCGAGCTTACGCTTGCACAGGGGCTTGACGAATATTACCGCGTCAACGAAGGCCGGGTGTCGCGCCCTTCGACGCTGCCGCCGGAAAGCATGGCGCTCTTCCGAAGTCACGACATGTGCCATGTGATCTTCGGCCTGGACACGACGCTTGAGGACGAGGCGGTGGTGGACACGCGCACGCTTCTGTCGTGCGATGTGGGCTTTTCGCGCTATGCCGAATATCTGACGCGCGACAAGCAGGCCAAGGCCATCTTCAGGCAGGTGGGGTATTTCACCGTGCTTCTGGGCACGCTGCGCGCGGTGCCGCGGCTTGCCCGCGCGCTGATCGAAAAATTCCGCATGACGAAAAAATGGCCGTGGATGCCGCCCGAAAGCTTCAAGGCGCGCACGCTTGCCGACCTGCGGCGCGAATACGGGATCCGCGTGATCTGACGCAGCCCGCGCCGGCAACGAAAGCGGCGATGCCGGCGGCATGGCGCCCGTTACCGCCTCATCCCGGGCGCGGAGGAAACCGGCGCACGCCGCGTTCGGTGACGACCGCATCGAGCCGATGATCGTGCGGCTCGCGCGGAAGCTCCCGCACCTCCTGCCCCGCAAAAGCGATGCCGATGGCGAGAATGCTTTTGCGGCCACGCAATTCATCCAGCGTGCGGTCGTAATAGCCGCTTCCGTAGCCGAGGCGATGGCCGGAAGCATCGAACGCCAGCAGCGGCACAAGCAGGACATCCGGCGCGAGGATGGGCGCGTGCGCCGCCGGTTCGTCGATGCCGAAGGCATTGCGCTGCATGCCATCGCCCTGGCGCCAGGCGTGAAACACAAGCGCGCCGTCCGTGCCGATGCGCGGAAGGCAGAGCCTGTGGCCGCGCCCGGCGAGGGCCGCCATCAGCGCGCGCGGATCGGCTTCATCGCGCACCGGCCAATAACCCGCGATGACCGCATTTTCCGGAATGGAGAGATCGCCCGCAAAGCGCGCCAGCGCCTGCGCGACATCGGGATGGGCGCGGAAGAGCGCGGCGCGGGCTGCACGCGCGCGCTCACGCAATTCTTTTTTTGCAGGCCCCATGGGCGCATATCCTAGCCTCCCCCTGGGGATGGGTCGAATTCGCCCGCGCAGTTTCCCGCCTTCCGCCAGGGGGCGGGCGAAAATGCGATGCGCCGGAACAGCGATGCGGACGGGACCGCCGCCGCCGTTGGCGTTGGATCCTCACGGGCCTGCAAGTGCAGGTGGGCGCCATATGTCCGAAGCCACGGCTCCGGTCAGGGACAGCTCCCGGTGAGTACCATTAAGGCCCCTGGGCATCGCTTGCCTGACGCACGGGGCAGTACCCGTCCGTCCCTAAGCTAGGCGTGCGCAAGCCGCGCGGCAATATCCTCGACGCGCTTTGCCGCCTTTTCCAGCGCTTCGGCGGCATTTGTTTCGGTCAGATGCAGGCGCTGATGGATTTCCTGGTGCGAGCCGGACAGCGCGCCCAGTTCCTTCTCATGCGCCGCCAGATGCGAATTGGCCTCATGCAGCTCATCGGCAATCAGCAGCGACGCCATGAGAATGAGCCGCGCATCGCCCACCTGCCCCACGCTCTCGAGCAGCTGGCGCACGCGGGTATCCACATAGGCGGCAAGTTCCTTCAGATGCTCTTCCTCGCCGTCATCGCAGGCGATGGTGTAGGCGCGGTTGTTGACCATGACATTGACGAGCGGCATTTCAGAACCTCCGGCTCATGCTTCGACAAGCTCATGCTTCGACAAGCTCAGCATGAGGATAGTGGTTGTAACCGGTCCATGCTTTGACAGGCTCATGCTTCGACAGGCTCATGCTTCGACAAGCTCAGCATGAGGATAGTGGTTATGCCCAGCTCATGCTTCGACAAGCTCATGCTTCGACAAGCTCATGCTTCGACAAGCTCATGCTTCGACAAGCTCAGCATGAGGATAGCATGAGGATAGCATGTCCTCATCCTGAGCCCGTCGAAGGATGAGGACATTATCTCCCAAGCGCGGCGCGGATTTCGGCGATGGCGCCATCCAGCCGGCTTTCGACTTCCTCGGTCATGCCGGCAAGCGAGCGCGATTCTTCTTCCAGCTCCGCCACGCGGGCGAGCAGCCGGTCGCGCTCCTGCTCGAGCTGGGCGGCGCGGGCTTTGGCTGCTTCGGCGTCCCGCCGCGCTGCGGCCAGATCGCGCGTCTTCGCCTCCAGCACATCGAGCGCGGCAGAAAGGCGCGCCGCTGCGGTTTCCAATCGGCTCATCGGAGGTCGCGCCTTCGTATAACAAATTGCGGTCAAGACCTTAGGCCGGGCTCCAAAAGGGGGTCAACGCGTTCTTGCTCAGAAGGGGCTGCCTTCCCCTTGACGTGCGCGGGAACCGCTGGCTAAGGCCAAGGCCCCCGCCCGAAGGCCAAGACACTCGATGAACGACCGCGCCAAAGACGCCGCACTTGCCGCCGAATCGGGCGAAAACGCGCACATCCGCAGGCTTGCCAACGCCATCCGCGCGCTCTCGATCGATGCGGTGGAGGCGGCCAATTCCGGCCATCCGGGCCTGCCGATGGGCATGGCCGATGCCGCGACCGTCCTCTTCGCAAAATTCCTGAAATTCGACGCAGCCGATCCGCACTGGCCCGACCGCGACCGCTTCGTGCTTTCGGCCGGCCACGGCTCGATGCTGCTTTATTCCCTTCTCTATCTGGCGGGCTATGGCTCGATCACGCTCGACGACATCCGGCGGTTCCGCCAGCTGGGAAGCCCCTGCGCGGGCCATCCCGAATACGGCCATGCCGCGGGGATCGAGACGACGACAGGCCCTTTGGGCCAGGGCATCTCCAACGCGGTGGGCATGGCGCTGGCCGAGCGCCACATGAACGCCCGCTTCGGCGACGAGCTGGTGAACCACAGAACGTATGTCATCGCCAGCGACGGCGACCTGATGGAAGGCGTTTCGCACGAGGCCATTTCCATCGCCGGCCACATGAAGCTTTCCCGGCTCATCGTGCTTTACGACGACAACAACATTTCCATCGACGGGCCGACGTCGCTGGCCGATTCCACGCTCACGCGCGGGCGCTTCGAAGCGGCCGGCTGGGCCTGGCACGAATGTGACGGGCTGGATGGCGAAAGCGTGGCGCGCGCGCTTCTGGCGGCGCAGGCCTCCGACCGGCCGGTCCTGATCCAGTGCCACACCATCATCGGCTATGGCGCCCCGACAAAGGCGGGAACGGCCAAGGCCCATGGCGAAGCGCTGGGCAAGGATGAAGCCGCCGGCGCAAAACGGAATCTGGGCATCGACTGGCCGGCGTTCAGCGTGCCCGACGGGCTTCTCTCCGAATGGCGCAAGATCGGCGCGCGCGGCCGCAAGGCGCATGAGGAATGGGCCGCGCGCAAGGACAGAAGCGGGCGCGCCGCCGAATTCGACCGCGCCATGAAGAAGGACATCCCGGCAACGCTCGACGCAGCGCTGATCGCGCACAAGAAGGCGATCATCGCCAACAACAAGCCGATCGCCACGCGCAAGGCCTCGGAAGCGGCGCTTGAGATCATCAACGCACAGGTGCCCTGGACGCTGGGCGGCTCCGCCGACCTCACCGGCTCCAACAACACCAGGACAAAGGGCATGGAGAACCTGGAGCCGCCGAACTATGGCGCGCGCTACATGCATTACGGCATCCGCGAGCACGGCATGGCGGCGGCGATGACCGGCATGGCGCTGCACGGCGGCATCATTCCCTATGGCGGCACCTTCCTGATCTTCTCCGATTATTGCCGGCCGTCGATCCGGCTGGCCGCCATGATGCGCCAGCAGGTCATCTATGTGATGACCCATGACTCCATCGGCCTTGGCGAAGACGGCCCCACACACCAGCCGATCGGCGAGCTCGCCGGCCTTCGCGCGATTCCCGATCTTCTGGTGCTGCGTCCCGCAGATGCGGTGGAGACGGCGGAATGCTGGCAGATCGCCATCGAGCGCAAGGAGGGCCCAAGCCTTCTCGCCCTGACGCGGCAGAACATAGGCCCCGTGCGCACGGCGCATACCGACGAAAATCTCTGCCGCAAGGGCGCGTATGAAGTTGCCGGATCGAGCGGCGCAGCGAAAGTTACGTTCCTGGCGACGGGATCGGAAGTGGAGCTTGCCATGAAGGCGCGCGAGCTTCTGGCGGCGGAAGGCATTGCGGCGCGCGTGGTTTCCATGCCGTGCTGGAAACTGTTCGAGGAACAACCGGCAACATATCGTGAGAGCGTGCTTCAACCGCGCACGGTTAGAATTGGGATCGAGGCGGCCGCGCGGCTCGGCTGGGACCGCTATATCGGCGAGAACGGCAAGTTCATCGGCATGCACTCATTCGGGGCGAGCGCGCCCTACAAGGATGTTTACAGGCACTTCAACATCACGCCCGAGGCCGCGGCCGACGCCGCGCGCCAGGCGCTGAAAGAACGGCATCAGGAGGAATAGAATGGCTATACGCGTCGCGATCAACGGCTTCGGCCGCATCGGACGGCTGGTTCTGCGTGCCATCGTGGAATCCAAGCGCAACGACATCGCCATCGTCGCGGTGAACGATCTGGGCCCGGTGGAAACCAATGCGCACCTGCTGCGCTACGATTCCGTGCACGGCCGCTTTCCGGGCGCGGTGAACATCGAAGGCGATTCGATGATCGTGGGCGGCCACAACATCAAGGTGACCGCGATCAGGAACCCCGCCGAACTGCCGCACACTGACCTTGGCGTGGACATCGCGCTGGAATGCACGGGCCACTTCACCAGCAAGGAAAAAGCCGCGGCGCATCTTCAGGCCGGCGCCAAGCGCGTGCTGATTTCCGCGCCCGCCGACGGCGTGGACCTGACCGTTGTGCACGGCGTGAACGACAACAAGCTGACGAAGGAGCACAAGATCGTTTCCAATGCATCCTGCACCACCAACTGCCTGGCGCCCGTGGCCAAGGTGCTGCACGACAATTTCGGCATCGAAAAAGGATTCATGACGACGATCCATGCCTATACCAACGACCAGCACATTCTGGATCAGCTGCACAAGGACCTGCATCGCGCGCGCGCGGCCGCAATGTCCATGATCCCGACGTCCACCGGCGCAGCCAAGGCCGTGGGGCTTGTGATGCCGGAGCTGAAAGGAAAGCTCGACGGCGTGGCGGTGCGCGTGCCGACGCCGAATGTCTCGCTGGTGGACCTGAAGGTCGTGACCAGCCGCAACACGACGGCCGAAGAGGTGAACAACGCCATGCGCGCGGCGGCGGCCGGCCCGATGAAGGGCATTCTCGACATCGTTTCGGCGCCGCTGGTTTCCATCGACTTCAACCACAACCCGGCCTCGTCCAGCTTCTGCGTGGACCAGACCAAGGTGATGGACGGCAATTTCGTGCGCGTGATGAGCTGGTACGACAACGAATGGGGCTTCTCCAACCGCATGGCCGACACGGCCGTGGCGATGGGCAAGCTGATCTGACAATGGAAAGAAATTGTCACGCGGAGACGCGGAGACGCGGAGCCGATCCGACAACATCGTCATGGCCGCTCCCGTGGCGGCCATCGGCGATCCATGACGGGACCGGCATGTTCTTTGCGGCGCCGCGGCTGCGTGTGAGATGATGGCAGTGAACCATGGCCAGTTACCGCACTCTTGACGATCTCGACGTTCGCGGAAAGCGCGTGCTGGTGCGCGCGGACCTGAACGTGCCGATGCAGGACGGCCGCGTCACCGACACGCTGCGCATCGACCGGCAGGCGCCCACCATCCGCGAGCTTGCGCAGAAGGGCGCGCGCGTGATCGTGCTTTCCCACTTCGACCGGCCGAAAGGCAAGGTCGTGCCGTCCATGTCGCTGAGGCCGGTGGTGGAGCCGCTGGCCAAAGCGGTGGGGCGGCCGGTGGCGTTTGCCGATGACTGCGTGGGCGAGAAGGCGAAAGCGGCGGTGGCCAGGCTGAAGAACGGCGATGTTCTGCTGCTGGAAAACACGCGCTTTCATGCCGGCGAGGAAAAGAACGACGCGCATTTCGCCAAGGAGCTTGCGGCGCTGGGCGACATCTATGTGAACGATGCGTTTTCGGCCGCACACCGGGCGCATGCCTCCACCGAGGCGATTGCCCATCTGCTTCCCGCAGCGGCCGGCCGGGCCATGCAGAGCGAACTGGAACATTTGCACAAGGCGCTGGACGATCCCCAGCGGCCGGTGATGGCGGTTGTGGGCGGGGCCAAGATTTCCACCAAGATCGCGCTTCTGGAAAACCTGCTGAAGAAGGTGGACTTCCTCGTCATCGGCGGGGCCATGGCCAACACTTTTCTGGCGGCGGAAGACATCAATGTCGGCAAGTCGCTCTATGAGCCGGAGTTCTACGGGATCGCCCGGCGCATCATGGGATCGGCGCTGGACACAAACACCGTGATCCTTCTGCCGTCGGATGCGGTGGTGGCCAAAGAGCTGAAACCGGGCGCAGCCCATCGCACGGCCGGAATCCGCGAGGTGGGCGCGGAAGAGATGATCCTGGATGTGGGCCCCAACAGCGTGCGCGAAATGACCAATCGGCTGATCGAGATCAGGACGCTGGTGTGGAACGGGCCGTTGGGGGCCTTCGAGACGGAGCCTTTCGACAGGGGAACGATCGAAGCCGCAAAGGCTGTGGCCCGGCGCACGAAAACGGGCGATCTTCTTTCGGTGGCGGGCGGCGGCGACACGGTGGCGGCGCTGAACAAGGCGGGCGTGGCGGACGACTTTACCTATGTCTCCACCGCCGGCGGCGCCTTTCTGGAATGGCTGGAAGGAAAAGACCTGCCGGGCGTGGAAGCGCTCAAGGCAAGCAAAGGGAGCTGACAATGGATATCGGGGCATTGAACGCGATTGCGCGGAAGATGGTGACAAGGGGAAAAGGGATTCTGGCGGCCGACGAATCGAGCGGCACGATCAAGAAGCGCTTCGACAAGATCGGCGTGGAATCCACGGAAACGAACCGCCGGGATTACCGCGAGCTTCTGTTCCGTTCGCGCGAGGGAATGAAATACATCTCCGGCGTGATTCTTTATGACGAAACCATCCGGCAGAAGGCCAAGGACGGAACGCCGCTGGTGAAACTGATCGAAGAGGCCGGCGCGGTGCCCGGCATCAAGGTGGATACCGGCGCAAAGCCGCTGGCGCTTTCGGGCGGCGAGACGATCACCGAAGGGCTGGACGGCCTGCGCGAACGCTTCGTGGAATATCACAAGCTGGGCGCGCGCTTCGCGAAATGGCGCGCGACCTATGATCCCACGGGCGGGCGGCCGAGCTACAACTGCATCAATGCCAATGCGCAGGCGCTGGCGCGCTATGCCGCGCTCGCCCAGGAAAACGGCATCGTGCCGATCGTGGAGCCGGAAGTGCTGATGGACGGCGACAACGACATCGAAGCCTGCGAGCGCGTGACGGAATGGGTGCTGAAGGAAACCTTCCAGCAGCTCTATTACGCAAACGTCGCCATGGAAGGCATGGTGCTGAAGCCCAACATGGTGATCAGCGGCATGAAATGCGCCCGGCAGGCGGGCGTCGAGGAGGTGGCGGACCGGACCGTGGCGGTGCTGAAGCGCTGCGTGCCCGCGGCCGTGCCGGGAATCGCGTTCCTGTCGGGCGGACAATCCGACGAGGCGGCGACCGCGCATCTGAACGCGATGAACGCGCGGCACCCGAATCTGCCCTGGGCGCTCACCTTTTCTTACGGGCGCGCGCTGCAGGCCGCGCCGCAAAAGGCCTGGAGCGGAAAGAGCGAGAATGTGCCCGCCGCGCAGGCGGCCTTCGCCCACCGCGCGCATATGAACGGCCTTGCCACCACCGGCCAGTGGAAGCCCGACCTGGAGAAAAAGGCGGCGTGAATTTCCTCCCCCTGAAAGGGAGAGGACGGCGCGGAACGTGCTAAGTGGGGGTCGGATCGTGGCATGATCCCTCCCCGAACCGCCTTGCAGCGGTTCGGCCCTCCCTTTTCAAGGGAGGGAAAGTCTGGATGCACCATTGAGCAACTGCCGCCTTTACCTGATCACGCCGCCGAAGTTCGAGCTGCGCGCGTTTGCGGAAGAACTGAAGCGTGCGCTGGACGGGGGCGATGTGGCGTGTTTGCAGCTGCGCCTGAAGGACGCCAGCGACGGCGACATCATGCGCGCGGCGGAAACCCTGATGCCGATCGCGCAGGCGCGCGACGTGGCCTTCCTCATCAACGACCGGCCGGACATCGCGCATATGATGCGCGCGGACGGCGTGCATATCGGGCAGGACGATGTGCCCTATGCCGAAGCGCGCGAGATCGTGGGCAAGGACGCCATCCTGGGCGTGACCTGCCACAACAGCCGCGATCTCGCCTTCGCGGCCGGCGAAGCGGGCGCCGATTACGTGGCCTTCGGCGCGTTCTTCCCGACGCAGACGAAAGAGGCCAAAACCCGCGCCGACATCGAGCTTCTGCAATGGTGGGCGGAAACCATGACGGTGCCCTGCGTCGCCATCGGCGGGATCACGGTGGAAAATTGCAGGCCGCTGATCGGGGCCGGCGCGGATTTCATCGCGGTGTCGTCGGGTGTTTGGAATTATGCGGGTGGCCCGCAGGCGGCCGTGAAGGCGTTCAATTCGCTGCTTTGACGCGCAAGTCGCGCCCTGCTATCACCCGCCCCGCTCTTTGAACTCGACCTCAGAAGGACCAGCGTCCGCGAAAAGCGGCGCCGCTTGACGCCATGCCCAAGATTTCCGGCAACGAAATCCGCCCCGGCACCATGATCGAATATGACGGCGGGCTGTGGATGGCGGTGAAGACGCAGAAGGTGAAGCCCGGCAAGGGCGGCGCCTACAACCAGGTCGAGCTCAAGCACGTCACCCAGGGCACCAAGCTGAACCAGCGCTTCCGCTCCGACGAGACGGTGGAAGAAATCTATCTCGAGAAAAAGGACTTCCAGTTCCTCTTCGAAAGCGGCGGCATGCTGACGTTCATGGACATGGCGACCTATGACCAGATCGAACTGTCTAAGGATTTCGTGGGCGATCAGGCCGCGTTCCTGCAGGAAGGCATGAAGACGCTGGTGCAGCTTTACGAGGGAAAGCCCATCGGCATCGCGTTGCCGCAGCAGGTGACCTTGACGGTGACGGAGGCCGATCCCGTGCTGAAAGGCGGAACCGCGGCACCCTCATACAAAGGCGCGGTGCTGGAGAACGGCATGAAAATCCAGGTGCCGCCCTTCATCGAGGCCGGCGAGAAGATCGTCGTCTCGACGGAAGACGGCTCCTATGTGCGCAGGGCCGAGTGATGCGCCATTCGCATTCCGGATAAGGACAAGGGAAGCCCATGCCTTATCTTTCGCCCGCGCTGAACGTCATGGTATCCGCCGCGCGCAAGGCCGGCCGCAAGCTCATCCGCGATTTCGGCGAGATCGAGAATTTGCAGATCTCGCTCAAAGGCCCGGCCGATTTCGTGTCGGTCGCCGACCGGCGCACGGAAAGCATTCTGGTTGCGGAATTGCAGAAAGCCAGGCCCGGCTATCCCATCCTGACCGAGGAGTCGGGGCTGATCGACGGGCCCGACAAATCGCACCGCTTCATCATCGATCCGCTGGACGGCACAACCAACTTCCTGCACGGCATTCCGCACTTCGCCATTTCGATTGCGCTGGAGCGCGAGGGCCAGCTGCAATCGGGCGTGATCTACAATCCGATCTCCGATGACCTGTTCACCGCCGAGCGCGGGCATGGCGCCTATCTGAACGACAAGCGGCTGCGGGTGGCAGGGCGCAAGCAGCTGAAGGATGCGCTAAACGCGACCGGCATTCCGTTCATGGGCCGCGGCACCGAAGACGATCACAAACGGTTCCTGCGCGAACTCGGCGGCATGATGGAATCAACGCCGGGCGTGCGCCGCTTTGGATCAGCGGCACTCGATCTGGCGTGGGTGGCCGCCGGCCGCTTCGATACGTTCTGGGAGCGGGGTCTCGCCCCATGGGATATCGCCGCGGGCGTCCTGATCGTGCGCGAGGCGGGGGGCCTGATTACCGATCTTTCCGGCGGCGGCCGCATGCTGGAAACGGGCGACGTTCTGGCGGCCAACGAAGCCCTGCATCCGCAGATCCTGAAACTTCTGAAAGAGGCGGCCAAAGCGGGTTGACCCCCTGCCCCGCATGGCTATTCTCGCCATGCGGCGCGACGCTTATGGCGCGGCCCGCATCCCGGGAACGATGAAGACGACACGCGCAATCCTTTCGCTTTCGCTTTTGCTCGGCAGCGCCACATTCGCCATGCAGGCATCCGCGCAGGTCGAGATGTATCCGGGCCAGGACGTGACGGTGAATCCGTCGGCCGCCGGAACGCGGGTGCTGCTTTATCCGGGCGGACAATATATGCGCGTCGTGCCGCCGCTGATGGTGCCCGGCGCAAGGGCCTATGCGCCGATCCATCTTCACATGCCCCGGCCGCACAAGCCGCGCGTGGCCGCCAGGCCGAAGCCGGCGGAAGCGGAATCGCCGCTGGCCGCCGGCGAAACCATGACGCCCGCAACCGCGGCCGCCATCACCCCGCCCGCGCCGGCCAACGGCGCCAAACCGAAACCGGCCGAAGCCGCAAACACCGCCGCGACCCCGGCCGCGGCGGAGAGCGACGACGACTCTTCGGCCTCTTCGCCGGGAACCGCCGCCATTCCTTTTTCGCTCGACGCGTCTGCGCCGCCGCCCGCCCAGCCGCAAGCCGCCGCCAGACCGTCAAAGCCCAAGCCGCAGACGCAGATGGCCAGCACCGGAGCGCCCGCCGCCGACACCGCCAGGCCTGCGCAGCGCGCCATTGCGCCCACGCCGCAGGAATTGGCCACGCATGCGGGCCTCGTCAAACGCAGCGAGATCATTTTTGAAGCCGGCGCAAGCGACCCTGCGCCTTCCACGCTCGGCGCGATCAAGTCGCTCGCCGGCACCCTTGCCGCGGCGATCGCTGACGGGGCGCAACGCATCCAGCTCGAAGCCTATGGCGGAGCGCGGGGCGACAAGTCTTCCGATGCGCGCCGGCTTTCGCTCAAGCGCGCGCTTTCCATCCGCCAGCTGCTGATCGACGACGGCGTGCCCGCCGAGAAGATTGACGTGCGCGCCATGGGCGGCGCCGACGACAAGGGCCCGACCGACCGGGTGGATGTGTTCGTGCGCGCCGGTTAGGTCTTTGCCGCACCAAGGTCGGCTTCGCGCGCTTCGCGGCCCACCAGAGTCAATGCCGCGATGACCACGGCCGAAATCACCGCGACCGAAATCAGCCCGATCGAATAGCGGCCGGCAAAACTCGCCGCGACGGCGGCCTGGATCGGGGCGTTCGACGCGGCGAGGAAGTTTCCCAGCTGATAGACGGTGCCCGGGAAGGTGCCCCGCGCGTCGGGCGGGGAGATTTCGTTCAGATAGGCCGGCACGATTCCCCAGCAGCCCTGCACAAAGAACTGCATCACGAATGCGCCCACGCCGAGAAGAAGCGCCGACGGTGCGAACACCCACAGGGGCGATACCACAACGGCAAGGACGGCCGTCACCGCCATCATCTTCCGCCGGCCAAAGCGTTGCGAGAGCATGCCGAACAGGATGCCGCCCGCGATCGCGCCCACATTGTAAACGATGGCGATGAGCGAAACGGTGGCGTGATCGAAATGCCGCTGCACCTGGAGGAACGTGGGATAGAGATCCTGCGTGCCGTGGCTGAAGAAATTGAACGCCGCCATCAACACGATGGCGAACAGAGCAATCGCGCGATGGCCGCGGAAATAGATCACGGCGGCCACCATCGGAATGAGCGTGATGGCAAAGCTCCACACGCCCAGGCCGCCCAACAGAAGCATGGCCGCAATGAAGCTTGCAAGATAAAGCACGAGCATCCCGATTTCCGGCATGCCCGCGAGCGAGGCCTGCGCCTTTTTCTGCTTCTGCCAGCCCGGCGATTCGGGCACATGGCGGCGGATGTAAAGAATGAGGAGCGCGGGAATCACGCCCACCATGAACATGCCGCGCCAGCCGATGTGCGGATAAAGGACATAGAAGACGAGCGAAGCAAGCAGGTAGCCGCAGGGATAGCCCGATTGCAGAAGGCCGGAAACAATGCCGCGCGCCTGCGGCCGGATGGTTTCCATGGTGAGCGAGGCGCCCACGCCCCATTCCCCGCCCATGGCCACGCCGAACAGCGCGCGCAGCACGAAAAAGCCGATCAGGTTGGGCGAAAAGGCCGTGGCGAAGGCAAGCAGCGAATAGGCCGCAACGTCGGCCATCAGCACCGGCCGTCGGCCGAAACGGTCGGCCAGGCGGCCGAAGATGAAGGCCCCGACCGCGCGGAAGCCCAGCGTGAGCGTGAGCGCCACGGTGACCGTGGCGAGCGGGGCGTGAAACTCGGCCGCCACGTCCTTGAGCACGAAAACAAGCAGGAAGAAGTCGAAGGCATCGAGCGTCCAGCCGAGATAGCTTGCGGCGACGACGTGCTTTTGCGCGCTCGTCCAGCCCTTCAGTGCGTCCAAGGCCATGTGTCCCCCTCGTACGCGGGGCGTTGCGCTCCGCGGCCTCCCCGCGCGGGGAGGAAAACCAAATTACGAAATGAGCTTTGCTTCCGTCTTCTGCGCGATTTCCTCGCGGCTGACGCCCGGCGCAATATCGACGATCTCCAGCCCGTGCGGCGCCACGTCGAACACGCCGAGATTGGTGATGATGCGATCCACGCAAGCCTTGCCGGTGAGCGGCAGGGTACATTCATGCAGCAGCTTGGGTTTTCCCGCCTTGTCGGTGTGATCCATGATGACGACCACGCGCTTGACGCCCGCCACCAGATCCATCGCCCCGCCCATGCCTTTCACGAGCTTTCCCGGCACCATCCAGTTGGCGAGATCGCCCTTCTCGCTCACTTCCATCGCGCCGAGAATGGCAAGATTGATATGGCCGCCGCGGATCATGGCGAAACTGTCGGCGGAGGAGAAATAGGATGTCTGCGGCAGCTCCGTCACCGTCTGCTTGCCGGCGTTGATGAGATCGGCATCCACCTCGTTTTCGCGCGGGAACGGGCCCATGCCGAGCATGCCGTTTTCCGATTGCAGCGTGACATGCATGCCCTCGGGAATGTAATTCGACACGAGCGTGGGAATCCCGATGCCGAGGTTGACGTAATAGCCGTCGCGCAATTCAAGGGCGGCGCGCTTTGCCATGTCTTCGCGTGACCATGCCATGTGCTTCAGCCCTCCCGGATCGTGCGCTTTTCGATGCGCTTTTCGTGTTTGCCCCTGATGATGCGCTGTACGAAGATTCCCGGCGTGTGAATCTGGTCGGGATCGAGCCCGCCAACCGGCACAAGCTCCTCCACTTCGGCGACCGTCACCTTGCCGGCGGTGGCCATCATCGGGTTGAAGTTGCGCGCGGTCTTCCGGTAGATGAGGTTTCCTTCGCGATCGCCCTTCCACGCCTTCACGATCGCAAGATCGGCCACAAGACCGGTTTCCAGGATATAGGTTTCGCCGTTGAAGACCTTGTGCTCCTTGCCTTCGGCGATGATCGTGCCGACGCCGGTTTTCGTGTAGAAGCCCGGAATGCCGGCGCCGCCGGCGCGGATGCGCTCGGCCAGCGTGCCTTGCGGGTTGAATTCGAGCTCCAGATCGCCGGCAAGATACTGCTTCTCGAAGGTGGCGTTCTCGCCGACATAGGAGCTGATCATCTTTTTGATCTGCCGGGTCTGCAGAAGCAGGCCGAGGCCGAAATCATCCACCCCGGCGTTGTTGGAAATCACCGTGAGGTTCTTCACGCCGGAGTTGCGCAGCGCCAGGATGAGATTTTCGGGAATTCCGCAAAGGCCGAAGCCTCCGCTCATCACGGTCATGCCATCGAAAAGAAGCCCGTCGAGCGCGGCCGCGGCATCCCTATAAACTTTTTCCATGTTCGCGAACCGAGTTGGCCAAGGTGCGATTTTTCGTATAACAATCGCTGCTTAGGACCAAGGGGCAAGGGGCGCAAATGGGCCGCGTTTGGGGTTTGTTGCTGCTGTGTTCGGGGATTGTGGCCGCCGCGCCCGCGGCCGCCCAGATTCTTCCGCAGGCGTCATTGCCCACGCTGAGCGCCGCCAGCGCGCCTGCAACCGGAAAATCGCACCACGACACGATCGAGACGGCCGGCCAGATCGTCGCCATCGCGCTTCCGGTGGTGGCCGGCGGCATCTCGGCCTGGAAGGACGACTGGACCGGCGTGGGCCAGCTTGTGCTTTCGACCGGCGCGACCGTGGGCACGGCGTTTCTTCTGAAGCATGTTGTCCATGAACAGCGCCCCGATCATTCCGATGACCAGTCTTTCCCGTCCGACACGGCGGCGCTTGCCTATGCGCCCGCGGATTACCTGTGGCGGCGCTACGGCTGGCAGTATGGCGTGCCCGCCTATGCGGCGGCGAGTTTCGTGGGCTATTCCAGGGTGGAGTCCAAGCAGCATCACTGGTGGGATGTGGCCGCAAGCGGCGTGATGGCATTCGGCTACAACTGGCTGATCACGTCGCGCTATCAGCCCTGGCGCGGCAATCTGCGGACGGGCCTGCTGGCCACGCCCGACGGCGCTTACGTATCGGCGCGTTACGAATTCTGATTTTCGCCCTGCCCCGCCAATATGCGCGCGCGGAATTCCTCGGTCGAATTGGCGTGGGGAAACGGGGCTGAAGGGACGGCAACGCCCAGAAACCGGCACAGTGGTTCCCAGCCCTGCGCCGGATCGAAGACGAGCAGACGGTCCTTCGCGATGTTGCGCCTGACCTCTTCGTTGTGACGCTTGTACACCGCAATCATGCTGTCTTCGTCGAAGCGGTTGCCGAAGGTCTTTTCGCCGATGAGAAGCGGCGCAAAATCGCCGGGCGGGCCCATGCGCGTTCCGTTGGGAAGCACCACGGGGCCCTTCATCGCAGGCATGATCGTGTTGGCGACGCTGCGATACCAGGCGTGCGGATCGCGTTCGGTGAGAATGACCTTGGCGTGCGGATAGCGCGCCGCGAGCTCCCTGTAAAACGCGCAGCTCGGCCAATCACAGCTTGCCCGATAATTGGCAAATACTTCTTCCCAATCCACGCTTTCGCCGCGCGCGGCGCGTTCCCAGAAGGGCGCCTGCTCGGGATGGGTGATGACCTCGAACATGTGGTGACAGGGCGCAAACCCCAGCTGCTCGAGCACGAGCTTGAGCGTCATGGTTCCCGTACGGCCGAAACCGGCGCCAATCACCTGCAATGCCATGAATTCCGCCCCTCTTGCGCCCTATCCTTGCGTGGATTGCCGCCAGCAGCAAGACTTGCACCCCTTGAAAAGGGAGCACGGGAATGAAGGCATTGATGGCCATGCTGGCGGCGGCGGCGTTTCCGGCGGCGGCCGGCGCCATGACGCTTTCAAGTCCCGACGTGCAGGATGGCGCGCCCCTGCAGCTTGAGCAGGTGTACGGCGAATGCGGCGGCGGCAATGTTTCGCCCGCCCTGTCCTGGAGCGGCGCGCCGGCCGGCACGCAATCCTTCGCGCTGACGCTTTATGATCCCGACGGCGGGCCGCACGGATGGTGGCACTGGCTGGTGACGAACATTCCCGTGCGCGCCACATCGCTTGCCAAGGGCGCACGGCCGCCCGGCGCAATTTCGCTCAGGAATGATTTCGGCGCGGCCCGCTATGACGGCCCCTGCCCGCCCAAGGGCTCGGGCACCCATCATTACCGGTTCACGATCTATGCAATGCCGCAAGGCGTTTCGTTTTCCCCCGGCGCAAGTCCGGCCCAGAACGGCGCGGCCATCGACAAGGCGGCGCTCGACAAGGCCACGCTGACGGGAACCTATCAACGCTGAGCGGGCGGCGCCACGCTGCTCAAGCGGTCCACGCGCCGCAGCGCCGGGAAAAGCCGCATCCAGAGTGCGACCACAAGAAGCGTGCCGATGCCGCCGATGACGACCGCGGGCACAAGCCCGAACCAGGCAGCGGTGATGCCGGATTCAAATTCGCCAAGCTCGTTGGAGGCGCCGATGAAGAGCATGTTCACCGCGCTCACGCGGCCGCGCATGACATCGGGCGTGGCGATCTGGATGAGCGCGGAACGGATAAACACGCTCACCATATCGGCCGCGCCCAGGATGAGCAGCACGGCCAGCGACAGATAGAAGTTTTCCGAAACCCCGAACACGATGGTCGCCGCGCCGAAAATGGCCACACAGGCAAACATGGCCGCGCCGGCATGGCGGCCAAGCGGCCAGCGCGCAAATGTGAGCGCCACGACGGCCGATCCGACCGCGGGCGCGCTGCGGAGGAAACCGAGGCCAACCGGCCCGACGTGAAGGATGTCGCGGGCATAGGCGGGCAGGAGCGCAACCGCTCCGCCCAGCAGCACCGCAAAGAGATCAAGCGAAATGGCGCCCAGCACGACCGGGCGCGCGCGCACGAAACGGATGCCTTCGATCACGCGCGCAAGACGGCTTGCCTCGCCGGGGGCTTCGCCATCGCGCCGGCGGCCGCCGAGCGTTGCCATGATCACGGCCGCAGCGAGATATACGGCCGCACAGACCGCATAAGTGAAATCCGGCCCCGCGGCATAAAGAAAGCCCCCGAGCGCTGGCCCCGCAATCACACCGGTCGTGAAGGCGGATGAACTTGCCGCCAGGGACTGCGGCAGTTTGCGCGCTGGCACGAGAAAGGCGATCAGCGACGACCCCGATGGGCCGGAAAAGCCGCGCGCCGCGCCGAATAGCAGAAGCACCGCATAGAACGGGCCCACCGCCGTGACCTGCAGAAGCGTGAGCAGAAGAAACAGGCCCGAGCAAAATCCCTGCACGGCCAGGCTTGCGCCGAACACCTTGCGCTGATCGAAGCGGTCGGAAATTTCGCCGGCCGGCAGCGTGCAAAGGAACATGGGCACGAACTGAAAGAGCCCCACAAATCCCAGCGCCAGCGTGGAATGGGTGATGGCATAGATCTGCCAGCCGATGGCCACCGATTGCACCTGCATGCCCACGGTGGACAGAAACCGGCCGGCGATGAAGAAGCGGAAATCGCGCGGGCGATAGATCGCTTCCGGCGCGGCTATGGGTTGAGCTTCGCCCATTCGGCGCGGCTGATGCTCCAGATTTCGGTGGGATAAGCCTTGCCGCCGATGACGAGCTCATGGAACGGGCCTTTGGTTTCGCCCAGCCGCGCGGCGACGGCCTGCGAGGCCCTGTTTTCGGGATGAATGACGGAGATGATCCTCTCATCCGGCTGCGTCATGAAGGCGTAGTGCAAGGCGGCCCGCGCCGCTTCGGTGGCATAGCCTTGCCCCCAGTACGGCTTGCCGAGAGTCCAGCCGACTTCGAGCCCGGGCCAGCCTTCGGGATTGTTGAGGCCGATGCGGCCGATGAATGCGCCGTCGGATTTGCGCTCGACCGCCCACATGCCATAGCCGCGCAAGGCCCAGTGGCCGATGAGGCTGGCGAGATTTCGCCACGCATCGTTGCGCGCCATGGGTGCGCCGGAGAGATAGCGCATCACATCTTCATCGGCCATGAAGGCGGCAAAGGGCTCGAAATCTTCCGGCTTGTAGCCGCGCAGGATCAGCCGCCCGGTTTCCAGACGTGGAATCATGGGAAGTGCCTCGAACACCGGCACAGATGAACAGCCGTTCAGTCTTGTGTCCAGAGACAGATTGAAAAGGCCTGCATTGCATGGCAAGCGCGACAAAGGGCGACAATAAATTCCATTTCCGCCGCAAGATCGCCCATCGTTTGAACCGATTGCCCGCCACTTTCATCCTGCGGACGAGGTGGTGAGCCGAAGAGCCGCAAAAACGAAGCCCCCGCGGGGTTAACGCCCCTCCACCTCGCGGGGGTTTTGCTTTCAATAGAGAAAGACCGGCTTGCCTGCCATGTGATCGATGCGCGCGCGGTAGGATTGCACATCGTAAAGCGCGGCCACATCCACCCGCCGCTTGCCCTTGATGCAGGTGTCCACGGGAACGGCCGTATATTTTCCATCCTGGATCGCCATCATCAGGCCGCTGCGGCCTTCGTCCAGAAGCTGGACGGCCATCGCGCCGTAGTTGGCGGCGACCATGCGATCGAGCGCATCGGGAGGCCCGGCGCGCATCAGATAGCTGAGCTTCTGGTTGAGGATTCCGATGCCGGTGAGTTTTTCCAGCCGGTCGCCCACGATCTCGCCGATGCCGCCAAGCTTTCGGTGGCCGTAGGCATCTTCCGGCCCGGATTCGACCACCTGTCCGGATTGGAGCTGTGCGCCTTCGGAGACGGCGATCACCGCATAATGCGAGGGATTGGACGACCAGTCCCGTTCCACGAGCCGCGCCAGGCGGGCGATATCGATCGGCACCTCGGCGATCAGCGTGCGATCGGCATCGGCGAGATAGCCGGAGATGAGCGCGGTTTCGCCGGAGTTGCGGCCGAACAGTTCGATGACGGCGATGCGTTCATGGCTGCCGGCGGGGGAGCGCAGCGATTCCATCATGTCGAGCGAGCGCGAGACGGCCGTGGAAAAGCCGATGCAGTAATCGGTGCCGAAAACATCGTTGTCCATCGTCTTGGGCAACGCCATCATCTTCACGCCCGCGCCATGAAGGCGCGCGGCATAGGACAGCGTGTCATCGCCGCCGATGGCGAACATGGCATCGATGCGAAGCGCTTCCAGCACGTTCAGGATATGCGCGGTGCAGTCGGCGAGGCCGTTGGCGCCGGCCCTGAATCGTCCCTTCAGGAAGCCGGGCAGTTCGCTTTCCTTCATGCGTCCGGGATTGGTGCGCGAGGTGTGCAGGATGGTGCCACCGCGCCTGTCGATCGTGCGCACGCGCTCGGCATCCAGCGAGATGACGTTGGACTCAACCGACTGCGGATCGCCGGGGTCGCAACGCAAAGGCCCCGCCCAGCCGCGCAGGAATCCCAAAACCTCCCAGCCCCGCGAAAGGGCCGCGCGCGTGATCGCCTTGATGCAGGGATTGAGACCCGGAACGTCGCCGCCGCCTGTGAGGACACCGATCCGCATGTGCCTATAACGCACCGGCCCTCGCGCCGGTTCGCGCCCATCATACCCGCCCTGCGGCGGCGGAAGAACCGGCTAGTGCAGATGAATGACGATGGTGGTTACGCCGGGCTTCAGCGTGAATTTGGCGTCGTCCCAGGAGGCCGGCCCGCCCCTCGGCCGGGCGTCGTTGGAAACGCCGAACGGCTCACTGGGCGCAAGGCCCAGGAACATGTCGAGCGTGCCGTTTGCATTTTCGTCCTGGAAGGTCTTCACGCCATATTCGCCCGGCGCAAGATCGCTGAAGGTGAGCACCATCTCGCCCGCCTTTGCCGGAACCACGGCGCCCGCCGCCGGCTTTGTGCCGCGCACTTCGAATTGCGCCCTGTTGTAAACACCGAGCCGCAGATTGCCGCCTTTGGCCGACACATTCTCGACCTTGACGATGAGCGTGGCCGGCATCAGCACGGTGGCCGAGACGGGCGCTGCCGCAAGCAGCAATGCAACCGCAAGCGCCTTCGAACTCACGCAAGCCTCGGGTCGAGCTTCTTGCACGCTTCGATCAGGCTTTTCACGGAATCGGCCGATTTCAGGAACGCGGCCTTTTCATCCGCCGTGAGGTCAAGCTCCACAATGCGCTCCACACCCTTCTCGCCGATGACGGCCGGCACGCCCACATAAAGATCCCTGATGCCATAAGGCCCGTTTACATAGGCGGCAACGGGAAGCACCCGCTTCTTGTCGCGCAGATAGCTTTGCGCCATTTCAATCGCCGACGTGGCCGGCGCGTAGAAGGCCGAGCCGGTCTTGAGCAGGGCGATCACCTCGGCCCCGCCGTTGCGCGTGCGCTCCACGATCTTGTCGACCGCCTCCTGCGTAATCCATTTCATCTTTACAAGTTCGGGCACGGGAATGCCCGCCATGGTGGAAAAGCGCGGCATCGGCACCATGCTGTCGCCGTGGCCGCCCAGCACGAAGGCGCTGATGTCTTCCACGCTCACATGCAGCGCCTCGGCCAGGAAGTGGCGGAAGCGCGCACTGTCGAGCACGCCCGCCATGCCGATCACCTTGTTGTGCGGCAGGCCCGAGAACTGCCTGAGCGCCCACACCATCGCATCCAGCGGATTGGTGATGCAGATGACGAACGCGTTCGGCGCGTGTTTCCGGATGCCTTCGCCCACCGCGCTCATCACCTTCAGGTTGATGCCGAGCAGATCGTCCCGGCTCATGCCCGGCTTGCGCGCCACGCCGGCCGTGACGATCACCACGTCGGCGCCTTCGATGTCGGCGTATGAATTGGTGCCCCTGAACGTCGCGTCATAGCCTTCGACGGGGCCCGCCTGCGCGATATCCAGCGTCTTGCCCTGCGGCAGGCCCTCGACGATGTCGAACAGAACCACATCGCCCAGTTCCTTGAGCGCGACGAGATGGGCGAGCGTGCCGCCGATCTGGCCGCCGCCGATGAGCGCGATTTTCCTGCGGGCCATGGAGAAATCCTTTCGGGAGGCAAAGCTGCGGCAGGTGTTAGCGCGCGGATGGCAGGCCCGCAAGCGGGGGCCTGTTTCAGGGAACGGCGGGTGCGGCTTTTTGCGCGCGGCGCGCCACAAGCGCGAAGGGAATGCACAGAAGCGCCAGCCCCACCGCGACCAGACCGCCGATGTAGTTGGCGGTCGTGAACAGGAGCACAAGCGATCCGTCCACGATCACCGGAATGACCGGAAGCACGGGATAACCGATGGCGCGATAGGGGCGCGGCAATCCCGGCTCACGCGCGCGCAGCACGAAAAACGAAATGTCGATCAGAAAGCCGCTCGCCGCATTGAGCGTTCCGATCAGCCCGAACACCAGGGCAAAGGCGCCTGTGGCGGCAAGCGCCAGCGTGCCGGCCGCCGTCATCAGGAACGCGACTGCGGGACTGCCGCCCCGGTTCACCGACGCCAGCGCGCGCGGCAGAAGCCTGTCGCCCGCCAGCGCATAAAGCACGCGCGGCGCCGCCATGATGCAGGCATTGCAGCAGCTTGCGACCGTGACCATGGCCGTGAGCGCGAACAAAACGGAAGGAAGGCTGCCGCCCAGGCGCGACAGCACGACCGAAAACGGAAGCGGCGAAGATGCGACGCCGGCCGGCCCCAGCGCGTGCAGCAGCGCCCAGTTCACACCAACGTAGAGGATGCCCGTCACGAGAATTCCGAAAAACAGGGCGCGCGGAATGGATTTTTCCGGCGCGGTGTTTTCGCCGGTGAAATAGATGGGCGTGTTCCAGCCGGCATAGGCGCCCATGATGAGCTGATAGGCGAGCACGATGTTCGCCCATCTGAAGGCCACGGGCGACGACAGGACGGTTTCAGGTTCGTTCGGCGCCACAAGAAGAACGGCGGCAATGATGAAGACAAGCAGCATTGCGGCCTTGATGAAGCTTGTGACCTGCTGCAGCGCGCGGCCTTCGCGCAGGCCCAAAATGTTTGCGGCATAGATCGCCACCTGCAGCGCAAGCGCCACCGCGATCTTGTGCGGCGCAGCCGCCGGAACGACGAGCGGCAGGAACTCCGCAAAGGACACCGACGCCGCCGCCGCGCCGGCAAGATTCGACAGCCAGTCCGTCCAGCCGACGACAAGCCCGCCGATGTCGCCCAGCGCGCGGCGCGCATAATTGTAGCCGCCGCCCGACTTGGGAATGGCCGTTCCCATTTCCGCAACCAGATTGGCGGCGAGCGACACCTGCACCGCGCCCAGCACCCACAATCCGACGATGATCGCAATACCGGGCACTTCACCGGCGATGGCGCTTGGCGCGCGCAGGATGCCCGAGCCGATGATCTGGCCAACGGCGACCGCGACGCCAAAAGGCACGCCAAGGATTTTCAGGAGGTCATTGCGCGGCTGCGGTTTGCCTGTCGCTGCTGTCACAATGCCTCCTGAATCCTTTGGCGCGTTATTGCACGATGATCTGGCCGGTCATGCCCATCATGCTGTGCATGAAGTGCGTGCACCTGAGCGGATAGGTGCCGGGCTTCTGCGGGGTGACCGTGATGTCGGCGGCTTCGCCGCCGTCGAGCTCAACGGCGCCATCCTTGATCCTGGCCTGATCTTCGGGCGCGACCGTGGACGCGGCGAAAAATTCGGGCGCGCTGAAATTGTGGCCCTTGCTGGCGTCGTCGCTGAGATGCAGCCGGTAGGTGTTGCCGGCTTTCAGGGTGATGGTCGAGGGACTGAAGGCATAGCTGGTGAGCGAGACATTGATCGTCTGCGGGGCCGGCTGCGCCTGCGCGGCGGCAGCGGCCAAAAGCAACACAACAATTCCGGCTGAAAACGATTTCATGATGCACTCCGTCGTGGCGAGGCCCCTCGCCAAACAACGCTATCACGGAACCGGCGACCGTCCCATGACGGACGAAGGCCGGACCGCTTGGCGCGACCCGGCCTTTTCCGACTCAAAACCGCGGGATGCTTCAGATCGCTTCCTTCAGTTCCTTGGCGGCGCGGAAAGCGACCTTTTTGCTTGCCTTGATCTTGATCGCTTCGCCTGTCGCCGGGTTGCGGCCCATGCGGGCGGCGCGCTTGCGCACGACCAGAACGCCCAAGCCATTCAGGCGCACGCGCGCGCCCTTCTTCAGATGCTTGGTGATGAGCCCGATCGTATCCTCCAGGATGGCATGCGCCTGCTTGTTGGACATGTCGTGCTTTTCGGCCAGCTGGACGCCCAGCTGACGCGTGGACACCGTATCGACCTTTGCTTTCGGTGCAGCCTTGGGCGCTGCATTGCCAGCCATTGCCATTTCATTTGCTCCTTATGGCGAATCAAAGAATGGCCCGATTTTAGGGCATTTCCGGCATGTGCGCACAGCGGCAGCGTCAAAAAAGCGCGATTTCTGGGGATGAAATGAAACAGATGCAGGACGCCTAATCGGCCACCAGCCGGGTGAAGACCATGACGCCGTGCGGATCATGGCCATAGGCAGGCTTGAGGGCGGATGAAACGAAATCAAAGGCATAGAGCCCGCCCAACCCGAATTTCAGATGGGGGGCCAGGCGAAAGTCGCGGATCGCGCCAACCGAAAGGGCCGCAACCGGCTCGACTGCGCCACCGGGGATGAGTTCGTTGTTCTGCTCCCATTCGGCGCGGGCAAAGAGGGTCCACAGACCGGCAGGCTTGTACTCGGTTTCGAACAGCACGCCGTTGAGGCCGGTGCCGTCGCTTTCCTTTTTCAGGCCCCAGGCCAGCGTGGCCGCGATGGAGGAATCCTCTCCGAGCGGGCGCACATATTCGGCGCTGGCTGTGAAGCGGTTTTCGTTGAGCAGGGGCGCAAGCTGTTCGGGACTCTTGATCCAGCCCCAGGAGGCCTGAAGCGACCAGTTCTCATCGGGATTCCAGGTGACGCGCGCCGATGTGGAATCGAATTTTGGCGTATCGAAACCGAAGCGGGCCTGATCGGGCTCGCGGCCGGTGAATTGCGAAAGCTCCAGTTTCCAATTCCCCTCGACGAGTCCGGCGGTGATCACGCCGAAGGTGATGTGGGTGGAATCGAGCCAGTGATGGGTGATGGGCGCATCGGGAATGTCCATCCCGCTGGCGCGATGCATGAAGGCGGTGGGGCCGAGCGCCGGCTCGCCGGGATAGCCGGCATAGAGAAAGACGCTGGCGGCATCGGATAGGTCATGGGCGTAACTGCCCGACAGTTCCATGAAAAGATCGTGCGGATGCTGGCGGTCTATCAGGGGCGTTGCGCCATTCGCGGTTTCGCCGGTGGCGAGCAGAAGCGGATAGCCGCTCTTGCCCATGAAGGGATCGGGGCTCAGCATGGCGCGAAAAACCAGCGTGTCGCCGCCGGCGAGATCGCGGCGCGCCATGCCCATCAGCATGCCGGCGAGAAAGGTCTTGCCGGCGCCGCGCGGGCCGCTTTGCGTATCGTAGATGCCATCGAGCATCATGTGGCCCATCAGCATCCATTGGCCCGCCATTTCGTGAATGCCGCCGTGCGAGGCCGCATCGGGCTGCCAGCTCGTGCCCGAGCCGTCGCGCGTCATCGGGTAGGAACCCAGATTTCCGGTCTGGGGCATTGCTGCCATTTCCGGCATGGCCATGCCAGCCATCGGCTGCGCAGCGGGTTTTTGCGGCTGAGGCTGGGCCGGCATGTTCATGCCCGGCATGTTCGCCATGTCGTTCTGCGCAAATGCAGGCCCCGTGACGAGCGCAAGTGCGATCAGAACCCGGCGCACGCTCAGTGGCCCATGTTCATGCGGTCTTCGTCGGGCTTGCCGGAGGCGGCCACCAGCGCGCGATATTGCGCCGGCGTGAGCTTTGGAAGCTTCTGCAGGAAGGCGACGATGTCCCAGATCTCTTCGTCGGTGTGGGTCGGGCCCCAGGCGGGCATGGCCGTCATCTTGATGCCGTGCTTGACGATCCAGAACTGTTCGGCCGGATCGCCCACGGACATCTTCGCAAGCTCCGGCGGCTTCGGGTTCATGCCGGGACGCATTTCATTGTCCGCCATGTCCGGCGCCAGATGGCACGCAGTGCACATGGCGTCGTAATGGCCGGCGCCTGCAGCAACCATCCTGGAATTGCCAAGCGGCGGAACCTTGATGTCTTCCGCCCGGGATTCAATGGAGCTTTCGCGCACATAGTCGATGATGGCGCGCGTCAGCGCCAGGTGCGGACTGTCGGCCGCCACATCATACAGGCCCGACATGGCCGCCAGCACCGCCACAATCAGCACGACAACAATGAGCAGCGCCGCGCCCGCCAGCATGCCCTTTCGAAAGGATGTCATTTCGCTTTCTCCGATGGGACGCGAGTTTGCACCCAAATTCAGGCCGCGTCGATGAAACCGCCCATCTGCCGGTTCCACAGGCGGGCATAGGCGCCGCCCTTGGCCAGCAACTCCCGGTGCGGGCCGTCCTCGATGATGCGGCCGCGCTCCAGGTAAACAATGCGGTCCATGCCGGCGATGGTGGACAGCCGGTGCGCGATGGCGATCACCGTGCGGCCCTGCATCAGCGTCCACAGCGCTTCCTGGATCAGATGCTCGGACTCCGAATCGAGCGATGACGTGGCTTCATCCAGCACCAGGATTTTCGCATCCTTCACCAGCGCACGCGCGATGGCGACGCGCTGGCGCTCGCCGCCCGACAGCTTGATGCCCTGCTCGCCCACGATGGTGCCATAGCCCGCCGCCCGCGCCTCGATGAATTCATGCGCATGCGCATCGATGGCGGCGCGGATCACCGCATCGTTCTCGGCCTGCGGGCGCGCATAGCGGATGTTGTCGCGCACTGTGCGGTGAAACACGCCGGGGGTTTGCGGGACCTCGGCAATGGCTTCGTTGAGCGAATCCCAGGTGACATGGGCGATGTCCTGACCGTCAATCCAGATGCGTCCGCCCTGCGGCTCGAACTGGCGGCGGAGCAGCTTGACGAGCGTGGACTTGCCGGCGCCGGACGGCCCCACGAGCCCCACCTTTTCGCCGGGCCTGATGGCGAGCGACAGGTCTTCGAACACCGGCTGGCCATCGGGGTGCGCAAAGCGCACATGCTCGAAGCGGATGGCGCCCTCTTTCACGGAAAGCGGCCTTGCGCCGGGCGCATCCACGATCTCATGCGGCTGGCTGACAAGCTCCAGCGCTTCGGTGAGCGTGCCGAGCTGCTCGAAATAATCGAGCATGCGGAACGACAGTTCCTGCACACTGGTGGTGATCTGGTTGGTGAGGAAGAAGATCATCGCGAAGATGCCGACGTTGATGTTGCCCTGGATCGCGTCGTAGCCGGCCAGCGCCACCATGCCCAGCATCAGCGCCTGCATGGCGAGCGCCATGAACACGCGCATGAGAATGAGAAACCAGCGCAGGCGGCGCGAGGCATTCATCTCGTCGGTGAGGAAGAACGACAGGAACCGCCGCTCATAGGCGGCCTTGGCGAAGGCGCGCACGAGGTCGGCATTGGTGATGGCATCCACCAGCCGGCCCGTGGAGGTGGAGACTTCGTCCGAAAACGCCTTCGACAGCCGCACGCATTTGCGCGCGAGGCTGATCACGATGGACAGATAGACAACGGTCCAGGCGGCAAGAATGGCCGCATAGACGGCGTGGGCCGTGAACATCAGCGCGCCGCCCACCACGAGCAGGACGCTGACGCGCACGATTTCGAAGCAGAGAATGTTGAGGATCGAGACGGTGGCCTGCCCCGCCTGCTTGATCTTCTGGCCGAGCTTTCCGGCGAAGTTCTCCTGGAAATACCGCGGGCTGTGGCCGAGCAGATAGGAAAACAGATATTTCTGCGCCAGCGCGCGCATGCGCGGGCTGGTTTCGATATCCATCGCCTCATAGCCGCGGAAGGCGAGCGACGAAACGACCCAGATCGCGCCCAGCGCGATCAGCGACGGAAGAACGGCCGTCGTGAAATTCGCGTGTGCCCTTGCGGCCTGCGTGATCGCATTGATGAGGCGCGACAGGGCGACCGGCGCAAAGGCGTTGATGGCGGTTGCCGCAGTCGCCAGCGCCACCAGCGCAATGACCCGCCAGCGGAAATGCCTGACGATCAGAAAGCGGATGAAGGCAAAGGGCCGGCCTGGGATTTGCGCAGGCGCCTCGGCTTCCGGCAGCGGCTCGGGCCGGGACAGCACTTCATCGGGAACGATATGACGAGTCACGGCACGCCAGCCCAACAGGGGGCGGCGGAAATACATCGCGCGCCCGCTTTATGGAAGCGGGCTCAAGTGAATTATTCGTTGTGTGGCGTAAAAACGCTGCGCCTCAGGCGTCGGCGGATTCGGCAGGGGCCTGCTCGCTCTCGGCAGCGGCCTGGCGCTCGGCGATGCGGGCCGATTTGCCGCGGCGGCCGCGCAGATAATAAAGCTTCGCGCGGCGCACCTTGCCCTTGCGCACCACCTCCACGGAATCGACCAGCGGGCTATAGACCGGGAACACGCGTTCCACGCCTTCGCCGTAGGAGATTTTGCGGACCGTGAAGCTTTCGTTCAGGCCGGCGCCCTGGCGGGCGATGCAGACGCCCTCGAATGCCTGAAGACGTTCGCGCGTCTTGTTCTGCTTGGTCTTCTCGTCATAGGTCACATCCACGACCTTGACGTTCACCTTCAGCGTGTCGCCGGGGCGGAATTCGGGGGCGCCCTTCTTTTTCAGGGCCTTCATCTGCTCGGCTTCGAGCGTCTGCAACAGGTTCATCTTACGGGCTCCGAAACCGGGCGTTCCTGGGGGAGGCGGGCATATAGCCTATGGCTTCTTCTTATCCAAGAGGGCGGCCAGATCGGGCCGCCGCGCCCGGGTTAGGGCCAGGGCCTGGGCCCTTCGCCACCGGGCGATTTCGGCATGGTTGCCGGAGAGCAACGGGGCCGGAATGTCGCGGCCCTCAAAATTCTGGGGCCGGGTGTATTGGGGGTATTCGAGAAGGCCTTCGGAGAAGCTTTCGTCCGCCGGGGAGGCGGCATCGCCAAGGGCCCCCGGGATCAGCCGCACGCAGGCCTCTATGAGCGCCATGGCCGCGATCTCACCCCCGGCCAGCACGAAATCGCCGATGGAGATTTCCTGCAGATTGCGGGCCTCGATGGCGCGCTGATCGAGCCCTTCGAACCGGCCGCAGAGGAGGATGACGCCCTTTTCTTCCACGAGACCGCGCACACGCGCCTGCGTCAGCGGCAGCCCGCGCGGCGAAAGATAAATGGCCGGCACGTTCGGGTTGGCGGCGCGCGCGGCATCGATGGCGGCGCATGCCACGTCGGCGCGCATCACCATGCCGGGGCCGCCGCCCGCGGGCGTGTCGTCCACCGTGCGATGCCTGCCGAGCCCATGCTGGCGGATGTCGCGCACCTCGAGCGACCAGAGATTTTTCTCGCGCGCCTTGCCGATGAGCGACACGTCCAGCGGCCCGGGAAACATCTCCGGAAACAGCGTCAGCACGGTTGCGCGCCAGGTCATATCTTTACTGTCATGGCCCGGCTTGTCCGGGCCATCCAATTTGTTTCAGGAAAAATGGGTCGCCCGCATGAAGCGGGCGATGACGGAATGAGGGTCATTCCAAAAAACCTTGCTTGCTTGCTTCAACTTCGGCTGGCTCAACCACCAGAAGATAACCATCCGCGATATGGATTTCGGGAACGATCTCACGCGTGAAGGGCAGCAAAAGCGTGTCGCCCTGCCCGCGCGCAATTTCGATCACATCGCCTGCGCCATAATTGCGGATGGCCGAGACATGCCCCAGGACGCGGCCTTCGGCATCTTCGGCGCGCAGGCCGATGAGATCGGCATGATAGAACTCTTCCTTGCCGGTCTCAGGCAGCGCCGCGCGCGCGACGAACAGCTCTGCTCCCTTCAGGGCCTCCGCCGCGGTACGGTCCGAGAGGCCCTCAAACAGCACCGCCGCTTCATCCGCCCCGGTGGCGCGAAGGTTTGCCACCGACAGCGCCCTTCCCGCCTTCGTGTGCAGCGGGCCATAGGCGGCAAGCTTCTGCGGCGTTTCGGTGAAGGTTTTCACCTTCACCGCGCCCTTGAGGCCGGTGGCGCCGATGACGACGCCCAGAAGCACGTCACGCGGCATGACACATCCGTGGATGGCGCGCGGGCACGGCTCTAGGCCGCGGGCGTTTCCGCGGCCGGGGCTGCGGCATCGGCCGGCGCTTCGGGCTTGGGCGCGCCGGCGGCGGCGCGTTCCTGCGCCTTCTTCTTGGGCTTGGCCTTTTCGGGATTGTTGTGCTTGAGCGGCTTGACCACGCCTGCGGCGGCGAGGAAGCGGTGCACGCGGTCGGACGGGCGCGCGCCCTTCTTCATCCATTCCTTCGCCTTCTCGATATCGAGCTTCAGCCGGTCGGCATGATCCTTGGGCAGCAGCGGATTGTGGAAGCCGATCTTTTCGATGAAACGGCCGTCGCGCGAGAAGCGCGAATCCGCGACCACGATGGAATAATGCGGACGCTTCTTCGTGCCCCCGCGCGACATTCTGATCACCAGCATTTTCTGTTCCTTTCGTTCATTCAAAATACCTCACGCGGAGACGCGGAGAACATCCGCGGTTCCGTGTGCAATCACCTTTTGCCTCCGGGCAAAACGCCGGGTGGCAAGCCGCCGCCCATAAGCGCGCCAAGGCCGGCCATGGGGCCGCGGCCGCCCTTGCCGATCTTCTTCATCACATCCGACATCTGCCGGTGCATTTTCAGAAGCTTGTTCACGTCCTGCACGTCCACGCCGGAACCTGCGGCGATGCGCTTGCGGCGCGAGCCGTTGATGATGTCGGGATGGCTGCGTTCTTCTTTCGTCATGGACGAGATGATCGCTTCCTGGCGGGTGAGGATCCTGTCGTCGAGGCCCGCGGAATCGAGCTTTTCCTTCACCTTGCCCACGCCCGGCAGCATGGCCAGAAGCCCCTGCATGCCGCCCATCTTCTTCATCTGGCCGAGCTGCTCGGCGAGATCGTTCATGTCGAACTCGCCTTTCTTCAGCTTGCGCGCCATCTTTTCGGCGCGTTCCTTGTCGAAATTCTCCGCCGCCTTCTCCACGAGCGATACCACATCGCCCATGTCGAGGATGCGGTTGGCCACGCGGTCGGGATAGAAGGCTTCCAGCGCGTCCAGCTTTTCGCCGACACCGAGAAACTTGATCGGCGCGCCGGTGACCGCGCGCATGGAAAGGGCGGCGCCGCCGCGCGCATCGCCGTCGGCGCGCGTCAGGATGATGCCGGACAGCTTCACGCGCTCGTTGAAGGCCCTCGCGATGTTCACCGCGTCCTGGCCGGTCAGGCTGTCGGCCACCAGAATGGTTTCGTGCGGATGCACGAGATCGCGCACCTGCGCCACCTCGGTCATCAGTTGATCGTCAATGTGCTGGCGGCCGGCGGTGTCCAGGATCACTGCGTCGTAACCGCCGACCCTGGCGGCGGCCATCGCGCGTTTGGCGATGTCGAGCGGCTTCTGGCCCGCGATGACGGGAAGCGTGGCGACGTTTGCCTGCTCGCCCAGAATCTTCAGCTGCTCCATCGCGGCGGGGCGCGAGGTATCGAGCGAGGCCATCAGCGCGCGCTTCTTCTCCCTGTTTTGGAGATAAAGCCCGAGCTTGGCCGACGTTGTAGTCTTGCCGGAGCCTTGCAGGCCCACCATCAGAATCGGCGCGGGCGGGGAGCCAAGGCTGAGACCTTCGTTCTTGGCGCCGAGGGTTTCGACAAGCTGATCGTGCACGATCTTGACGACCTGCTGGCCGGGCGTGACCGAACGGATGACGCTTTCGCCCACCGCGCGGGGGCGCACCTTTTCGATGAAATCCTTGACGACCGGCAGCGCCACATCGGCTTCGAGCAGCGCCACGCGGATTTCGCGCAGGCCCTCGTCCACGTCGGCTTCGGAGAGCGCGCCGCGGCCCTTGAGTCTGTCGAATGTGGCGCCGAGGCGCTTTTGCAGGCTGTCGAACATTCAAATCCTTTTTCCTCATCCTGAGCTTGTCGAAGGATGAGCGCAGAACGTTCGCCTCGCCCTTCGACAGGCTCAGGGTGAGGCGAATGGCAAAGCACTTTCGCCCCAGGGGGCGCACCTGCGCTGCCTGGGGGCGATCGCCGGGCCAAAGCCGGCGACCGGAAGTCTTTCGGCTTCCGGAATGGGCGGGGATTTAGGCCGGTCTGACGATCAAGTCAAACCGGCGTCAAGTCCGTGGTTCAGGGCGTCGCCGGCGAGGCCGCGGCGGGCGCCGACACGCCCGCGCCACTCAAGCCAAGCTCGCGCGCGAGATAGACGTAAGACAGCGCCCACATCTCGGCCGCCTGCTTGTGGTTGGCGGAAGCCGCGTGGCCGCCATCGGTGTTTTCGTAGAACAACACGTCATGGCCCTGCGCTTCCATCTTCGCCGCCATCTTGCGCGCGTGCACCGGCGTGACGCGGTCGTCGCTGGTGGCGGTGACGAAGAAGACCGGCGGATAGGTCTTGTCCTTCTTCACGTTCTGATAGGGCGAATATTTCAGAATCCAGGAGCGGTCTTTGGGTTTGGCCGGATCGCCATATTCGGCAATCCAGGAAGCGCCCGCGCCGATGTGCGTGTAGCGGATCATGTCGATCAGCGGCACCTGGCAGACCACCGCGCCCAGAAGCTCCGGATGCTGCGTCATCACGGTGGAGACAAGCAGCCCGCCGTTTGAGCCGCCCATGATGGCCAGCTGCCTGGGCGTCGTCAGCCCGCGCTTTTCGATATCGGCGGCGACCGCGGCGAAATCATCAAACGCGCGCTGGCGGTTGGGACCGAGGGCCGCCTGATGCCAGGCCGGGCCGAATTCGCCGCCGCCGCGGATGTTGGCCAGCACGAAATTGCCGCCGCGCGTGAGCCAGAGCATGCCCGCATTGGCGGAATAAAACGGGGTCATCGAGATTTCGAAGCCGCCATAGCCGTAAAGGATCGTGGGCCTTGGGCCGGCGGCATTTTTCTGATGCACCACGAAATACGGAATCTTCGTGCCATCGGCGGAGGTCGCTTCAAACTGGTCGGTTGTGATGTTGGAGGCATCGAAACGCGCGGGCATGGATTTGATGGCCACGGGCTTGCCATCGCCATTGTCGGCATAAAGCGTGGTCGGCTGGGTGAAGCTTTCGTAGGTGAACTGTGCTTCCGGTCCAAAGTCGTTGACGGAAACAATGGAGGTTGAGCCATTGCCCGGCAGGCCGAGCTTCTGATCGGTCCAATCCCCGTTCTCGCCGGGGCGGAACACATGCACGCTGCCGGTCACGTTTTCGTAGATGGAGGCGTAAACCGCGTCGCGGCCGGCGGCGACCGCCTCGATCGAGCCGCGCGCATCGGGCACATAAAGCGTCTTGACCGAAGGCATGACGCCCATGCGCACGAAGGGGTCGAGCGGCATGGCCAGCAGCGAACCCCTGGCGAAATGCGCATCGCCGATCGTCCAATCCTTGCGCAGCGTGAAGATCAGCTCGCGTTGCGTGATGCCCTTCACGTCGGCATCCAGCGGCAGCGGCAGCTTCATCGTGGCGCCGTCGGGACGCAGGTAATAATATTCGGCGGTGAAGAAATCCGGCGCACGCACGATGATGGCGGTGTTGGCCGTGGGTTCGTGGAACACCGAGGCTGCGCTCGACACATCGCTCAGCTTGCCTTCGAACACCTTCTTCGCCGCGGCAACGGGCTGGCCGCGATGCCAGATCTTGACGATGTTGGGATAGCCGCTCGTCGTCATCGTGCCCTTGCCGAAATCGGTGCCGAAGAGAACGGTGTCGTCGTCGTAATATGTGGCCGAGGATTTGGCGTCGGCGAGCTGAAAGCCGTCCGCCGGGAAGCTTTTGGCCGCAAGGTCATATTCGCGCACGACCACCGAATCGCCGCCGCCATCGGACAGCGAAATGAGGCAACGCTTCAGCGAAGGCGCGCAATCGGCGCCCTTCCACACCCAGTTCTTCTTTTCGGCGGCCGCCAGCTGGTCGAGATCGAGCAGCGTTTCCCATTGCGGGTTTGCGGTGTTGTAGGACTGGATGGTGGCGCGCCGCCAGATGCCGCGCGTATGCGCCGCGTCCTGCCAGAAATTGAAAACATACTGGTGATCGATCTCGCCCAGCGGAATGCGGTCTTCGGCGTTGAGGACCTTCAGGATCGCATCGTAATCCGGCTGATAGCGCGGGTCGGATTTGAGGAGCGGCACGCTCTTTTCGTTCTGGGCCTTCACCCATTCCAGCGCGCGCGCGCCGTGAATGTCTTCCAGCCACAAATAGGGGTCGCCGCCGCTGTGACCGCCGCTGCCGTTCGCACCCATTGCCTGCAAGCCTCCGGCCACGCCGCCAATCAGGACGGCGGCCAAGACAAATTTCGTATAGCGCATGGGCAGGCTCCGCGAAGGGGTGGGGATGGCGGCTTTTGGTTATTTTCCGCAGCCCCGTCAACCCGGATGGCGGGCCGGTTTCGGCTTTTTGCGCAAAACCATGCGATCACATCAGCGTTTGGGGGCGTGTGTGCCGCCGGACGCAAGATTGTTTTCAGGCCCCAGCTTCTGTGCGAAATAGACATAGGACAGCGCCCACATGGTGGCCTGACCCTCGTTGGTGACGCCCGGGCCGTGGCCGCCTTCCGCGCTTTCGTAGAACAACACGTCATGGCCCTGCGCTTCCATCTTCGCCGCCATCATGCGCGCGAAGACGGGCGTGACGCGATCGTCGCTGGTTTCGGTGATGAAGAACACGGGCGGATAGTGGCCGCCTTTCTTCACAAGCTCATAGGGCGAGTATTTCAGGATCCAGGCGCGGTCCACCGGATTGGCGGGATCGCCATATTCGTCCACCCACGACTGGCCGGCGCCGAAATGGGTGTAGCGCAACATGTCGATCAAGGGGCGCTGGCAAACCACGGCACCAAACAGGTCGGGCCGCTGCACCATCGTGGCCGAGACCAGCAGGCCGCCGTTGGAGGCGCCCACACTGCCGATCTGTCTGGGCGTGGAAAGGCCGCGCCTCGCCAGATCGGCGGCCACCGCTTCGAAATCGTCAAAGGCATGCTGATGGTTGGCCTTCATCGCAGCCTGATGCCACTTGGGGCCGAATTCGCCGCCGCCGCGGATGTTGGCAACCGCCACCGCGCCGCCCCTGGCAAGCCAGGTCTGGCCGGCATCGAGGGGCTTGTGCCCGTCGTTCCAGTAGAACGGCATGTTCGACAGCTCGAAGCCGCCATAGGCATAGAGAATGGTCGGCAGCGGGCCCTTCTGGTCCTTCGGATGGATGTAGAAATAGGGGACCTGCGTGCCGTCGGCGGAGGCGGCTTCATACTGGTCGGTCTGAAGACCGGCGGCCTCGAACCGCGCAGGCTCGGATTTGATCTCTTTCGGCTCGCCCTGTCCATCATAGGCATAGAGCGTGACCGGTTTGAGGAAGCTCTCATATTCGAAATAGGCTTCCGGCCCGAAATCATCGGTCGCCGTGACGCGCGTGGAACCGCCTTGGGGCAGATCGAGCACCGTGTCATTCCATTTTGCGCCGGCGCGCGACGGCGGCCCCAGCTTGAACCGGTGAATGCTGCCCGTGACGTTGTGGTAGATCGCGGCGTAGATCGCATCGCGGCCGACCGAAACCTCGTCAATCGTGTCGCGCGGGCCGGGCGTATAGAGCACAAAAAACTCCGGCGGAATCTTCATTGCGAATGCCGACAGCGACACCGCGATCAGCGATCCCTGCTTCAACGCCTGGCCTTCTGGCGTAGTCCAGTCCTTGCGCAGGGTGAAGACGAGCCAGTCGCCCGTCATCCCCTTCACATCGGCGTCGAGCGGCAGATCAATCCGGTCGGCCACACCGTCGCGCGTCACGTAATAATACCCGGTCTGGAAGAAGCTCACCTGCCGTTCGACCAGCGCGACCGAACCGGCCGGCAGCTGAAAGACGCGCGGCCGCGCCGAGACGTCATTTTCGCCCGCTTCGTACACGACCTTTGCGGCGCCGAGCGGCGTGCCGCGCTTCCACATCTTCACGATGCGCGGGTAACCGGATGTGGTGAGCGAGCCTTTGCCGAAATCGGTGGCGAAGAGGATGGTGTCGTCGTCCAGATAGGCGGCGCTGGATTTTGCCACCGGCAATGTGAAGCCGCCGTCGATGAACGCCTTTTTCTTCGGGTCATATTCGCGCACGACGGACGCATCGCCGCCGCCCGGCGACAGGCGAACCAGGCAGCGCGTCCCGGACGGCGCGCAGCTGGCGCCGAGGAAAACCCAATTCCTGTGTTCGTCGGCGTCGAGCTTGTCCACATCGAGCAGCACGTTCCAGTGCGGAGAAGCCGTTGCGTAATCGGCCACCGTCGTTTCGCGCCACAGGCCGCGCACATGGGCCTTGTCCTGCCAGAAATTGCGCACAACGCCATTGTGCAGCTCGGGCTCGGGAATGCGGTCGTTGGCGTTGAGCACGGCCAGGATCGCATCGTGATCGATCTGGTACTCGGGGTCGGACTTCAGGGCAGCGAACGTCTTTTCGTTTTGCCCGGCCACCCATTGCAGCGGCTTTGCGCCATGAATGTCCGACAGCCAGAGCCAGGGATCGGGCGAATCCGGCGTGAGGCCGGCGGCCGCCAAAGCCACGCTGGCGGTGCAAATCGCCGCGCCCGCCACGAAAAACAGCTTGCCGCGTGCCATCTTGTTCTTCTCCCCCGGCGCCGGCGGTGATGTTCTTAGAGCCAAAGACGCAAAGTCAACCGCCACTGGCCCCTTTGCGCATGCTCGCCTATATAGGCGCCGGCATGACGGCCTTTCTGAAAATGCATGGACTTGGCAACGATTTTGCCGTGTTCGACGCGCGGCAGGCGCCGCTTGCGCTCGATGCCGCACTTGCGCGCGCCATCGCCGACCGGCGCACGGGTGTGGGTTGCGATCAGGTGATTGTGATCGAGCGCGGCGCGAACGGCGCCGATGCCTTCATGCGCATTTTCAATGCCGATGGCGGCGAAGTGGAGCATTGCGGCAATGCCGCCCGCTGCGTGGGCCGGCTGCTCATGGAAGAGATGGACAGGCCGGAAGTCCGCCTTGCGGTCGCAAACGGCACGATCCTTGTGCGCGATGCGGGCGATGCGATCGTGCGCGTGGATATGGGGCCGCCCGAATTCGACTGGCGCGCGGTGCCGCTTTCGCGCGACATGGATACCAAAGCATTTGCGCTGGATGTGGAGGGAACCGTTCTGGAGGCATCGGCCCTTTCGGTCGGCAATCCGCACTGTGTGCTGTTTGTGGACGATGCCGAACAGGCGCCGGTGGCCGAGCTCGGCCCCAAGATTGAGCGGCACCCGCTGTTTCCCGCGCGCACCAATGTGGAATTTGTCAGCGTGACGGATCGCGGGCACCTGCGCATGCGGGTGTGGGAACGCGGAACCGGAATCACGCGCGCCTGCGGCACCGGCGCCTGCGCGGCAGCTGTGGCCGCGCATCGGCGCGGTCATGTGGATCGCAAGGTGGAGGTGCGGCTCGATGGCGGCGTGCTCACCATCGAATGGCGCGCAAGCGACGGCCACATTGAGATGAGCGGGCCTGCGAGCCTTTCCTACAAGGGCGAAATCGACCTTTCGGGGCTGGAGCGGGCATGAGCGGCCTTGAGATCGTCACCTTCGGCTGCCGGCTGAACGCCTATGAGAGCGAGGCCATTCGCGCCCGCGCAACGCAGGCGGGCCTCGACGACGCCGTTGTTTTCAACACCTGCGCGGTGACGGCGGAGGCCGTGCGCCAGTCCCGCCAGGCCATCCGCAAGGCGCGCCGCGAAAGGCCCGGCGCCCGCATCGTGGTCACGGGATGTGCCGCGCAAACCGAGCCGGACACTTACGCCGCCATGCCGGAAGTGGATGCGATCCTGGGCAACGCCGAGAAGCTGGAGGCGAAGAATTATTCGCGCTTCATCAACGAGCGGGTGCGCGTGAACGACATCATGTCGGTGCGGGAAACCGCGGCCCAGTTCGTCGATTCCTTCGAGGGCCGGGCGCGCGCGTTCCTCCAGGTGCAAAACGGCTGCGACCACCGTTGCACTTTCTGCATCATCCCTTACGGGCGCGGAAATTCGCGCAGCGTGGGCATGGGCGAAGCGGTGGCGGAGGCCCGGCGCCTGGTGGAGGCGGGGTATCCCGAAATCGTGCTGACCGGCGTGGATCTCACGTCCTATGGCGCCGACCTGCCAGGCCAACCCGCGCTTGGCACGCTGGTGCGCAAGATCCTGAAGATGGTGCCGGAGCTGAAACAGCTCAGGCTGTCTTCCATCGATTCCATCGAAGCCGATGCCGAGCTGATGGGAGCGATTGCGGACGAAGAGCGGCTGATGCCGCATTTTCACCTTTCCGCACAATCGGGCGACGACATGATCCTCAAGCGCATGAAGCGCAGGCATTCGCGCAAGGACACGATCCGGTTTTGCGAAACCGTGCGGCGCCTGCGGCCGGAGGCTGCGTTCGGCGCCGACCTGATCGCGGGCTTTCCCACCGAAACCGATGCGATGTTCGAAAACACCCTCGGCCTGGTTGACGATGCGGGTCTCTGCTTCCTGCATGTTTTTCCGTTCAGCCCGCGCAAGGGAACGCCGGCCGCCCGCATGCCGCAGGTTGCGCGCGATGTGGTGAAGGCGCGCGCAAGGCGCCTGCGGGAAAAAGGCGCGCGCGCGCTCAGCGGCCATCTTGCAAAACTAGTGGGCAGCGAACAGATCGTGCTCATGGAGAATGCGCAATCCGCGCGCACGCGCTGCTTTTCGCCTGTCACGCTGGCGGCAGCCGCAAGCGGACCGTTCGTGCGGGTTCGCGTGACCGGTCATGACGGCAAGCGGCTTTTGGCGGATGCCGTTTCATGAGGACCTTTGGCGAAGCCCCGCCGCCGCCCACTTTCTTCGAGCGGCTGAAGGCTGGTTTATCGCGTTCGACGGCGGGCCTGAGCGACGGGCTGATCGGGGTCATCGCCGGCAAGAAGCTGGACGCGGCCACAATCGAAGAGCTTGAAGACGCGCTGATCGGCGCCGATCTGGGGCCGGCGCAGGCGGCGCGGATCGCGGGCGAAATCGCCAAAGGCCGTCACGACGCCATGATCAGCGATTTCGATCTGCGACGGCTTCTGTGCCGCGAAATCGAAAAAGTGCTTGCGCCGGCGGCGAAGCCGCTGGTGGTGGATGGCGGCAAGAAGCCGTTCGTCATCCTGGTCGCCGGTGTCAACGGAACGGGCAAGACCACGACGATCGGCAAGATTGCCAAACGCTTCCGTGATGAGGGCGCCAAGGTTGTTCTGGCGGCCGGCGATACATTCCGTGCCGCGGCCATCGAGCAGCTTCAGGTGTGGGGCGGGCGCGCCGGAGCCGATGTCGTGGCCTCGGCGCCGGGCGCGGATGCCGCGGGCCTTGCCTTTTCGGCGCTCGAGCGCGCCCGGGCGAAGGACGCCGATCTCCTCATCATCGACACGGCCGGGCGCCTGCAGAACAAGGCGGGGCTGATGGCGGAGCTGGAGAAAATCGCCCGGGTGCTCAAGAAGCTCGACCCATCCGCGCCCCACGCGGTTCTGCTTGTGCTGGACGCCACATCAGGCCAGAACGCCATTTCGCAGGTGGAAGCGTTCAAGGCGGCAGTGCCGCTGACGGGGCTGGTGATGACAAAACTCGACGGGACGGCGAAAGGCGGCATCCTGGTGGCGCTGGCCGACAAATTCCGGCTCCCCATCCATTTCATTGGCGTGGGCGAGCAGGCCACCGATCTGCAGCCATTCGATGCACATGCCTTTGCAAGAGCGCTCACGGGGGCCGCATGAGCGGCAAGGCCCGCCCGCGCCTTGGTCGGGCCTTGCGCTCGATGCTGGATCTGGGGCCGCTCGTCCTTTTTTTCGCCACTTACGAGTTCTTCGGCATTTTCGCCGCCACCGGAATATTCATGGCGGCCGTGCTTGCCGCGCTCGGCATCGGCTATGCAATCGAACGGCGCGTTTCGCCCATGCCTGTCTTTACTGCCATTCTCGTTCTCATTTTCGGCGGGCTCACGCTTTATTTGAAGAACGACGTCTTCATCAAGATGAAGCCGACTGTACTCTATGCGCTGTTCGGCGCAATTCTGCTGGGCGGGCTCGGGTTCAACCGGCTCTTCATCAAATATGTCTTTGCCCACGCATTCCAGCTCACCGACGATGGCTGGCGCCAACTCACCTGGCGCTGGGGAATTTTCTTCTTCGCGCTTGCCGTCCTGAACGAGATCGTGTGGCGAAATTTCTCAACGGATTCATGGGTGATCTTCAAGGTCTGGATCATCATCCCGCTCATCTTCCTGTTTGCGCTGACGCAATCGGCCTTCGTTCTGAAACATCAGCTTCCCGGCACGGGGCAAAAGAGCTGACTGCGGCAGCTTCGCGCGTTCGCAATATGTTGCGTTGAGTTTTTGCCGCACACGCAAATTCCGTTTGTCAATGCGGCGACGAATTTCCGACAAAGCTGTTGTCGCGGGATGTTTCGGCGTCTAATCTCTTTCTCGCGGACAGGTCACGACAAGAAACATCCGTCCAGCCGTCCATGCGTTCAGTAAGCTTCGAGCGGGAAGAACCGGACAACCGGCAGGCAAAATTTTTCGTTACGCAGGGGTGCATTCATGACGTCGAGAAGCAGGATGGCGAACGGGGAGTTTGAACTCGCCGCGACGCCGTCGCATCTCATTCGCCGCGTTCAACAATTCCACGGTGACCTGTTCATGCGCGAAGCCGGCGTGCGCGATCTCACCAAGCCGCAATTCACGTTGCTCGTCGCCATCGAGAACAACGAGGGCATCAACCAGACCGCGCTCGTCGAGATGACAGGCATCGACCGGTCAACGGTCGCCGACACCATCCGGCGGCTTCACGAGAAGGGCCTGATTGCGCGCGAGCGCACCGAGAAGGATGGCCGCACCAACGCGGTGTCGCTCACCAACGCCGGCCGCAAGGAACTCCGCCTGGCGCGGAATGCGGCGGACCGGGCGGAAAGAATGTTGCTCGAGCCCCTGCCCCCCAGCGAAAGAGCGCGCTTTCTCAAATACTTGGAGATGATCGCGCAGGCCCATGAAAGCATGCTGGGGACCGAGTCCGGCAAGTTCCGGCGGCGGATGAACCGGCGCGTCAGACCCTGATATCGAGGCTGGACCCCGGCGGCCGGAAAGGCGCGGGCGCGGGCTTTGCCGGCGGCTGATCCTGTTCTGCCGGCGTGGCAGTTGAGGGGGCATCCGGCTTTCCGGTTGCCGAGAAGAGCGGCTCGAATTTGCCATCCGCAGCGGCAAGCGCCGTCGCGAACGCGTCGGTCCCGGGTTTCTGTGCTTTTGCCTGCGCCTGCTGGAGCGCAAGAAGATTCGCCGCGCCGATCTGCATGCCCGGCAAGGTTCCAGAAATTCGTTGCCAAAGCCTGAAGGTCAGCTCTGCCGTGCCGCGGCGATGGCCGGAAGCAACTCCTCGGTCATGACCTGCTCGGTGAGCGGACCCGAGTGCCGTGCACGCACGATGCCGTGGCCATCGATCACGAAGGTTTCCGGCACGTCATAAACGCCCCACTCGATGCCGGCGCGCCCATCCCGATCCAGATCGATCCGGGCGAAGGGGTTGCCGCTTTCGGCCAGAAATGCCCGTGCGCGGGCCGGCGTGTCCTTGTAGACAAGACCGTAAAGCCGCACATCGGGATCGCGCGCCAGCGCCGCGAGCATCGGCGCTTCCTCCCTGCAGGGAACGCACCACGACGCCCAGACATTCAGCACCGTGACATGACCGCTCGAAAGATCCTCGGGCGCAAACGCCAGCGCCCGGGCGTCGAGCGGGGGCAACGATACCCGCGGCGCAGGCTTGCCGATCAGCGCCGAAGGCAATTGGTTGGGCGCGGGGCTTCTGAGGCTGTTGAACAGGACAAAGGCAAGCGCCGCAAAGAATGCCACCGGCAAGATGTAGAGCGCGCGTTTCACAGGCCTTCCTCGTCTCCCACCATGCGCTTGAGCCGCAGCTTGGCCCGCTCATAGCGCACCAGAATGACGAGAACGGCCGCAACCAGCCCGGCCAGGGTGAGGCCATAGGCCGGCCAGACATAGGCCGCATATCCGCCCATGCCCCAGAAGTCAGCCATGGCCATCACCCGACAGCGTCAGCGTGCGGATGCGCCGCTGCATGATCTCGGTGCGGATGCGCAACAGCCAGAGCGTGACGAACAGCAGCGTATAGCCGACCGACATGATGGCAAGAGGCCACAGAAAAACGGGCGCGATCAGCGGGCCGCCCGCGCGGAAGATGCTTTCGCCCTGATGCAGCGTGTTCCACCAGTCCACCGAGAATTCGACGATCGGCAGATTGACCGCGCCTACGATTGCCAGAATCGCGCAGGCCCTGGCGGCGCGCGTTTCATCCTCGATGGCGTTCCACAGGGCGATGTAGGCGAGATAAAGCAGAAGCAGGATGAAGAACGATGTGAGCCGCGCATCCCATACCCAATAGGTGCCCCACATCGGCTTTCCCCAGAGCGAGCCCGTGATAAGTGCAAGAGCGGTGAAGAGCGCTCCGAGCGGCGCCGCGGTCCTGGCGGCGACATCGGCCAGGGGATGGCGGTGGATGAGCGAGATGACCGAGGCCACCACCATGGCCGCATAGACCATCATCGCCGCCCAGGCGGCCGGCACGTGGACGAACATGATGCGCACGGTATCGCCCTGCTGGTAATCGGGCGGCACGACGAACAACGCCAGGTATAGGCCAAGGCACAGCGCCACCGCCGCGCCAATGGCAACCCACGGCAGAACGTCGTAGCTGAACTCCATGAAGCGCTTCGGGTTGGCGAGTTCGAGCATCTTCAGCCCGCAAGATTGAGCCGCACTGCGGCGGCGGCCGCGAACGGCGACAATAGCACCGCTACGAGGGAAAAGGCGGCCAGGAACCACAAGGCGCCATTTGCCACATGGTCTATGGCGGCCAGAACGCCGCCCGCCCCGAAAATCACGGCGGGCGAAAGAAGCGGGAGCACGATCAGCGGCAGGATCAGATTGCCCCGGCGGATGGAGAGCGTGAGGCCCGCCCCGATTGCGCCAATCGCGCTGACGGCGGGCGTTCCGATGGCGAGCGAAGCCACCAGCGCAGGATAGGCCCGATCGGGCAGATTGAACATCAGCGCAAGCAGCGGCGAAACAATGGTGAGCGGCAGGCCGGTGGCAAGCCAGTGACTTGCAATTTTCGCCAACGCCACGCCTTCGAGCGACAGCGGGCCGAGAGCAACGAGATCAAGGCTTCCGTCATCAAAATCGGACTGGAACATGCGGTCGAGCGCGAGCAGGGCAGCCAGCACGGCCGCGACCCACAACACGCCGCCGGCAATGCGGCCAAGAAGCGCCAGATCCGGCCCGGTGCCGAGGGGCACAAGCACCGCCACGCTGGAAAAAAACGCCAGCGCCAGAAATGCGCCGCCGCCAGCGCGGAAGAAGAGGCGCGTGTCACGGACGAGGATGGCGGAAAAGGCGTTCATGCGGCGAGCAACAGCTTTTCGGTCTCCAGCTCAAGCGGTTCATGCGTCGCGATGATCGCCATTCCGCCCTCTGCGCAGTGGCCGCGCACAAGCCCGGCGGCAAGCGCGCGCCCGGCAGCGTCCAGCGCCGAAAGCGGCTCATCCAGAAGCCAGAGCGGACGATCGGAAAGTTTCAGACGCGCGAGCGCCAGCCTTTTCTTCTGCCCGGCCGACAGATATTGCACCGGCAGATCGGCCACCCGCGCCAATGCGACAAGGTTCAGCGCGGCCCCCACATCGGGCTGCCGCACCCCGTAAAGCTGCGCATGGAAGCGAAGGATTTCGCGCGGCGTCATCTGCGCCTTGACGCCATCCTGATGGCCGAGCCAGCCGATAAAGGCGCTGCGCTCCTCGCGCGCGGCAACCGGTTGGCCGTCTTTCATCTCCAGCCGGATTGCCCCTTCTTCCGGCCGCAGAAACCCCGCGATCACGCGCAGGAGGCTTGTCTTGCCCGAACCGTTCGGCCCCTCGACCGTGAGCGCTTGTCCCGCCCGCAGCCGGAAGCCGAGCCCACGGAACACCATCCGCCCCCCGCGCACGCAGGTCAGTCCGTCTGCCTGAATGGAAGAAAGTGCCACCGGGCCTCAATACATGTGCTGGCCGCCGTTGATGGAGAGCGTCGAGCCGGTGATGAAGCCTGCATCGTCCGCCACCAGGAACAGCACACCGCGGGCGATTTCGCTGGCATGCCCCAGACGGCCTACCGGGATTCGCGCCACGATTTTCTCCAGGACGTTTGGCGGAACGGCCGCCACCATGTCGGTATCAATATAGCCCGGCGCAATCGCATTGACGGTGACGCCCTTGGCCGCGCCTTCCTGCGCCAGCGCCTTGGTGAAGCCATGGATGCCGGATTTGGCGGCGGCATAGTTCACCTGCCCGTACTGGCCGGCCTGTCCGTTGATCGAACCGATGTTCACCACGCGGCCGAAGCCGCGTTCCAGCATGCCGTCCCATACCGCCTTGGCCATGTTGAAGCAGCCGCCCAGATTGGTGTCGAGCACTTCGTCCCAGCCCTTGCGCGCCATCTTGCGCATGGTGGCATCGCGGGTGATGCCGGCGTTGTTCACCAGGATGTCCACCGGCCCCAATTGGGCCGTGACCGCGGCGATGCCGGACGCGCACTGGTCGAAATCGGACACATCCCATTTGAAGACGGGGATGCCCGTCTTTTCGCTGAAGGCCCTGGCGCGGTCGTCATTGCCGCAATAATTGGCGGCCACCTTGATGCCCGCATTCTTCAGCGCGACGGAAATCGCTTCGCCGATGCCCCGCGTTCCGCCCGTAACCACCGCAACCCGCGCCATGCATTTGCTCCCTTCAAGGCCTTGTCTTGTTATGGATAATGAAAATGCCGCGAATGCGAGGAGGGGTAAACTGTTGGAATTTTCAGTTCAACTACAATAGTTTGCCTGGAGAACCCTGTGGCGCAGCGCAGCGAAAACCCGCAAGACAAGGCTGGACAGGGCTTCGTTTGCGGTGTGAGGTGTAGCCCATTCCAGGCGCCCCCGAAGAGGTGCCGGCGTGGGGGAAACGTCTAACAAAACGGTCGATCGTGACGGAAGAACGCCCAAAAGCGGAACCGGTTGTCATCAAGAAATACGCGAACCGGCGCCTCTACAACACCGAGACCTCGTCCTATGTCACGCTCGACCATCTGGCGCAGATGGTCAAGGACGGGGTGGACTTCGAGGTGCATGATGCGCGGACCGGCGAAGACATCACCAAGCAGGTGCTGACCCAGATCATCTTCGAGGAAGAGGCCAAGGGACAGAACCTTCTTCCGATCCAGTTCCTGCGCCGGCTGATCCGTTTTTACGGCGACTCCATGCAGGCCTTCGTGCCCGGCTATCTGGACATGAGCATGGAAAGCTTTGCGAAGAACCAGGAAGCCATGCGCAACCGGCTCGCGGAAGCCTTCGGCGGGGGCACGCAGGCGCTGGAGAACCTCACCCGCCAGAACCTCGCCATGTTCGAGCGCGCCATGAAAATGTTTTCGCCCTTTGCCCCGGGCAAGGGCGGCGAAGGCGAACAGGCCAAGTCCACCAACGGCGCCCAGACCAAGCCGGCGCAGCCCCAGACCGAAGAGATCAACGAGCTGAAAAGCGAAATCGAGGCGATGCGCCGGCAACTGGCGGAACTGGCGCAACGAAAATAGCGGCTATTGCCTCGACCATTCCGGATCGAGCCGCGGCTCGCCGAAGTGATAACCCTGGAAGTAATCCACCCCGAGCTTTTTCAGAAGCTCGGCTTCGGCCTGCGAACCGACCCATTCGGCGACAGTCCTCAGGTTGAAATTCTTGGCCAGATCCACAAGCGTGCGGACGAAGATCTGGTTGTCGGGAGAGGCTTCCAGACCTTTCACATAGGCGCCGTCGATCTTGACCATGTCCACCCGCAACATCTGCAGATTGCGGAACGAGGTATAGCCCGCGCCGAAATCGTCGATCGCGACCTTGCAGCCCATTTCGCGCAGACGTGAGATGAAGCGGGCGTTCTCCTCGAAATCGTGCAGCGCCGCCGTTTCGGTGAGCTCCACGATCATGCGGGGGGCCACCTCGTGATTGGCGCGAATGTAATTGACGAAGGATTGCAGCCATGACGGATCGCCGGCGGTCGTGCCGGACACGTTGACCGCGAGGGAGATGTCGCGATGGTCGTAAAGCTCCGCCACCGTCATTTCCAGCGCGCGGCGGTCCACCAGGCGCACCAGGCCCAGCTGCTCGGCGGCCGGGATGAAGTTGTTGGCGGACACGATTTCGCCGCCGGGGCGCACCATCCTGAGCAGACATTCGTAATGCACAGGTTTTCCGCTTGCGGCGGACACGATCGGCTGATAGGCGAAGACAAGCCGGTTGTCGTTCAGCGCTTCCACCACCTGATCGGCGATGGCCATGAGCCTGAGCCGCGCGGTTTCGCGCTGGGGCGACTTCACATAGATCTGGAATCCGTCGCGGCCGGTGGCGCGCGCGCGATCGAGCGCTTCTTCGGCGCGCAGCATGGCTTCCTGGCTCGACGAGGCGCCCGACGGCAGCAGCACCGCGCCGACCGATATGGTGGCCGACACCATGCCGGAGCGCGTGTCGATCACCTCGCGGCGCACCGCGGCGCGCAAGCGCTCGGCCACGCGCGGCAGTTCGCTTTCCTTGCAATCGACCAGGATGAGGCCAAGCTTGTTGCCCGCGGTGCGGCCGACGACATCGCGCATGCGAAGCGAACGCGCCAACCTTTCGCCCACCGCCACGATCACCTCGTCGGCGGCATCAAAGCCGTAGGTTTCGTTGATCATCGCGAGCCGGTCGATCGAGGCCACGAGATAGGCGCAATTCCGCTCCTCGGCGGCGGCGGCTTCGATGGCCTTCGCAAGCTCGCCGCGCAGCGAGGTGCGGTTGAGATGGCCCGTCAGTTCGTCGCGCGTGGCCAGATAGGTCAGCCGCTGCATCTCGCGCTTTTTTTCGGTAACGATGCGCAACATTCCGGTGATGCGTTCGGCCTGCCCGCCGGCATTGGCCATGCGCACGCCGCACATTTCGAACCAGGTTGCTCCCAGCGCCGAAGTTACTTCGAAATCCAGCTCGAAGCCGGTTTCTCCGCGCAGCGGCCGGTTGATGATCGCATCGAGTTTTTCGCGGCCTTCCACGCAAAGCCACGCCCGAAAACATTCGCCCTGCTTCAGCCGCTCGGGCGAAGAATGAAGCGAGAGGATTTCGGAGGCGCCGTCCCACACGATGCGGTCGTCGGACAGCGTCCAGTCGAAAATGGCCTGGCGCGCGCCAGCCAGCGCAAGCCTGAGACGTTCAGCTTCCTGGACAGCCGACAACGACTCGAGGCCACGGACAGGCTTCTTCTGAAGCGTCTGGCTTCCCACAATCCACCATTTCCCCGGCCGCATTTTTCTGGGCCTTGGGAACGATCATGCCGGGCGCGAATTAAAAAAGTCGAAACTGATGAGGCAGTTGGCCGCCAAGACAGGGGGCGGCGCGCCCTTTGCGTTAAGACACGGTTATGATGGGTCGCGGCCATTATCCGATTTCCGGGCGCAGTCTGGCGCCGGTGGCGCGTTTTGCGTTGCGGCCCGCGGAAAAAAGCGCCAGGACCGCCAATTTCCATGGTGAACGCGACGCTCGCCAACCGGCAGTCGCAACGGCCGGCCCTTCGCGCGCTTGTGCCGGACTGTGCCGTTTTGAAGCACGCACCGACGCGCCGGTTTGGAACGGGCTTGAGCAACCATCGGCCTTTGCGGCCCAGGTGCTGGCGCAAGGGCTTGAGCTCAAGGGGCGGGACGCCTCAGGGCTTGCGCAATATGCCGGTGTCCTTCGCGCTCCGCTTGCCCGACTTTTCGATCAGTTGGCCTGACCGCAAGAGCAGAAACGAAAATCCCAGAAGCGACACGGCCGTGAACAGCGCCAGGCCGCCCGGGCTCGACGCAAGCCAGGCGCCGGCGCCGGCAAGAAGGGCAAGCGCGGCCACACAAAGATAGGCTGCATCGAGCGCTGCCGCCTTTGCGCCTGCAAACCCCATGAAAAGAATCGTTGCCGACGACAGCGCGAGGGGAATGAGCGCGAACGGCACCGCATTCATCATGACGGCCGCCATGGCGCAGAAGAATCCGGCAAGCAGCACGCAGGCGGCAAGCCAGGGCCGCGCGGGCCGCGCGAAGGTTTCTGCCAGCGTCAGGACCAATGCCGGCGGCGCCATCGCGCTGGCCAGAAGCGCAACCATTCCGGCAAAGGAACGCATGGATGCTTGCGTATCCGCAAACGAAACGGCCTGCGCCACGGCAAGAGCCAGATACAGCGCAGCTGCAAGGCGCGCATAACCGCGCGCATCGCCGTTTGCGCGCGCCGCCGCCAGCATCAGCACAAGGGCGGCACAGAACAGCACCAGCGCGAAGGCTGCGTCCGAGTAGGGGGTACCAGTCATGAACATCCGGGCCTTCGGCGCGCAGCCTAAAGGATCAGCGGCCGGAAGCCGAACGTTTCAGTTCCGCGGCGCCGATCACGCGCCCATAGCCGCCCTGCTGCAGCACCACGGCAACATCGTCATAAGGCCCGGGAAATTCATGTCGAGGCATGGCAATGGAAACCGAGTCGCCCTTCCAGGGCCCAAGCGTACGCACGTCGCGCACGATGTTGCGGTATGTCAGCTTGCGCCCCTGATTTTCGCCCGCGCCGATATCGGCCGTGCCGTGCGACAGGATATGGAACATCCAGATCGTTGCATCGGTCCTGATTTTTGGCGAAGCGCCGATGACCACGCGAAGATAATCCGGCGTCTCGCTCACATCGACCGGAACGTTTGTCATGTCGGCCTCGCGCGTCTCGATGGCCCACATGACCTTGGCCTGGCGGCTGCCCACCACGTCGTCAACGCCGTCGATGATCATCTGTGGCGTATAGACGCCGCCGCGGCCCATCACATTCGCATAGGATTCCTGGCGGTGCGTGTTGCTTTCGGTGCCGTAGGTATCCTTCCAGCCCAGCATGTCCCAGTAGGTCACGGGAAGCGTGAGCGCCAGGACATCCTTGCGGCTCGCAAGCTGCGCCAACAGCGCATCGGCCGGCGGACAGGAGTTGCAGCCCTGGCTTGTGTAAAGCTCCACGACCACAGGCCGCGGCGGGCTCGCGCCGGCGCCGGCCTGTGCCGCGGCGATGGCAGAAACTGCCACAGCGGCTGCGAAAATCCCGTGAAATTTCATCCCCCGAACATAGGGCCTGGTGCCCCTGTCCTCCACTCACTTCGCCTTGAACCCCGCCATTATGCGCTGCTTCGGCGCGCGAGGGAATTATGCCGCGAGAAGATTGCGGACCATGAAGGGCAGGATGCCGCCGTTCTCGAAATAGCTGATTTCATCGGCGGTGAGGATCATCAGATGCAGCGGAAGCTCGGCATCGGCCCCATCGGGATAGTGGATTGTGGCGATGATCTTCGCGCGCGGCGAAAGTTTGCCCGACAGACCGGGAATATCGATCGTTTCGCGGCCGGTCAGGGCATAATCGCGCCGTGTCTTGCCATGTTCGAAGACCAGCGGCGCGATGCCCATGCCGACAAGATTGGAGCGATGGATGCGCTCGAAACTTTCGGCAATTACCGCGCGAACGCCCTGAAGCTTGGGACCCTTTGCCGCCCAATCGCGTGAAGAGCCGGTGCCATATTCCTTGCCCGCAATCACCACCAGCGGGACGCCATCCTTCTGGTAGCGCATGGCCGCATCGAAAATGGACATCTCTTCGCCAGGCGCCTGGGCGCCGGCATAGTAGATCGTGTTGCCGCCTTCCCTGCCGCCCATCATCTCGTTCTTGATGCGGATGTTGGCGAATGTGCCGCGCACCATCACTTCGTCGTTGCCGCGGCGCGAGCCATAGGAATTGAAATCGGCATAGGCCACGCCGCGTTCCATCAGATATTTGCCGGCCGGACTGTCCTTCTTGATGGAACCGGCAGGGCTGATGTGGTCGGTGGTGATGGAATCGCCGAAAAGCGCCAGGATGCGCGCGCCCCTGATATCGGAGGGAGGCGTGACCTGGCGCGCCATGCCGTCGAAATAGGGCGGGTTTTTCACATAGGTCGAGCGCTTGTCCCAGGCATAGGTCTTGCCCTTGCCGACCTTGATCTTCCGCCAGTTTGGTGTGCCTTCAAACACGTTGGAATAGCGCGCGCGGAACGCCGAAGGCTTGAGCGACTTGCGAATCGTCTCGGCGATTTCCTTCGGGCTCGGCCAGATGTCTTTCAGATAGACGGGCCGGCCTTTTTTGTCGGTGCCCAGCGGCTCCTGCGTCAGGTTTTTCGTCATGGAACCGGCAAGCGCATAGGCCACCACGAGCATGGGCGAGGCCAGATAATTGGCGCGCACCTGCGGATGCACGCGCCCTTCGAAATTACGGTTGCCCGAAAGGACCGCGGCGGCGACCAGATCGCCATCGGTGACCGCCTTCGCCACGGGATCCGGCAAGGGCCCCGAATTGCCGATGCAGGTCGTGCAGCCATAGCCCACCAGCTCGAAGCCGAGCTTGTCGAGATATCTGCCCAGGCCCGATTTCGCATAATACTCGGTGACAACCTGGCTGCCCGGCGCCAGCGATGTCTTGACCCAAGGCTTGGGCTTCAGTCCGCGCTCGACAGCCTTCTTCGCGAGCAGTCCCGCGCCGATCATCACGGAGGGATTGGACGTGTTCGTGCAGCTTGTAATGGCCGCGATGACAACGTCCCCATGACCGATATCGGCGTCCATGCCCTCGAGCTTCACGCGCCTGGATTCATCGCCCTGCTTGGCGAAGGTGGTGACGAGCGCTTTGGAGAATTCTTCCGCGGCCCTGGCCAGCGGCACGCGATCCTGCGGACGCTTTGGGCCCGCCAGGCTCGGCTCCACGGTCGAAAGATCAAGCGACAGGGTGTCGGTGAACACCGGCTCTTCGGCCCTGGAGCTGCGGAACAGCCCTTGCGCCTTGGCATATTTTTCAACCAGCGCCACGCGCTGGGCTTTTCGCCCGGTGGCCTTGAGATAGCGGATGGTTTCCGCATCGATGGGGAAAAACCCGCAGGTGGCGCCATATTCCGGCGCCATATTGGCGATCGTGGCGCGATCTTCGAGCGCAAGCTCATCGAGGCCGGGCCCGGTGAACTCCACGAATTTTCCCACCACGCCTTTCTTGCGCAGCATTTCGGTGACGGTGAGCACAAGGTCGGTGGCGGTGACGCCTTCGCGCAATCTGCCGCTCAACCGGAACCCGATCACTTCGGGTATGAGCATCGAAATCGGCTGGCCGAGCATGGCCGCTTCCGCTTCGATTCCGCCCACGCCCCATCCCAGCACGGCAAGCCCGTTGATCATGGTGGTGTGGCTGTCGGTGCCCACGAGCGTATCGGGAAAGGCGTATTCTACCGTCTTCTTTCCTTCCCTGATCTTGCGTGTCCACACCGTCTGGCCGAGATATTCGAGATTGACCTGGTGGCAGATGCCGGTGCCGGGCGGCACCACGCTGAAATTGGCGAACGCCTGCTGGCCCCAGCGCAGGAAGGCGTAACGCTCTCCGTTGCGCTGATACTCAATCTGCACATTGCGCTTGAAGGAATCGGGGCGGCCGAACACATCCACCATCACCGAATGGTCGATCACCAGATCTACTTCGGCGAGCGGATTGATTTTTTCCGGATCGCCGCCGAGGTTTTTCATTGCATCGCGCATGGCGGCGAGATCCACGACGGCCGGAACGCCGGTGAGATCCTGCATCAGCACCCGCGCGGGGCGAAACGCGATCTCGCGTTCAGAGGACCGTTTATCCAGCCAGGCGGCCACGGCGCGGATGTCGCTTGCGGTGACCGATACGCCGTTCTCGTAGCGGAGGAGATTTTCCAACAGGATCTTCAGGGAATAGGGAAGACGGGAAATACCCTTCAGTCCGTTCTTCTCGGCGGCCGCGAGGCTGAAATAGACATAGGATTTGCCGTTTACGGTCAGCGTTTTGCGGGATTTGAAGGTGTCGGGGTTGGCCACGGGGATTGCCTCGCGCGTAAAGTGGCGCCGTTTTAGTCCTGTTCGGCTGGCAAAGTGAAGGGAGATGCGGCTATGCGCGCAAGCGTGCTGATCGAGCGCGACGGACCGGTGACAACCGTGATTCTGAACCGCCCGGATGTGCGCAACGCCGTGGACCGCCCCACGGCGAAAGCGCTGGCCGAGGCGTTCCTGCAATTCGAAAACGACCAGGGCGCAAACGTCGCCGTACTGTGGGGCGCGGGCGGCACATTCTGCTCGGGCGCCGACCTGAAAGCCGTTGCTGCCGGCCGCGGGAACCTCACAGTTCCGCCCGCCGATCCGCCTGATTGGCTCGACGTCGGCGCGCCGATGGGGCCGACGCGCCTTCGCCTTTCCAAGCCCGTCATTGCAGCGGTCTGCGGCCATGCCGTGGCAGGCGGACTGGAACTGGCGTTGTGGTGCGATCTGCGCGTGGCCGAGCAAAGCGCCGTCTTCGGTGTGTTCTGCCGCCGATGGGGCGTGCCGCTGATTGACGGCGGCACGGTGCGCCTGCCGCGCCTTATCGGGCAATCGCGCGCTCTCGACATGATTCTGACGGGCCGCGGCGTCGGCGCGGCGGAAGCCCTTGCCATGGGACTTGCAAACCGCGTGGTGCCCGATGGCGAAGGCCGGATGGCTGCCGAAAAGCTGGCGCATGAGATCGCGCGCTTTCCCCAAACCTGCCTGCGGGGCGACCGGTTGTCTTCATACGAACAATTCGATCTGGATTTTCCGAAAGCCATGGCCAACGAATTCGCGCACGGAATGAAAACGCTGCAAAGCGGGGAATCGCAGAGGGGCGCGGCACAATTCGCAAAAGGTCATGGCCGCGGCGGGCGTTTCGACGACATCTGACTCCATAATATTGCCCTATTCGCCAGCGATAAGGCACATGCCTGTGGGGGCCGTGCAGGCCAAAAGCCTTGCGCGCGAACGAGATTGCAAAACGAGAAAAGACGGCGATGCGAAAGCCTGTTCTAGCGTTCGCGGCAGGTCTGATGCTGATGGGCGCGCCGGCGCTTGCCCAGGATGCCGCCGGCGGGCTTGCGCTCGACCGCATTGCCGACATCGAATCCGGCACCTACATCGCCGGCGACAGCGTGAAGTTCACGCTCGTCGCACACAACAGCGATTTTCTCCTGCGCTTCGACAACGATCCGGAAGTTTTCGTGCTCTATCCGGTGCGCGCATCGTTCGGCGGGCGCGTCCTGAAATATGATTCCGGCGCGACTGCCATGCAGGTGAGCGGCTGGGGCGGAATCACGCTCTATACCGATGCGGCGCCGAACGGCCTGCCCGCCGTGCGCAACGGCGATGCTCCGCCGATCGCCCCGCAGCAGGTTTCGCTGCATCTGATGCAGAGCGCGGCATCCGACGAGGCCGACGGACTTGCCTATACGCGCCAGATCAGCATCAACTTCGCGGCCGACTGGAACATGCTCGCGGCCGATGCGAATGCGCGCGCCTGGGCTTTCGATGCGATGGAAAATACCGTGCGCGGCCTTGCGCGGCTGGCCGCCAGCAAGACGGCGCGGCAGGCCATTGCATCGCATGTCGCCACCGTGGAAATGGCGCAAGGCTCCCACCCCACGCTCTCGCTGAATGGAAAGCGGCTGATCGTTACCTTCAGCCCGTCGAACGGCTATGAGGGCCGGGCGTCTTCGCGCGCGATTTCCCGCGCGCTGGCCAAGCTGCTGAAGGTTCCCGAGAAGAACAGCTAGGGCGACAAGGCAAACGGATTGGAGGCGCCCTTCATCACCAGGGCGCGGATGCCCGACGCGACAGAGCGGGCATCGTCGAGCGCGTTGTGCCGCCGGCCGGCGAACGCAACGCCCGCGCGCGGACCCACATCGCAGGCATGCATCCGGGCCGTGTTCATGCCGTGGTCCGCAAGCCAGGGAACGATGTTGCGATAAGGCGGCAGGGGCGGCGCATCCCCGATGCCGTAGAGCCGCATATTTTCGGTGAACACGAGATCGTCGCGGCCAAACGCGAACACGGGCGCTTCCCCCGCGAATTCGACGAAGCGCCCGTACGCGGCGAGGAAATCCACGCCGCGCGCGGCGACCTCGGAATTGGTGATGCCGGTGAGCGTCTGGAAGTAATCCGACAGCGTTGCATTGAGCCGGGGCTTCACAAGCACGTCGAGAGATGCTTCCTCCTCAAGCGTTGCCGCGTTGAGGCGCACTGCGCCGATCTGCACCAGCTCCTTGAATTCGCCGGGGCCGAGCCACCGGCGCTGGAGCGAACCTTCCCAGCTTGTGAATTCGAGATCGAAAACAACGGCGTGGGGAATCTGTGGAATTCTTGACATTTCTGAAAACGAATCGGCCGGGCTCACGCTATTAAGACTTTCTTAACATTCCGCGCCGAGCGTGCGCGGGGGCAGAAGGATCGTCCACATGACGGGGCAGCAAGCCAGAAATATCGCAACTTTGCCAGAAGCGCGGCCGGAACGGATGTCGCCGCAGGACAGTCTGGCGCGCCTTGCCGCCCTGCACGACGAAGCCGAAGAAACGGCGGTGCTTGCCAATCTGCTGGGCCGGATTCCTTATGCGGCGGCGACGCTGGGAACATTCACGGTCATTACGGTTCTTGTCGCCGGAGTCGGCGCGTCTCTTGCCGAGACCGTCGTATGGCTTCTCTTCGCGGCCGGCGCGGTTGCGGCGCTGATGCGGGTTTATGCCAATGCCATTCGCACGCCGTTCGAGCGCGCCGCGCTCAGAAACTTTCACGAAGATACGAAGTCGGTCATGCTGTATGCGGGCTTTGCCTGGGGCGCGGGCGCCTTTCTGTCGCTTCCTGTCGCAACGTCTCCGATCATGCTTGCAGTATTCGCCGGCGGCATCGTGGCCGTCATGGCGCTTCTGACTCGCGATCGCGCGCTTGCGATCGCCTTTGGCCTGCCGGCCACCGCACTGCCGGCGGCCGCCTCAATCTTGCGGCCGCTTGCGGCAGGCGCCGCGGGGCTTGGCCTTGCGCTCGCGACCGGTTTTGCGGTGCTGGTTGCGGCTCATGTCGCCATCCTGCTGGCGCGGCGTTCGCGCGGTGTTCCCAGACTGGCCGACCTGCCGCTTAACTGAATGCCCGGAAAATTCCCCATTTCCCACCTTCCGGTCGGGCCGTCCGGGGGGTAGTTTCCGCCCGCATTTCAAACGGCACTTCCGCCGTCTTGCCTGCTTCAGTGGACCGCCATGAGACCCGATAGAGCCGTTGCCGCACAGCCGGACCCGGCCGATGCCGCCGTTCAGGCGGAGGAAGACGAAAAGAAAGCCGCCAGCCTGCTGATATCGGCGTCGGCCCTGCTGAAGAAAGGCGAGCCCGCAGTCGCAGCGTTCTTCGACGCGCTCTATCGCAATGCTGCGCCCGACGACATTCTTCCCTATTCGCCGGAGGCGCTGGCGTTTCTTGCGCAGGCGGTGTTCGCGCGCACGGCGGTGCGCAAACCCGGCGAAACGCTGATCGATCTGTTCTCGCCGCAGAGCGAAAGCAGGGCTTATGGCCAGAACGATCTGGTGCTGATTGCCGTCAACGACGACATGCCGTTCCTGTTCGATTCGCTTGTCGGCGAGATGACGGCCCACGGAGCGCGCGCCCGCGCGATGTTCCATCCCGTCATTCCGGCCGCACGCGACGAAAACGGCCGCCGCTGCGACAGGCCCGCCTCGCTTCGCGAGAGCGTGATCGTGATGCTGCTGGATCCGATGGCGGACGAGGCCCGCAAAGCTGCGCTGGTTGCGGGCGCGCGCAACATGTTCGCGCAGGTGCGGGTGGCCGTGCGCGACTGGCACAAGATGGTCGCGCGCATGAAGGAGACGATTGCCGGCCTTCAGCAGCACCCGCCGAAGATTTCCGCCAAGGAGCTGAACGAGAGCACGGCGTTCCTGCAATGGCTGTGCGACAACCATTTCACGTTTCTCGGCTGCCGCGACTATCACTACAGCGACACCGATATCGGCAGGCTCGATCCGGTTTTCGAATCCGGCTTGGGCGTGCTGGCCGATGCGTCGGCGCGCGTTGTCCAGCGCGGCGAGGACCGCGGCCTTCTTTCCGCCGAGGCGCGCGAGTTCCTGAAGCTGCCGACGCCGCTCATCATCACCAAGTCGAACGAGCGCAGCGTCGTGCACCGCCGCGCACATATGGATTACATCGGCGTCAAGCTGTTCGACAGGAACGGCAAGCTTACCGGCGAGCGCCGCTTCGTGGGCCTGTTCACCTCCAGCGCCTACAGCAGGCGGCCGTCGGACATTCCGCTTCTTCAGCTGAAGGTCGGCAACGTGATCGCGCGCGCGGGCTTCGCCCCCGACAGCCATGACGGCAAGGCGCTGGCCCACATCCTCGACACCTTCCCGCGCGACGAGCTTTTCCAGATCAACGAAGACGAACTCTTCGCGATGGCGATGGGGATCCTCAAGCTGGGCGAGAGGCCGAAGGTGCGCGTGTTCCTGCGCATCGACCGCTTCGACCGCTTCGTCTCCGCGCTCGTTTTCGTGCCGCGCGACCGTTATGACACCGCCGCGCGGGAGAAAATCCACGCCATTCTCGCCCGCGCCTTCGACGGCCGGATGTCGGCCGCCCAGCCGATGCTCGATGAATCGACGCTTGCCCGCGTGCACTACATCGTGGGCCGGCACGAAGGCCCGCGCCCGGTGGTGCATGTGCACGCGCTGGAAGAGGAAATCCGCAACGCCATCCGCACCTGGGACGACGGATTCGTCTCCGCCCTGATCGCGGCGCATGGCGAGGCCGAGGGCCGGCGCATTTTCCAGACCCAGAACGCGGCGTTCGGCGCGCGCTATCGCGATGCCTTTGCGCCCGAAGAAGCCGTGCGCGACCTTGGCGAATTGCAGGCGCTGGCGAGCAGGACGGAAGGGCTCGCCATCAAGGCGCGCGCCTATCGCCACAGGGACGACGCCGCGGGCGCCCTTCGCCTGAAGCTTTACGTGCTCGGCAACATGTTGCCGCTTTCGGCTTCGCTGCCGGTGTTCGAGAATCTGGGCCTGCGCGTCATCGCCGAGGACAGCTATCCGGTTTCGCTGAAGTCGGGCGGCGGCTGGGCGGGCGAAGCCGCCGTGCTCGATTTCCTGATGGAGCGCAGCGACGGGCGCGTCGCGGAGCTGGAGGAAATCCGGCAGCCGCTCGAAGACGCCTTCCACGCCATCGTTTCTGGCTGGGCGGAAAGCGACGGCTTCAACCGGCTTGTCATCGGCGCCGAACTTTCCTGGCGCGACATCACGATCCTGCGCACCTGCGCGAAGTATCTGCGGCAGGCCGGCATCGCCTTC
>Ga0209581_1000674_pt1 | contig 57203 bp, 53 predicted proteins | sample Coa_R2_FD_187160 | JGI IMG/M metagenome (GOLD analysis project Ga0209581, IMG submission 187160) | Surface soil microbial communities from Centralia Pennsylvania, which are recovering from an underground coalmine fire - Coalmine... | ecosystem: Environmental > Terrestrial > Soil > Unclassified ...
CGCCGCCTGAGTTTCACCTCCAAGACCTCTCCGAATACGCACGATTTGTGGTGGAGACCTTTCAGACCCCTTCACTGATTCAGAATGAGTTAGCTTGCCGCCGACCCCATCAACTGCGAAAGACGGGCTAGCCGCGGTCCCTCGAAGGCGCCCAGCACAAAGTTGCTCCGTCCGCCGGACTCGATGCGCTGCGCGAATTCGGCGGGTGTGCTGCGCAGGTGCTCATCCAGCGATTCGCTGAACGCCCGCGGCTCGCACTCCAGGGCCCTGCACCGCAGTTCCCAAAGAGACTGGGCGTCCCAGCCGGTCAGCGGGCGTATCTCCATGTCCCCCTCACAGCGCCGTTGCTCCCTCGGAGAATATCAGAATCGTGCTTCGGGTGGACACTCTTTCGCCGCGTCCAAACCGGCTCGCAAGGTACGCTATGATTGCGGCTGAGGGAGGCCCATCGAGCCGTGACGCCGCGCATTCTGCCGACCACCCCGTTTGCCGATCAGCGCCCCGGCACCTCCGGGCTGCGCAAGAAAACCCGCGTCTTCCTGCAGCCGGGCTACCTGGAGAATTTTATCCAGTCCGTATTCGAGGCCCTCAAGGAGGACGGCATCGCCAGTTTCGCGGGCCAGACCCTGGTAGTGGGCGGCGACGGCCGTTTCTACAACCGCCAGGCGGCGCAGATCATCCTGCGCATGGCCGCGGCGAATGGATTCGGGCGCGTCATGGTGGCGCGCGGAGGCATTCTTTCCACGCCCGCCATGTCGGCCGTCATCCGGCGGCGCTGCGCCATGGGCGGACTTATCCTTTCGGCCAGCCACAACCCCGGGGGCATTGACGAGGACTTCGGCGTCAAGTACAACACCCAAAACGGCGGGCCCGCGCCGGAAGCGGTAACGGAGCGCATCTACCGCCACACCATGCTGGTCCGCCAATACCTGACCCTGGACCACCCGGAGATCGACCTGGACCACGAGGGTCTCACGCGCCTGGGCAATACCGAAATCGAGGTTTTCGATCCTCTGGCCGACTATACCGCGGTGATGGAGAGCCTGTTTGATTTCGATGCCTTGGCGGCGCTGTTCCGGGGCGGCTTCCGCATGCTGTTCGACGCCATGCACGGCGTGACCGGCCCGTATGCCCACGCCATCCTGGAAAAGCGCCTCGGCGCCCCGGACGGCACCGTGATCCACGGCACCCCGCTCGAGGATTTCGGCGGGCATCATCCGGACCCCAACCTGGTGCATGCCGCCGAACTGGTGGCCCGCCTCGCCGCGCCGGATGCGCCGGATTTCGGCGCCGCGTGCGACGGCGATGGCGACCGCAACCTCATCCTGGGCCGGGGCTGCTTCGTCACGCCTGGAGACTCGCTGGCCATCATCGCCGAGCATGCCCGCGAGTGCATTCCGGGCTATCGCGGAGGCCTGGCGGGGGTGGCCCGCTCCATGCCCACCAGCACGGCGGGTGACCGGGTGGCTCGCGCTCTCGGCATTCCGTGCTTCGAAACACCCACCGGCTGGAAATACTTCGGCAACCTGATGGACGCGGGCCTCTGCACGCTGTGCGGCGAGGAAAGCTTCGGCACGGGGTCCAACCACGTGCGTGAGAAAGACGGCCTATGGGCGGTCCTGAGCTGGCTCTCCATCCTGGCCGCCACCCGGAAATCCGTCGCGCAAGTCATGGCGGATCACTGGCAGCGCTTCGGCCGAAGCTACTTCCAACGCCACGACTACGAGGGGCTGGATTCCGCCAAAGCCGCCCGCATGCTCGACGAGGCCCGCCAGAAACTGGCCCGCATGGCCGGTGCCTCGCTCGCCGGCACCGCGGTGACCCATACCGACGAGTTCCGCTACGTCGACCCCGTGGACGACAGCGTCAGCGAGAATCAGGGCACGCGCGTGTTTCTGGAGGACGGCTCGCGGATGGTGTGGCGGCTATCGGGCACCGGCACCACCGGCGCTACCCTGCGCGTCTACCTCGAGTGCTACCGCAAAAACGGCTGCCACGAAGATCCCGGCAAGGTGCTGGCCCCCCTGGCTGCCGCGGCGCGCGAAATCCTGGCCCTGCGCCGGAACTTCGGCAGCGATCAGCCCAGCGTCATCACCTAGCCCGTCTGAACTATAATTGTTCCACTTCCGGCAGGAGATACTTACAATGAAGCGATTCACCATCAGCGCGCTCTTTTTCGGTTTGCTGGCCTTCGGTTGGGTTGCTGCCTACGATGCTCCCATCCGCGCGGCCTCCGGCGGGATCAGCGGCCAGGGCAAGATGCGGTTCCGGCTCCTCTATACCTCTGATCATCTGCCTCCCGAGGCCCAGAAGGTGCTCACCGGCGCGCACGGAGGCTTCGCCGTGGATCAGAGGCCGGGCAGGGGTGAGACCTATTTCGCGCTCAAGGGAGCAGGCATTATCCAGATCAGCAACGACCTGAAGAGCACCCGCCTGCTCGACACCGCGCCCGAAATGCGGGACACCAACTTGCACAACACCACCATCTGGTACGCGCAGGACGGCACTCCGTTCCTGGAGTTCCCCGGCAACCAGGCGGGCGCCGTCTTCACCACTACCCTGGACGGCAGGCTTCAGCACGTGCTCCGCACCCCCGAGCGCGGTGTCGATCTCGGCAGCCCGGTCGCCAACGATTACTTCGCGGGGGCCGGCAACTTCGTGCCCACCGACGTCGAGCAACTGGACGGCATGCTCTACATGACCACCGGCTACTCCAACCTGGACATGGTGCTCACGGCCCGCATTCAGAGCATTCATCCGTTCCGGGCTGTGTGGCACGATCTCTCTTTCGGAGGCAAAGGCCACGCGATCGGCGAGTTTCAGACGGCCCACGGCATCACCGTGCCGCCCGGCATGAAGCGGCTGGACATCGCGGACCGGCCGAATTCCAAGATCGATCGCTTCACCCGCTACGGGCAGTATCTCTCCACCCTGCGCATGCCCCTGGGCTCGCTGCCCTGCGATATCTACTATCTGGGCAAGTACGCGGTGGTCCCTGCCCTGGACGGTCCCGATCGCAGCAAGGGCGCGCCGATTTACATCCTGGAAAACGATCACCTCATCTCCACGGTCATGCCGAAGGAGGATCTGGGTCTGAAGAATTTCACCCACATCCACAATGCCGTGCTGCGGGAATATAACAACAAGCTGTACATCATCGCGCAGGCGTGGAATCCGGGGGATTTCGCGATCCTGGAGCAGGTGACGGACTAAACGCGCGCTGGCGGCTTGCCTCTCAGGATTCCGCTTCGCCGCGCACGGCTCTCTCCAGGTCCACCTGGTGCTCGCGCACGTAGGCGTCCGGGATGCGCAGGCCCAGGCCCGGGCGTTCCGGAGGCAGGAAGTGCGACCGGCTGTCCTGCCAGGTTCCGAACAGTTCCCGGCACACTGCGGGATCGGTGTTGCCCTCCTCCAGAATCACGAAGTTCGCCATGGCCGCGCTCAGGTGCAGATGCGCCGCCAGGCACACCGGACCGTTCGGGTTGTGCGGCGCGACCGGAATGAAGTGATTTTCGGCCATGGCCGCCAGTTTGCGAAACTCCGTGATTCCGCCGGCGCGAGACACGTCCGGCTGGTAGATGCGGAAGGCTTCCCGCTCGATGTATTCCCGCGCCTGGAGCCGCGATTTCAAGCGCTCTCCCGCGGCGATTGGAATGCTAGTGGCGCGCTGCACCGCCAGCATGGCGTCCACGTTCTCCGGCGGCACGGGCTCTTCCAGAAACATCGGGTTGTACGGCTCGATGGCCTTGGCCACCCGCACCGCGGAGGCCACATTCATCTTGGCGTGCGCCTCCACGCAGATCTCGAATTCTGGCCCTCCTTCACGGATCCCGCGCACCATCTCCGTCACTTCGTGAATCGTTTTGAGGCTCGCCTGGCGGCTGAAGTCCGCCGCCACGCCGGGCTGCGAGCCGGGCGTGTACGGCACGTCGAAAAACGGGTCCCACTTGCCGGCAACGGCGCCTTCCGCGACCAGCTCGCGCGTCCGCCGGGCGTAAGCCTCGGCCGTCCGCGGAATGTCGCCCCAGCGGTAGCTCGTATAGATCTTGATCTGCTCGTTGATCTTGCCGCCCAGCAGCCGGTAGAGCGGCACGTTCAGCTTCTGGGCCACGATGTCCCACAACGCAATGTCGATCGCCGACAGTGCCGACTGCACCGCGCTGCCGTGCATGGCATTGCGCGCCCGGTAGATGGTGTACCAGATCTTCTCGATATCCCAGGCGCTCTGACCGAGCACCAGCGGCTTCACCATCTCGATTTCCGTGGCGATGGTGGCCACCTTGGGAAAATTCGTCCCTTCGCCCCATCCCACCAGCCCTTCGGCGGTCTCGATGCGGCACATCAGGAAGTAGCTGGCGTGACCGCGCTGGGAGATCCGCAGGATTTTCGGTTCGACTTTGCGGATCCGCAGCACGCTGGCGTCCGCCGGGCGCGCCTGGTTCAAGATCGAGTTGGTCTGCGCGCCGCTCCACGTGCTCACCGCACTGAGGCCCCCACCGATCCTCACGCCTGTTCCGAGGATTCCCGCGGAGACTCGCCTCAAAAACCTCCGCCGCTCTGCATCGACTCGCCGATTCATCGCTTCCCTCCGTGGCAAGCATGATATACCGGGCCGGCGCCGGCTCACAAAGTCCCGCGGGGCTCTTCGATAGCGGTCACCCTGTCGGCGGGGAGATCGCGCAGCACCTGGCGCGCTCCCGAAGGCCAGTCGATTTCCACCCGCTCCACGCGGCGCGCCGCGCCCAGCCCGAAGTGCAGGCGCAGATCGCTTTGCGAGAGGTAGCTGCCGCCACTGCGCACCTCGTCGCTCTGCGTCCGCCCTCCGGCGGTCACCCGAACCTTCGCGCCCAGGGCGGAGCGGTTCGAGCGCGTGCCCGTGAGCCGCAGCAGGATCCAGTGGCTTCCGGCACCCGCCGCTTGCTTCAGCAGCGAGGGCGGCTCGTTCTGGTTGTTGATCAGTACCTCCACTTGGCCGTCGTTGTCGTAATCGCCGAAGGCCGCCCCGCGCGCCGCGTGCCGCTCCTCCAGACCCGGCCCGGCGCTTTCGGAAATATCCGCGAATTTCCCGTTCCCCAGGTTGCGGTAAAGAATCGCGCGGTCCCGAAAGTGGATGTCGATTCCCAGGCGGTCTACCTCCGGGAAAACGTGGCCGTTCACCAGCAGCAGATCTTGCCAGCCGTCGTTGTCCATGTCGAAGAAGCCACAGCCCCAGCCCACGTAGCGGGTGTTGCGCGCCAGGCCGGCGGCCACCGTCGCGTCGTCGAACTCGCCGCGGCCGCGGTTCCGGTAGAGCGTCTCCCGCTCGTCGGAGAAATTGCTGCGAAAGATGTCCAGCCAGCCGTCGCCGTCGTAGTCGGCGGCGGCCAGCCCCATCCCGGACATGGCCTTGCCGTTCTCGTCGAAGGCCACGCCGCGCAACAGGGCTTCTTCTGTGAACTTTCCGTTGCCCCGGTTGATGTAGAGCAGCGACGGCGTCTGGTCGCAGGCGACGTAGATGTCCTCCAGCCCGTCGTTGTTGAAATCACCGGTCAGCACGCTCAGCGCGTAGTTCTGGTCTGGCGCGGCGATACCGGAAGCTTCCGAGACGTCTGTAAACGTGCCGTCGCCGTTATTGTGATACAGAATGTTCCGGTCGAACGGCAGGCCGCGCGGACCGCAGTTGACGGGGATGCCGCGGTACCAGCAGTAGGGGTTCTCGCCCGGCTTCGGCGTGGTCTGGGGATCGAACTTCAAATAGTTCGCCACAAACAGGTCGGCATGGCCGTCCCTGTCGTAATCCAGGAAGGCGCAGCCGGTGTTGTAGCGCACGCGGCTCTGCCTTAGGCCGGCGCGTGCGGTAACGTCCTCGAAGCGGCGGCCTCCGATGTTCCGGTACAGATGATTCTGGCCCCAGTAGGTGACGAACAGGTCCGTGAAGCCGTCATTGTCGTAGTCCGCCGCGCAAGCGCCTTGGCCCCAGCCGGAGGCAACCGCCAGCCCCACTTCCTCGGTGACGTCGCGAAAGCGTCCTTTCCCCTCGTTGTGGTATAGCCGGGTGAGTCCGCCTGCGCCGGAAACCAGAAGCGCGTCGAGTAATCCGTCGTTGTCGTAGTCGATCCAGGCGGCCCCGCTTCCGGTAGTCTCCACGATGAACTGTTTGGTCCGGTCGCCCCCGTTGGGAAACGCGCGCGTCAGCCCGGCGGAGGCCGCCACGTTCCGGAACTCGACGGGCCCGCCCGCTCCCGGCAGCCACGCGAGCAGCGCGAGGGAGGCAAGCAGCCTCACGGCTTGGGCGTCTTTTCTCCGAGCCGCTTGAGGAACTCGGTGAACTCCCCTTCGGGAGGCCGCTTGAGCTGGTCCAGCACGGTTTTCTCGCGCTGCGCCTCTTCCATGCGCCCGGCATTTCGGTACACCAGCATCAGGCTGTAGTGCGCGGATTCGCTGGCGGGTTGCAGCTTGACGGCGCGCTCGAGCAGCCCGATGGCCTCCGGATACTGCTTGGCTTCCGTCTTGAGCCGCGCCAGCGCCACCAGGGCTTCGGCAAAATCCGGGCTGAGCGATACCGACCGTTCGAAGCGCGCCATCGCCCCGGCCGCATTCTGCTCTGCCAGAAGGATCTGTCCCACCTGGTATTCCGCCACCGCGTCAGAGGGGTTCAGCGCCAGTTCCGCTTCGAACTCGTTGCGGGCCTCGCGCAATTTCGCCGTATCGTGCGACTCGAGCAGCAGCGCCCGGCCCAGCCGGTAGTGGAGATTCAAGCCCGCGGGATTCTTCTCGATCGCTTTACGGTACTCGGCGGCGGCCTCCGCATAGCGCCCCTGGATCTCGAAAATTTCGCCCGAGAGCTGGTTCACGCGAAACGAAGCTGGCGTCTTCTGGTACATCTGGAAGACCGCCTCGTTCCAGGCCCGCATGTGCAGCTTGGCGGTCTCGTACAGCACGTCGGCATCGCCCGGGAATTCTTTCTGGAGCGCGTCGAGCACCGGCCAGGCGTCCGCCAGGCGATTTCGGGCAAGGTGACACTCGACCAGCGCGATGCCGGCGAGCCGCCGCAGGGAAGCATCCTGGTTGGCCGCGAACTGCCGCCCGAGTTCGCCCGCCGCGGTATCGCAGCCGCCCGTGGCCGCACGGCTGAGGGCCAGAAAAGTCTGCGCTACGCCGTCGCCGGGCGCTGCCTGCACGACCTTTTCCAGCATCTCGCGTGCGTCCGCATACCGGCCCCGGTGAAATGCGTCCACGGCCTCGGCCGTGCGGTCCTCCGCCGCCAGCGGCAGCAGCGCGAAAACCGCAAAAACGCTAATGGCCCGCATCGTCCATCACCAGGTCCAGATTTCCGAAGCGATGGAGTTGGTTCCCCTCGTACAGGCGGAAGCTCACCAGCGGCGGCGCTCCCGGCGCGACCCGGTCCGGCGGACTCAAACGCTCCGCGGGGGGCGCGGCGATTTCCGCCACCTGCCCCGAAGCGGCAATCTGCCGGATGAGTGCCGGCGTATCCAGCAGCAACAGGAAGAGGCAAACAGGGACCATGGCATTTACGGCGCGCCCAACTCCGCCAGCCCTTTCTTCCCCATGGTACTGTCCGGCCGCCGGGTCAACAACTGCTGCAAAATATCCCGAGCCTTTGCGCGGTCCCCGGTAGCCACATAGGCCCGTGCCAGGTTCAGGTAGAACACCTCCTCGTCCGGCGCCACCTCCATCCCATACCGGAACGCCGCGATGGCGTCCCGCGGCTTCTGCATCCGCATGTAGAGGACGCCCAGGTTGTTGATGGCCCCGGCGTGGTTGCGCTGGGCGGCAATCGCCTCCTGGAAGCACCGGACGGCCTCCTCCATGCGGTTCTGGCCGGCGAACAACAGCCCCAGTTGATTGGCGGCTTCGGCATTCTTGGGCTCCAGTTCGAGCGCGCGCTCGAGCAGCCGCTGGGCCGCCTGTGCGCGCCCCAGCTTGCCCTGCGCCCGGCCCGCGCTGATCAGCGCGAAGGTGGACTCCGGAGTGATGGCCAGAGCCTTCTCGAAGTCCGCCAGCGCAGCAGCGTGGTTCTCCTCGGCCGATTCCAGGCTCCCCAGGTTGATCCAGGCGTCCGCCGAGCGCGGGTTCAACACCGCGGCCCGCTCCAGGTGCTCGCGCGCCGGGCCGTAACGCCCCGCTTCCAGGTGGATGTGCCCGATGGCCAGGTGCGCCTTGCTGTTGGCCGGAGTCTGGCGCAGCACTTCGTTCAGATAGATCAGCGCCTGCTCCGGATAACCCGCCCAATAGAAGGCCGCGCCCATGCGAAAGTGGTTCCGGTGCGGTGCGGCATAATACTCCCCGGGAAACGGTAGGGCCTGCCGCACGGAGCCCGCCACCCGCAGCAGGCGGAGGTCGCCTTCGAGCACGCTCGCCGGCGGGATCTCCGGATAGAATTTTCGAGCCAGGCCCCGCTCGTCCACCAGCAACAGCATGGGCAGGGAAAGGCCCGCGCGATAGTCGAACAGGTACGTGCGGAACAGCGCATACCCGGCGGCCACGTCCGGCGATACGCGGTCCAGAGCGAGCATTTGAAAGGGTAGGCCCCGCGGCACGTCCGGCTGCCGGCCGGAGTACAGGCAGAGCAGAGCCGGCCCTTTGCGCGGCTCGGGCAGCGGCGCCGGCTCGATCAGCCAGGCCGGCGCGGATTCCGGCCGGTTCTCCCCGCGCGCAGCCGCGGTAGTGGGAATCGGGCTCCGCGGCAAAAACGGCGCACGCTTCACCTCGTCCGAGCCTTCCACGATCTGATACCGGAACCCGGCCGCGAGACCTGCGAACTCCTGCACCAGCCCCGAGGGCCAGTGAATCCGCGCCTTCGCCTCCTCCGATTCTCCCAGCCCGAAGTGCAGCCGCTTGGTGTGCTGCGAAAGATACCCGGATCCCGCCGCCAGCGTGCGCACCGTGCGCCCGCCGGCGTGTTCGATCTCCACGCGCGCCCCGATCGCGTCCCGGTTCGAGCGCGTTCCGCGCAGATCCAGCGCCAGCGAGCGCCGGCGGGTTCCCCATTCGTTCCGGAACGCGCGCACCTGCGGGCCGAGGCGATTTTTCACCAGCAGATCCAGGCTGCCGTCGCCGTCCAGGTCCGTCGCCGCGAAGGCGCGGCTATCCTCCGCCGCATCCAGCCCGGAGACCCCGGAAAAATCGTAGTAGCGGCCTCCGCGCCGCGCGTAGAGCACGTTGGGCTCGCGCCCGTTCCAACTGAAATCCGCCCGAATGAGCTGGTTCAGGGCGTTCCACCCGTTCTCGTAGTCCGGCGCCGCTGCATTCTTGGCCGGGGAACGTGCCACCACCTGCCGCCAGAAAAAACTCATCAGGTCCGTTTCCGAGGGATTGGTGAGCATTCCGCAAGTGACGTAGATCTCCGGCGCGCCGTCGTTGTCGAAGTCCAGGCCGTCCGAAGCCCAGGCCCAGCGGCCCATCTCGACGCCTTCGGCAGCGGCCCGCGGCTCGAAGTTGCCGTCCCCCCGGTTGCGGTACAGGGAATTGCCCCGGCTGTGCCGCCGGTATTGCTCGCGCAGCCCGCCGTCGGCGGCAGCCACGAAAGCCGCATCCTCCACCACGCGCTGGCCACAGGCGGTCCACATGTTGCTGACGTACACGTCCTCGCGCCCGTCGCCGTCGTAGTCGAACCAGGCGGCGCTCATTCCCGGGCCGACGTCCGCCACGCCGGCCGTCTCCGCCACGTCCCGGAATCGCCCCTGATCATTCCTGTAAAGATTGTTGCGCCCGAAATCGTTGGCTACGTAAAGGTCCGGCCACCCGTTGCCATCGAAATCGCACCAGGCCGCCGCGAAGCTGTACCGGTCGTTGTTCTCAGCCAGGCCAGCGCGCGCCGTGACGTCCTCGAAGAAGCCCTCGCCGTCGGGTGTCAGTTGGTTGCGGAACAGAAAATTCGGCGGCCCGTTGCGCGAATCGTAGTAGGGCGTCGGATAGCGATACTGGTCTTCGCTCTGGAAGTAGATGTAGCTGCACACGTACAAGTCCATGCGGCCGTCGCGGTCGTAATCGGCCGCGGCCATGCCGGTGAACGCCCCCTGCGGCGGTGACGCGAAGCGAAAAGCCCCTGGCTTATGCTGGAACGTGCCGTCGCCCCGGTTGAGAAACAGCAGTGGCGTATCGGTAGTGGCCACCACCAGGTCCTGACGCCCGATGTTGCGAAGGTCCAGAAAGAGCGCGCAGGCGGTGTTGTCCAGCACACCCACTCCGGCGCGCGCGGTGATGTCCTCAAAGGTTCCGTCCGCCCGCCGCTTGTACAGCCGGTTTGGCAGCCCTCCCGGCTGGCAGACATACACCTCGTCCCATCCATCACCGTCGATATCCCCGACCGCGATGCCGTTGTTCCCGTAGACGTCGATGCCGCAAGCGGAATCCAGGCGCGCCCGCCAGTACGTCACGCCGCGGAGTAATTGGGATTGAAAGGACTCTGCCGCGCCGAACATGGCGGAGGTCACGTCACGAAACAGCGGCGTAGGAGAGGCGGTCACCGTCTCTTCGATCGGCTCGAAGCGCACCAGCCGACCGCCCGACCAGCTTTGCTTCCAGAGGCCAACCCGATAGCGCAGTCCCCCGGAGACGGTGCCCGCGATCTCGTAGCGCACGTTCTCGCCCGGCAACACAAAAAAGCGGGCGGCGCGGATTTGTCCCAGCGAATCCAGCCAGCGGCCGAGACCGCGCTCGAAACCCTGGTCGGAGGGATCGAACTCCGCCCGCTCTACGCCTTCCGCTACGGTCCGGTATCGCGCCGGCATGGGTGAGACACCCTGAAAGTCCGGGCTGAGCGGCAGGCTGCGGGTCTGCGGCAGCCTTTCGAGATGCGCCGTGATTTCGGCGGCCACCTTCTCGCCCTCGAAGGCGTCGTGACCCGGCTCCACAAACGCGAACAGCGCCTCGTAGGGGTGTGACCGCCGGAAGTGTACGGGAAATGGCGCCGCCGGAAGCGGCGCGGACCCGGCCTCCCAAAGTCCTAGAACGGCGGCGCCTTCTAAAAACCGGCGGCGTGTGACACGGTCGGCCATGCGGAGAAGAGCCGGAACCGGAAGCCCGCGGGGTAGTTCCGGCTCTCTCAATTCTAAAACAGCAGCTTCAGGGCAAACTGAATCTGCCGTGAGGTGCCGGCGGCGGTCAGTTCGCCTGGATTGGACCCGTCGTAGGTGGTGCTCGGACTGCGGAAGTTCGGGTGGTTGATCAGGTTGAAGAATTCCGCCCGGAATTGCATCCTCAGCCGCTCCTGAATCGGAAAGTTCTTGAACGCCGAAAAATCGATACTCAAATTGCTCGGACCGCTCATCGTATTCCGGCCCACGTTGCCGAACTGCCCCTCGAGGGGATTCGTAAATGCCGCCGGGTTGAACCACTCCTGCCGCGTGCGCCCGCCGGCCGGCGTGTCAGAGACACCCAGTACCGCGTTGGGCCGCGCGTCACCGCCGCTGTTGGAGAAGTCCGTCAGCGCGTGAATGGTGAACGGCGTGCCGGTCGTGTACGAATGGATGCCCACGAACTGCCAGCCATCCCCCAGTACCTTGGCCACACCTTTCAGGTTCCGCCCGAACGGCACCTCGTACGTATAGCTGACCACGAACCGGTGCGTCTGGTCGAAGTCCGACCGCCCTTTTTCCCAGCGGTAGTTATACTCGCTGCGCACGCTGGTGCTGTTATCGAAGCCCAGCGACGCCTGCGACTGCTCGTCGATGGACTTGCCGAAGGTGTACGCCCCCAGGAAGCTCAGGTTATTCGAGAAGCGCTTCTCGACCTTGGTTTGCAGCGAGTGATAGCTGGAACTCCCGCAGGAGCACCAGTAGGTCAGATCGTTGCCCAGGAAGGGCCGCGGCCGCCGGGGATCCACGTCCGCGTTGGGATCCGTCGTCGGCAGCGGTTGGTTCGCGTTGCGGAACTCATACATCTTCTTGCCCGCTGAGCCCGCATAGGAGACCTCCCACACCGTATTGAAGCCCAGTTCCTGCTGGATTCCGAAATTCCAGTGCTGCACATACGGATTGCGGAAGTTCGGGTCCAGGGAGAACAGGGAAGGCGCCGCCGGGTTGCTGAAAGCGTTCAGCGGCAGCCCGCGTGAAAGCAGGTTCACCTGCGGATTCGGGGTCGAGAAGCTCACCGCCGGGAAGTTGGACTCCACGTAGTAGGGCGGATTGTTGCCCGGGTTGGGAATGCTCAGCGGGCCGGCCTCGTAAGACGAATAGAAAATTCCGTAGCCCGACCGAATCACCGTTTTCCGCGTCAACTGGTAGGCGAAGCCGACTCTCGGCGCCCAATTGTTGCGGTCCTGCGGAACCAACTGCCGCGGTGCGTTGCGGTTGATCGGAATCTGCGGGAAGAAACTGGAAGGCAGCGGATCGGTGCGCCCCTTGGGAATGTCCAGCGCCCCCGTGGCGATGTTGTAGTTGGCCTCCGCGTCCCGCCGCTCCATCGGCATGGAGATGAATTCGTAACGGATGCCCAGGTTCAAGGTTAACCGGCTGGTGACCTTGAAATCGTCCTGCACGTAGAAGAAGTAGCCGGGTTGCTGGAACGTGTCGTTGATGAAGGAAGCCAGCGACGCGCTCGAGGGGATCCCCAGGGCAAAATCGGAAAAACCGAACCCGCTTCCGCTGCGGTTGTTCGCATCGCGGGTGAAGTTTCCGTTGAAGTTGAACCGGCCGCGCGGCGTGGGGGGCTGGAGAATGCTGAAGTTGACGATGGGCTTCCACTCAGCGCCGAACTTGATGGTGTGCCGCCCCTTGATCACGCTGAGGTTCTCGATGAAGTGATACACGTTCTCGAATTCCCGGGTCGGCTGGTAGGTGGCGCTGCCGAAGGAGGTCAGGCCGCTGACGCTGAAACGCGGCAGGCCGCCGTTGTTGTCCGTGAAGGGAATCCCTGGAATGCCCACCTGCGCCGACAGGTTTTCGTTGGAGTTGAATTGCAGCCGCTCCGTACGCAGCCGCGTATAGCCCGCGCGGAACTCGTTAATCACGCGCGGTCCGAAGATGTGCGTCTCGCTGAAAACGCCCTGCCGCGTGTTGTTGGTCCAGTCGCCCGAGGAAAACGCCGCGGCCGAGAGCGGTGGGGGAATCGCCGCCGGGGGCGAGAGCGCCTGGTCCGATATGCTGAAGCGCGCGAAAAAGCTGTCCTTGTCCGAGATGCGGTGGTCGATGCGCACGTCGCCCTGGTCCGTGGTGTCCGGTTCCACCGGGTTAGTGAGATAGTTGTTGGCCACGCCGGTCAGCGAGACCGACCCCGGCACGTTCGGTGTGGGCATCAGGCCGATGAGCTTCAACGAGGCCGGGTCGAAGCGCGAGAGTGGGATCTGGTTGTTCGGGAACGGCTGCCGGCTCACCGAGCCGTCGCTTTGAATCGCCGTGGTGCTGGGATCCAGAACCGGGTTAAACCCGCTGAAATTGCCGGTCCGCCACGGCACCGGCGCCAGGGTCGCCAGGAAGGTATGCGCCGTACGAATTCGCGTGCCCTGATAGTCCGCGAAGAAGAACGTGCGGTTCTTGCCGTTAAACGCCCCGGGAATTACCACCGGGCCGCCCACGGCAGCGCCGAACTGGTTCTGCTTGAACGGGGGCGTCGGCCCGGTCGGAGGATCGAAGAAGTTCTTGGCGTCCAGCTTGCTGTTACGCAGAAACTCGTACACGCTGCCGTGAAAATCGTTCGTGCCGGATTTGATGGTCACGTTCATGACCGCGCCGCCCGAGCGGCCGAACTCCGCACTCATCGAGTTGGTCTGCACCTTGAACTCGGCGATGGCATCCGGCGGCGGTCCTACCACGAAACTGGCTTCGTTGGTGAGATCTTCGGAGAGGCTGTTGTTGTCGATGCCGTCCAGCAGATAGTTGTTCTGATAAGGCCGCACGCCGTTGGCGCTGAAGCCGCCGGTCCGCTCGTCGCGGGCCCCCGGCGCGGTGGGCGCCGTGCCCGCCGTGAGCACCGCCAGCCGCGTAAAGAAGCGGCCGTTTAGCGGCAGGTCCACGATGTGCTGGCTGTCGACCACCTGGCCCAGGTAGGAGGTGTCGGTCTGCAAGGCGGGCGCCGCGCCCACCACTTCGACTGTCTCGCTCACCTGTCCCACTTCCAGCACCACGTTCACGCCAATGCGGTCCTGGACGTTTAACGTGATCCCCGGGCTCACCGATTTCTTGAAACCCTGCGCCTCGACCGTAACCGAATAGTGACCCACTGGCAGAGGCGTCACCACGTAGTTGCCGGAGGTGTCCGTGGTCGTCTTCGAGGTGGCGCCGGTGTCCACGTTGGTCACGGTCACCGCGGCGTTCGGTACGACCGATCCGCTCTTGTCGGTCACCGTTCCTACAATCGAGCCCGTGGTGGTTTGAGCTGCCGCGGGCAGAAATGCGGCAACCATAGAGACAGCAATCCCCAGTACAAAACCCCTTAACCCTCTCATAGCACTCCTGGTGGAAGATAGTGTTGTTCGATTTTGCCCTGACTTGGGCAAATTTTCAACTAAAAAATGCGCTCCTCCGCCAGACGGCCCTTTCTGTGAAAGATGCGTTAATTTTTTCTACACGGAAGAGCCGCTATTTGCGCAGAAACAGCGAGAGGGTGATGCCGAAACCGATGAACACCACGATGCGCCGCACCGCGGTGCGCCCTAGCCGGCGTGCCGCCCCGGCTCCCCCGTAGCCCCCGGCGATGGCGCCCACGGCCATGACGACCACGTCCGGCCAGTAGACCATGCCCGCCCACACGAAATACAGCGCCGCCACGCCGTTGATCGAAAGCGCGAAGAAACTCTTGAGTCCGTTCATCTGGTGGATATCCGTGAGCCCCAGAATGCTCAGCGCCGCCAGCATCAGGATTCCGATTCCCGCACCGAAATAGCCGCCGTAGATTGCCACGAGCAACTGGAACACCAGCGCCCCGGCGAACCACTGCGGCGAGCGGTGCGCCATGCTGCCCGTGCTTTTCAGCCTGCGCTGGATCGGTTCCTGCGCCAGGAACAGGAGCGTGGCGAACAGGATGAGGTACGGCACCAGCTTGTCGAACAGCGCGGGTGGCGTGAACCGCAGCAGCAGCGCACCCGTAATGCCCCCCGCCAGGCTAGGCAGCGTGAGCGCCAGCATACGCGGCTCCGCCGTGCTCATCTCCCTCCGGTACCCCCACATGCCGCCCAGCGAGCCGGGCCAGATGGCCACGGTGCTGGTGGCGTTCGCTGTCACCGAGGGCAACCCCAGCCAGATCAGGGTCGGAAACGAGACTAGGGTGCCCCCACCGGCGACGGAATTGATCGTCCCGGCCAGAAAAGCCGCGCCAAAGGCAGCCGCCGAGTGGGTCAGATGAGCGAGAGGAGTGGACATGAATGCAGAGTGTGGCGAGAAGATGCAGTGCCTGCTTTTAGCGTACACCGGCCGGGGAGCTCGCCGCTGCGCCAGCTTACTTCCAGGCGCCCAGCAAGCGCCGCACTACCAGCAATTCCCCCAGGTGGTAGGAGTTGTGATCCGCCACCAGCAGGGCCTCGCGGAGCACGGTCTGGCCGTCGCCGTGGGGAATACGCGCCAGCAGATCCACTGATTCGTCGGCCACCAGGTCGCACATGGCCTGGAGGTCGGCGCGAGAGGCCTTCACACTGGCGCTCCAGGCCCGCGCATTCGGCGGCGCCGCAGCCGCGGGCCAGTACCCCGCCGGCCATTCCGGCGAGACGTGTCCGGGGTTGCGGCTGAATTCCAGGATGTCCCATTGGGCGATGCGCATGTGCTCCAGGATCTCCCAGGGTGAATGCGCCGCGCCCTTGGGGCGCTTGCCGCGCAGCGCCGCCGGAATTCCGGCGATGGCCTGGTCGAAGTGCGCATGCGCACCTCCGCCTTTCAGCAGGTATAGCAGGTGTTCTCGCACGTCCCTATTATAGGTGCGAGAATCAAGGCGTATGCGTCTGCTGGCCGCCGTTTTCGCGGTCTGTCTCTGTGCCTCCGCGCAGACTACGCTGAACATCCGGCAGCTCACGTCCTTCCTGAAGTCCTCCGTGGCCTTGCGGCAGGACGATCGGCAGGTGGCCCGCTTCCTGTCTAAAGTCAAACTCACCGAAAAACTGGACGACCGCACGATTGAGGAATTGCAGGGCTACGGCCTGGGCTCCAAGACGGTCGAGGCGCTCCAGGCCCTGCGGGACGCCACGGCGTCCTTGCGGGCGCCCGCGCCAGAAGCTCCCCAGCCCGTGGTACAGCCCGTTCCGCCGCCCTCACCCGAAGAACAGCAGCGCGTGCTGCAAGAGGTCCGGGAGAACGCTCAGAACTACACCCGCAGCCTTCCGGACTTCATTTGCACGCAGGTCACCCGGCGCTACTACGACCCCACCGGTCTCGAGTTCTGGCAGCACGGCGACACGCTCACCACCCGGCTCAGCTATTTCGAGCAGAAGGAGGACTACAAACTCATCCTGATCAACAATCAGACCACCAACCGCTCCTACGAATCTCTGGGTGGCGCCATCTCCACGGGCGAGTTCGGCAGCATGCTGCGCGAAATCTTCGAGCCCCGCACCCAGACCCGCTTCCAGTGGAACCGCTGGGCCACCCTGCGCGCCAAGCGGGCGCACGTCTTCGAGTATCGCGTCGCCCAGCCCAACTCCGAGTGGAGCATCTCCTACGGCGAGGACCGCAGCTTGCGCGTCATGCCCGGCTACCACGGACTGGTCTACGTGGAGCGCGATACCAACATGGTCCTGCGAGTCACCTTGGAAGCCGAGGACATTCCCCCCTCCTTTCCTGTACAGCAGGCGGCCACCACGCTGGATTACGACTACAGCAAGATCGGTGACCGCAGCTTCCTGCTACCCTTGAAAGCTGTGGTCCGCATGCGAAGCGGCAAGTACTTAAGCCGGAACGACGTGGAGTTTCGGATGTACCGCAAGTTCTCCGCCGACGCCACGGTCACCTTCGATACGCCCCCGCCCCTGCCGGAAGATAAGGAGCAGCCGGCCAAGTGATGGAGTTAAAACAGGATATGAACGTCTTGTTTTATCCACAGGAGCTCCACCTCGGCTGACTCCTAACCCGCTGTAAACAAACCAAATATTTTCTGAGGAGAAATCATTTTGAAAACGCGTTTTCACTTGACTGTAATGCAGGTTCGCGGCATAGTGAGAGAGGTTCCAAGAGGTTTGAGGAACAGCAAGCCTCCGGCAGCGTAGCGAGCCTGGAACGTTGATCCGTAACCGAAGCTATTCCAATAGAATCGGAAGCGGGGAGCGAAGGGCAATCGGGCGCCGAAGGAAGGCGTGCTTCCAGACCGGGAGCCGGGTTGAACGCGTCGATCCGGAAGGGTTCGAAAGGGCCCGGAAGGGGAGTGGAGATCCGGAGGCCGGTCGGGAGCGCGGAGCAGGAATCGGGTAACGGGCATCCGGTGTTGAGACCGCCCGCTCCGGGGGACCGGGGCAAGCGGAAGAATCGGGAGCCGAACGGATCCGAAGAAGGTTTCGCGAGGCTTTGAAGAAGCAGGTCGGGAACGTTGACCTCACAATGGTAATCCCGCGAGGGAAAATCGTTGTGGGCGAGCGAAAGGCCGCTTCGAGAAGCCGGCACCAGCCAGGAAGGACTGGCAGGCGGGCTTGGGCGCTTTGATCCGCGGCTTCCAAAAGGAGCGGCGGGGAGCAAACAGGCTGGACGCCCGGGAGTCCTGGTTGCAAAGCTGGATACCGTGCATGCCGGTGGTCAGCTTGGCTGCGAATCAAGTCACTTGGAACCATTTTTGTTTTGTGGCCGCACTTTTCGCGGCCTATCGCCCTTTTAGCGCCCCGGAACTGACACTTCCCGGTGTGCAGCGATGTAGGCGTTAACGTATGCCGTGAAGGCGTTCTGAAGCGCCGCGCGCGCCGGCCCGTGGTTGCGCAGTTTCCGATCCTCGATACGCAGCACTGGCAGCAGGTCGCGGGTCGTGGAGGTGATGAATACCTCGTCAGCCTCGCCCAGATCCTCCGGAAGGATGGTTCTTTCGCCGATTTCGAACCCCGGCACGTGAATCTCGGAGAGCAGCACTTCGCGCGTCACGCCCGGCAGGCAGCCGGAGGAGAGCGGCGGTGTCCACACCCGGTTTCCCTGCGCCAGGAAGATGTTGGCCGAGGTGCATTCCGCCACCTCGCCGCGCTCGTTGAGGAGGATCACCTCGTCAAAACCGCGGCCCTGGGCGCTTTCCAGCCATCGCAGGTTCATGGCCCAGGAAAGGATCTTGGTGCCCGCGAACATGCAGGCGGCGTGCCGCGCCTGAACCTGGTAGCAGAGCTGCACACCCGGCCCCCATTCCTTTAAGCCGGAAAGCAGTGCAATCAGGTCGCTTTCCCTCTGGGCAGGCCCCTCCCAGGTACCGCCCACATTCCGTACCACGACCACGCGCATCGTGGCGTTGCTGGCCTGATTGGCCGCCACCAGGTCCAACAGCCGCCGGCGCACCCTCTCCGGATCGGAAGGCAGCTTCACCTGAAACAGCGCGGCGTCCCGCTGCATGCGCGCCCAGTGTCGCTCGAAGGCGAACAACACTCCGTCCATCACGCGGATGGTCGTGAACACGCCCCAGCCAGCCAGCAAACCCACCTGTCCGGGCGCCAGGAGCCTGTCCGAAACCTCGCCGATCTCCTCGTTATGCAGTATGTGATGGAACACAACAGTGTCCATTCTACCGCGCGCCACAGGCGGCAGCGCTGTCCTACGATAGACGGAGACATGTCCCCTGACATACTGGTTGCCGGTGCCGGGATAATCGGCACCTCCATCGCCTGGAGACTGGCGCAGGCGGGTCTGCGGGTGTGCCTGCTGGACGCCGGCAAGGCTGGCGGCGAGGCCAGTTGGGCGGGCGCCGGCATGCTCGCCCCGGGGGGCGAGGTCGAGGACCGCTCGGATTGGGCGGAGTTCGCCCTGGAGAGCCGCCGCCTCTACCCGGCATTCGTGGCCGAATTAGCGGCCGAGAGCGGCTGCCCGATCGACTTCAAGGAACTCGGAGCCGTCGAAGTGGCCTTCGCGGAGGCCGAGTGGCGGGCGCTTGCAGAGCGCGCCCGCAAGCAGGCCGTCTTAGGGGTCTCTTCGCGGTGCTTGAGCCCCGTGGAACTGCGCGAGCGCGTGCCCCTGCTTGGCCGGGAGACAGCGGGCGCTCTCTGGTTCCCGGACGACGCCCTGGTGGACCCGCGGCAGGTGATGCGCGCTCTAACCGCCTGTTGCCGCGGCCGCGGCGTTGAAATCCGCGAAGGCGTGCGCGTGACCTACTTCACGCTCTCCCCGCGCGAAGCGCTTCTCGAAACCTCGGCCGGTCCCCTCACCGCCGGGGCGGCAGTGCTGGCCGCCGGCGCCTGGAGCGGCGAGATCCCTGTTCGGGTCAACGGCGCCGAGCGCCCCATTCCAGAGAGCTTCCCGGTGCGCGGACACCTGCTTGGATACCTGCTAGACCCGGGCTCCCTCGGCCCGATTCTGCGACACGGCCAGACCTACCTGTTGCAGCGGGCCAACGGTCTCACTATCGCGGGGACCTCCAGCGAACAGGTGGGGTTCGACCGCCGCCTGGACCGCGGCATCGTTCGGGATATCGCCCGCCGCGCCTGCGAACTGCTGCCCCGCTTGCGCGCAGCCGGAGAACCTCAGCCCTGGCTGGGGTTCCGGCCCGCCACGGCCGGCCTGCATCCCGAAATCCGGCGCATCGAGGGCGCGCCCCTTTGGCTGGCATACGGCCACTACCGCAACGGGATCCTGCTGGCGCCGGCCACCGCGCAGCGCGTGAGCCGCCAGATTATCGCCAGTTCGGAAACGGATTCCCAGGCGACTGCCGGCACCGTTTGATCAGCTCGGGCACCCGTTTGCGGCGCGCCAGGAGATCTTCCAAAACCCGTTCGCAGGCCTCCTCGTCGCCGTCCAGCCACTCCGGCGGAAGGGTGCGGTAAGCCCTGTCCACCACCTCTTCGGGGAAATGCACTACGCGGTCCAGCCAAGGCTGGAAGTCGTCGAGCGAGCGCACACCTTCGTAGACGACCCGCCGCGCATACAGCCCTTGCAGCGGCGAATCGCCGAAATCCCAATTCGGCCCATTGAAGACAAATCCGTGGTCGATCATCAGCGCCACAAAGGCGGGTCGAGGAGCAGGCGCCTCCGGGAATGCGGACCAGTCGCGCACGCGTGCGCGGAAAAAGACCGACTGCCGCCCGTCCGCGTTCGAGGCCCAGCGGTCGAACACCAGGATGCCCAGGAAATCCGCCAGGTTGACTACCTGGGTCAGCAACGCGTCCGGAATGAAGTCATAGACCGCCAGCACCGAGGGGTCGCCCGGATGCCGAGAGCCGAAGTGCCATCCCGGCTGGACTGGCATCCGCCGGGACCCCAGAGTAATCGAAACTTCGGGGTTCTTTGCCAGAAAGGTCTCGCTGACGTGGATGATCGCCGCCCGGGCGCTGGCCACCTGCAGGTAGTCGAGCATCACCGCGGAAAGCAGTTCGTTCACCAGGATGCGGCGGTGTTGGGGATTATTGAGGAACTTCACGACGTAGAATGCCCCATCGTCGGCTTCCAGCAGGTGGGATTGCGCCCCTCCGCGCATTTTGCGGATGTGCCGGCGCGCAGTCAGCGGCATCGGAAATTGCTGTACCCTAAAGGTTGTAACACACCATGGAGGACTGCATCGGCTATGGCAGATGAATCGGGCGTGCCGGCGGGAGCGGCTCGCTCCGCGGAGAACGGGGCACAGGCGCCGGCGCGCAGCAAGGACGAGATCGCTCTGGAGTTGATGAAGTTCATTGCGGTTACCACCGGCTACGGCAAGGGGACCACGCCGGGAGCGGGTTTCTCGGGCAAGCCCTCGCCGCGCAGCGCGGAAGAGTACGCCGACGCCCTGTTGGAACTGTTTGAGCGTTGCCGCGGCGTGGTGAACCGGCCCACGGCACAAAAATAACCCGCGCCCTCAAAAATACAAGGCGCCGGACAGGTGGTCCACCCGCCGGCGCCTGATCCTTCCCCCTCTCGCCGCGCCTTGGCCTGCACGCGGCGTGGGAGCGCGCGGTTGCCGCCCGCGTCTACTTTTTCCTCGCGCCTTTCTTGGCCGCGGCTTTTTTGGCGGGAGCCTTCTTCGCGGCTTTTTTGGCGGGAGCTTTCTTCGGCGCGGCCTTAGCAGGCGCCTTCTTTGCCGCCTTCTTGGCGGGAGCTTTCTTCGCCGCTTTCTTCACAGGCGCTTTCTGAGCAGCCTTCTTGGCGGGGGCTTTTTTGGCGGGGGCTTTCTTGACAGCCGCTTTTTTCGCCGGGGCCTTCTTGGCCGCCTTTTTGGCGGGAGCTTTCACCGCCGCCTTCTTGGGAGCCGCTTTCTTTTCCGGCGGAGCGCTGACCGCCTCGGCCGGCTTAGGTGGAGCTTCCGCGGGCGCAGGTGCGGGTGCCGGTGCGGCTTCCGTGACCACTACTTCCGCCGTGACGACTTCTTCCTCTTCTTCCTCGTCCTCGTCTTCGTCGAACTCGTCGAGTTTAGTGTTCAGTTCCGAGTGCTCGTCGTCCTCGTAATCCTGGAAGTCTTCCATCTCTTCTTCGTCTCGGGCAGCGTATCTCTGGCTATCAAACATTATGCACGCCTCCTGTTGTCAGGACACAATCACCCATAGAATAACCCGTTTTTGCTCGGAGGCAATAGCCAAAAGCAGAAAATTTGCGGGCGCGCGCGAAACGCGTTGTCAGTTGCCGCTAGCGATGCGTGCGTGATGGTTGTAAGCAGTGCGTGTCAGCACTGCCGGACCCTTGCGCGGGCGCCTGGTGTTCGCCGCGGGGCGCGTGGTGGAGCGCCGGGAAGCGCTCGCGCTGCTGCGCGCCGTAGCCGTGCGCCGCCCGGCGGCCGTTCGGTGGGCGCCCGCGCGGTGCGCACTGGCCGCAGACCGCCGGGCTGGGGCTTTCTCCACGTACGCCGCTGGAATGATCAGCCGTTCGCCCGCCACCGGCTCGCCGGATTGCATGCGGTTCGCCGCCAGAATCCTGCTGGGAGCGGTGCCGTAGCGCTTCCCGATGGCCGCCAGTGTCTCGCCGCTTGACACCGTGTGCATTCGCCAGGAGACCCGCCGGTCCGCCGGAATCATCTGTAGCGCCGCCATCAGCCCGCCGCCTGTTCCCTTGGGCACGTGCACCCGGTAGCCCTCGGGCGCAATCCCTTTCAGCAGCGCCGGGTTCAACTCCATCAACTGCGAAACCGGCGTGTTCGTGAGGTCACCGATCAGCGCCACGTGCGTCGGGGAGGTGATCTCGACGTTGTCGTACTCAAGCGGCGGGTCCGGCGTCACATCCTCCAGGCCGTATTCTTTGGCGTTCTTGTCCATGATGGTCATGGCCAGGATGATCGGCACGTAGTTGGTGGTTTCGGCCGGCAGGGCGCCGCGCGCGCGCAGTTCCCAGAAATCCGCATATCCGGTCCGCTCCACCGCTTTTTCCACCGCCACCGGACCGCAGTTGTACGCCGCAATCGCCAGGTACCAGTCTCCGAATTCGTTATACAGGTCGTGCAAATGTTTCGCCGCCGCCCGCGTGGCCCGCTCGGGGTCGAAACGGTCGTCGGTGAACCGGGTCTGCAACAGTCCGTATTGCTGCCCGCGCCAGGCCACAAACTGCCACATGCCCCCCGCGGCCTTGTGAGACATCGCGCGCGGGAAGAAGCCGGATTCCGCCTGCGCCAAATGAATCAGCTCCTGCGGCAGTCCTTCCTCCTCCAGAATGCGGTGGATCAACGGAGCGTAGCGGCCCGCCCGTTCCAGACCGTGAATCAGAGTCTTCCGCCCGCGTCCCATGAAGTAGTTGATGTACCCGAGCACCGCATCGTTTACCGATAGCGGCAACTGCGAGACCGTGGCTTGCACCTGCTCCTTCACCTTGTCTTTCAGCTTCGGGTCCACCGGGAACGTCATCTGCAGGATGTCTTCGAGAGGCGCCTTCTCCAGTTGCCCGAACTGGGATTCGTCCAGTGCCGCGGAACTGCCCAGGCCGGCCAGGTCATAGCGGTGAATGGACTCCACCATCTCGTCCAGGCGCCGGTCGAACGCCTGCCGGTCCGTGGGAGAGTAATCCGAAGCTTCGAGCATCAGATCGATGGCCGCGTCAAACTCCCTCCGCGCGGTTGCCACATCGTTACCCTGATAGGCCTTCTTGCCTTTCTGATAGCGAAGCTCCGCGCGCTGCGCCAACTGGTCTCCGCGCGACGGAGCGGACGCCGCTTCGAGAGCTGCGGGAAGAAAACTGGGCGCTTCCTGGATGTAGGGATTGGTGGGGACGGTGGGGGGATCGCTGATCTCAACTTCCGGCGCCAGAGCCACCGGATGCGGTGCGGCCGGCAGAAACGAAGTTTGGAACCTGGACTGCTGATAAGGAGTGCAACTCGGAATGCCGATGACAATGGAGGCGACAAAAAAATAAGAAAGCAATCTTCTTCGACCGGCCATTCGTAACCCTCGAACCGCTTACAAGTCCCGGGAAATACGGCGATTTCGAACCGGGTCGTGGCTCGTACAAGAGATTTATATATCTACAACATTGACCCGCCCGGGGTCAACCGTCCTGCTCGAATTGCCTGGCCTCCGAACACAAGAGCGTGTCCAGTCGACACGCGCGTGGGTGATTATTCCTCTTCCTCTTCTTCTCCCGCCTTTGCGGCTTTGGCTGCGGCAATGATCTTTTCGGCTTGCAGCGCCGGCACAAAGTCGTAGTGATCGAACTCCATGGTGAAGGACCCACGCCCCTGCGTCATGGATGTCAGATCATTTTGATAGTTTAACATTTCTGCCATGGGCACTTGGGCGCGCACGATCTGGGTACTACCCTTGGTGTCCATCCCCGAGATGCGACCCCGCCGGCCGTTCAGGTCTCCCATGAGGTCCCCGGCGTACTCCACCGGCGCCTGAATCTCCACATTCATAATGGGTTCCAGGAGCGCCGGCCTGGCCTGCTGCATGGCATTCTTGAACGCCTTGCGGGCCGCGAGTTTGAAGGACAGTTCGGAGGAATCCACGTCATGGTACGAACCGTCGTACAGCACCACCCGGAAGTCCACCATCGGATACCCGGCCAGAAAGCCGTTCTCGGCGGCCTCCAATATCCCTTTTTCCACAGCAGGAATATAGTTCTTGGGAATGGCGCCGCCAAAGATGTCGTTGACGAACTCGAAGCGGGCTCCGCGCGGCAGCGGTTCCATGCGGATCCAGCAGTCGCCAAACTGCCCATGTCCGCCGGTCTGCTTCTTGTGACGGCCCTGGACATCCGCCGTCGCGCGAATCGTTTCGCGGTAGGGGATCTTGGGCGCCTTGAGCGTGACGTCCACGCCATATCGCTTCTTTAATCGGCTGACCACGACCTCCACATGCTGCTGTCCGCTGCCTGCCAGCAGGAATTCTTTGGTTTGCGGATCGCGGTAGAAACGCAGGGACTGGTCTTCTTCCAGGATACGGTGCACCGCGTTGCCCATGCGGTCCTCATCCTGGCGGGATTTGGCCTCGATGGCGAAGGCGATGGATGGCTCGGGCAGTTTCACCGGCTGGTATTGAATCGGTAAGCCCTTGTCCGCGAGCGTGTCTCCCGTCAGCGTGTCCTTCAGCTTGGCCACCGCGCCGATGTCCCCGGCGCGCAGTTCCGTGACCGGATTGATAGTCTTTCCGAAGGGCGAACCGATGTGCGAGAGCCGCTCGGAGGCGCCCCGCGTCACGTTTTGCAGGTTGGCGTCGTTCTTCAATACTCCGGCGTACACCTTGAAGTAGGAAATCCGCCCGGCGAAAGGATCCGCGGTGGTCTTGAAAACGAACACGGAACAGGGGTCGGCATCCGAGATCTTGCGTGCCGCCTCGCTGCCGTTGGCCTTGGCAGTTGGCGACTCACGCTCCACCGGCGCCGGCAGGTTTTCCGCGATGAAGTTTAGAAGCAGGTCGGAGCCGATATTGCGCAAGCCCGAGCCGCACAGCACCGGGAACAGGCGCATCTCCCGGATGGCCGCCTGCAAGCCCTCCAGAATGTGCTCCGGCGGCAGCGTGCCCTTGTCAAAAAACTCTTCCATCAAGGCATCGTTGCCCTCGGCCACCATTTCCACCAGCGCCTCGTGGGCCTTCTGGGCGGCGTCGGCCAGGTTGGCGGGAATCTCGCCTTCCTTGCCCTTGCCGTCCCCGTCGGCGGAGTAACTGTAAGCCTTCATGCGCACCAAGTCGATCACGCCTTGAAAGTCCCGCTCGGCCCCCAGCGGGATTTGGATGGGGATGGCGGTGCGGCCAAAAGCCCCGTGGATACTTTCCAGGGCCCGCTGAAAGGAGGCCCTCTCCCGATCTAACTTATTGATGATTAGCGCTCTAGGAAGCTGAAACTCGGTGGCGTAGTGCCACACCTTTTCCGTCTGGACCTCCACCCCCGCCACGCCGTCCACCACCACCAGGGCGGCATCGGCGGCTACCAGAGACGCCCGGGTGTCGTTAATGAAGATGTTGTAGCCCGGCGTATCCAGCAGGTTGATCTTGGTCTTTTTCCACTCGAAGCCGGCGATGGCAGTCGAGATGGTGATCTTACGCTGGACCTCCTCCTCATCGAAGTCCGTAATGGTGTTGCCCTCATCCACCCGCAGCAGGCGAGTGGTGGCCCCCGCAGTGAACAGCAACCCGGCGGTGAGCGTAGTTTTACCGGAATCGCCATGGCCCACCACACCGACGTTCCGGATGTCCTTGCTTTCGTACGTCTTCACGGAATGGCTCCGACTTCAAAAACGGAATAGTAACACAGAGCGGGAACCGGCAGGCCGGGCCTCGCCGCCCTCAGGCGCCGATCACCCCGGCCAGGGGACTGCTCGCGCTGGCGTAGAGTTTCTTGGGCATCCGGCCAGCCACGTAAGCCAGCCGCCCGGCTTCCACCGCCAGTCGCATGGCCTGAGCCATTTTGAGCGAATCCTCGGCCGCCGCGATAGCCGTATTCATGAGCACGCCGTCGGCGCCCAGTTCCATGGCCACGGCGGCATCCGAGGCGGTGCCCACGCCGGCGTCCACGATCAGCGGCACGGCGGTGATCATCTCCCGCAGGATGCGCAGATTGGCGGAATTCTGCACGCCCATGCCGGAACCGATAGGGGCCGCCAGCGGCATGACGGCGGCGGCGCCCGCGTCCACCAGTTTCCGGGCGTTCACGACGTCGTCGTTGGTGTAGGGAAGCACCACGAAGCCTTCCTTGACCAGCACGCGCGTGGCTTCCAATAGACCTTCGTTGTCGGGGAAGAGAGTCTTTTCATCGCCGATGACTTCCAGCTTGATCCAGTTGGAGAGCCCGACTTCGCGGGCCAGGCGCGCCGTGCGAATGGCATCGTCGGCGTTGTAGCAGCCCGCCGTGTTGGGGAGGATGAAGATTTTGGACCGGTCGATGTAGTCCAGCAGCGATTCCTTGCTGCGGTCGGTGAGGTTCACCCGGCGCACCGCGACGGTGACCATCTCCGCGCCGGACGCCTCGTGGCAGCGCTTCATTTCCTGGAAGCTGCGATACTTCCCGGTACCCACGATCAGGCGCGAACGGAACTCGCGATCCGCAATTCTCAACGTCTCTGACATGCCTCTTATTCTAGTCCTACCTGCCCGGCGGCGAGTTCCGGCTCCAGATCGGCCCGGAAGGGGTTGAAGCTGGTCTGCGCGTCGAAGACATCCACCCCCTCCCGGCGCTTCAGAAAATTCACCACCGCGTAGGTCAGCGGGGTAGCCAGGACTTCGTACAGTACCTTGCCCAAGTAGCCGGAAAGAATCAGGTTGGCAATGAGCCCGGGCGTGAGCGTGCCGCCGAATGCCAGCACCATCACCACGCAGGTGTCCACGCCCTGCCCCACGATGGTGGATCCCACCGTGCGGGTCCACAGGTAGCGCCCGCGCGTCAGCACCTTCATGCGGGCCATGACGTAGGAGTTGGCGAATTCACCGCACCAGAACGCCGCCAGGCTGGCCGCCACCAGGCGAGGCACGAACTGGAATACCACCGCGAAGGCCGCCTGGTTGTGCCACCCAGGTGCGGGAGGCAGCCACACGCTGAACAACCCCATGACGGCCAGCAGGCCGGAAGCGAAGAAGCCGATCCAGATGGCCCTCCTCGACGCGCCGTAGCCGTACACTTCCGTAAAGACGTCCCCGAAGATATACGTCAGCGGAAAGAATAGCTGCGCGCCGCTGATGCGGAAGGGTCCGATGGCCGTGATTTTCTGCCCCACCAGGTTGGAAATCAGAAGCACCACTACGAAGACGTGTACCAGCAGGTCGTAGTAGCGGTAGCGGTGCGGCCTCATCCGGCGGATTTGCTCTCCCATTTGACGCTGTGGTCCGAGGTGATGGACCAGGTCTCGGCCGGGGAGTCCAGGCGGAAATACGACCACGGTCCGGGAATCCAGGGATAGCGCTCGATGACGCTCTCGTCCACGGCCACTCCCAGGCCGGCGCCGCGCGGCACGATCAGGTCGCCGTGATCGATCTCCAACGGATCCCGCAGCACTTCGGCGGCCAGCGGGAACGGATACATCCCCGCGTGCGTGGGGGTGGAATAGCAGGGGTACTCGAGCCACTCCACCACCATCTCCGGCCAACAGATCCCCAGGTGGGCGGCCGCCAGAACTTCCAGCGCCGTACCCCAGCTATGGAACGCGAACTTCAGGCCGTGACGGCCGATCTCGGCGAACAGTCGCCTTCCCATGGCGAACCCACCCTGGCAGCAGACGTCCATCTGCACGTAATCCACGCTGCCGGTCAGGATCAGGTCCAGATAGCGCTGTTCGTTGGGCTCGTGCTCTCCGCTGGCCAGCGGGAGGTAGTCCCGGGACTTGAGCCGCAGGTAGGCCTCGTGATCGTCCGGCGGCAGCGGCTCTTCGAGCCAGGCCACATCGTAAGCGGCCATCTCCCGGGCCAGTTGCTCCACTGTAGCAAAGTCGTAGCTGCGGTCACCCATGCGCCACCAGGTGTGCGCATCCACCATTAGGTCGAAATCCTGGCCCACCGCCTGGCGCATGAGGCGCACGGTTTCCAGGTCCTTTTCCGGGCCGAGCGCGGGACGCATCTTGTAGGCCCGGAAGCCCAGATCGGCGATCGCGGCGGCTTCGGCCGCATAGGCCTCCGGCGGCATATACATGCCCGCGCTGCCGTACAGCCGGATACGGTCGCGCACGCGGCCGCCCAACACCTCGGAAAGCGGCACGCCGCGCTCCTTGGCCACCAGGTCGTAGAGGCCCACTTCCACGGCGCAATAGATTTTGGCCAGTTCGGGGTCGGCGCCGGGGCCTTCCAGGAACTGCACACGGAGGGCATCCGGATCGGCCAGAGTGCGGCCTTCCAGGAAGGGCCCGATAGTGCCTTCAATGGCGCGCTGCGCCCGCTCGCTGCCCGGTCCCGGGGCGTATCCCACCAGCCCGTTTGCGGCCTGGATGCGAATCAGCATGGCGTCGCGCTTCAGGATCGTTCGCTTCCCGCCGTAAAAGGCCAACTGGATGGGCTCGGCAAACGGATAGGACAGCAGGAACGACCGTACGCTCGAGAGCTTCATAAAGGGAACCGCAAATCAGCATAACAGACCGGACTGGCGCCCCGGTGGCTTCCGCACGAGAATGAAAGACAGTGGAGGATCCCTAAATGAATCCGCGGGCTGCCGTCACCTTTCGTGATCACCGGAAGGCCCAGCCTTACCTGGAGGCGCTGGAAATGGCTGGGGTGGAACCGGTGCCGGTGACTCCGGACGAACCGCAGCCGCTGGAGGGCTGCCACGGCCTGCTGCTCACCGGGGGAACCGACGTGGACCCCGCGCGTTACGGCCAGGCACCCTTTTCCACGACAGACTCGCCCGACAGCCGCCGTGACGCGCTGGAGTGCGTGCTGCTGGGCCAGGCCCTGACGCGCGATTTGCCCGTGCTGGCCATCTGCCGCGGCATGCAGCTTCTTAACGTGGCGCACACGGGCACCCTGCGACAGCATCTCGAGGGCCACAGCGTGCGCACGCCCGAGGACCCTGCGCGGCCCGTGCACGACGTCATCGTGCAGCCGGATACGCTCCTCGCCCGCGTGCTCGGTCCCGGCGCCCACGCGGTGAACTCGCGCCATCACCAAGCGGTAGAGGCTGTTGGCCAAGGTCTGGCGATCGCCGCCGTGGCGGCCGGCGACGGGGTGGTGGAAGCCCTGGAAAGAATAGACCGCAAATTCGTGCTGGCGGTACAGTGGCACCCCGAGGACCAAGTGCGCTCCAACCCGGCGCAGAGGCGCCTTTTCGAGGCCTTTGGGGAAGCGCTGCGGGAGTTTATTGCAGCCGCGGGCGGTTCTGTTCGTTGAGGATCAGGCCGTCGAAGATGGCCAACACCTGCTTCCGGTAGGTGTACACACGCTGCAGGGTCTCGCGGAAAGATGCTTCAAAATCCGCGGCCTTCATCCACTTTTCCATCAGCGATCGCGGCACGTCGATATCCTGGCGCAGAGACTCTACCGGGTGGCCACGCAAGAAGAGGCCGTAGAAGAAGGCGGCTTCCCGTTGGGGCGCCAGCGGATCTGTGTCGTCTCTCGCCGTCATATCCGCAGTCTCAGCGAAACAGACAGTATAGCGGCGGCTGTTGTGCGGCGGCAAGGGGTCCCCTGCCCCCTTCAGGGTACCAGCCCGCGGGCGCGCCGGACAGCTTGCCTGCTACCATGGCTCCGAGGAGGACGGACGGGATGCGGCGGTGGCTCGCGGTGGCGGGAATGGCGGTCTGCCTAGGGGGCGTGGTGTGGGCGGCGCCCAACTTCACCGGGGTGTGGAAGCTGGACCTGGAGAAAAGCGATTTCGGCCCGCTGCCCAGCCCCAAGGCCCGTACCGACAAAATCGAGCACCAGGAACCCAACCTGACGCTGAACATCACGCAGGAGGGCCGGGCGCGCGAATTTAGCTACCAACTGCGCTACACCACGGACGGCAAGGACAACCAGAACTCCCTGCTGGGCAACCCTCTGCACAGCAAACTGCACTGGGAGGGAGATGTCCTGGTCATCGAGACGAGCGGCAGCCTGAACGGCAACGACCTGACGATCAAGGACCGCTGGACCCTTTCGCCGGACGGCAAGACCCTCACCGTCCAGCGGCACCTGGCGGGCGCCCGGGGCAGCACCGACCAGAAGATGGTCTTCGAAAAACAGTGAGCGCCGGGGCGGTACAATAGCGGGCTTGCCTGAGGGAAACCGCAGCCTGTCGATTGTAGTGCCTGTGTTCAACAGCGAGGCCTCCCTGCGGACTCTGGTCGAGCGCCTGGCGGAAGTCTCGCGGCGGGAAGCCTGGGACGCGGAAATCCTCCTGGTAAATGACGGCAGCCGGGATGGCAGTTGGGAGCGTATCCGCGAGCTGGCCGCCGGAAACCCCGCGGTGCGCGGCCTGAACCTCATGCGCAACTACGGGCAGCACAACGCGCTTTTGTGCGGCATCCGCGCGGCGCGGTACGAAATCGCGGTCACGTTGGACGACGATCTGCAACATCCGCCGGAAGAGATCCCCAAGCTGCTGGAACGTCTGAGGGGAGAATGCGACGTGGTCTACGGCACACCGGAGCAGGAGCAGCACGGCCTCTGGCGGAACTTCGCCTCGCGCCTCACCAAGCTGGCCCTTCAGGCGGCCATGGGAGCCCCCCAGGCGCGCCACGTCAGCGCGTTTCGGGCGTTCCGCACCAGCCTGCGCCAGGCCTTCGCCGGCTACCAGGGGCCTTACGTTTCCATCGACGTCTTGCTGTCCTGGGGAACCACCCGTTTTGAGGCCGTGTGCGTGCGGCACGAGCCCCGCCGGGCCGGCCGGTCAAACTACACCTTCCGCAAGCTGCTCACCCACGCCCTGAACCTGATGACCGGCTTCAGCACCTGGCCGCTGAAGATGGCGAGCTGGCTGGGGTTCGCCCTCACCCTGTTCGGCTTCCTGGTGCTGGCGTACGTGCTGATCCGCTATTTCATCCAGGGCGGCAGCGTGCCGGGTTTCCCTTTTCTGGCCTCGATCATCGCCATTTTTTCCGGGGCCCAGATGTTCGCCCTGGGGATCATGGGCGAATACCTGGCGCGGGTGCATTTCCGGCTCATGGACCGGCCTCCATATGCGGTGCGGGAAGCTGTGGAGGCGGGCTCCGGGGGAGAGGCGGCCAAGGCAGATGCGGCCTGGCTTTCGAAGCGAATTTAGCGCCGCTTTCGAACCCCTGGCGGCGCAGGAGCCGCACTGGGGCACGGTGGCCATCCTTCCCTGGGATGCCGACCTGTTCGGATTCGTGGTGGCCGAGCACGAGCCGGGGGATTTCCGGCGCATCGCCCGTGCCCTGCCCGCCTATCGCGAGGCGCTGGCCGGCTGGGCGCAGCGCACCAAGGCAGAATTGATCGCGGCCAGAGTGCCGGCGGCGGAACTGGCCGGCAGGGCGCTGCTTCCGGAGGCCGGGTTCCGCTTCGTGGATCTGTCGCTCCAGGGAGAGCTGGCCGAATTGTCCGCGACCAGGCTGCCCTCAGCCGCCCTGGAACTCCGGCAGGCGCAGGCCGACGACCTGCCTGCCCTGGAACAGATCGCCCTGACAGCTTTCCGCGCAGGGCGCTACCACATGGACCCCCGCTTTCCCCACGACTTGGCCGACCGGCGCTACCAGCACTGGCTCCGCAACGCCTTTGCGCACAGCAGCGCCGCCCAGCGGGTCTACGTGACCGGGCCCCCGGGCGCACCGCAGGCATTCCTGCACCTGGCCGAGCAAGACGGCGTTGCTGACGTGCGCCTGGTCGCGGTGGATCGGGAGTCTCAGGGCCGCGGAGTGGGGGCCTGCTTGTACGCGGCGGTCCTGGAAGCCGCCAGGGCCTCCGGTGCGCGCCAGGCGGTTACCAGGATTTCGGCCTCCAACACCCCGGTAATGAACCTGCTGGCCGGCCTGGGCTTTCGGTTTGAGGAGCCGGAAGCCATATATCACTGGCACGCTCCCGACGCCCCCCACCTGGTTCCTCTGGGAGAAATGTTTTGACATCCATCCCCTTCAACCGGCCGTTTCTGGCGGGTAGCGAGTTCGATTACATGCGCCAGGCCGTTGAGCGCATGCACATTTCGGGTGACGGTCTGTTCACGCGCCGCTGTCACGCCCTGCTGGAGAAGATGCTGGGCGCACCCAAGGTGCTGCTCACCACCTCCGGCACGCACGCGCTGGATCTGGCGGCGCTGCTGCTCGATATCCAGCCGGGCGACGAGGTGATTGTGCCCTCGTTCACCTTCGTCTCCACGGCCAACGCCTTCGTGCTGCGCGGCGCCCGCCCGGTCTTCGCGGATATCCGGCCGGACACGCTGAACCTGGACGAAGCGCTGCTTCCGAACCTGGTGAACGAGCGCACCCGGGCCATCGCCGTGATGCACTACGGTGGTGTGGGCTGCGAGATGGACGCCATCCTGCCCCTGGCGGACGCGCGCGGCATCCCGGTCATCGAGGACAACGCGCACGGACTGCTGGGCCAATACCGCGGCAAGCCCCTGGGTAGTTTCGGGGTCATGACCGCGCAGAGCTTCCATGAAACCAAGAATTTCTCATGCGGCGAAGGGGGCGCCCTGGTCTTGAACGACGCGCGTTATCTCGAGCGCGCCGAAATTCTGCGAGAAAAGGGCACCAACCGCAGCCGCTTCTTTCGCGGGCAAGTGGATAAGTATACCTGGGTGGATGCCGGGTCCAGCTTCCTGCCTTCGGACCTGCTGGCGGCTTTCCTGTGTGCGCAACTGGAAGCCCACGCGGAGATCCAGGAGCGCCGCCGCCGGGTGTGGGAGTATTATGACGCCCACCTGCGCGGCTGGGCGGCGGAGCGCGGTGTCGGTCTGCCGTGCGTCCCGGTGCACTGCCGGCAGCCCTATCACCTCTTCTACCTGCTGCTGCCCTCCGCCCAGGCGCGCCGGCACCTGATCGCGCATCTGGGCGGACAAGAGATCCTTGCGGTGTTCCACTACCTGCCGCTGCATCTTTCCCCCATGGGGCGAAAGTTCGGCGGCTACGCCGGCCAATGTCCGGTGGCCGAATCAGTGAGCGGCCGGCTGCTGCGCCTGCCGTTCTACAATGACCTCACGGAATCCGACCAGGCGCGGGTGGTGGCGGCTATCCGGTCCTTCGAAGGGTTCTGAATCAGAGACCGTGCCCCCCGAGCTACCCAAAACGTCTCCGCGGCCCGCCGCCGCATGGTGGCTGCTGGCGCTGGCCGCCGCGCTGTTCACCGCGGCGGTGGTCGAGTATTCTCTGCAATATGGCCGGCTGATTTTCGTGGTGCAGCCCTGGGAAGACTGCCGCTACGTCGGCGACGGACTGCTGCGCCTGACCGAGTTCTACGGCGGCGGTTTCGGCGAGGCGCTGTGGTCTTATTTCCGAAATCCGCCGGCGTCCCCCTATTCCACCTACCTGGCATCTGCCGGCTACGCGGTTTTCGGGCCGCGGGACTGGGCTCCCTATGCCGCGAGCGGTGTTCTGATTCTGCTCCTCCTGGTCTACCTGGACCGCCGGCTGAGTGACCTGGCCGGCTGGAAGCGCGGACTGGTGCTGGGCTTCGCACTGCTGACGCCCATGGCCTTCCTGGCCGTTCACGAATACCGGCCAGACCTGGCTTGCGGTTTGTTCACCGCCCTCGGAATACTCGCCGCCACGGGAGCGCCACTCGACCAGCTTGGCCGCTGGGGAGCCACCGCAGCCGGCGCCTGGTTCGGCTTGGCCCTGCTGGCCAAGCCCTCCATCTTCCCCGGCACCCTGATCTTCCTCGCCGGGGCCCTCGCGCTTTCGGCGCTGCGGGCTGTCTCCGGCGGCCCGTCTTCCGGCCGCCTGCGGGAGTGTGTACGGCCGGCGGCGTGGATTACCGGCTTGGCCCTCCTGGTTTCCCTGGTCTATTTCGCGGTTGGCCTGCGGTTCCAGTGGCAGTACCTCGTGAGCGCCCTGTTTTCCCCCAAGCGCCGCTTCTGGATTCTTCCCGGCGGCCTAAGAACACATCTGGGCTTCTATCTGGCGGGGCCGGGCGGCGACCAGGTGTTCTACCGCTTTCGTCCGGTCTTCGCCGCGGTCCTGCTCTGCGGTGCTGCCGGCGCCTGGCTGCACCGGGAACGCAAGTTCCGCCTGGAGGCCGGTATCGCCGGCGGCGCTCTGCTGCTGAGCTACCTGGTGCCCACAGCGCTGCCCAACAAGGCCATGTTCGGCAATGCCACGTTCGCCTGGTTGCTGGTGCTGTACTCTTGCCTGATCCTGGGAGGCATGCTGCGCGGCGCCGTTCCCCGGCGCATCCCGCGGAGCGCGGCCACCTGCCTGGCCGTGATGCTGGTCCTGGCGGGTACGGCGCGCTTCTCCTGGGGCAAGTGGGGCAACCGCGATGGGCCTTACGTGCGGCGCACCAACCAGATTCTTCGGCAGATCGCCGGAACGCTGGCCGAGGAAGCCCGCGCCGGGCGCAGCCGGGTGTTTTTTCCCACCGTCGGCCTGCTGACCGAACCCGGAATGTGGTATCTGCTCCTCAGGCAGCACGCCGATCCTCAGCGGATTTCTCTGACCACCCGGATTCTGGAGGAAGACCTGGAGCCTTACATCAGCGATATCCGCCGCGCCGACGTGGTGGTGGCCACCGAAGAGGGGGCCAGCCTCCAGCCGGTAGCCTTGCCCAGCGAGCGGCTGCAGAACCAGATCCTGAGCTACTTGCGGGCCAGTCCGGGCTTTCGCCTGCTGGACCAGCTTCCCGCCGCGAGCGGCAAATCGTATTTCGTCTTCGAGCGGGTACCACCGGGCCGCTGACCGTCAGGGCCGGGGCGGAGGATCGGTTTCCGTCTTTTGGGCGGCCTTGAGCAGGGCGATCTCCTGGGAAAGCTTTCGGCAGCGCTCATCGGTGATGGAGAGGCGCGTGGCCAGGTGCAGCACCACCGCGAACAGCCCGATGAAGGCAAACAGGAAGTAAAAAACCGGCGGATAGTAGATGCCCAACAGGCGCGAGAGCCGGTCAAAAAACGAGGGCCAGGCGGCAAAGCCCAGGATGCCGGCGCCTACCGCGAGCAGCAGCGTGCAGGTGGGAATCAGCACGGTGCGGTTGCGCATTTTGGTCACCACCCAGGCGCATAGCCCCAGGCCGATGCATAGCACCAGCAGCCGGGCGCGCGGCGAGATGTGCCCCAGGGGAGCCTGCGCGGCAGTTAGCGAATCGGGTGTCCACACGGCTTCACCGCCTCTCCGCCAGCAGCACGCCAAACAGGGAGATCAGCATCTTGGGCACGTAGAAGAACGACTTGGCGTAGCCGTGCATGGAATCTCCCGTCTGGTCGGCGTGCATTGTCACGGGCACCTCCAGCACCCGGCACTGCCGCCGATAGGCATAGAGCAACAGGTCGGCATCCGGCGAGGTCTCCGGAAAATCCTTCATGCTCAGATAGACTTGCAACGCCCTGGCGTTCAAGCCCTGAAAGCCGGTGGTGGTGTCGCGAATGGTTCGGCGCATGATGAGGGAGACCACCAGGGAGAACAGCCAGGAGACCAGGCGGCGCGCGCGGGGCACGCGGTAACACAGGCTGCCGGGCAGGTAGCGGCTGCCCAGGACCAGGTCCGCGGCGCCGGCTCGCAGGGGTTCGACCAGCTTGGGAATCTCCGCGGGTTCGTGCTGCCCGTCGGCGTCCAGGGCGACCACGAAATCGGCCCGGCTGCGCTGCGCATGCAGCAAGCCAGTCTGGAGAGCCACGCCGTAGCCGCAGTTGAACGGCAGATCGATGAGCGCGGCGCCCGCCCGCGCGGCTTCGCGGGCGGTCCCGTCGGTCGAGCCGTCGTTCACCACCACCACGCGCGCCTCCGGGCACACCGCGTGCACGCCGCGCACCACCCGCCCCACCGAAGCCGCCTCATTGTACGCGGGAATGATCACGTAAAGGCTTCCGACCTCAGAGTTCCGCAGAGCGCACCTCCGGCAATTCGCCGCGGCCTACCTGCGCCAGGTACTCTGCGAGGGGCAGGAAACGGAACTGGCCCAACAGGCGCCGGATCTTGCCCGGCATGCGCCCGGCGCCGGCGTAGTGCATCAGCCAGGCCGCGGCTCCCAGCCCCTTCACCCGGGGGCAATCCGCGTCCAGTTCCCAGGGATGCGTATAGAACATCGCGGGGTGTCCGCCGCGCGCGACGCTGCGGAAGCCGGCCCGCGCCAGGGGTGCGGGCAACAGGCGGAAATACGCGCCGCCGGAGAAAGGCAGCGCCACGCCGCCAAGCGTCAGCGTGCTGGCGGGAATTTCCAGCAGTTCCCCCTGGCTCAGGCGGATGCGGAAGGGCCGGTTGGGCGCCCCGGGGATGCCGTACAGGAACGTTCGGAACGGGAAGATGCTGGAATCGTACGCGAAGCCGGCCCGGCGCACGATTTCCAGGGCCCACAGGTTCCGCCGGGTAATGGACCAGGAGGGAGCGCGGTAGCCCGCGGGCCGCACGCCGGAGGCCGCTTCGATGCACTCCACCGAGCGCCCCAGGTCTTCCTCGAACTCCGCGGGGCTTTGCTGGTACGCCAGGCGGTGGGCGTACCCGTGCGAAGCGATTTCGTGCCCGCGCTCCCGCACTGTCCGCACCAGTTGGGGGTGCCGCTCGGCGACCGCGCCCAGCACAAACACCGTGGCCCGGGCGCCGGCTTCCTCCAGCAGGTCGAGCAACCGGCGCGTGCTGGCCTCCACGCGGGATTCCGCCCGCGCGCGGTCCACCTTGCCGTCCATGAGATTGGCATGATACCAGTCCTCCAGATCAATGGTCAGAAGATGCGCGGCCGGGGGCATGGTAGTCACAGGTTGTCCGAATCCACCCACATCAGGTGCCAGGCGGCGGGATCCCAAAGACACGCCGGCTCCGGCTCGCGAGCCAGCCACTTGAGGATGAACTTGAACTGGTAGGGGATTTTCCAGTACCCGTGGCGGAGCAGTTGCCAGCGAGCCGCGTCGGCGCGGGTGGTCATCATGGCCACGCCTCCGGCGCCTGAGCGGCGCGCCTGCCCGGCGAGCGCGTCATGCACGGCTGCCACCAGGTCCAGGTCCTGGCGCGGAATCATCAGGTCGAGCACGGCGGCGACATCCAACCCTTTGAGAGGCGTCCGCCGGGTGATGGCTACCGCAGCCAGGTCGCCGCCACGCCGCAGGGTCAGAATGCGGTAGTCCGCGGCGGGTGCTCCCAGGCGCCAGCGCAGGAACGCCTCGGACTTCAGCAGGTGGTTGGGGTACTGCCCGGCCCAGCGGGCGAAGAACTCCGGGTAGCCGGGCAGGGAAAAGAACTCGCCGGGGGAAAGATCCTCCACGGAAATCGCCGCTTTACCGCGCGGCAATGCCCGCGCGGCCCGGCAGCCGAACTGATAGGCGGCCAGCAGGGGCCTCGCCGCGGCGCCCAGCCATCGCAAGCCGTGCTCCCCGAGAAGGGTGGATGGATCGAGCAGTTTCAGATACACCGGCAGAAGCGCCGCCACCTTCCAGCCGACTTTGAGGTGACCGGGCAGTACCGGAGGCCGCACCACGAAGCCGGTGGCGAGTTGCCTGCCGGCTTGTGCCATGGAATCGGTGGCGTACCGTCCCAGGGCCGTGAAGACACCTTTTCCGCGCATGCGGCTGTGGGTCATCACGTCGCACACCATGGCCGCCAGCAGCGTCCGGCCTCCCAGAGAGTAAGGATACGGCAAGGCCGCGTAATAGCCCACCATCTGGCCGTCCTCATAGGCTCCGAATTCGGCGGCGGGCGCCGCCAGGGACGCCGAACGGAACTTCCAGCGGTAATGCGCCGCGGTGGCGAGCGGCGTTGCGGCATTCTCCGGAAAAGCGTCCGGGAACAACTCCAGGTACTGCTGCTCGGCCGCCTCCAGCGGGACGGGCTGGTGCTGGATGCTCATTCGGCCTGTCTCACCACCACTTGAGGTTGCGCTGCTGGCAGGAGGCGAAATGCCAATTGTAGCGGTACAACAGCTCTTCGCCGATGAGGGCGCGCAGCCCGTGCAGCACCGCGCCCCAAGCCAGCAAGCGCGCCCTTGAGGCCGTGGGCGGCTGATCGTAGCAGCCTTTCAAGTCGAAATGCCGGTAGAGGAAGCGGAAGATATACGCCAGCCGGCCGCCCAGGGGCCCGTACTTGCGGATGATGCGGAAGGCCTCGCGCGCGAACAGCTCGCCGGCGCTGCCGGACTTGTTGGTGGCCGAAAAGTGATAGCGCGAGAGCACCGCCTCGGTGGTCGCCAGGCGCGCGCCCGCCAGCCGCATGCGGCACCACAGGTCCCAGTCGAAAGCCAGGTGGTAGCTGGTGTCGAGCCGGCCCAGCTTGCGGTGCAGGTCCGCCTTCCAGAACGTGCTGGGCTGCTCGATCACATCCAGGATGTGGATTTTCTCCCAGGCCTGCGGATCGGGCGGGGAATGGTATGGAGAGCCGTCCGGGTAGATCCGCGCACAGTACCCCGTCACGACGTCCGCCTCGGGATGGCGGCGGAACACCTCGGCCACCTGGGAGAGCGCGCCGGGCATCAATTCGTCGTCGGCGCAGAGCCAGCCGTAGATTTCGCCGTTGGCGTGCGCGAAGCCCTTGTTGAGGCCGTCGGCCTGGCCGGCGTCTTTTTCCGAGATCAGCACGTCGAAGGCCGCGCGGTATCGCTCCAGAATCTCCCGGGAAACGTCGCGGCTGCCGCCGTCGGCCACGATCAGTTGCAGGTCCGGGTAATCCTGGTTCAGCAGGGATCGGATGGCGCGCTCCAGGACCTCGCCGGAATTGAAGTTAGGTATGACTATGGATATCCGCAATCTGCTCTTCCCGCTGCCGGAGGAACTGCGGCGCGCGCCGATTTTCCAGCCGCAACTGATAGAAGTAGCCAGCGTCCCAGCACCAGCGCACGGTCCCCGCGCGCACCCCGTCGGCGCGGAGGCGAAACCGCAGGCGGCGCGCCAGTTCGACGAGGGCGGCCGGGGCGCTGATCTGCTCGAGCGGCTCTCCCAGCACCTGCCGCAGCAGCACGTAGGAGCGTCCGTGCCCCAGCATGGTTCCGGCCAGCACTTTCGCGCGCATGCGGCGGGCCTTCATGCAGTGCGACATTTTGAGTTCGGGCTGGTAGGAGCAGGCGTAGCCCAGGCGGTAGGCGGCGCGCGCGATCAAGGAATCTTCGCCGCTCATGAGCAGCGCGCCCTTGCGTCCCAGCAGGCGCGCGGCGCGGCTCTCGCGCACCATTTCGATGAACTTCGCGCCAACCTCCTTGCGGAAGACCATGCCCGCGCCGATGGGCTCCCACTCCCCCCAGCGGTCCTCGCGCGAGGTGATCGGGCGCGGCCCGTAGTCGCGCACGCCCAGGAAAGGCAGCAGTCTTTTCTTCCACTCCGCCGTGCGCGCCTCGAAAACGCCCCGCGAGACGCCGCCAAAGGCGCCCAGCGCCGGCTGCGCGCACGCGATCCGGTAACCAGTCTCCAGGTAATCCGGATCCAGGTGGTTGTCGTCGTCCACGAAAACCAGGATGGGCGCGGCGGCGGCGGCGATGCCGGTGCAGCGGGCGAACGTATTGCCCTGGCGGGTCTCCCGGATCAGCCGCAGGTTGAGGCCGCGGCCGGCCTGAAGCTGCGCCTCGGCAAGCGGCGGGTGGGAGTTGTTATCCACCACCACGACCTCGAAGCACGACTTCGGCATGCTTTGTTGCGCGATCGAATCCAGCGCCCAGGCCAGCAGGTCCGGACGGGTATTGTAGGTTACCACCACCACAGAAAGCAGGAGCCCGTTCTCAGGCATTGTCGGACTCCCGCCGGGTGGAGACGAAGCGCATCAGCCACTCCGGCCTGTGCAGCACATGCAATTTCCACCCCAGGCGCACGTAGCGGGAGGCCAGGTAGGGCTGGAGGTGGGCGGCCAGCTCGCGCAGCAAACGCTGCTCCTGGCGCAGTTCCCCGGTGGTTTGCTCCAGCCGCCAGTTGGTTTCTCCCAGCCGGCGGTAGGCCTCCTCTTCGCTCTGGCGCGCTTGAGAAACCACCTGGCTGGCCTCCTCCACGCGGCGGTACAGGCCGTCCGCCGCCCGGCCGCGCGTGAGGATTTCGGCGGCCAACCGCCGCCGGGCCTCCGGCGCGCTCCGGAGGCGCTGGTTGACGGCATCCGGCTCGCGCGTGAGGAACAGGTTTTCGTACCAGATGGGCCCTTCGCAGGCGCGCGGCACGAGGCGCATCTGGTCCGGGTCGAAGCTCCACACCGGGCAGGCGGAGGCTTCGAACTGCGCAAATAGCGCCCGCGTATCCCGCCCCGCGCGGCGCAGATTGGCCTCGCTGCACTCGATCATGACCAGCGGCAGGCGGCCTTCCGCGAGACTGCGGGCGGCGCCCCGCAACACATCGATTTCCGCGCCTTCCACGTCGATCTTGGCGAAATCCGCGCGCGCCACGCCCTGTTCGTCGAGCAGTTGATCCAGCGTGGTGGCGGCAACGGCCACGGCTTCCTGCGCCTCGTCTTCCGGGATCAGGCTGCTGTAGGCCGCCCGTCCGGGAGCCGCCGGGTAGAAACGGCTCTCGCCGTTTTCCGCCGCCACCGCCCTCGCGATCGCGCACGCCCCCGGCGTGCGGTGCGCCTCCAGATTGCGCTGGAGCACGGGCACGGTGGCCGGGTTGGCCTCGACCGCCAGAACCCGGCCGCTGCCGATAGCGTGGCCGGCGAGCACCGAATACAAGCCGAAGTGCGCCCCGCAATCCAGGACTGTGTCTCCTTCCCGCAGGTACAGCCAGGCGAAGGCCTGCTCCCGGTACTCAAACCACCCCTGGTTCAGGTACAGGGCTACGGCATCCTCCGGTTCGTGGACAAACCAGCCGAGGTGCGGCACATACAACTCCGGAAAGGGGCGGCTGCCTGGCAGTGCGGACATCAGGACTTGCGGCTCACGGCGAGCGCTCAACGGCAATTATCCCACGGGCCTCAGCGGCGCTCCAGCAGCCACGGATTCGCCTCCAGAAACCGCACCGTGCGGATCACCGCCTCCCGGATGCCCAGCTTTGGACGCCAGCCCAGGGAGCGGATGCGGTGGCAATCCAGAAAGATGAACGGGCTGTCGCCCACCCAGCCGCGCTCGCCGCCGGTATGCCGCAACTCCGGGTTCAGGCCCAGGTGCTGCGCGATCCAGCCCGCCGACTCGTCTACCTCGCAGTACTCGTCCGTGCCCAGGTTGAAGATGTTCACCTTGCCTGCCGCGCGTTCGAGCGCCAGCAGGATGGCGTCCACGCAGTCCTGCACGTAGAGATAGGACTTGCGCTGCCTGCCGTTCCCCAGCACGTCGAGGTACTGCGGGTGCTCGCGCAATTGCCTGTAAAAGTCCCACACGTGTCCGTGCGTGTAGCGCTCTCCCAGGATGGAGACGAAGCGGAAGATCCAGGCGCGCATGCCGAAGCCTTCGCAATGTGCCGCGATCATCCCCTCGGCCGCGAGCTTGGAAGCGGCGTAGAGCGACGTCTGCACCGGAAAGGGCGCGTCCTCGGGCGTGGGAAAGACCTTCGGCTCGCCGTACACCGAGCCGGTCGAAGCGAAGGCGATGCCGGGCACTCCGGACGCGCGCATGGCCTCCAGCACGTGGGCGGTGCCGATGGTGTTCTGTTCCAGGTCCCTGAGCGGGTGCAGCGTGCCGAAGCGCACATCCGCGTTGGCCGCCAGGTGGAAGACCTGCTCGCAGCCCGCCACGGCGCGCGCCAGCGCCGCCCGGTCGAGCAGGTCGCCCTCCACCAGCCGGAAGCAGGGGGAGCGGCGCGCAGCCTCGAGAAACTCCGCCTGGCCGGTCGAGAAATTGTCGTAGCCTACGACCTCGTGGCCCTCCGCCAGCAGGCGGTCCACCAGGTTGCTGCCGATAAATCCGGCCGCGCCGGTGACGAAGCATTTCATGGCCGTTTCCCGGGGCGCATCCGCGCGGCACGGATGCGAAAAATATCCATGACGTTGCGGACGTTGCCGCGCACGAGGTCCAGGCGGCTGTCGCCGTCGTCCCGCCAGCGGATGGGCACCTGCTGGATGCGGTAGCCGAGCTGTTTCGCGAGCACCAGAATTTCCACATCGAACATGTATCCGTCGATGCGCTGCCGGGCGAACAACTCGCGCGCGGCGGCGTGAGTGAAAAACTTGAAGCCGCACTGCGAGTCCGCGATCTCGGGCAGCCCCACGGCCGCGTGCAGGAACAACGCGAAACCTTTCGAGCCGATCCGCCGGTAGAGCGGCTGCGGGCGCTCGATGCGGGATGCGTCCAAAGCCCGCGAACCGATCACCACCTCGCATCCAGCGTCCAGCCAGGGCCGGATTTTGGCGAATTCCGAGATGGGCACTTTGTTGTCCGCATCCGCGTAGCCGATGATTTCCCCGGTGGCCAAAGCCACGCCTTCCCGTACGCCGCGCCCTTTGCCGCGCCGGACGCTCTCTCCGATCACCCGGATGGCGGGATTTCTGCGGCTTATCTCCGCGACCTTCTCGCACGTGCCGTCGTCGCCGTCGGCGGCCACGATGATCTCGTAGCCATACCCCCATCCCTCAAAAGAAGCCACCGTTTCCGCTATGGTTTGGGAGATGCTGCCGGCTTCGTTGTAAGCCGGGAAAATCAGGGAGATGTCAGGCCGCAATTCACCCAGTTTAACCGCTACAATGCTGGTTTGCATGCGGGTGGCCATCATAGGCTGCGGTCTGATCGGGCAAAAGCGCGCGGCCGCGCTGGGGCATAGCTTTCTCACGGTGTGCTGCGATGCGCAGGCGGCGCGCGCCCGGGCCCTGGCGGAAACCGCACCGGGAGCCGAGGCGCTCACCGACTGGCGCGCCGCGGCGGCGCATCCGAATGCGGACCTGGTGATCGTGGCCACGCCGCACGACCTGCTGGCGCCCATCGCGGCGGCCGCCGCCGCGGCGGGCAAGCACGTGCTCGTGGAGAAGCCCGGCGCGCGCCGCGCCGCGGAATTGGACGCCGTGGCCGAAGCCGCGTCCAAAACCGGCGTGCTGGTCCGCGTGGGCTTCAATCATCGCTTTCACCGTGCCTTTCAGAAGGCTCACGAAATCTTCGCCTCCGGCGCGCTGGGCGAGCCCATGTACGTCCGCGGGCGCTACGGGCACGGCGGCCGGCCCGGCTACGAGCACGAGTGGCGCGCGCAGCCGGCGCGTTCCGGCGGCGGAGAACTGATCGACCAGGGCATCCACCTCGTGGATCTCTCCCGCTGGTTCCTGGGCGACTTTGTGGAGGCCCTGGGCCGGGCGCGCACCTACTTTTGGGATGTCCCGGTGGAGGACAACGGCTTCCTGCTGCTCGAAACGGCCATGGGCCAGGTGGCCTTCCTGCACGCCAGTTGGACCGAGTGGAAAAACCTGTTCTCTTTCGAGATCTACGGCCGCCTGGGCAAGCTGGAAATCTCCGGGCTGGGCGGCAGCTATGGCGTCGAGCGGCTCACCTGGTACCGCATGACACCGGAGATGGGCCCGCCGGAAACCACCACCTGGGAATACCCCATGGCGGACGATTCCTGGCAGATGGAGTTCGCCCGTTTCGTGGAAGACATCCGCCTCGAGCGCGCGCCGGAGCCGGGCATCGCCGACGCGCAGGCGGCGCTGCGAGTGATCGAGCCGTTCTGTGCCGGAGAGCTGCCTTGATCGTTACCCGCAGCCCCCTGCGTATTTCCCTCGGCGGCGGAGGCACGGATCTTCCTTCCTACTACCGCGAGCACACCGGTTTCGTGATGGCCGCCGCGATCGACAAGTACGTCTATATCACCCTGCACGAGACCTTCGAGCAGGAACTGATCGTGAAGTACTCGAAGACGGAGCTCGTGCGCAGCATCGATGAGGTGCAACATCCCATCGTGCGCGAGGCCCTGCGGCTGGTGAACCTGGAAGCCCCGCACCTGGAAATCGTGAGCATGTCGGACATCCCGGCCGGCACGGGCCTGGGCTCCTCGGGCAGCTTTACCGTGGCCCTGCTGCGCGCGCTGCACGCCTGGAACAAAAGCATCGTGCGGTTGCAGGAACTGGCCGAGCAGGCCTGCCACATCGAGATCGACCTGCTGGGCGAGCCCGTGGGCAAGCAGGACCAGTACATCGCCACCTTCGGCGGCATCACCTGCTTCGATTTCCAGCCGGACGGCGGCGTGCGCGTCTCGCCGCTCAAGCTGGACCCCGAGACGCTGTTGAACCTGGAAGACAACCTGCTCCTGTTCTTCACCGGCTTCACGCGCTCAGCCTCCCAAATCCTCCAGGAGCAGGACGCGCGCACGCGGCAGGGCGACCGCGGCATGGTGGAGCACCTGCACGTGGTCAAGCAGCTTGGCCTGGAGAGCAAGGAAGCCCTGGAGCAGGGCGATTTGCGCCGCTTCGCCGCCCTGATGCACCGCCACTGGGAACACAAGAAGGAGCGCTCCGGCGCGATGACCAATTCCCGCATCGACGCGTATTACGAACTGGCGCGGCGCCACGGCGCGCTGGGCGGCAAACTCATCGGTGCCGGCGGCGGGGGCTTCCTGATGTTCTACACCGAGGACAAGACTCGCCTGCGCCGCGCCCTGCGCGAGGCCGGCCTGCGTGAGGTGCGCCTGCGTTTCGATTTCGGCGGCACGGCCGTGCTGGTTCAGTCATGAGCCGGCTGCCCGTGGCCATCCTGGCGGGGGGACTGGGCACGCGCCTCGATCCGGTGACCCGGCAGATGCCCAAGGCGCTGGTGGAAGTCCGCGGCGAGCCGTTCCTGTCGCACCAGTTGCGGCTGCTGCGGGCGAATGGCATCGCCCGGGTGGTATTGTGCGTGGGCTACCTGGGCGAGCAGATCCGGGAATTCGCGGGCGATGGCCGCGCCTTCGGCCTTCAGGTGGAGTACGCCTGGGACGGCCCGGTGCTGCGCGGCACCGCCGGCGCCCTGCGCCAGGCTCTGCCGCTGCTGGGCGACGAATTCTTCGTCATATACGGCGACTCGTATCTGCCTTGCTCGTACCGCGATGTCGAGGAGGCGTTCCGGCGCGCCGTGAAGCCCGCCCTGATGACCGTGTTCCGCAACGAGGGCAGGTGGGACCAGAGCAACGTGGAGTTCACCGGCGGCCGCATTCTGGCCTACGATAAGAAGAACCGCACCGCGCGCATGCACCACATCGATTACGGGCTGGGCGTGTTCCACCGGTCGGCGTTCGCCGGCGAACAGGCCGACCTGGCGGCGCTCTACCAGGACCTGCTGCGGCGGGAGCAACTGGCGGCTTTCGAGGCGCCGGAGCGTTTCTACGAGATCGGCTCCTTCGAGGGGGTGCGGGAGCTTTCGGATTACCTGGCGGAGCACGGGGCATGACCTTCACGCAGCAATTTCTGGCCGAGGCCGGCGAGATCCTCCGGAAGCTGGACAGCGGCGCCATCGACCGCCTGGTAGCTCAGCTCGCGGCCCTGCGGGCGCGCGGCGGGCGCCTGTTCATCCTGGGGGTGGGCGGCAGCGCCGCCAATGCGTCGCACGCCGTTAACGATTTCCGCAAGCTGGCTGGAATCGAGGCCTACTGCCCTACCGATAATGTCTCCGAACTGACCGCCCGCACCAACGACGAAGGCTGGGCCGGCGTCTTCGAGGCCTGGCTGCGCGTCAGCCGCTTGCGCCCCGAGGACCTGATCCTGGTGTTTTCCGTGGGCGGCGGCAGCCTGGAGAAGCAGATCAGCCCGAACCTGGTGGCAGCCCTGCAATACGCCCGCTCCGTGGGCGCGGGCGTCGCCGGCATCGTGGGACGTGCGGACGGCTACGCCGCGCAGGTGGCTGATGTCTGCGTGGTGGTCCCGGAGGTGAACCCGGCGCACCTCACGCCGCATGCGGAGGCTTTCCAGGCGGTGGTGTGGCACCTGCTGGTCTCGCACCCCGATTTGAAGACCGCCTCTGGCAAGTGGGAATCCGTCCGGTGAGGCGCGCCGTTTTCCTGGATCGCGATGGGGTTCTCAACCGCATCCGCGTTGAGGGCGGCAGGCTATATCCGCCTGCCAGCGCCGCGGAACTCCAGATCGCAGCCGGCGCGTCCCGTGCGCTCACTTCGCTAAAGGAAGCCGGCTTCCTGCTGATCGTGGTAACCAACCAGCCGGATGTGGCGCGCGGTCTCCAGACGCGGGCGGAAGTCGAAAACATTCATGCGGTGTTGCAGCGCGCGCTGCCCCTCGACGACTTCTTCGTCTGCTACCACGACGACGCCGACGCGTGCCAGTGCCGCAAGCCGCGGCCCGGCATGCTGTTGGCTGCCGCCGAGCGCTACGCCGTGGACCTGCCGCACAGCTACCTGGTGGGCGACCGATGGCGGGACATCGACGCAGGGGCGCGGGCGGGCTGCACTACCATCCTGATCGGAGACGGCTACGGCGAGCGGGAGCCGGAGCATCAGCCGGACGCCCGTGTGCGCTCGCTCGCCGCCGCGGCGCGGTGGATCCTCACCCGCCCGCGCTGACGGCGCGCTTACTCGCGGCTGAAGCGCAGCACCAGCGCCCAGACCGCGGCCGGCAGCAACATGGCCAGTCCCATGCCGGCGGCGAAGGTGCGCACCGGGATGCCCCAGTCCACCGCCAGTCCGGCCAGGTAACTGCTGGCGGAGATGGTGAGCATGCAGAATCCCAGTTCGGCCGAAAAGACTCGCCCGCGATACTGGTCCTCGGTGTAGGTCTGCAACAGGGTGGTCGAAAAGACCCAGATGGTGGAGCCGCCAGCATGCGCCAGGATCACGGCGGCGATGGCGTGCCACGCCGATCCGGCCAGCCCCACCGCCACATAGCCGCAGGCTGCCAGCAGGAAACCCAGCAGGATGCCGAAGCGCAGACGCTCGTGCCGGTCGCCGGCCCAGGCGCTGCTCACGAAGGGTCCGAGCAGGGCGCCCACTCCGCGCGCGCCCATCAGCAGGCTCATCCCCAGAAGGGCGCCGCGCTGGGCCGACAGGTTCCCCAGGCGCACCGGAAAAACGCGCTCCCCCAGCAGTGGGAGGAGCACGTTGTTGGCGCCCATGAAGCCCAGTCCGGCCTTTACAAACACCGTGGCGAGCAGGCGCGGGCGCCCGCGCACGTAGCGCGCGCCCTCCAAGATCGGGGAGAAGTCCGCCAGGTCGCGCGGCCGCAAGGGCTCCGCCGAAGCCAGATGCGGTTCGGCGAAGCGCATGCGGCTGATCAGGTACGCCGAAGCCAAAAAGGAGAGCGAGTTCAGCACGAAGACCGCGTCGCGCCCCAGCAGCACCGCGGCCAACCCGCCCAGGGTGGAGCCGGCCGCCAGGTTGAAAGACCAGGTGACCGAGGCCAGCGTGTTCGCTGTCAGCAGCGCGCCCGCGCTGGTGATGTTCGGAATCACCGCGTTGCGCGCCGGCTCGAAGAAGGCGGCCATCAGGGTTTCCGCGAGCAGCAGGGGATACACCAGCCAGACCGTGCCGCGCGTGCGCACCAGCAGCATGCCCAACACGATGGCCGCGCGCGCCAGGTCCGCCGCGATCATCACCCGCCGGCGGCTGCTGCGGTCGTTTACCACACCCGCCGTGGGGCCGATGAAGGTGGCCGGCAGCACTTGCAGCACCACCGCCAGCCCCACCGAGGCGGCGTTGCCGGTCAGTTGCAGCAGCAGGTTGTAGATCGACAGGGCGTAGAACCAATCACCCAGTTCGCTGACGATCTGCGCCAGCCATAGCCGCCGGAAATTGGGATTCCCGGCCACCAGCCGGCGGTATGAGGCCAGCGAGGCGCCGCCGGATCCCATCTCAGGCGCCGGTGTACAGCCCCATCCGCTGCTTTACCAGTTCCACGGTGGAGTTGGCGATGGGCGCCACCCGCTCCGCGCCCTGGCGCAGCACGCCCGCCAGGTACCCCGGCTCGGAGGTGATTTCGCGGTAGCGCCGCTGGAAGGGCTCCAGGCAGGAGATCACCATCTCCGCCACCTGCTTCTTCAGCTCCCCGTAGCGCATGCCCTCGAAGTGCGCGCGCATCTGTTCGCTGCTCCAGCCCCCGAACGCCTGGAAGATGTTCAGCAGGTTCTCCACGCCCGCGCCCAGGTTGTCGTAATCCACGGCGGGGAGGGAATCGGTGGTGGCGCGCATGATGGTCTTGCGGACACGCTCGGGCGGATCCAGCAACGCCACCGCGTGGTACGCTCCGGTGGCGGACTTGCTCATCTTTACCGTAGGATCGTCCAGGCCCATGACCCGCGCGCCCACGCTAGGCAGGCTGGTGCCGGGCACCACGAAGGTCTCCCCATAGAGCGAGTTGAAGCGCTGCGCGATATCCCGGGTCAGTTCCAGGTGCTGCGCCTGATCTTCGCCCACCGGCACGATGGCTGCCTGGTAGAGCAGAATATCCGCCGCCATGAGCACCGGGTATTGCAGCAGGCCGTCGCCCACGGATTCCTGGGCGGCCGCCTTGGCCTTGTACTGGGTCATGCGCTCCAGCCAGCCTACCGGCGTCACGCAGGTGAGCATCCAGGCCAGTTCCGCGTGCGCCGGCACCGCCGATTGCACCATGATGGCGGACTGCTCCGGGTCCACCCCCGCCGCCAGGTACAGCGCCGCAATTTCCTCGATTTTGGCGCGCAGCTCCGCGGGATTCTGGTACAGGGTCACCGCGTGCAGATCGACGATGCAGAAGATGCACTCGTAGTCCGGCTGGATTCGCACCCAGTTCTTGAGCGCGCCCAGGTAATTTCCGATGTGTAAGTTTCCGGACGGCTGCATGCCGGAAAAAACTCGTGCTTTCATGGAAGTAGGGAAGGCGAATTTTTATCGTACGCGATTTCGAAGTCACGGTGGAAAAACTGGTCTACGGCGGAGACGGCCTGGGCCGCGTGGATGGCCGCGTGGTGCTGGTGCCTTTCGTTCTGCCCGGCGAACGCGTACGCGTGGAGCCGGAAGTGGAAAGGCCAGGCTTGCTGCGCACCCGGCTGCGCGAGGTGCTGGAGGCATCCCCGGAGCGGGCGGCGCCGCTCTGCCCCTACTTCGCGCGCTGCGGCGGCTGCCACTACCAGCACGCGCCCTACGAACTCCAGGTGGCCGCCAAGCGCGGCATCCTGGCTGAGGGACTGCGCCGCATCGGCAAGCTGGAACCGCCGGCCGAGATCGCCGTTGAGGCTGCGGAGCCCTGGCACTACCGCAACCGCGCGCAGTTGCAGATTCGCGGCGTCCAGATCGGCTACCTGGAGCCCCGCTCACACGACCTGTGCGCCATCGAAAGCTGCCCGCTGAGTTCTCCCAAGATCAACGAGGCCATCGCCGCGCTGCGCCGCATGCTGCGCGATGCCCGCTGGCCACGCTTCGTCCACGCGCTGGAACTGTTTACCAACGAAGCCGAGATCCAGCTTACCGTGACCGACACCGCCCGGCCGGTGGCGCGGCGCTTCTTCGAGTGGTGCGCCGCGGAGATTCCCGGCTTAGTAGCGGGCGCGCTGGATTACCCGGCCGCAGGCAGCCTCTTCCGCATCAGCCGCGGCTCCTTCTTTCAAGTGAACCGTTTTCTGGTGGATCGCCTGGTGGAACTGGCGCTGGAGGGCGCCGGGGGCAAGACGGCTCTCGATCTCTATGCCGGCGCAGGGTTGTTCTCCCTGCCGCTGGCGGGCCGCTTCGGCGAAGTGACGGCCGTTGAATCCGGCTCCTGCGCGGCCGCGGACCTGCGCTTCAACGCCGAGCGGGCAGGGCGGCCGGTTCGCGTCGCCGAGCGCGCCTGCGAGCAGTACCTGGAGGCGCTCGAACGCCCTCCGGATTTCCTGCTGGCCGACCCGCCGCGTGCCGGGCTGGGAAAAACCGTGGTCCGTCACATCGCCCGGCTACGACCGCCGCTGGTGACCATCGTGGCCTGCGATCCCGCCACGCTGGCGCGCGACCTGGCCGGGTTGGCGGTGGCTGGCTACGCCCTGGAGCATCTCACCATGGTGGATCTGTTCCCGCAGACCTACCACCTGGAGACCGTGGCCCGGCTGCGTCAGCGGTGAGCGGCGGGCAACCGCTTCAGCAGCAGCGGCATGTCCTTTCCCGCCTGCGTGAAGGTTCCGTCGATGGCGGACAGGTCGGCGCGGATGGTTCCGCGAAAGCTGGCGGCCATCTGCCGCATCTCGAACTTGAACGCTTTGCCTTCCCGGCTCATGGTGGTGACGGGCAGCCCCATCGCGTTCTGGTCCAGGCTGTCGATTTTGCCCGTCAAACCGTCGCTGGTGTTGAGAATGTGCAGCACGACGCGCAGGGGCTGGGCGCCGGTCTCCAGCGTACCCTGCCAGTCCCCATCGATGTCGGAGGGCTTCACCGGAACGGAGGGCGGCTTGGGCCGCGCGCGGGTGAACTCCAGCGGCGCCGAGCGGCCGTTCTGGGTCCAGGTGCCGCTGATCGCGGTCACCTGCGGATTCACTTTCCCTTCATAAGAGCCCTTTACGGCCTGCATCTCGAAGGCCAGCGCGGAACCGGTGAGTGTGAAAGTATCCACCGGCAATCCGAACCCGTTCTGGTCGATGCTGTCCATGGTGGCGCTGAACGCGCCCTTTTCACTCTTGGTGATGTGCAGGACCAGGCGGAGCTCGAAGGGACCCGATTTCAGCGTGCCCTGCCAGTCGCCTTCAATGGTCGCGGCCGATGCGGCTGCGGCCAGGAGCAGGCTGAACATCAACGCGTGGTACATGGCCTTATTGTCTCGCACGGGCCGCCCGCTCAGGCGCCGAAGCCGGCGCTGAAGCGCGCCAGGGCCTTCAGGTCGCCTTGCACCTCGATCTTGCGTTCCAGTAGCGCCTGCGGCGCCAGCATCTCCCCTGCCGCCAGGCGCGCGAAGATTGGCAGGCTCATGCGGAAGACCAGCACCGGGTCCTCCGCTTTGCCCGGCAAGGCCGTGGCTCGGCCACCGGTGATGCGCAGGATCCACAGGCGGCCCTCCAGGTCGTACTGCACGTCGCCCGAAAACCCTCCCGCGCGACCCGGCTGAAAAGCCTTTTCCATGCCCCTGAAGATGGCCCGCTGCAGCGGGCGGAAGCGCATCAGCCGCTCCAGTTGCCGGTCATCCCGGCGGCGCACGAACCGGGAAAACAGAAACGCCGCCCCACGCGCGTGGCCGTTCGCGGCCGACGCAGCGGCGGGCCGTTCCGGTTCGCCCTGCGGCGTGATCTCGTATCCGGCGGCGGCTTGTCGCGCGGGCTGGCGGCGCGCCAGAGCCCGCTCGCAGGCCTCCGCGAGGCGCGCGCGTTTCTCCCGCTCGCGCGCTTCGGCCCGGTCCGCGAACCGCGGCAGCACCTCCCGGGCGAACAACTCGATGGATTCGCAGATATGCTCGTGCCGGTTGCGCCCCGCCTGCGAGACGAAGATCACCGCATCCACGCCCGCGCGCTCGTAGCGCTCCACCAGCGCCGCGATCTGCTCCGGCGTGCCGATGGCGCCGCGCAGCGATCCCATCCCGTGCTGCAGCAGTTTCACCCCCAGCGGCGCGGCATCCGCGGTCACAATTTCGCGGGCGAAGCCGAACGCATCCCGGTTCTTTTGGAACTCCTCCCACAGCGCCGTGCGGCCCGGCTGGTGCTTTCCGAACACGTAATAATGCGCCAGGGAGTAGCCGAAGAAGTGCGCGCCGTCGATGCCGCGCGCGATGGCCGTCTCCTCGTCGTCATGGCACATCATGGGCACCACGACGGCCACGTTCGGATCCACGCGAAACCCCGCCGGCGTCCATTCCTCGCCGGCCAGGATACGATAGTAGTCCTCCACCCACTCGCGGGCCTCCTCCGGCTCGATGAAGGAGAAGGAGAGGGCCCCCAGCCCGTGGCGCGCCGCGGTCAGGATGCTCTCCCGCCGGCTGCAGGCCATCCACAGCGGCGGATGCGGCTTTTGTTTCGGCTTGGGCAGCACGTTGCGCTGCGGCATGGAAAAGAAGCGCCCCTGCCAGCCGGCGAACGGCTCTTCCACGAACATGCGCGGAATGGCCTGCAGCGCCTCCTCCCACTGCGCGTGCTTCAGATTGCGGTCGATGCCGAAGGCCCCCAGTTCGGCCTGCGACGTGGATTCCCCGGTGCCGAACTCCACCCGCCCGCCGGAGAGCAGGTCGAGCGTGGCGATGCGCTCGGCCACGCGCGCCGGATGGTTGAAAGCCGGGGGAAGCTGCACGATGCCGTGCCCCAGCCGGATGCGCCGCGTCCGCTGGCTGGCGGCCGCCAGGAACACCTCCGGCGCGCTCGAGTGCGAATATTCCTCCAGGAAATGGTGCTCCACCTCCCAGACGTAGTCGAAGCCCAGGCCGTCGGCAAGTTCGATCTGGTCCAGCGCGTCCGCCAGCAGCCGCTCCTCGTCGCCCTCGCTCCACGGGCGCGGCAACTGGTGCTCGTAGAAGAGGCCGAACTTCATCTTCAGTTGCGCTGCTCGTGGCAGTAGGTGCAATCCAGGCTGGCCTTGTGGGCCCGGTGGCAGGCCATACAGCCGCCCATGGAGATGTCCGTTTCCCGGAACAGCCGCTCCCGCTGCGCCACCTGGCCGTGGCAGGTCTCGCAGATGGCCCCCGCCGCCAGGTGCTCCTTGTGGCTGAAATCCACGTAGCTGGGGATCTGGTAGACGCGCACCCAGGGGATCTCACGGTTCTCCCGGGCGAACGCCGCCAGCTTCTGGATGGCCGGGACGTCCGGTTTGACCGCCTGGTGACAGGTCATGCACTTAGAGGCCGCCGGGATTCCCATCATCTCCCCGGGGTCCGGCATTTCGTGGCAGTTCTTGCACTGGAGGCCCAGCGCCAGGTGCTGCTTGTGGCTATAGGGAATGGGCTGTTCCGGCGGCTCGCCTTTCTTCTGCGCGCCCAGCGGCAGCGCCAGGGCCATGAGCAACGCCAGCCACCGCATCAAATCGCCCTCGTGCGCATCTGCTCGGCCAGGTATTCGGAAGAGCGCATGGCCAGCGCCAGGATGGTCAGGGTGGGATTCTGGCACCCGCCGGAGACGAACGAGCTGCCGTCCACCACGAACAGGTTGCGGATGTCGTGGGTCTGCTGGAACTGGTTCAGCACCGAGGTCCTCGGGTTGTCGCCCATGCGGCAGGCTCCCAGTTCGTGGATACTCTCCCCCGGGGGCACCATCTGCGCGTGGCTGGCCAGCACTTCGAACCCCGCGCCGCGGCAGAGTTCCTCGGCGACGCTGCGGGCGTCTTTGGCCATCTCGTACTCGTTCTCACCGTATTTCTGCTGGATGTGCAGCACCGGAATGCCCCAGGCGTCGGTCACGTCCTTGTTGATGCGCACGTGATTCTCGTAGCGCGGCAGCACCTCGCCCATGCAGGTCATGCCGAAGGCCGCCCCGGCGGTGTCCGCCAGCTCTTTCTGGAGCGCCTCGCCGTACAGCGGGAAATATCGCGGATGCGGCGTGCCGCCGCTGCCGAAATCGAAGGAGTAGCCGCGCAGAAACTTTTTCTCGCGTGTCTCCAGGTTGCGGAAGCGCACCACGTAGCCCCCGCCGCCGGTCAGGCCCCGCGGCGGCCGCCCGCCGCGCGCCTCCGGCACGATGCACGTCACAATGTTCTTCACGTAAATCTGGTCGAACAGATAGTGCCCCAGCGCGCCGCTGGAATTCGCCAGGCCCGAGTTCAGCAGCAGCCGGGTGCTCTCCAGGCAGGAGGCGCCCACCACCACCACGCGCGCGCCCACCCAGTAATCCTGCTTCGAGCGCCGGTCCACGAAATGCACGCCGTTGGCGAGGCCGGTGCTCCGGTCCGTGGTGATCTCCCGCGCGATGGCGTTGGAAACGATGGTCAGGTTCCCGGTGGCCAGGGCCTCGGGCAGCAGCAGGTTCACGGAGCTGGCCAGTTCGCCCGTGGCGCGCCGCTGCTTGGTGGTGGGAATCCGCATGCGGCGCGCGGAGGCCACAAAGCGCTCGACCGCCTGGCTGTCGGGGGAATTGTCTTCCAGGAAGATGCCGTCCGGCAGTTGCGGCAGGCCTTCCTTGCGGCCGGAGACGCGGAACATGGGCTCCACGCGGTCGTAATACGGCGCCAGGTCCTGGTAGCGGACCGGCCAGTTGTCCCCGAAGCCGTCATGATCCTTGCCGCGGAATTCGTAATCGCTCAGGCGCCAGGAGGCCCGCCCCCAGAACAGCGTCTTGCCGCCCACCAGCCGCACGCGCACCCAGTAATAAGGATCGGCCGGATCGTAGGTGTAGGGATTCTGCGTTTCGTCCGCCCAGACGTTGGCGTTGAATTCGGTGGCCTGGGTGACGTGCGGAAAGCGGCCCGGGCGCCCGAAGCCGCGATAGGGCAGGTCGTAGACGTGCTTGAGCGTGCGGTGGCGGTCGAAGTCCACCGACGGGCCGGCGTCCAGCATCAGGCACTTGATGCCCTTGCGGGTCAACTCGTGCGCCACCATGCCGCCGGAGGCGCCCGAACCGATAATCAGAACCTCGTGATCGCTTTTCATCTCAGTCTTCTATCGGATACCAGTAGGCGCCCAGCCCGCCGGCGCTGCGCACCCGGCGGGACATGGCCGCGGCCCACTCGCGCGAGTTCACCGTGGCCGTGAACACATCCTCCTTGGCAGCCGCGAGGAAGCGCGCGAACGGGTCCGAAGGGCCGTGATACGTCCAGGGCTCCCGGAGCGGCTGTAGCACGGGCTCCGCCTGCTCCGCCGTCAGATCCGCGAAGGTTTTGCCATAACGGCGCCGCGCCTCGGCGTTGAGCTTGGCCAGGCCGTCCCGGTAGAGCGCGGCCCGCTTGGGCGGCGACTGCGAGACCAGAAAATCGAGAAATTCGGCCACGCCCACCTGCCCCGCTCCGGGCGCGACTCCGTGCGCCGGCAGCAGGATCTCCGCCAGCCGGCCGAGCGCCGCGAGTTCCTCGGCCGAAAAGAAGCGCGGCAGCCCGCCGGCCACCGCATCCGCCACCGAAACCGGCGTTTTGGGGGTCTCCACGGCCACGCGGGGCGTGGTGGCGTCCGCCGCCGCGGGCAAGGGCATCGCCGCCACGGCCGGGATCCCCACGAGCGACTGTATGGCCTGACGGCGTTTCATCGGCATGCTACTTAGGTGCTCCTGACCCGATAGGATATCGCAGACGATAAATCGGATATAAAGACCTGTTAATATGTCTGCATGACATCGCGTGAGCGGGTATTGGCTGCCATCGCGCACAGAGAGGCGGACCGCGTGCCCATCGACCACGGCTCGATGCGCTCCACCGGCATCATGGCGATTGCCTACAACCGCTTGAAGCGGCATCTCGGCGTGACCCAGGGTCCCACCGTGCTTTACGACCTGATCCAGCAACTGGCGCAGCCCGACCAGTGGTACCTGGACCGCTTTCATGTGGATGCCGTCGATCTGGGCCGCGCCTTCTGGTCCCCGGATCAGGGACAGCCCTGGGGCCTGCCGGATGGCTCGCCGGCGGTGGCTCCCGCCTGGTTCCAGCCCGAGCAGGCCGATGGCGGCCTGGTGGTGCGCGACGCCTCCGGCACCGTCATCGGCAAAATGCCGCGTGACTCGCTCTACATCGACCAGTGCTTTTGGCCGCTCTCCGGACCGGATGGCCTGGACTGCTACGAGCCGCTGGCTGAAAAGATGCAGCAGGTGACCTGGGCGGGCATCCCTGCATCGCCCTTCGACCAGCCGCTCACCGGCGAGCGCCTGGAGGAGATCGCGCGCGTGGCCCGCCACCTGTACGAGACCACGGACTACGCCATCTCGCTTTCGGTGGGCTGCAACCTGTTTGAGTGGAGCCAGTTCCTCTTCGGCATGGAGAACCTGTACGTCTACATCGCCGCGGAGAAGCGCAAGCTGGGGCTGTTTCTCGACCGGCTCACGGAGCTCCACATCGAGAATCTGCGCCGGCTGCTCCCCAAGGTACGCGGCTACGTGCAGATCCTGGTGGTGGGCGACGATCTGGGCATGCAGAGCGGGCCGCAGCTCTCGCGCCAGGCGTACCACGATCTGTTCTTCCCGCGGCACCGGCGCATCTACCGCTACGCCCGCGAACAAAGCGGCGCGCACATCTTCCTGCACTCCTGCGGCGGCATCTACCAGTTAATCCCCGAACTGATCGAGGCCGGCGTGGAAATCCTGAACCCGGTGCAGACCAGCGCCCGGCACATGGAACCGGAGCGGCTGAAGCGGGAGTTCGGACGGGAGCTTACTTTCTGGGGCGGCGGCTGCGACACCCAGCGAGTGCTGGCCACCGGCACGCCCGCGCAGGTTCGAGAGGACGTACGCCGAAGGCTCGAAGTCTTCATGCCCGGCGGCGGCTATGTCTGGAACCAGGTGCACAATGTGATGGCCGACGTGCCGCCGGAAAACATCGTGGCCATGCTCGAAGCGGCCTACGAGTTCGGCCGGTACTGACGGCTCACACTTCCACAGGGATGCGCAGCGCCCGGGCGATTTCCTGAATGCGCTTCACCGATGTGCGGTAGCCCTTCACCAGTGGCCGCCGGGTGCCCAGGTCCAGCCCCAGGTATCCGGCGTAGTTCATCCGCTGGAGCACGCGGAAAAATTCCATCCAGTCGATGATCCCCTCCCCTACCGGCAGGTGCTCGGTGTCCACCGGGTTGTTATCGGAGATGTGGATGTTACCGAAATGCCCCGCCAGCTTCGCGAGCGCCAGGGGCACATTCTCCCGCTGCGCCGAAAAGTGGCCGGTATCGAAGTTGGCCTGGAAGTTGGGCCGGCCCACGTGCTCGATCAGCCGCAGCAACGAATCCACCGTGCAGATCACTTCGCCCACCCGCGGCTCCATCAGCACCACCTTGCCGCCCGCCTCTTGCGCGCAAGCGCGGCAGGATTCCACCAGCGCTTCCCACACCCGGTTCCAGTCGAAGCCCTTCGGAATGCGCACCTGCGTGGCGCCGGCAAAGCGGTAGCCGCCCTTCGCCGAAAGCTGGTACGGCCGGGCCTCGACGTAGCGTACCGGCGGAGCGTAGCTGGCCAGGTGCAACGTCTCCGCCCCCAGGAAGTCCGCCACTTCCGCGCCCAAGCGGAAACGCTCCAACGCCTTGCGCCGGCGCCCGGCGTCCAGGTGCACCAGGTCCGGATCCACGATGCAGAAATTGTGCACGTGTAGCCCGAGCTCGTCGAGCGTTCGCCGCACCCGCGCGCGGTGGCGGTACATCCCGCGCAGGTGCGCCTGCCCCAGGCCCTCCATCTCCAGATAGTGGAAGCCCAGGTCGCAAATCTCGGCCAGCGCCGCCAGGGCCTGCTCCACGCTGTGCGGATAGCCGTAGCGAAAAATGGTGTAGAGATACGTGATGCCGATGCGCATAGGTCTAAGTTACCTGGAGATCAGAATAAATCGTGAATGCCGCAATCCACTGAGTTCGCTACTCTGAATTGGCCCACTTCGATACTCTGATTTGGCCCCCCCCTGTACCAAACAAGGACCGGATATCCTGTTTCGGGAATTGAACCCGAAAGGAGGCCCGGTCTGGACAGGAGGAAG
>Ga0209581_1000677_pt1 | contig 56903 bp, 62 predicted proteins | sample Coa_R2_FD_187160 | JGI IMG/M metagenome (GOLD analysis project Ga0209581, IMG submission 187160) | Surface soil microbial communities from Centralia Pennsylvania, which are recovering from an underground coalmine fire - Coalmine... | ecosystem: Environmental > Terrestrial > Soil > Unclassified ...
CGCTACAGGTAGTATCAACATCAAAATGGTTCCTAAAAACTCTAGGCCATCAATAGATACAGACATGAAAAACTTTCCAGCTGTAATTATTGCATATTTTGCAGTAGACAAGCCGCTGAGAGGCAAGGGATATGGAACCTATATGCTAAAGTACTGCATAGGCCTTGCGAGGGTTATATCAAGAAAGGTAGGCTGCAGATACATAACTCTCTATGCTAGAGAAGCAATAGGTTTTTACAGCAAATACAAGTTTGAAATTTGCGAAGACCAAGAAACTAGGCCATTCAAACTAATGGTCAGGCACCTATATACTGAGAACGACCCTGCTATGCAAAAGGCCGCAGATAAAGCCGTGACGCAAAAATAATCTTTAATCTATTACTTCCCTAAATGTCAGCCTAAAGGAACGAATCCCTTCCTATCCACCTTATAGGATTTCACACTACACGAAACGCGCAGGCATAGGCGAGTCTCTTCCCCTTGTATGATATGATAGTATATGAATTAAGGTTTTCGGAATGTATCATTGCCCTTTAATTCTATAAAACCCTTGCAAGGATCTCGTATGTTAGTAAAAACAAATGGAGGACTCATGGTGCGCATTGCAGCAAATGCGCGAATGCGGGCTTTTGGAAAGGCATCAGCCAATCTATTGGCGGCTCCGAGTATAGTAGCTCCTCTAGTTATAACATCATCAATTAATAGTATTTCTTCAGGTTCTGGGAATACTTTTTGGACAATCATAGATTGATAATGGTCTGAGACTCTTGGTCTATCTGAGGCTATGCTCGTTGCGGCCTTCCGTACAGCAGAAGTCCTCTGTAAGCATTCTTCAACTGACCTTCCAAGCCCCTTCTTTGTCAATGCGGAAGCTAGGCGTTGGGGAACCCAGAGCGTTCCAAGTTTTATCAGCGAACTTCTAGGAATAGGCACCAAAATCGGGTTTACATCAAAGAAATGTGCAAATGGCATATTCTGAATATTATTTTTGATTGCATCAGCTATTGTCTCAGACATAAGCGCTGGAGGGTTGTCAATAAATTGATCATCCTTCAATGCCCTCATTGTAGTCCTTGATTGTAATTCTTTCGGACTTTGGCCGCGAGGAGAATATGTTAGAAATGATGCGAATTCTATTCTGGATAAGCGCATCGACATTACTGAAACACGGGCATTCGCAGGTTGGACGGCAAAACTTCCACCACATCTTCCGGATCTGAAAGCTCGATAGCGCCGTATTGCATCATCTCCTCCGGCCAAGCCAGTTGCCTATTCTTCAAGATGTCTCTCCAAATGAAAAGAGATCTGCCGAGCCTCAGAGCTTCCCATCCCTGATGTAGGGAGCCACTTGTTTCACCTGCTTCCACTATGATTGTGGCATCAGAGATCAATGCCATGGTCCTATTTCTGAGGACGAAGTCCTTGGGGGTTGTGTGATGTCCTACCGGGAATTGTGAAATAACTAAATGCTTGCGCATAATATCTTGTTGGAGCTGGAAGTTCTTCTGTGGATAAACTTTGTTCAGCGGAGTCCCGATAACTGCTATTGTCTGGCCACCTGAAGAGATGGTTTCAGTATGAGCGGTTGTATCAATTCCTTCTGCAAGCCCGCTAACAATCACAACGCCCATGTTAACCAGAGCCGACGCTATTGTTTTCGCTGCTTCAAGTCCATTGGAGGTGGCTTTTCTGGAACCCACTATTGATACTCTGGGTCTAGGAAGTGGCGTCTGCATTGGTCCTTTAATATAAAGGACTTTTGGTGCAAATCTGTTTTCTACATCATTTAGTGGGCGGCCAAGGAGTTCTTCAACTGAGAGGCTAAAGCTATTCGCTTCCTCGATGGTCCCCATTGACCTTACCACGGAATTATTGGTTTTAATACTTTCTCTCCTTCCGTAAATCATTGATTTCACCTCATATAATACAAAAGGCACCATAAGGAGAGGGAGAGGGGTTCAATCTATGAAATTGATCCAAATGGTGGGTCGGCAAAGCTTATGCAATATCCCATCTTCTCCAAATCCGTTCCCAAAATATCAGTCCAAGGGAACGAATCCATTCCCAACCTGCTTAAGAATTTCACACTCCACGAGACGCGGAGGCAGATGCGAGTCCCACTCCCGGCGCCGTATTTAGATGAGTCGTTTGGAATGGCTTCTATCAGAATCTATAGAATCCGATGCCATATGATATCGACCGGCAATAAAGGAGAGGTTCAGTTTATACACCAAATATGCTGTCAACTACACGATACCGAATTTCAACAAATAATGAGTCAACTGCGTAAGAATATTTTCAAGAACAATACACAAAAAACGAGTAACTATGTTACGTTTCATGGTTAGACTTTATTTAAAAGCTACAGACCTATTTCATAGTTCATGGGCCGTTTCAACCTATCATTGGCGGTGATGGATAGCATTGACTATATCATAAGTGAAGTGTCTACAATTTCCATCATTGCATTTATCGTAATGTCATTGATTGACCTCAGACTCTTGAATGCCGAAAGCGAAAAGTCAGATAGAAAATTGATGGCTTTACAGGTGATTAAGTCATGACTTTAATAGACGAGGTATCAAATGATATCATTTTTGCATTCGGGGCGGATTCTGGTGAATGTTGAAATAAGATTCAGTGGCTTTACTACAACCGGAGAATGTGATTATTGTCATATTACTGATAGCGTAGCAATTCTATACATAGATGACGGCATGAAGATAGAACAGGGCTATTGTTGCAAAAGATGTGTACCTGTTCCCCACAAATATCAATGTCAGAATTGCGGGCTGATAGATCTGAGTCTAGGATAGCGGGGTAATGTCAGGCTTTGCTCTAATTGCTTCGACTATGAACTAGAAAGAATGGTTGGAAAATTGACGAAAGCAGAGATAGAGGCACAATAGAGTAACCGCCCTACGCTCGCTAAATGGTTATGTCAGAATGGTAACTATTTTAAAAGAGGCTGGTATGTTTGGTAGCATAGCCTATTGTAAAATTGCATCTTGGACAAGAAAAGAAATTGCATATTATATTTATCAACAGGAGACCATAATTCAAGGCTGATTCCGGTTGATTGTCTTTTAATCCCTTGATTACCATTGCTTGCCTGAATAATATTATAGCTTTGCTTGGCGAAAGTCATATCTTGTATCACTTGCAAACACTTGCAATGAGTTCAACCTTAGCACAACAGATGGAGAAGAAAAGCCTCAATGCCCCTGATGAAACAAGAACTTTTGACAAAGGCAAGCTAGAGATAGCCAATCTTGGAAATATTTCAATCGGAAGATTCAGACTAGAGCCAGGATGGAAATGGTCTACATCGGTAAAGCCGATAGTAAAGACTGTTAGCTGCCAGGCTCCGCACACCCAGTACATCATTTCAGGAAAAATAAAGGTAAAGATGGACGACGGTAAAGAAGAAGAATTTCAAGCTGGGGACGTAGCTTACATTCCACCAGGGCATGATGCATGGGTCATTGGAAATGAACCGCTAATTGGAATCGACTTTACAGGGGCCAAGACATACGCTACAAAGACATGAATTAGCAATACTACCCTTTTTCTTTTTTTGGGTTATATTCTAGCCAGACATGATGAAAGAATAGAGATAAGATGAAACCTCTATCCGACATGAGCATTCTATCGGTCTAGGTGAGTTGGTCTTGGCTTCAAACAGAGAACGTTGTTGTCAGTCCATGAAGAAAGTCGACGAATCGTCCACCTTCAATCTGATCGGGATTACTACTGGCAAGCTCCGTTGGAATGAAAAACAAGAGCCGAGACAATAAGTCACTATATGCACTTGCTTGCTCGGCCGCATTGTCAAGTTTACGCAAAGCGAATTGTCTAGAATATTAATAACTGACCGTTTCTCTTGGCCGTATTATGAATTCGCAGTGCTGGTCTCCTTTTGCTATACACCTTGTTTCTGTACATGAATGTCCTTCTCCCAGCAACCCTTCAGCTATTCCAGCTAGAATTCCGGCAATTATGAAGCATTTTGGCGTGTCCTCAACTCTATCCTTATAGCATAATCCAAAAAAATTATCCGTTACCGACACTTTTACTGGTTCAGTTAGTCTTCCCATTTTGAGGGTGAAAGGAGAAGTCTTGAACTTTCCCCATCCGGCCATAAGCCCGTACATCTCCAAGAACTTGCTTGCTTCGTACACGTCTTTTCTTGCCAATCTCGCTTTAGACCCAACACTAAAGCCATAACTTATGCCCATTTGGAAAAGCATTACAGAGGCTGCACTTCCAAACGCTGAATAAAGGCCATTCTGTACTTCTTTCCAGAATACCTGGTTTGTCATAATTGCACTGGAATTGAAGACTAGATCTTTTGTCTTGTTAGACATCGGGTCAAAGCAAAAGAACTCGTTGAGATAAACATTTGACTGTTCGCTTAACTTTGCACCAGAATTCTCATCTCTTCTGTTTTTATCAGGACCTGACACAAGAACACAGAAGGAACAAATATTAAAAAAGGAATTGAATGTCAAAAAAATTACAGACATTTAGGCAGTATCCTCTATAGGGTCTAAAATTAAGAGGCTTTCCAATAGGTACCACGATCTCCCAAATTGGAAAATACAATTCAAAAAGTTTGCTGATATTGTTTTAGAATGATTCTTTCGGCCTGAATTCATCTCTCATTTCAGGCATTATCTTGACTGTAAATGGGCCCTACAGAAAGCCTGTCGTAGCGAAGGCAGGAATGGTTTGCCCTGCATATCAATCCAATGCAAGTATTATCCGTCCATGATACCTAAAGTCTTACAATATTTTTTGAAGCAAGCCTGATATCCTCAGACCTTATGGTCTTTCTCTTTGCATGCACTGCCAAGTCAACAGCCTGTTTGGCTATTCTCAAAGCAACTTCTTCAAGGACTTTTCTGAGCTCGTCTGCAGCATCGTCTCCCACTCTTTCCGCTCCGGATTTTTTGATTACTCTGTACATGGCAGCTAGGCCAAATTCAGGTTCTGACATTGCCAGATGGTGGCTGGACCTGTGTTAAAAGCTTACCCAAGTGGCCTATTGAGCCCCGAAATTGCTGTTTTGCCGATTGCTTATTTGCCATCAGTATTTACGGTTTGGCGTATTGAAAACAACCCAGTGTAATTTATTCCAGCTAGTATCGTTTAGATGCATTTTTGATTGCTGTTACCATTACCTCAATTGGATCTTCCATGCTGTCTAGAATGTAGTCTGCCCTCTTTTTCTGCTCGGCTGACAGTCCTCTATCTGTCACCATTTCCGATACAAGCTTGGTCAGACCATTGGCACTGTTTGCCCGCCTAACAAGCCCACAGTCAAGAAGGTACTTTTCTACATAATATCTTACAGGAGCGATTGAAACAGTCGGCTTGCCCATAAGGGCTGCTTCGGCTGTCATTGTGCCGCCTGCTCCGACAAAGATGTCAGATTGAGAAATAAGTACAGTACCATTGACTACTTCGCGGATGACATAAGCTTGCCCTCTGTATCTCTTGGCAACTTGTTCAATCTGGTCCTGGTACCTGCAAAGCACTAGCAGTCTAGCAGATTCTGACACAGCTTCTACAAGAGCATCTATCATATCCACACTTGCCAGTTTTCTATCCGCTATATAGGAAGCCTTTGCTTCTTCTAACCTGATAAGAATGATTTTTTTTCCACTGCTCGCCGCAGATTCTTTTATCTCCTTCAAAAACTTTGGAATTGGCAACTTGATCGACTGTGGGGTTGCCTTCTGCCCAGATATCTTTGCGTCTTTGCTTCTGCGCTTGCCTACTTCGCTTGAGCTCCTCTTGAGCCACGCTGCAGGGTCTAGCGCATGGTACATTGTAATTTTTTTTCTGGATATCCCAAATCTCTCCCAAGCCCTGTATGGGATGACCCACGGACAGAGCAGATGATCCGCAAGTGGTATAGTAAGCCGAGCTACAGCCTCTGCATGAGGCGAATCATTAAACACAAGCTGTTTTATCCCTAGACCAAAGGCTACTCTCGCGCCTTCCGGCGAAGAAAAGTTGACCGCAACTTCGGGCCCAAAGCCTTTGACAAGGGCTCCAAGTTCAAGTATTCTTTTTGCACTTGCAGCAAGTTTATCATATCTCTCTGCTCCGCCATGCTCTCCCGCTATCTTTATATCAAGCCCGTTTATTCTCGCAAGCTCAACTGCCTCCCGGTATTGTCGTGATGTGCAAAGAACGCTGTGGCCGGACTGCAAGAGCAAATCCACGGCAGGTTTGAAGAACATGACCTGCTTTGGAGTAAGGATGTCAAACCAGATCCGCAATGGCAGGATTTTTAGATATACAGTAGAAAAAAAGGTTGCTGTTGTCGCAGCTTTACTTATAAACTATAAAACAAAAGCTTTTCTCTAACTGTAATTGTAGATAGCAAGGGACAGAGAGGGATGCACCGTGCTATCTAGTACAGTATTGTTTATGGAGGATCTGTGAAGAGATTGAGTATATCTTCCTCTGTTTCTGCCGCAGTCTATGGCCTGAGCACCGAAGGCTACAGAATAGCTTCTTCGATTGCGGTCAAGGGCGGCAAGGTCTCTCTCGTTGACGAATCAGTCAGAATGGCAATTACGCTCAAGCCTGATGTAGCAAGGACGTACCCTAATGTTGCCTCGCTTATCGAAGATGAGCCGCTGCTGGGCCTTGAGCCGGTTGACCTTGCGATAAGCGATGCATCGTATGTTTACTTTGCTCCAAGGGTAAGAAAAGTAGGCCAGGAGGCAAAGGGAGACATTATGTCAAAATTCAAGGATGCAACGAAGGCGCTCAAAAGAGGTGCGTCGGTCATTTATACTCTGCCAACAGGTCTTGGAGGAAATGACGAAAATATTGCTCTGATAGAGCATGTAACCGGTATGACCGTAGGCAAAGACATTTCTTATTACTATATGCCCATTGGCACTGAGCCATCAGGCATATTATCAGATATTCTTGTGGGCACCTCAAAGGGCAAAAATGATGGACAAATATCCAAGATGCTCTATGACCCAAGTGGCAAAAACAGGATAAACTTTGTAGATATCAACTCTGCAGAGATGGTATATGCAATCAGGACTGTAAGTCACTATGCAGGCATAGCAAGTATATTGGAGATATGTAAAGGCGGCGCGGGTAGGATTGACAGCGGCCTCATGCAAGGTGTTTTCAAGGATCTTTTTATCGACGACATTACAAGCGGCCTCTATGATCTGAGGGCAATATGGTCATCACTTGACGGTGCGAGCCCCTTGACTTACCTTGTCAATGGAAGCATAAAGGGAATAGAGGGCTATGTAAAGCATCTGATAGACGAAGTAAGAATGTCTTTGAAAAAGCGTGACCTCAAGGCAAGCAGGACCAAGGTTGCGATAGCATGGACCCTGGATTCACATGAAATGCGCGGTGACAGGATAGAGCTTCTCTCATCTCTTGAGTCAAAGCTCAAAGACTATATTGGAGATGTCGAGCAACAGCATGGCCACAGTCTTGACCTGTACAATACTGAAAAGACCACAGTTGTAATTGCCTGCTCAAAACAAGACTTTTCTAAAGTTACAGCAAAAAATAGACAGAGTCAAGACCTCATAATAATGAAAGCAAATCCACTATGCGAGATAGAAGGTTGACTTTTGCCAACTCTTTTTTTTATTATCTTCCAGTGAAAAAAGATACTCGCCGCAACATCCATGAGTGCTTGCCACAGCAAGTGATGGCATGTGTTATTGGTCTATCTTGGATCTGTCTTTTCCCACTGCGCCTTTTTAAGGTCATATTCCTTTCTGGAATACTTTGGCCTTGCCGGGTGTCCCATCACTACTACTCCTGGCGGTACATCTTTTGTAACTACAGCTGCCATTGCAACTACACTATCTTTTCCAACTCTAACACCGGCCTTCAGCACCGCCCTAGATCCTATTATTGCTCCATCTTCCACAATTACCCCGGTCATCTTGGGACTCATTGGATATGGGTCATTTGTAAAGGTGGCAGCAGGTCCAATGAAGACATTTTTTCCAATGATAGTTAGAGGAGGAATGTAGACTGACCCTTCTATCCTAGTGTTGTCGCCTATCTTTACTTTGTAATCAATATGCGCAAGCGAGCCAATCATAACATTGTCTCCGATTTCAGAATCGCTTCCCACATAGGCAAAATGCCAGATCTTGACATTTTTGCCTATACGGGCAGTCTCCGCTACATAGTTCACTACACCGGGGTTTGAGTATTTTTGCCCGGTTGTGGATTTACCCATCTGGCTGCTACCGTTATGGCTTGTGCCCATAATTATTGCACTATAGATGCCACGGTTTTCCTTGTTTTATAACTTTCTCGGGCAGCTGCTGCCATTTTTGAAGAAATTCTATATCCTTCTGCTTTTCGCGCAGCTCATCTGGCAGCAAAACCGGTATTTCGTCAATAATGGGATAAAATCGCATGCACCTGTTGCAATATAGCACACCCTGCTCAACAACATCGCCCTTGGAAGCCAATTCAAACAGATCCAGTGGATAATACTTGTCTATGGGACATGCGAGTATATCAAGCATGGATCTTTTCATGGCTGCTTCATATCCAGATAAATTGGCGAGCCGGTATTGCTTGACAGGATGGCTGCCTCTGCAACCTTCGTAACATCGGTTGCATCCTGTGCAGTGACCAGAGTTTTTGCTTTGCCTAAAATAGAGTCAACAAAGTTTGCAAGCTCCAGTGTAAGTGGTTCCTGAAATTGCCGCCGAGGTATCAATGCGGCCTCAGCATGGTCTATTTTTATTTCCTGGGTTAGAAAGTCCCCAGAGATTATACCATCAGTGCAGACTGCAGTAAATGTCCTGACTTTTTTGGGAGTTATCCAGTTTGACGCTATTACTGCAACTTTTTGGTCCGCAAACCCAAGCATGATGGTAGCAAAGTCTTCATATGAGTGGAACTTGCGGCCGGCCCGGGCATAGACGACATGGGGTCTTGAGCCAAATAAAAACATGGCAGCATCAATGTCATGTACCGAAGTGTCATAGATTATCCCAACATCTTTTATATGCAGAGGCATTCTGTTTTCTCTGTGAAATTCTATCATCATAGGGTCGCCGTAGGCTCTCTCTGTTATCAGCTTCTTTGTGTCAGTTACAGCAGGGTTGAATCGCTCTACATAACCTGATGTCAGGATTACTTTTTTCTGCTCTGCCATCTGCATCATCTGCTGGCATTCTGTTGCAGAAAATGAGAGTGGCTTTTCGACGAATGTATTGATCCCCTTCTCGATGACCTTCTTTGCAATCTCCGCGTGCGTCTTGGTTGGCGTACATACAAGGCAGCCGTCCAGCGCCTCCTTGTCAATAAGATCCTCAACTGAAGAATACACTCTAGAGCCAACATATCTGGCTGCCACTTCTTTGGCCCGGCCTATGTCGGTATCACAGATTGCAGCTAGTGCGCCTAGCTCATGCAGAACCCTCACGTGGTTCTTGCCCCAGCCACCAACGCCTATCACAGCTACCTTTGGGTCTACCATGCTGCAGTCAACCAGTTTCTGTACTGCTTGACATCGCCGGAGACAACCTTGCCATACATCTCTCTGATGCTTCTCGATACTGGCCCTTCTTTTCCGTTGCCCACGGGGTGACCGTCAATGCTGGTCACTGGGACTATCTCGGCTGCGGTTCCGGTCAGAAATATTTCATCCGCAATATATAGCTCGGTTCGGGGTATAGGTCGTTCAACTACCTCATATCCCATCTCTTTTGCCAATGTCATGGCTGTATCGCGCGTTATCCCTTCAAGCGCCGAGTCTGCAGTATACGGTGTGTAAATCTTGTCCTTTCTTACCAGAAAGATATTTTCGCCTGATGCCTCGCTGACATTTCCGCTTCTATCAAGCAATATGGATTCATCATAGCCATTTCGCTTGCTTTCCTGTGTAGCTAGAATAGAGTTAAGATAGTTGCCTGCGGCCTTTGATATTGGCGGAGTCGACGAGTCATGTATCCTGCGCCATGATGAGACGCAGGCCCGGATCCCATCTCCTTTGAAGTATTTTGCAAATGGAAAGATGATGATTACGGTATGGGTTGGCGAATCCCTCGTTACGTTCAGGTCTATTCCATGCAATCCAACAAAGGTCAGTGGCCTGATATAGCATGATTCTTTCATCTGGTTTTTCCTTATCAGCTCAATTGTTGCGTCAGACAGTTCATTTGGAGAATAGTTAATTGAAAATGAATAAACCCCAGCTGAGCGGTGAAGCCGCTCCATATGATCTTTTAACCTGAAAACAAAGACATTTTCCTTTGCAGCATAGCCACGTATGCCTTCAAAAACGGCGGTACCGTAGTGGAGAGCATGCGTCATGACTGGCACAGATGCTTCTTCCCATTTCACGAACTTGCCATCAAACCAAACATATTCTCCACCTTTGGCTTTCATTTCTGTATACTCAAGCAAAGTTCTGCTCCGCTTATAAAAATCTTGAACTAGGTTCAACAAAAGGCCCGCATTGGGCCAAGTTACTGAAAACCGTCCCTTGGGAACTTCATTCCCATCACTTTTATCGTTCTGTCCTCAGCCAAAGCAAACCTTTCCACCACATCCCAGTTTTCCTTCATCAATGATGCCACCTTTGAGGGCACTTTATCGTACCAGGTGTCATTTCGATTACCAAACTCCTGTTTTCCTTCTGGCCTTTCACGAACTTCAGCCGTTGCTTTGTTTCCCTCCTTTTCGTTTCCCATTTGTTTTTGTACACCTGTGCTCATCGTCTCCGTGACTTGGTTGTACATCATTTCCTTTACAGATGAAGCAGATAACGCCAAGCGCGTTGCTCTGACAGGGTTTAGCCTGTATGCTTGCAACGCTATTCTTTCTGCCCTATCACCAGTATAAGACACAAACTTGTCCTCAGATATTTTACTTATGATTCTGTTGCGCAATTTCCATGAATACGGCGACAACAGCGGAGGAAGATACCGGATAAACGGGGCCTCAAAAGTGTAATCAGGCAGGACATTGACTGTGCTTCCGAAGCATGATTCCACCATGGATTTTCTTGTTTCATAGGAGAATGGAAAGCTTTTGGTGTTGATCTCTTTTCCATTTCTGACGAATCTGACTGGAAAAATATAGACGCTATACTCTGCCTTCAAGGAGGCAATAATTTCCTCGTGTGCCTTTGTCATTGGGTTCAAATGCGCAAGGTATATTGCAGCAGTCCTTGCCATTCTTCCTTATCTTGCCCTACTGAATCGAAGCACATAGCTCCTATATTGACATATTGGCGCCAATGGTTCGGTAGCGGGTTTTATAATTTACTACTCATTCATTTCCGAAAGTGTAGGTATTGCACACATATCAGAAAAAGTGCAAAATAAGTTACGGTTGTAGTCGTTCTATTCTGCCGACTGCTTTTTAGGCTTTCCTTATCTCGATTTCTATTGTAGAAACGTTTCTTGTCCTTCCATCTTCTGATTGCACAGTCTCTGAACCAATTCTGACATCTCCAATCTTGTAGCCAGCGTTTTCCATCCTCTTTAGAATTATCTGCGAAACATCTACGGCTCTTCCTATACTCAGACCTCTTGCCTTGATCGTCACAACAGGCTGGTTGGCGAGCTGAATAAGCGTCGATGTGACATAGGCCATCAGGGGCTTTTTGCCGATGTATATGGCGTCGCGTGGTCCTTCTTTATGCTGAGTCGTTGGTGGTGCTTCTGACATGGAAGAGATTAGTGTTCTGGGATAATTTAAGGTACGCGCATCTTTCTACGTCGACAAAAATACTCATGTACTTGGGTTCTGCTGTCAGATTACCTGCTGGAAACCCAGATTGCCTTTGCCAATCTGTACTCAGCTGACCGGTCCGGCGGAGTATCTATTCATTCGGAGTTCATAAGCCTCTATTATTTTTTGCAGAGCTTGGTCTTCTTCTCTAACTGCAGCCAAAAACTCTTCACCAAACCCATAACTTTTCACCTTTGCCACAGTATCGAAAAAGTGACGGTTATGCATCTTTTCAAGCCCCGCAACTTTTCCCATCCCGGATCCATCAATAGCCGTTTTAACAAGTGCCTGCTGGATCAAAAGCCGGTTATACCGGCTTGATGCAAAAAAGCGGCGAAAAATGTTTGTCCTTTCTTCATGGCTAATGCTCTCCAAGTCTTTCCTTGGAGGCATTTTAAATCCAAAAAATCGCACAGCTTCAATTAGAACTTCAAAGATAAAAGACTGCTTGTGCATTATTCAGTTGGGCCTTGTATTTCTCTCCTTCAGCAACCTGCCCAAGGCCTTTTGTCTCAGCGCTGCAGGCACATGTTGGTCATCGCAGTCCTGACATACTAGGTACAGCGCAGCACAATCCTGGCTTGGCGTTATTACCTTCTCCCAATGCACTGGCGATGCGTTCTTGGAGCATATTATGCATCCGGCCTGTCCATCAAGGACAGACCCTGCTGCGCCTGTGAAAAGGGCATACATCTCGTATCCTTGTACTTCAAGCTTTTTCCATTCATTAGAAAAAGTGTCCACTATAGAGCCGTCAAGGCCAAGTGACCTCATCTTAACTTCCAGCTGTTCTCGTTCAGTGTTGGCCATGTGGCAGTTAAAGACTATCGGGGCTTAATTTAATATTTTGTCGGCGGCCTGTTTTCCCGTACTTTCTTTGTTATCTGTTTCCCTTTTACTTCACCTTTAAGATAAAGAATAAGAATCCGCTTCGATAACTCTCCGTCAGTGTGCAAAATGAAGCAGGAACAATCATTTCAGAACTTGTGCAATGCAATTGTCAACTTGGATTCATCTATAAGGTTTGTAGGTATTGCAGACAACCACGGAAACCTGATGGCAACTGCTGAACGAAAGGGGCTCAAGCCACTTTTGAATCAGGAGGAGAGGGCCCAGTATGCCATAACGGCGGCTACGCGACAGCAGACAAGGCTGAAGTGGGAAAGTGTTCTTGGTAGCATCAGCTATGCATGTGCCTATTATGACAAGGTAATCAGAGGGACAATCCCTATAAAGAATAGAGATAACCGCCTTGGCAATGTCTTGCTCTTTTCGTTTGATGCAGGCACCAATAACTATCACGATATCGTTACAGAAAAGATACTACCATTGATAGCCAAGTTCACAGGTCAGGCCAAGGCCACAAAAAGGTAAGCGCACAGCTCATATCGTTTCCTAAAAAATTAGCTTTCGGCCTACATTATTTTCATTTTCTGCTGTTGCATTATGCAACTTGCATATCTCTTTTACTTGTAGTTTAGATAATTTATATTAAAATATTCCAGTCAAGATTAAATTGCGGAAGCTCCTAACATAAAATGAGAAATTCCACCAATTTCTCGGCCCTTTCCTGTTTGCAATGGCATGCTAGAAAGGGCCACCTCGTCTCAACTTCTTTCTGTATTACGTCGTTCAATGACCGAATCCATCTTGTTGCTCAATTCAAGTATCGCCTTGAGCGTTTTATTGTTCTGCTCCTCGAAATTCTTTATCCTTTGTAGAAGGATGTCATGATTCTGATCTAGCTCTTGAATTCTGCTCAGGATGTTGTCCTGCATATCAGACGTCTTTTTCTGCCGGTTGTAAATCCACCAGCTTATCACTGCACCTATCGCTGCGCCTGCCACGATTCCAAGATAGGTGCTTGCGGCATTAGACATATCTTGGCAATCTCTAGAAAGCTCTGTCATGCACCCCCATATCGACAGTATAGTCGGCATCCACATGACTATCAGTAATTGAAGTTGAGTTTTTATTCATAGCGGGTGATTCGGTCGCGTACAGTCATATTCAATCTGCAATTGGACTTCTCCATGAATCTGTATACGGAAATATTATAAACAGGAAGGGATTGGATAAGTGAAAATGAACCTCAGAAACTATCTGATACTGGGCTCAATCGCTGCAATTGCCGCGTTGCTTGCAGCAAGTGAAGTAATGTATAGCACCATGGCCGCCCCGCCCGACAACAGTGGCAAGGGCAATGGGGCAGGAAATAGCAATCCTGATGACAGCGCAAGCACTGCAATGCTATTCAAACTCAACAGAAAATACATGGACTACCACGATGGCGTATTTAAGGTCAAAGCCGGCGTTGGCAATGGGATAGCTCCTATCACACAGTTCTTTCCCCAAGTCGCAAACATAAAGGTAGGCGAGAAGGTGATGTGGTACAATCCAACAAGAGTTGGAGAGCCACATACAGTCTCTATCAACGGCTTTGCAGATATTGCAGGACCATTTATCATGTCAAATAGTAGTGCAATAACACCACTCAATGCTACAGCAAACGCTGCACCGGTCATAATACCAGCAGTACCTGGCAAGACAGTAGGAGTAGTTATGAATGCAAGGTCAGTTGAGCCTGTCGTTATCGCAGCCAATGGAACCGTGACCTACCTGCCACCCAATGCCAACTATACAATGAACGGAGATGAAAAGTACATCAATTCTGGCTGGATATGGCCTCAAGGACAGACACCGCCTGGATTTCTAAACATCAATTCATTTACTGTGCAGTTTAACAAAGCAGGCGTATACGGTTATGTCTGCGAAGTTCATCCTTGGATGACAGGAAAGGTTGTAGTGAGGTAGGCAGCGTAAAGAGCAATCCATACATTTTTTTCTTTTTTTCGTTTTGTAAGACACTGAACTACAGTGCAATTGACTATTTTCTATGTGGTAAAGTGGTAGTTGGAATAGGGAGAGATTATAATACGGCAACCAGTCACAAAATTTCAAACTGCCGGGGCCGTTGTCTAGCTTGGCAGGATGCCAGCCTCGGGCGCTGGAGGTCGCCGGTTCAAATCCGGCCGGCCCCACTCATTCCCATGTACCGCGCTCTGCCGTAACCGCTTTAGAATTTGCATACTGTCTATCAGCTAATCCAAGACTTATCCTTAGGCTTCTTGGTTTTTTTGGGACGTATCAACAGGGATCTTGTGGCATTGATAAGATTTTAGTGGTCACCCGTACTGAAGATAATGCTATTTTTCTTTATTTTCTTTGCTGCCTAGATTATGTGTCAAGCAGTATAGCAGCTATGGTCGCGGTGTTTGCCAAGCTAGTATTTTTCAGCCAGTTATTTTTTATAGTGACTAACATCAACGACCAAAGTGCAGACAATTTATTTCAAGTTATGCGACGATTCCCTAACAATTAACCTCAATCTACTGCTAATGCAGTAAAATTCAATATTAATTGTAGATTGACAGAATGAGCATTTTTTAGATAAATTAGTGATTACTCCTTGTAAAGGCAGTCCGCAATGCTGCACTATTATGCGACCTGCAACCATTTTTAATAACTCGTATTGTTGTTTAGTTTTAATTCTAGATGCAAATTCAATCCTGCACACATTGCACTACATATGCAGGCAACAAGTTATTTGCGAGCCTGAAAAATAAAAGAGCATGTGTGAATTTTCTCAGCTGACGTTTGAATAGCCCCGGCCAGAGCTCATTGTGTAGTGTCAATAGGCCGGGGCTGAGAATATGGCAGAATCGTAGCATCTCATTACATTGATTTGAGTAAAAAGATTTGTCTGTAATATTACATACCATCATTCTACAAACTTTATTTTTGCATATCTCCACAATACATGCGGAAGATAAGATTCTAACAACGACTTGCTAGTATTGTATCACCAGTTACGCTCAAGAATTCTTTACCCTTTCTCGTAGTTTTGTAAATGCGCTCCGTTGCAGTTGTTTCCATTAGACCAAGTTTTATCAATTCAGAAAGATATTCTCTGAGCTCTTCAAAGCTGACAAAGGCTTCATACATCAAGCGGGTCTTGGTTGTACCTTCCCCTAATGCTGCATTTAGAATATCAATAGACACATCTATTCTGCTGCGACTGGCCATTGCATCTACCATTAACAGGGTGCCTATATTACATATTGGTGAAATTTACTATTGAAATTATCTAGTTAAAGGCAATCTCCAAAATTTTAACTGATATTTAGTAGCACAATAGCTCAATCAACCGTAATATTGCAGAGTAAAGGTTTCAATTGCTTGCACGGCATTGTAGACAGCTTATGGGTACAAAAATCAAACGCCACCAGGACAGATTACGAAGCTCTAAAAGAGCCAATTGAAAAGGCTACAGATTACGATCTATCATTTGAGGGCGTTTACAAATGGCTGGCATTCTTGCCATCTAAGCAATATAAGAATATGGGCGTGCCGAATCGTTATTTCGGCGCTTTTGAAGATACGATTACAATTGACGGCAAGCGTCAAGGCGAGATTAAACAACGGGGCATAGAAACACGCCGGCACGACACACCGCCTCTGTTTGCAAAATTTCAGCACGAGGCTTTGCAAATAATGGTTACGGGTAATAACATACAAGAAGTTAAATCGCTAATGCCCAAAGTGCGCAATTTGTTTGACAAGTATAAAGAACTTTTGCAGGCCGGTAAAGCGCGACTGCAAGACCTTATTTTTACCAAGACAATATCGAAAGACTCTGATGCATATACTGCGAATACTATGGAGAGTAATGCTATTTTTCAATTGGAAGATGAAGGCAAGACAATGCGCGCAGGCCAAGTTTTGCAATATATAATTACAGATTATTACCGCAAAAATTCGCGCAGACGTACTGTACCAATCGAGCTAATCAACGAGAAAACTGCTTATGACATCAGGCGATATATCGAACTATTGGCTCAAGTCTGCAATACCATTACAGAACCTTTTGGCTATGTATTCAGCGCGGCATATAATGCAAGACTAAGCATGTGCAGATTTATCTGATAGGTCTACCTAACAAACACTCTGCGTATCTGCATACTACTATAAATTGATCGGCCTGGTTTCTCGCCCAGACTGTATACTCGTTCTCCCATTTAGGACATATATCCAGAGCTAGAAGACGTCGCGCACATAGGGTTGCACTGCATAGAAGAAATGCCGTAGAACTATTATGTAGTGCCTGTAGCGCCGGATATTTCTATAAATATAGAATGTAGACAATTGGTGCACCTTGCCTGCCGAGGGTCCGACAAAGACAGTTGCCATAGACGTTGACTCTGTTCTGGCAGATGTAATGCTTGTCTGGGTAGACGAATATAACAGGCGCCATAAAACAAATATTTCAAAGAATGACATAGTCGCCTGGGACATCCCTACAATCCTACCAGTATCCCCCGGCCAAGTATACAGGATGTTCAGCTATGTCTGGAAATACCGCTGGCGCGAAATTCCACCTACTGAAGCCTCAATAGGAGAAATTACAAGAAGGATTCACCGCAAAGGATACAGGATATCCATTATAACAAAGCGGGAAAGGCCAACTGTGCCTTACGTCGCAAAGTGGCTTGATGCATATGATGTCTACTCTGATGAATTGCTTTTCATATATGACGCAGTGCCAAAGGCAAATTACCCTTTTGACGTACTTGTAGACGATGCACCAAAAAACCTGATAGATGTTGTGCCGCCCAAATCTGCAATACTTTTCAACCAGCCATGGAATAGAACATTTCAGTGGCCAGTGAGGGTGAGCCTGCTCAGTGAAGCAGAGAAGCTGCTCTGATCATGGCAGGTACCCCTGAAGCTCAATCAAAGCCCGGTTGATCAGCGAAGCAAGCCCTACGTATTCTGCTAGCATTCGTGAAGTTGAGTTCAATGCATCTTCTCCTCTGAACCCTTCGTCATACTTTAGCTCGATAGACCCTCTGTCAGTCTCGACTAGTGCAGTAATAAGTGAATAATATCCAAGCCTTTTATCGTGCCTTTTTCTGTACAGGCGAAGCTCGACGTGTCTTATCGTAAATCCTTGATGTTGGCTTGTGCCTCCAGACAAAAGAACCCTTGACTCATTTGGTCCGCCTTCTATATCTTCAGGGTCAAGGCCACTAACAAACTTGGGCACATCCATACTGTTCATTTCTGCCTGCATATTCATCTATCTACATATCTACTATTCTTCATTTCTTTACCAAGCTGTTTGCATGTCACTTCATCTGGTCTACCATCCAGATATCATCAGGCCTACAATTGTGCTGCATAGTCTATTTCCTGTAGTCTAGAAACCTCACCCATTCAGGAAACCAGAGGCTCTCTTCCTGAACTCCAATCCCCTTTGCCAACACCGCCGGCGAATTGTAAAGGACAGAATCCGACCCTATTTCTTTTGCAACATGTTCGTTGAGCTGTTCAATAGATGATACTTCACCCACATACTTGTTTGCTACAAGGTCTCTGTTCTGAGTATAGAGGCCGACCTGCCGCCCGTCTACGGTCGGAACGTAGCTTACTATTACATCTATTCTTCTAGCTCCGGCGTTGCGCAGGTAGTATATAGTCTCCCTGACTGTGCTCCCGGTCTGGATGGTACCCTGCACGCTTGCAACCCTTTTGCCGCTGACAAGATTTTGCATCACAAACTTCAACGACCTACCTGTCGTGAGCAGCTTATTCTTGCTCACCTGCTCTGAAAAATCGATCATATGATCAGAGTCATCGTACCTGTCCTTGATAATGCCTTCAGAAACTTCAAAGCCCTTTGAGTGTTTCTGATACTCTAGGCTAAAACCCAAAGTCATAGGCCTCGTATAGTCTGGCTCTGCATATGCTGATTCTATCTCTAGGTCTTGAGAAAAAAAGTTTGCCTGTTCTTTTCCAATATTCTTTCGGATAGAGTATACACTCTTGCCACTTATTGTAGCTGCAACATGTGACTCCCTTATGAATTCAAATGGATCCATCATAACCTTGTTCTGCGCAGGGTCTGTCATTGATTGAAATCCACTGTCGTGGTTTAGCCTTAAGAGTTGCCCCGGCGGTATATCTGAAAACTCCATATCAATAAGGGAAGTCCTAAGCGAGTTTTCAGAAGAGACCATATTGATACTTCCGTCCTTGTTTGTAGCCCTGACAAGCGGCTTGAATCCCGTGCTGTCCCGATAAGCATAGATATCTTCGCCAACCTTCATAATCCAGTTCCCCCTCAAGTGCCTGTCGATAAATTCCGCAGCCCTAGACGGATTCTGTTTTTCAATCAGCAGTTGCGTAAATATGTTATAGATTTTGAATAGTGAATCAGAGTCTCTTGCTGTTCCAATGTATGGATGGAGGTGCAGCTTTTCGGTGTCGACAAAAAAACCATCGATCGCCACCCAGATGCTGTGCATACTTGGGAACTGTGGTGACTTTTTCGAAAGGTATCCTATCCCACTAGCTCCATTAAGCTTTTCCCTTTGCGCAATTTTCAGAATAACATCGTCCGGTGGAAGAGACCCCTCTTTTCCGGTTGCAGAATTTCCCACAATGAGCCTCCAGTAGGCCTTGCCTCTGTGCTGCAGCATGCGCATAGAGTGGGCAAGATAATAGACTGCGTTGACCTTTTTGTTGGACCATTCGCCATCCAGTACTACTGCAACTATGCCGGCCAAGACAGGTCATTACCTGATGCCTGCTTTGGGAAATAAAAATTTGTTGTCAGATTGATTTGATTTGGTTTGCACTGTTTTGAGAAGCATGTTTTTCTTTCTATTTTACACTTTTCCTAGTTGCTGTTGTTCCTTCTCGCCTCTTGTCTTTCTTACATCTTTATTTCTTGTCCTATCATTTTTTTCTCAAAATTTGAAATCTTGTCCTCAAGCTTTAGAGTAATCCCAATCTCGTCTAAACCCTCAAGCATCAATTTTTTCCTAGAACCGTCTATCTCAAAATGCATCACTCTGTCGCCTGCAACGACTATCTGGTCTTGGAGGCATATCTCCACCTCTTGGTCAGGATTAGAGAAAAGGTATTCTATATCCTGTTTAGAAAGCACCACTGGAAGTAGACCGTTCTTGAAGCAATTGTTGTAGAATATATCTGCAAAAGATGGTGCTATGACTGATCTGAATCCATAATCAAGTATTGCCCATACTGCATGCTCCCGTGAGCTTCCAATTCCAAAATTTTCCCTCGCCAATAGGATACTGCGGCCTGCGTATTTGGCATCATTGAGGACAAAGTCAGTTCTTGGTTTGCCGTTAGTATCAAATCTCCAATCGTAAAATAGGTATTTGCCAAAGCCGGTCTTGTGGATGAGTTTGAGGAACTGCTTTGGAACTATCTGGTCGGTATCCACATTGACCCTGTCAAGAGGGACTAGACGGCTTGTGATAGATGTAAATGGAGCTGGCAATATTGATACTCTAGCTTTTCACAGGTTGTTTTTTTTCCTTTCTGTTCGTGCTCTTCCTTTCCTTTTCTTTCCTTCTCCACTTCAGGTTATGGCCAATTGCATCTCTTTCTTTTCTGCAGAAACTTGGCCATTAGCCAATAGGGGTCAACCTAGAGCCATTCTCTAACATCCACAAAGCGCCCTTCAACGGCTGCCGCTGCAGCCATCACTGGGCTTACAAGGTGAGTTCGGCCGCCTGCACCCTGTCGGCCTTCAAAGTTGCGATTTGAAGTGCTTGCGCACCTCTCGCCTGAGGAAAGAACATCAGGATTCATCCCCAGACACATGCTGCATCCAGATTCCCGCCATTCAAAGCCTGCTTCTTTGAAAACTTTGTCAAGCCCAATCGCCTCAGCTGCTGCCTTTACCTGTTGCGAGCCGGGCACTACCATTGCCCTCACATTAGGAGAGACTTTTCTGCCTTTTACAACAACTGACGCCTCTATCAGGTCCTCAAGCCTAGAGTTTGTGCATGAGCCAATGAATACTCTATCAATAGAAATATCAGTAATTGGTGTCCCGGGGACAAGTGCCATATATTCAAGGGCCCTCACAGCGGCCTTTCTTTCGTTCTCATTGCCTTTGGCAAATTCATCTGGATTGGGAACGCTTTCTGTTACATCTACAACCATTGCAGGGTTTGTACCCCAGCTTACCTGTGGCGCAAGCGAGGATATGTCAAACGTCACAGATTTATCAAATCTAGCCCCCGGGTCTGTCGTGAGTCCTCTCCAGAACTCAACTGCGCGTTCATATGCCTCACCCTTTGGAGCATATTTTCTTCCCCTCAGGTAGTCAAATGTAGTTCGGTCTGGTCCTACGATCCCAGCCCTTGCGCCACCTTCAATAGACATGTTGCATATTGTCATCCTCTGTTCCATTGAAAGTTCTGATATGATTGGGCCCCTGTATTCAAATACAGCTCCTGCCCCTCCTCCAGTCCCTATTTTTCTTATGACGTATAGTATCATATCTTTGGCAGTAACTGCCCGGCTCTTTCTAGAACCTTCAATATTGACTTCAAATGTCTTTGGCTTGCTTGCAAACCAAAGGCACTGGGTAGCAAGTACATGCTCCACTTCGCTTGTACCTATTCCAAAGGCAAGCGCTCCGAAGGCCCCATGGGTTGACGTATGGCTATCGCCACAAACTATGGTCGTTCCTGGTAGAGTTATCCCAAGCTCGGGTCCTATTACATGCACTATTCCCTGTTCAGTGCTAGCCATGTCAAAGAGCGTAATACCAAATTCTCTGCAGTTTCGGGCAAGGGCTTCTATCTGGGTGGCAGAAACCTGATCCACTATTGGAAGCGACCTGTTGTTTGTTGGGACATTGTGATCCATCGTTGCAAATGTAAGGTCAGGCCTCCTGACCTTTCTATTGTTCATACGAAGTCCGTCAAATGCCTGCGGCGACGTGACTTCGTGCACAAGGTGCCTATCAATGTAAAGCAGATGCTGTCCACCTTCAGAGTGCACAAGGTGATTGTCCCATATTTTCTCAAATATAGTGCGAGCCATCTATCCTTTTTCTTGCTCTCCTTATCGTAGATGTTTACTAATCCTTTTGTTTTTCCCCTAATTCTGCTTTGCCTTCTTTCGCAGGTTTATGTACTGTATAGGATAATTGACCTTCAGCCTAAATTAGATAGTTTTAAATTTAGTTGGATTGCCGCTAGAGTACAGAAAAATGGTCTTCCCCCACGACAACAGATATCCGGAGTATATTGCTGATCAGATAAAGAAGGGTACCACTACATGTGCACTGACCTGCAGTGACGGAGTGGTGCTGGCTGCAGATACCAGAGCTAGTGCAGGATTTTTCATAGCTGACAGGCACGTAATGAAAATACAGAGAGTTGACAACCACCTTGGCATGACTATTGCAGGCGGAGTAGCTGATGCCCAGAATCTAGTTGACATTATGAGATACAACGCCAATATCTATAGGCTTCAGAACAAGGAGCCTATGCCAGTCAGGTCTGCTGCAAGGCTCTGCTCCAATGTCTTGTTCAATCAGAGATTTTTTCCATATTACGTCCAGATAATTATGGCAGGCTTTACTGAAAGTGAGGGTGGGCTCATTTACAATATAGACCTATTTGGCTCTATAACCACTGAAAAGTTCATCTCGACTGGAAGTGGATCTCCTGTAGCATACGGCTATTTGGAATCTGAGTATAGAGAAGGCATGAGCGTAAACGATGCATACAAAGTTGCTATGCATGCAGTAGCCGCGGCTATCAGGAGAAATGCAGGGACAGGAGACAATATCAATGTGGTAATTATAGACAAGGCAGGCTACAGAGACCTTTCCAAAGAAGAAAAGGCGGCAGTCAAGGTCGTCTTTTAATCCTATTATTGTTTTACTCTATTCTATTCTCTTTCCTTACTCCCGGTAACATTGCGACAAATTTGCCCAACTGGAGGATTGGTTGACCTAGCCAGAGGTCTGCTCTTTCTGAGCATGCTGCCGTACTTTATGGTCTTCAAGCTCGGCTTCTGTCTTGAACTTCTCATTGCAAGAGTCACACCTGAATTTCTTTCCTCCGACACCAAATGATGGGAATTTCATTTTTTCTACTAGCTTGTATTGTACACCAACGTATATCAATGTTCGACGCCTAGAGACGTGCTGCTTGATTGGTGTAACCTATGACCAATCTCTGCAAGGTTACAATAAGTATATTAATCGACCAAAACAGTTCTGTTATGGAAGGACTCTACAGTCGTTTTACTGACGATTGGTGAATTCATATGAACGGAACAAGTTCAAAACTAGAACAGACAAAAAGGATTACAAGGCAGGTACATTTCCTGCTGTGCGAATCGTGCTATTGGTGTGCCTCTGACCTTTCAGGTGGGACAATTACTATATGCCCCACCTGCAATAGTGGGAGGATGGAGTGCATACCCATTTCTTCAAACGAGATGTACACTTTTGACCACGACAGCCAGAAAGGCGTTGTGCTAGAGTTTATACCAGTGAAAAGTAACTAACTTTTCTTTGCCCTCCTCTCCCTTTGCTTTTTTCTAAAGAATTTGCCTCACCTTTAGTTAGCAAGGTGCCAGAAATCCTGCCCACTTCTTTGTTACCGCAAAACATCTAAAAGTCGAAACGGCATTCATCAGTTGCAATTTACAGTTAACTGTTTAGTAGGTCAATACAAAGTACAGGACGATACATTCTGTTTGTAGATGACTACAAGCCTGGCATTGATTTTGCGGTCCAGTATCTGTTATATTTATAAATAAATAGAATTAAATTTTCCTCTTCTTGTCTTGATGCTGACGTGTAATGGCATCAGGACTGCTACTGATAGATTGTGATACAGATCAAACCTTTGCAATAATTGAGCAGGCAAGAAAGATCAAAGGAGTACTTCATGGTCACGCTATTTCAATGGCTGATGGTATTTTTGATATAATAACAAGAATAGAAGCAAAGGATCCAGCAGGGCTTGAAGAAATTCAATCCCAAATACTGAAAGTAAAAGGAGTATATGGTACCTCACTTGCAACCATTAACCAATCATTCTGAATTCTGACAACATTCTTCCAACCTAATTGGTTAGCAAGCAGCTCTCGCCGACAACATGACTGGCTCGAAAAATGATATCGGTCTAGGATTTCAAAAAACAACCAGCCAATACAGATAATACCATCATACGGGATAGAATTGATACCCGTATGTCTGCCAAATAGCATGTTTCTCTGATATTGGCTACATCCTGACAAATGACGGGCTAGCCAGATATGGAAGATAATGATAATACTCTGGCTCCCCCTAGCAAAGATGAATTAATGCAGCTCAATAGAATAAAATCCTACAATGGCTATAAGGAATGTTTTCTCTTTTTAACCATGGCTGAAAGAGAGTACAAAGAAAAAGTGAAAGTAGATGACGATGAGGCAAAGATAGAAAAAGAAGTCAAAGACGAATTTGGAAATAAATTCAAGGAAAAACACGAAATAAAGGAAGATTAACCTCCTTTCCTTCTTTTTGCAATGATTTTCGCGTGATCTGCGGCAGGTGCGGCGAAGATACAGTTTAAAAGTTATCAACAAACTATTAAGCGACTATTTCTGCCTCAAGACTGCTTTGAATTGTCTTTCTTTTCAAAAGAGTGTTCAAAACAAATGCCAGACGGTCAGTATGACATCTGACACAATGGGGCAGCGAATCAAATGTGCATTTTCGTACCCTTGCGCTTTCCGACCCACAATAGAGACATATTGCCAAGGATGATTACAAATGCATCAATTATTTAAAAGGACTATTATGTAGTATTTTCATCATGACAATACCATTTTTCCCTTCCCACCTTTTCCTCAGGTATCCATTGCACCAGAAAGCACGATTATTTGGCCGTCGACCAGAATTTCTCTATGCTTTGTTAATAGACCATTTTTGGTACATTGAATGGCAATTTTCGGCTAGATATTTGAAAGTTCCTTTCAGCTTGGCTTTGTTTAAAAAGTCGCTGTTGCATGCTCAATTAGCTGCTTAGCTGCCTGACTTTCTTTTATTGGTTATTACTTTTTAAACCAAGCTTTTCAGCCTGGTTTCAGATATGGCATATAATAATCGAAACAAGAACCTCGATGATGCCCAGAACGGACAAAAGAGCCGGCGAAGCAGGGTCAAATCCTGAACTACCATATATTTTGTATCATTTTGGGTTTGACTAACTGACCACCAAGATTTATCTTAGAGTTTATATTGAATGTCCTTATCTTTGAATTACCGGCAAATTTGCCTTAACATTCTCAACTTGGACAGCACCATCAGATTTGCAGGCATAGCTTCACTGGATGCAAAGATACTTGCAGCAGAATACAGGCCGGGTATCCGACCTTTACTTACCCTAAAGGAATCAGAATTGTCTATAATGCAGTCCTTAATACGAATGAGTATGAGAAGTACCTTGGAATCCAAACTTGGCAAGACTGTCTATGCTGCTGCAGTATATCAGTTTATAAAAAGAGCAACCATCTCACTATTTAACGATGGCAACAAAGATGATTCTTTTCTTCTTGTATCGTTTGAAAAGCAAGCTAATCATGAATCGATAATCAATGACAAGATTCTACCATTTTTGGATACTTTGGGCAAGGGCCTGAAAGATAGGTAATTCGTGGTTAGCCTCTATGTTGTTCCCTATAATGCCGTATTAGATCGTCTAGTACGGGTATAAGTGCCCCACATTCGCTGCACCTATAGTATTTGTCATATTGCGGACGATGAATTACTTCTGCCAAGGTACATAGTTGGTGGTCCTTGCATATTAGGCTTGCAGTCGGCCTATTAGCTATGACAAGGATTACCCACATTAGTTCTAGGAAGTCTTATGGTAAAAAATGATGTTCTGCATACGCACGCCATTGACTAGAACCTTCAACTTTGCCATATTGGATTTTGGTTAGAACAGTTTACTAAAATTTACTCTATTTTTTTGCTCTGTACGAAAAATCATAGTCGAATATAAAGTGGGCCCAAGGGGGTTTGAACCCCTGCCCGACCGGTTATGAGCCGGTCGCTCTACCAGGCTGAGCTATGGGCCCCAGAACGGAAAACCGATAATTGATGATGTATGTATAAAGGTTTTGAGCTGCTTTTCAGCCCTCCGTTAAATATGGCAGTAGCAATTCAAGTTATAGGTTTCAGATAACTTGGTGGCCTAGATAAAGTAAAAGTCGTTAAAAATACAAGTAATACACCAAGACTACTTCAGGTTATGTATCTAGCAGTTCATCTTGACATACTTTTGCTGGACGGAATCGAGCAACCTATTCTGCGCCTTGAGTGACCGGACAGCTGCAGCAAAAGATCTACCCTGTTTTTCAGCAGGCACAGATAGCAAGATGCTTCTCCACACTTGTGCATGTCTGATGTCAGCCTCTTTGTGGATTTCAAAATAATTGGTAGCATCAGCACTATCGATACCATAAAAATTCTTTAGCCCTTCAATCTTTGTAGCACTTATTCTTGGAAGTTCCGCCTCGTATGCATACATTGCCGCCACGCCTTCCTCAAATGATGACCTTGAAGTATCGATTAGATCCGAAACTGCGCTGTTCGTAGCATCGTCGCCGACATAGTTTGCAAGCTCGCTTGCTTGTACTCCGATTGCACTGGCAAACCTTGCCCACGGTTCAATATGTTCTGACTCCTCTTTCAAGTTGTCAGATATAGCTGCAGATTTAGCATAACTTGCTGGTGCCAGCGAAGATATATTTTCTACTAATCTAGGGACGGTCTTTACAAGTTGAAAGTATTCCTTGGAATAGCCTTGAAGGTGGTCAATAGTTAACCTGCCCTCTGACCACATTCTATAAAATGGATGCTTTAGCAGACTGTATTTTTCAATTTCGGCATCAATTCTTTCAACGAGATTGGCCCTTTGATCTTGCATGAAGATTACTGGTCATATGGCCATAAAAAAACATTGTGAAAAAGCCCCGTAATAAGATAATCTGCCATTTCCAATTTTTCTATCTGTTGTTGCCTTATTTCTTGGCTTCTCAATCTCTGGTTGATTCCACTGTCGATTTGCTAAGGCAGCATTCAGGACAGAATTCTGCTTGACTTGAAAAAAGTATTCCACAAGAAACGATTTTATGTGAAGAATTATTACATTCGTGAAGCGCTCCGGTGGTGTAGTGGCTACCTCTGGTTGCCGTACAATTATCAGAGGAAATACTAGCCGCACAGTCCGGTCAAGCATTGTGGCCTTTCGAGTCGCAGATCCCGGGTTCAAATCCCGGCCGGAGCATCAGATTTGGCTATTAAATTGACTAAACCCGTAATCAGCAGTTTTTATTCTAATTTATCAACCGATCTTGCAAACTAAGGTGCAAGGATATGTCTTGCTGTCCTTTACTTTTGCGAGTGTTACAAAAGCATTAATATGTTCTGATATCGGAATAACTGCAGGAAAAGAGTATTTCTTTGAGCAAGTGGAAAACAGCCGAAGCTAATCCTCTGACTGAACAATTTAGCGAATATTTATCAAAGATTGATGACGCATTAAAGCGCGAGCTTGACCTGTATAGCTGGTCTGAATTCCATGCCCCTCTGGCTTATGCATGCGACAACGGCAAACGCATAAGGCCACTTATCTTGGTACTATCTGCAGAGAGCATAACCGCAGGCGGAGCAAAAGAAGATGCCTATGCGGCAGCCTCTGCAATCGAGCTTTTGCACACTGAATCGATAATCCATGACGACATAATAGACGAGGAAAATGTCCGCCGCGGCAAGCCATCTTTTCACGTTAAATATGGCTACAATAGCAGTATCCTGACAGCAGACTTTGTGCTTGGAGTTATACTCTATATAGGATCCAAGCTGAAAAACCCGCGCATACTGAGCGAGCTTGCTAATGCGGCGGCCAAGATGAGCGAAGGTGAGATGATGGAAATAAAGATGGGAAAAGCTCCTGAAATAACAGAAGATGATTATATCAAGGTTCTGGAGTACAAAACTGCCTCGCTTTTTGAAGCATCCGCAAAAATCGGAGCTATAATCGGAGGGGCCAGCGAAGATAACGTTCGCCATATGGCGGCATTTGGTAATTTACTTGGAATAGCCTACCAGATCCATGACGACCTCATAGACTGGAACAATGAAAACAGGCTTTTTAATATGCTAGTAAGGAAAAATAATGGCTCAAAAGGGTTTGTCAACAGAATGGACAAGCTGTACCTTTCTTATTCCGTAAAGGCAAAGAATGAGTTGTACAAGATTCAAGGCAACAAAACTGCGATGGAACAGCTTGAGCATCTTACCGACCTAAGTGCTGTCCAGTTCTAACTCTTTTACTCTGGGCTACCAGGCCGCCAGTCCGATTCCAGATATTACGCTAACGTCAGCAAAATGATCCGTCACCCAGATTGTAGGCAGGGTTTTTAGCTTTTTTAATTTGATAGTGGCTCCGTTAACTTAAGAATGCATATTTGACTATCAATCAATAGCAACATGCCAGAGAATGGATGGTCTTCTGTACTGACAGTAAGAGAACATACGTACAGCCAAGACAATAAAGAGAATGGCCAAAGATAGAGGTCTAACTGTTGATGAAATGGTAAATGAACTCATCATCAATCCATTACAGCAAAGCAGAAAGGAGAAGGATGGTTGGTTTGCAAATATTGCGGTGCAAAGCTCAAGGATGTTAATCTACGAGCATATGAATAAGGTACATCCCAAAGCATTGACTGTCGATAGATGATGCTCAAGTTAACGGAGCCTGATAGTAGTATTCTGACTTCTATCGGTGGACAGGCAAAGGAAGTGTGGCCAGATCAGGCACTGCATGAGATGCAAAATTTAGCAGTGGACCGTACCATACTCCAAATCCCACCATAAAGACAATTGCAAAGACTAGCACTGCTACAATGGCCCTAGGCTCCTTGACCTTTGTCATATCAGGTGCCTCTTCAAGATACATCTTCCGTATTATCCAAGCATAATACCCAAGCGACAGCGCGCTATTAAGGACTCCAGCTATTGCAAGCCATGGACCCCATGCTACGTGCGAGCCGCTGTTGATGGCTGCTCCAAATAGTACAAGCTTGCTCCAGAATCCATTGAGCGGAGGCACACCGGCTAGGGCAAGCAAAGATATTGAGAAGGCAATTGCAGTTATCGGCATTCTCCGACCAAGCCCCTTGTACTTTTCTAGGCTATAGCTGGCAAAGACAGATGCCACAGCAGCTGCAGCTATAAAGCCGGCAGATTTCATGACAGCATGGTTTATGATGTGAAAAAGTGATCCGGTGAGCGCCTGATCTGAATACGGAGCTAGCGCAAAGCCTATCATTATGTAACCAGCTTGGGCAATGCTAGAGTAGGCCAGTATCCTTGGCACACTTTTCTGCACAAGTGCCCCCAAGTTGCCAAAAGTCATGGTAAAGACTGCAATCACGGCCAGAGCAAATGTCCAGTCTACATTCAGGACAAACATGCCAAGTACAATGACACGAAGAGCCGCTGCAAAGCCAGCCTTCTTTGTGCCGGCAGCCAAGAGAGCTCCGATGGTTGTAGGCGAACCTTCGTATGCATCTGGTAGCCACATATGGAAGGGCACCAGCCCCATCTTGAATCCAAAGCCGGCAATAAACAGACCAACCGCAAGAAGACCTATTGGAACTAGATCAGGCTTTAAACTTGACATTGCGTGTATAGCATCGCCAATGTTTGTAGTTCCGGCGATCCCATAAACAAGGCCTATTGCAAATACAAGAAGCGCCGAGGATAGTGCGCCGAACATAAAGTATTTTATCGCAGCTTCATTTGAAACAGGATCGCGCTTTGCAAATGCCGCCAAAGCATAAGTAGGTATTGACATCAGCTCCCAAGAAACAAGAAGCATAACAAGATCGGTAGAGTATGCAATAAGCACCATTCCTATGCTTGAGAGAAGGATTAGAGAATAGTACGCTGCAGGATTTGACCGGCTCTTCATGTAGTTCCATGAAGATGCAGCTACCATCGCTGAAACTATGAGTAGGGCAATGGCAAAGAAAGATCCAAAGAGATCATCAGAGAGTACATCCTTGCTAAAAACTACAGATCCAGAGATTTCTCCAGAAAATATTCTGAAAAGTATAAGGCAGATGGCCAGTATAATTGCTCCAAGAGATATTCCGCTGAAAAGCTTGTTCCTATTTGCCCCCCTTTCACGCTTGCCAGCATCAATTACGGGTATTGCCAGCCCGACAACTCCCAGTATGACTGTAATCAGAATCGGAGTTGAAAGTATATCTATCATTTTTTTTCTCTTCTACCCAAGCTCCCTTTTACAGGAACAGCAGCATTACGACTATCATGATACCGACTCCAAATACAAACAAGTATGTCTGTGTGATACCAGTCTGGGCTCCTTTTACTGCTCTTGACATGTAAACCATTGAGTACTGAAATGCAGGGTTTATTCCGTCAACAAACGCACTTTCAAAATATTTCCATACAAACCGGTATGCTGTAATTGGGGCAATGACTGAGCCCCAGTAGAGTGCGGAATTAAGGTACCACCTGTTATAGAGGAACTTCCAGATGCCCCTTGTGATGATATTTCTAGACACGATTGCAGGATCAGCTTTCCTTGCTATGTAAAATACATATCCCAAGCCGCCTCCGACTCCAAATGCTCCTACAGATGCTGCAGCTGCAATGGGATTTAGATTAAAGAAAGTTCTGTTACCCTGTGGTGCTACGCTGGGCTGGGCGCTTTCCTGCCCTGGCTGATGTATTCCAAAGTATTGGCCCAAGTATGCACTGAACAGCTGGTGTATCTGCGCTTCAAAGATAAATCCAACAACACCTATTGCTATTGTTCCTACAGCCAGTATTGCAAAAGGAACCCACATGTTCGCACTGACCTCGTGGAGATGGTGGCCGCCCTTTTCCATCTCCTCGATATGCCTGCTTTCTTTGCCAAAGAAAGACATGCCTATCATTCTGAAGGTGTAGAATGCAGTCATTACAGCAACAATCGTTGCCATTGCAAAGAGAGCCCACGAATATGAATAACCGGATTCAAGGACAGCAGCAAATATTGCGTCCTTGCTCCAGAATCCAGAAGTGACAAGTGGAGCGCCAGCCAAGGAAAGGCTTGCAAGCAGCATAAAGATATACGTCTTTTTCATATGCTTGCGCAGCCCGCCCATGTCAGTCATAAACCTTGATCCTACGGTATGCAGCAAAGCCCCTGCTCCCATGAAAAGCGATGCCTTGAACATAGCATGGCTTATCAAATGGAAAAATCCTGCCGTGTAGCCATCTACAAAATGTGATGAAAGACCTGCAATCCCAAGGGCCATCATCATGTAGCCTATCTGAGAGCCTGTAGAATACGCAAGGACTTTTTTTATCTCAGGAGTTGCTAGGGCCTGGCTTGCCAGCAGAAAAGATGTAATTGCGCCAACCCAAGCTACGACCTCAAAGAACTGAGTCATGTTAAATGCCGCAAGTGCGAAAAATAGGGGTCCGATGCGCGCAACTAGAAATACTCCAGCCTTGACCATTGTTGCGGCATGAATAAGAGCAGAAACAGGAGTCGGGCCAGTCATTGCCTCAAGAAGCCATTCATTTAGTGGAAACTGCGCGGACTTGCCTATTGCGCCGCCAAAGAGCAATACTGCTGCAGGCACAAGAAGATTCTGTTTGGCCATTTGCTGGGCCCAGGACTGGTCTCCGATAAGTTCCTTGAAGCCAAAAGTGCCAGCGTAGGCAAAGATAAGGAACATCCCTGAAAGCATCATGATGTCGCCAGCCCTAGTCTGGAGAAATGCTTTCATTCCAGCATGGGTCGGAGACACCCATAGTGAGACTCCGGCTGCCTTATGGCCTTCAACTCCAACATAGTCTTTCTTTTTGTCATGATACCAGAATCCAATCAGCGCATAAGATGCAAAGCCTACGCCTTCCCATCCAAAGAAGACCATGAGCAGATTATCAGAAAGCACAATTAGCTGCATCGAGCCTATGAAAAATAGCATAAAGAACCAATATCGAGTAAGGTCTCTATCACCGTGCATATAGCCTGTAGAGTAAACCATGATAAGGAAAGAAATCCATCCTACCAGATTTGTCATAATTATGGCAAGTGGATCAGCCAAGATGCCGGCCTTCAGATTCAGTGCGGATATCCAACTAACTTGGCTGTGAACTTCGCTGCCAGAAAGGCCAAAAGAGATGAGAGAAGCTGCAGCTATTGCGCTTGCAAGTGCAAAACCCACCGCAGCATAGTTGAGAACCCTGCGGCCTGCACGTGCTACAGCAGGCATTATCGCAGCTCCGACAAAAGGAATAATCCAAATTAGCCAGACATTTATCGCGATGCCTTCGAACCCAACTGCCCCAGCAGATACCATCGCCTATCTGTCCCCCCTTGTTCTCCTTATTTTTCTTTTTCTTCTACCACTTTTTTCCATCATTTATGAGTCCCTTTCTTCCAGTCTACCTTCCGCCCATCAGTACGCATCAGACACTGAGGTTTTAGTGCACTGTCTTTCGTTTACCCAGTTCGATCCGTCTTGCTCGCATATGTGTCAGATCAAGCACGCGCACAGCATGTTTTTGCGACCTGCCAGAGCCTGACAGTTCTGTTGATATGATACACATGTTGCAAAATCAGCTCCCTGATTTTTCCTTGGCCACAAAGACCAGAGCTTGGGCCTGTGTTGCAGGCAAGGCATTGTTTGCCTGCGAGCTAGTAACATGGATAGATGATGATTGCGATGGAGTGGGCAAAACATCAGAGGTACCTGCAAACATCCCCTTGATATATGACGTGATTGGATTGAGAAAAGGATCAGGATATACCCCTATGATAAGTGAAAGTGCTGCTAGAACAGCCATAGTCACAGTGATGTACCTATTTGAATCCCTCACATTTGCCAAGTAGTCTGGGATCTTGCCAAAGAATATGCGCTTGTACATCCACAGAAAGTATGCTGAAGACAGGACAGTTGTGAGAATACCAAACGCAAATAGAGTAACCTTTGTCGCGCTCATTTGTGCCACGCCTGTCTGAAGGACACCTCCAAAAAGTATCCATTCAGACATAAAGCCACTTGTCGGCGGGATACCAATAACAGTAAGGCCACCTATCATTGCAAGGACAGCAGTATAGGGCATCTTGCCGGCCAGACCACCAAGCCTTGACATATTTCTTGTCCCTGTCTGGAGCATTACAGAGCCAGCAGCCATGAACAGAATGGCCTTGCCAAGCCCGTGGGTGACATAAAGAAGCGTAGCTCCTGTCACCCCAAGAACGCTTGAAGAACCAATGCCGAATATAATGTAGCCCATACTGCTGATGCTAGAATAAGCCAAGAGCTTTTTCATATCGTCCTGCATCAGCGCCATTGCTCCGCCATATACCATTGTGACAAGCCCCCATAGTTCGATGTACAGGCTATACTGCGCATAGTTTGCGGTAAGCAGATCCATCCATAGCCGCAAGAGTCCGTATGCTCCTATTCCAGTCATTGCTGCGGCAAGAAGTGCTGATAGGGGAGTTGGTGACTGCGTATAGACATGTGGGAGCCATATGTGAACCAGAAACGCCGCCAGCTTTACCCCAAAACCTATAACTATAGCAAATATAATTAGCGTCATCCATTCTGCAGGTATCTTTGAGGCATTTTCTTTCACAGTTGTATAGTCAAATCCGCCTGCAAAGAATCCCATCGCCAACAATCCAAGCAGCAAAACTACTGCACCCACGTGAGTCCAGAAGAAAAACATCAATGCTACGCGCCGGCGGGCACCGTATCCATAGATGGCCACTAAGAAGAAAGAGGGTACAAGCATAAGTTCAAAGAATACATAAAATTCGATCAGGTTAGTAGCCAAAACTGTTCCAAGCATACCCATGGAGAACGCAAGATAAAGTGCAAAATAAAGGCCGCTCTGATTATTCAGATATCTCTGGCTCTCCAAGACAGTCGTCTGCGATCCGGATTCAATATTAGATATGCCGGTTGAACTGGAACCAGAGCCATATCCTGACAACGCCTCAGCAGGTGCAAGCCCGTGGTCTTCTTCACTTATTCTGTCTCCCATTATCTTGCGAACCATATACGGTTTAGAGTATACAGCAATAACTGCGCACAATATGTAAATAGTCAGGGCGAATGGAAGGCTGAGCCCATCAAGCCTGAGACCGAAATTACCAAAATAGCCCCAGGAATAGCTTTCAGAGTATATCTGCTGACCTCCATACAAAAGCATTGAAGGAATCAACAGCAGGCCGGTTGAAACTGCAAGAACACCAAATGAAAACCAAGTTGTTGCATTTACACCTGATCTTCTGCCAATCACATACGATACAGGTGCAAGCAAGAGCGGCAAAAAAGTTGCCGCCAAAAGAAAGTACGAACCATCTGCCATTTTTCTCTTCTACTCTCCCTCTTTTCCCCCATCCATCTTTCCTATCTATTTATCTATTGCCTATCCTCTCATACTCTTGAATTCGGCTACATCAATTTCCTTGTACAGCCTATATGCAATTATAATAAGTCCAAGACCAACAGCCACTTCTGCTGCCGCTATGGCAATTGAGAATAGGGCAAACACCTGACCTTGGACATTGGGAAGGCTTCTTGAAAATGCTACCAAGTTGAGGTTGGCAGCGTTTATAATTATCTCTATTGAAAAAAGCATCCTTATGGCGTTGCGCTTGACCACTAGGCCATAAACTCCTATCGAGACCAATACTACTGAAACTATTACAAAGTCAATTAGCTGGCTCATTGCGGCTGTTCGATATCCTCCCTTCGCGCAAGCGCAAGTGCCGCTACAACAGACCCCGCTAGAGTTAATCCAAGAACTACCAGTGCAGGAGAATAATATGTCAGCATCTCCTTGCCAATTGCAGTAAAATCAATACCCGGAGAATTGAAATTGCCATACGATGGATTATTAAAACCAGACACCAACAATATAGCTCCAAAGCCTGCCATTATCACCAGCATAAGAACAATCCCTGCACCCTTTCTACCCTTGTCCTCTTTTGTAGTAAAGAGGGCCTGGGTCCGTACAAGCATCACAGTAAATATTATGAGCACGGCCACGGCACCCACATAAACTGCGATCTGAAACATTGCTACAAAAGGAGCATCCAGAAGGAGGAAAAATCCCGCTATGCCCATCATGCCAATGGCAAGGGCAATTGCTCCATAGATAAGCTCCTTTGTTTCGAGCGCAACTATTGAAGAGCCCACTGTCAGGACAGAAACGCCAACAAAAAGAGGGTCAACGTCAAACATGACCATGACTGGCTCCCTTTATTCCTCTTCTTATTCCTTTCTTTGCGCCCTCTGTGGTGGTCACATCCTGTCCCTCACTTCCCTTCCAGTCTTCAACTTGAAGCACCACATCTCCTTCGTATTTTGGCTTGATTGCGAGCTGGGCAGGTGTGTATATCAGATGTTCCTTCGTAAAGGCAGATAACTCATAGTCGTTTGTCATAGAAAGAGCATAAAACGGGCATGCATCTACACACAACCCGCAGAACACACATTTACCGTAATCTATCTGAGGCATAATGCTTTTTTTGTTCTGATCCCACTTTTCATCCACCTTGACCATGCCTATCGCCTCGGCAATGCCTTCGCATGCGATAGAGCAGAGTTGGCAACCAGTGCACTTGTCGTGATAGAGAATATGGCGGCCCCTGTAGCCAGCAATGCCAACACCTCTCTTTGGATCAAACTGGTAGCCATCACCTACAAACTTTAGTTTTTGTTCGGGATATCTGAAAGTAAAGCGCTTTATCAGAAGATGCTTCGACCCTGATTCTATTGCTCGTATAAAGGCAGCCGCAGTAGACAAGGAAGACGAAGAATAAGCAGGAGAAGCAGCCGCGCTGGGTTTAGGATATGAGCTAGTCAAAGTGTCCTTGCTATCAGGATTTGTTATGCCAGAATCTGAGGCTTCCATTTTATTTCTTTTCCCTTCCTTCCATTCTCCATGTTCCCTACTAACCTATCTCACCAAAAGGCCTCCGGGGCCAAGGATTCCACCGTAAACCAATGCGAGTGCCACAAACATGTTGATAAAGGCCAGAACAATGAGCTTGTACCAGCCAGTATGCAAAAGTATATCGATCCTAATTCTTGGATTGATACCTCTTGGAAGCAACATCAACATTATCATGCCAAATGTTTTGATTGTAAACCAAAATATTGCGCTTGCCGTTATGGCGTTGTATATCCGAACTCCGGTGTAGCCAGGTGTCAGTTCGGCTGGAAAGATAACTGGACCTGCCCAGCCGCCAAGGAAAAGTACAACAAAAAGGGCAGCCAGCGCATAAGTCTTGATATAGGAACCCAGCTGTATCAGGCCGTATATCATACCCGAAGTCTCTGTAAGCCAACCTGCAACAATTTCGCTTTCTGCTTCTGGAAGGTCGAACGGAATTCTTTCAAGTTCTGCCAGCGAAGAAATGTAAAATACAAAGGCACTGATGGGCAGAAATAAGATATACCAGTTTGAACTGATTTGGCTGTTTACTATTTCTGTCAGGTTAAGCGATCCGGCCAAGATAACTACAGAGAGTGCTGACAGTATGAATGGTATTTCAAATGCAATCATCTGATGCAAAGCCCTGAGCCCACCGATGAAAGGATATTTACTGTTGCTTGCCCAAGAGAAAAGAAGAGCAATAAGCGGGAAAAATCCAAGAATCGCAAAGACTGCAAGCAAGCCCACGTTGATATTCGCTGCCACCCAACCCGGTGCCACAGGAATTAGAGTCGTGACTGCCGCAGCTGTGGCAACAAACGCTATTGGTGCGGCCCAGAAGATTGGTTTATCTGCTCCAGAAGGTACAATTATCTCCTTTGACACCAGTTTGAGGCCGTCGGCTAAAAGTTGGAATATCCCTTCGATCTTGCCTGCGTATAACGGGCCAACTCTTAGCTGCATTTTTGCCAGAAACTTGCGCTCAACAAAGATGGTTACTGCTGCAAATAATGCTGCATACGAAAACCCAGGAAAAGCAGCTATCCTGAACAGATCGGTATGAATAAAGTACTTGATTATCGGAAGAGTGCGCGTAGGATCCACAGTCATCGACAGGAACAAGTATGGAGTAAGGACTTGGTCGCCTACAGGGGGGAGTGGAGCATAAAAGAGAACCACAAATATGAGCGGCAGACCTATCAACGTGACTAAGATGAGTATTATGAATACGAGCCATACAATGCTGCCTACAAACTCACCAAAACGGAATTTTTCTGGATATGTTGACATACCTACTATCCACCTGCTTGCCTACCTGTCAGCCTCCACAGGCCAGTAATTGAGTGACCAGTAAATGCTGGGCATATCTGCCATCCTCGATCCTACCAGCAGAAAAGGCAGAGCTAGTATGTTCCTAAATGAGCCAACAGATATCTTTACTCTATACGGCTTTGGTGTTCCGTCGCTTACTACATAGTATCCAAGTGCTCCTCTGCCAGATTCAACTCGCCTGTAGGCTTCGTTTGGTGGGCCCTTTGGATTTGGCTGTAATTTTGCCCTGACTTCGCCTGATTTTGGCATCTTGTCAAGAAGTTGCCTTATGATATGGCAAGATTCCTTCATATCAAGAAATGGGACATAGCTTCTTGCAAATGAGTCTCCTGTCCTCATGTATTGCACGTTAAAATCGATCTCATTATAGACATCATAAGGCTCAACCTTTCTAATGTCGTATGGGACTCCGGACGCCCTCAGAACCGAGCCGGTCACGCCAAGTTTTATTGCATCTTCTTTCTGCAATATTCCCACACCCTCAGTTCGCTGTCTAAAAAGCGGATTATTGTAAAATATGTCTTCGTATTCCTTTAGTCGCTTTTCAAAGTATCCCACATTTCTAAGGCATCTGTCCTTAAAGCCTTCCGGAATGTCGTTTCTAACGCCACCAGGAATATTAAAGGCATGCGTCACCCTCGCGCCAGTAAGCGCCTCAAGAAGGTCTATGAAAAGCTCCCTGTCGCCAGCTGGCCACATGAACATTGTAGAGTGGCCAAGAAAGATTCCATAGATAGCCAGCCAGTACAGGGTATATACTTGCCGGTTAAGTTCTGAAGCGATTGCCCGGATAAACTGACCTCTCCGCGGAACCTCTATTCCTACAAGTTCTTCAACAGCCAGACTGTAAGAATAGGTAATATTGTTAGAGTCATGAATCACCGGCCGCTCAAGATGCGGAATGTTTTGGATAACATTACGGTATTCGCACATCTTTTCATCGCCTCTATGGACATATCCGGGGTCCGGATCGCAGTATACAATATAATCGCCGTCAACTTTTATTACAAATCTGAAATGACCCGAGCCGGGGTGCTGCGGACCCACACTCAGGGTCATCAGCCTATCATCTTCTGATTCCTTGACTATTTGCATGCCAAGCTTTTTGGATTCCTCTATCTTGTCTTCAATAGTTGTCATAATTGTGACTCAACCTTCCATTTCTTTGAGTTTACATTCCATTCTATTTTTTCACTTCTTGTCAAGCCCGCCCTATCTCCCCTTGATCCTAAAGTCCTTCCTTAGTGGTGGAATATCTGCCCAGTCCTCAGGAAGAAGGAATCGCTCATTTCTTGGGTGGCCCTCAAAGTATACTCCCAGCATCTCAAATGTTTCTCTTTCATGATATTCAACGCTTTTATATACGTTGATCAGGCTGGGAAGCCGTGCATCGTCTCTGCCAGTTCTTGTAGATAAAGCAAGAACTTGGGAATAAAGGCCCTCTCTTGTATTCGAGCTTAAATGATAGATCACCTCTATCTGATTATCTTTTGGGTAGTCAGTACCTGAAGCGGATTCAGCATGGTCAAAGCCCATAGTATCCCTCAGGAAAGTGGCGACTTCGATTATATCGGCTGGATCTACATAGATTTTTATCCTGAGTGGCCTTATGTAAGCTACCCTAACTCTATCTCCGAAACGTGAAAGAATTTGCGAAACTAGTCCTTTTTCAAAAGCTGGTGCCTCTGATTCCTTCTTTGCAGGCATAGAGGACACAGTGGCAGGCTTTGGAGCAGTTGAAGGCTGAGTAGCAGGTGGCTGGAGTGGCGAAGTCTGAGGTGGTTTTGGTGCGCGTGACGGTGCAGATGAGGATGAGGTTCTGGTTACAGACGAAGCACTGGAAGAATTGTCAGATTGAGACATCTTTTTTACCTTATTCTGATCTGAAGTAGAAGGATCCTTATTGCCTGAAGGTATGTCACTCACCGGGGCATCTTCCTTGTGGCTCATATTACCGGATCTTTGACCTTTTGATCTTTTCCTGCAGCAACATTGCTCCTTGTATTAGTGTCTCAGGCCTTGGAGGACATCCAGGTACATAGACATCTACAGGAACTATACTATCAATGCCTGGAAGGACATTGTACGAGTCTACGAACAGACCTCCTGTTATGGCACAGGCGCCCATCGCAATTACGTATTTGGGGTCTGGCATCTGATCATAGACCATTCTAAGACGAGGAGCCATCTTTCTAGTAACTGTACCCTGAACTACAATGAGGTCACACTGCCTCAGCGAGCCAAAAGCCTCTATCATGCCAAATCTCTCTACATCATAGCGCGGACTTGAGGCAGCCCCAAATTCAACGCTGCAGCATGCGGTTTCGAGATGCACCGGCCATAACGACCAAACCCGTCCCCAGTTTACGGCATATCCCAGAGGTTTGTCCAGAGCTCTTACAATTACATCGCTGAGCTTTCCAACCAAGACGTTGAAATGAGTAGGGTTAACGAGTTCTTTGATCATTGCCTTTTCTCCTCATCCAAATTTTTGCGGTATGCGTATTTAATGCTTATTGGCAAAAGCGTGCAAGTGATTCTACTTGATGTTACCATATTCCCTTCCTCCCAGAAAGGTAAAGAGCGTAGCCCATTGAAGCAAACATTATTCCAAGAAATGCGATTATAGGAAGAGTGGCATACCTCGGTATCTGAAATAGCGAAGATGCCCATGCGAAAAGAAAGATAGAGATGACATCGAATACCACAAACATAAGAATATACGCATAGTACTGCATCATAAAATGAGAACGCCCCTGACCTGTTGGCATCTGACCACATTCCATTGGAAGAAACTTGACTGGATTGTATCTGCGCCGGGGTGATATCAAGCGCGATAAAACGAGCGCAGGAATTGACGCCAGAAGACCAAAGCCGAGCATGTACAAAATTGGAGCAAATGACGCGGCGGTTTCCCCGGCCAAGGCATGATCGCTGGTTTGCGTAAGATATAAAAAGATTACGAGTTTTCGTGAAAGTCACTTTTTGGAATATTAAAACCAAAGTAGATAACAAAGCATGTTCCACTCACTTCTGGAAAAAATTTGGCTACATGGTGTTCAATGACGTCTTTTATCGGGTTGTAAGACACCTACTGTCTTTCAACTTTTCAATACCATATTGAACAGCTGGCGTGCAGCAAGTTTTGGATGGTGCAGTGCGAGTTTCATCATCTTGCTTGCAGTAAAATCTGCCTTGACAAAATCCAGAAATTCATCTAGTGACATGTTCCGGAGGATTTCCAGCTCCTTATCCCATTGCTCGTCACTCAGTTCAAGCCATCTTGACTGCACTTTAAGGGCAGAATTTATTTTCGACTCTAGATTGGCTTTTACAATCCGCTGGTAATCCTCAAGCGACTCCTTTGATGAATTTTCACTCAGTGATTTTGCACCTATCTCGCCTGCAAGGCGCCCAAATTCTATCGCATAACGTATGCCCTCAAGCACCAGCGGATTTGACTGTCCTGCCGAATCACCAACCAGAATTAAGCCGTCTGAAACACTTGCTTTGCGGAGACCTTGGTTTGGTATAAACCCATAATGAAATTCGATGGGTTGTATCTTGCCCATCTTATCCAATGGGCTCAGTCTTGCTTCAATCATTGAGTTGAGTGCATCCAGCGGATCCTGCTTGGACTCGGGTCTCCCAACGCCTATGCCAATTCTTACCCGATTCTTTGATAGAGGAAATATCCATGCGTATCCTGCCTCGGAATATTGTTTGCCTACCATCAATACCCAAGTGTCAGCATCAACATGTTCACAATAGCATTCATATTCTGCACCCACACCATAGCGCTTCCATTCGCTAGCAATTCCAGCCTTGCGGCCGACAAAAGAGCTAAAGCCGCTTGCGTCGATTACAAGCCTGCAACCAATATCCACACTCCCTCGCATAGTTTTTGCCTTGATACCACTTATTCTGCCTCCGCTATCCATTGTGATATTGGCAACAGTAGTCTTGAGCATGATATCAGCGCCGGCAGCCGCAGCTAAGGAAGCCAAATGATGCCATGTCTTGCGGACATCAAGTACACATGATTGGGGCTCGCTGCCAGAACCATTGATTAGGACTTCTGAAGAAGGAGATACGAATCTGTAATTTGAAATTGGATTATAATATTCACTTGAGATTCCGAGCCTATTGATTTCACGTGTCCAGGTAACACCGCTTGTCCTGATATTCTGGGCAATAGCATCGTCTTTTTCCAACAGTATTACTCTTGCTCCGCTCTTTGCAGCCGAATAGGCCGCAGAAAGCCCAGCAGGGCCGCCGCCTACGACCGCAATATCAGCCTTTATCACTTGCAGTTTGATCCAGCCACCAATCTTGACAGCGAGTCGCATTTTCTAGCTTTGCTATTTTTTTATATCTTCTAGTCGCATGAATACAGACCAAGTCTTTTGCACTTCTGTCCCTTTACTTTCCTAAAAACAACAATACCTCTATTGACTTATCCGCCGGTAAATGAAGCTTTTTCAAAGCGTATGTAAGGCAAAATGGAGTCATAGAGAATCCTGTGCTCTTTTGATAGTCCAGTGATTCTTTGCAATAGTTTAAAGACATTACCTGCTACCATTACATCTTTGACGGCATGTTCAATGCTCCCATTCTTCACAAATTTCCCGCCTTTTACTACACCGGAAAAATCCCCGGTAATAGGATCCACATTGCCAGAAAATCTGCTTATCATTATTCCCTTCTTTACTTCAGAAACCAGTCTGTCTAGACTTAGCCTGCCGGGCTTGATTATAAAGTTAGTAGTCGACACAACTGGCGGTGATGTAGCAGGGCCGCCGGCGTTACCTGTACTGTGTACTCCGGCTTTTGCTGCAGTACGGGAATTGTAGAGAAACTTTTTCAATACCCCTTTTTTTATCACAATATTGCGCCTATGAGGGACGCCTTCTCTGTCAAAGCTTGAAGACCCCATGCCTCTTGTATCAGTAGGATCATCCTCAATCTCAAGTATCTCCGAAGATACTTTCTTGCCCAGTCTGCCGGCAAAGCGACTTGAACCTTTCTGGACAGCATCAGAGTTTATCGAATGTACTACCACATCCTGTACAAGTTCTGATGTGGCTGCCGGCGTCAGTATCATTTCGCCAACAAAGCTCTGTATCTTGGCCGGATGCAGCGATCCAAGTACTGTCTCTGCAAAATCCTTTGCTGTCTTTGAGATATCAATGTCTTTTACATGGTGACAGGCACCAAATTGCGAATCAAAGCTTGAGACTTCGGTTCCCTCAATGGCCATTCCCATAAGAGACCAAGAAAATGCACTTATCTTTTCCTCTGCACTCTGGCCGTTTGAATTCAAGATTGACCTTGTAGCTAGTGAGCTGGTAAAGCCCCCGCTGTCCACAGTTATCCTTTTGTCAAAAGATATTGCTTCTTCCAACAGTTCTTTTGCCATTCTGGCTGCATCTTGAGATATGAATGATTCGGCGTTTCTATCATAGATACCATTTAGCAGCCTGATTTTTTCTTTATCAGGGAAATGACTATATTTGTCCTGTGGGCTTGCTCTGGCTACTCTGACAGCCCTAGTTACTGCTTCCTTTATTCTATTCTTGCGAAAACTGTTAACCGATGAGAATCCGCTCGAGCCGGCAAAGACTACTCGGATGCCTATTGCTCCGGTGTTCTGAGATTTTGCCTGCTTTAGATCATTGCTTTCAATAAATACATCAGATTCACGTTCAACTATGCCATAGGCCTCGGACTCGCTTGCCCCCTGTCTTTGCGCTTCTTTGACTGCGAAATCAAGTAGATCAATCAATCACTGGGTTCCTCCAATTATGGCAGAGCATCTCAAATATGGTCCTCCACCATCTACTTTGGCAGGCTGGTACTTTCCACAGTATCCTGTACCTATTCCATATTCAAACGAGTCGCCAACCATATCGACTGATTGAAGAACTTCAAAAGCATTCCCGGAAATGCTTGTCCCCCTCATGATCTGCTTAACCTCTCCATTCTCAACGAGATATACTTCCTGACTGCCAAACATAAATTCGCCATTTGCATCAGCCTGCCCATTTCTTGCACCCTTTACAAGAAACCCATGACCAGTCTCCTTTATCATATCGGCTAGATTGTCAGACTTGGGCTCGATGTATGTATTTCTCATCCTTATCAGCGGCTCATCTGTGTAGCTAAATGCCCTTGCGTTTCCGGTCGGTTCGGAATCAAATACCATGGCCGATTCACGGCTGTGCAGAAACGATTCTAGGACCCCATCTTTAATTATTGAAGTTCTTCCGGCGTAAACACCTTCATCATCTACAGCTATGGTACCTGCCGCGTTCTTGGCAAAAGCAGAATGGCCATTGTCTACAAGTGTGACAAGATCGCTTGCTACTGTCCGGCCGATCTTTCCCTTGAGAACTGACCCGGACAGAACAAAGTCGGCCTCAGCCATGTGGCCTATGGCCTCGTGTGCAAGCAACCCGACCATTCCCGGATCCAATATCAGAGTAGTTCTTTCACCGTATGGATACTTTGCATCAAGCAATCTGTATGCCTTATCTGCCACTTCCTCTGCATAGTCAGTATTGCTTTTCTTTGAGAAGAGATCATACCATCCACCAGTAATACCAACGCCATCAGTTGAACTGACAGATTCTGTGCCTTTTCCGGCTAGACAAGTTATGGCAAACTCTGGCTTTGGATCATAAATTTCAGCTTCAGCTCCATCGCTGGTAACCAAAAGTTTGTGGTCAATGATTTCTCGGTATGTGCATGATGCCATTCTTATGCCACGATGTTTTCTGGCTTGAGCTTCTGCTTCGCAAATATCTTTTACCTTTCTTTCAATACCAACGTCAGATAGCCTGCCTCTCTCTTTTGCCCTAAACACACCTTTTGCAAGTTTGCATTCAGCCAGCCCTCTTACCTTTGCTTTCTTGCTATTTCCAAGCACGCGGGCTACAGAGATAGCATCGTACATAGAGCTTTTGAGTGATGTAGTGGTGGTATCGTTTGTGCTGCTAAAACCCCAGCAACCATCGACAAGAACCCTTATCCCACAGCCAGAAACTACGTTGTCCCGTACTCTCTCTACCTCGCCGTTTGTAACATGAATCTCACTTATAGAACGCATCTGGTAACGGACCTCAGAATAGACTGAACTTGGGCTTGAGGAGATTAGGGACAAAAGGCGGTCAATTGTTGGCTCAAAATCCGACACCACTTTAGTATACTTTATGATGCAATCTCTAAATTAATCCTATCTATAACTGGAACCAAGGTCAAACGTTTTGTTAGGTATGTTACAAAAAATGAAGTGCGGCTTTTGCAGACGACGCTGTTTACCATATTTCCTTTAAATATTTCAGAATCATTTAATTAATATCTCACAGAAATTCAAGATAACTGATGGATATAATCCCGGCTACCATTGCTCCTGAATTTAGAGATATTTCCCAATGGGTTAACTCGGATCCTGTAAGCATCAGTAGCCTTAAGGGAAAGGTGGTCATGATAGATTGCTGGACATATACCTGTATTTTCTGCTTGCGCACATTGCCTGTAATGCGCAAACTACACCACAAGTACGGAGAGTATGGATTTTCAGTAATATCTGTGCACTCTGCTGAATATCAATTTGCTTCCATCCCGTCAAATATCAACAGAGCCATATCAAAGTTCAACATTCCTTTCCCGGTCGCAATGGACACGAAAAACAAAACTTGGGAGGCATATGGAAACATGTACTGGCCTAAGCACATCCTTGTGGACTGCGATGGATTTGTGCGGTTCGGACATGCTGGCTACGGTGGAATAGCCGATTTTGAAGAGAACATAGTTGAACTTTTGCACGAAGCAGGAAAGAATCCAAAGATATCCTTGGAAAGCAAAGATATCAAGGACGAAATATATGAGATTTATGGCATGCACTTTTACGGCATCGCGCCTGAAATTTGTGTTGGATATTCTAGGCTAAAGAGATTCGGAAATAATCAGAGCCTAAAGCGAGACCAGCTGAATATCTTTTCCGAGTTAGAAGGTTCCCGAGAGATAAACCAAGTTTACCTTAAAGGCAGGTGGGTATGGAGGTATGACGGAATAGAACACATCGGAAGTAAAGGAGCAAGCACCTCTGCCATCATTATGAAATACAATGCCGCCAGGCGCGTACATGCCATAATGGGAACAACAGATGGGCATGCAGGAAAGGCCGAGATAATGCTTGACGGTCAACACTTGGCTCCCGAGAACGTTGGATACGATTCAAAACTAGGGCCCGATGGCTCAAGCTTTATTGAAATAAACTGGCCATCAATTTACAATCTTGTAAAAACAATCGAGCCTCAGATGCACGAGATTGAGATAATTCCGCAATCAGATAACTTTGTGTTCTATACCTTTGTTTTTGGCTAGTATACTGCGAGTTATAATTTGCTATTATGGCCATCCGAAGTAGATCCGTCTATATACTCCAATTACATATCGGCTAAAGATCATGGAAGGAGAAATAGAGCAGATTGCTGAGGGTCAAACGGCTCCTGACTTTGAATTTGTAGACAACACTGGCAGAACTACTAAATTATCTTCGCTGCGCGGCAAGAAAAGCGCTGTCATTTACTTTTATCCTAGAGATTTTACCCCTGGCTGTACCACCGAAGCATCAGAATTTTCCCGCGACTATGACAAGTTTGCAGATGCAAAAATAGAGATTATTGGAATCAGCCCCGATGATGAGGAATCACATAAAAAGTTCAGGCAAAAAATGAAGGTCCCATACCCTTTGGTATCAGATACACGGAACATTATATCCAAGAGGTATGGATCGTATGGGCCAAAGAACTTTATGGGTAAGAACTACCTCGGGGTCAGCAGATCAACGTTCCTTGTCAGCAAGGATGGAAAAATAATCAAGATCTTCAGAAAGGTAAAGCCTGCCGGACATAGCCAAGAGGTACTTGAGGTATTTAGCGCATATCATTGAAAGTGAAGTGAATTTTCGGACACAGATACCATAATGATGTATGACCCTTTATCGATTGGCTCTTCGATCAAAGGCGTAAAATTCAGATGTAGGATCTATGCGCCGGTTGTTCATGACCAGTCCTATCAGTGATCTTATTTCTTCACAGCAGTCGATAAATTTTCTTCCCTTTTCCGTAGTTCTATAAATGCTGTTTCCATCAATGTCATGTGCACGAGCTAGCAGGTTATGTGCAAGAAGTGCTGAGAAATATCCCTCGACTTGGGTGCTGCTGATATTGGCCTTGTATAGAATATGGGTCTTTTTTGCTCCTGCGCCCATTGCTGAAACAAGAATATCATAGACTATATCGACTTTGCTCCGGTGTCTCTCTGTCCTTTTGATGGATATGGCATCCGGATCATATGATGAATTCATTTTTCTCTGCGATTTATCCAATATTTATTACTTAAGAGGACTACGCAACAAGATTCTGTAAAGAAATTCCATTTTCATATTTATTGCTCGCATTAACAGGAGCAAACATGCTGCAAATAATTTAAATATCATATTATGCCGATTCGTAAACACCCTTGTCCAGCACAAGTTTTTGTGATTGTGCCTGTCATAAAAAGTATGGCGAGAAATCAATATGTGGCAAGTGTGTGGATAGACACAAAGCATCACCATACTACCACATTCTAAAAAAGTTTGATTGAGACAAACCCGCAATGCCCTATTCAAATAATGTGACATTTCTGCCCAACAGGTACCAGAGAGCAAACTATGTTCCTGTACAATTGCATTACAACAACACCTCCACCAATACAAATTATTACAGGTCTGCAATATGTCTTAAATACACAATAACTTGGTGATAAATTGTGAAACGAAAACCAGTGCTCTTTGTTGATGACAGTCCTGACTCACTGGAAGCATTGCGGCTCTTTGACCAATCAGGAATTGATTACGTACGATATGACATGAGAAAGTTTGAAGAGAGCTGTTGTGGCGAGCTTCCAACTACTAAAGCACCGTCAGTTTTTGCCCCTGACGGTTTATTCAAAGGGCTTGACGATATCAAACGTTACCTTTCTGGAAACCATTACTACGACGATAAGCTAAGCGAAAGTGCATACTGGTAAGTTTTCAAAATAATTTTGTTCACTGAATATAGATGGTTTTGGCATTCCTATCTATATACAGGCCAAAAAGCAAAGGCAAATACTAAGGTTAGAAGATTTGTTTATTATTCTCCTTTGATTCGCTGTTTGAGCGAAATGTTATTTTATATTATTTCATTCAATGAAGTGGTTCATGGAATTTCAACGTAGATGGATCCTTCTTTTATGAAGGCATGGTAGAGCTTCAAATCCCCCGAAGATCTCCAAGCAGGATTCTGTTCTACCCATGTATCTTCTTTTTTCCAGCTTGGCATGTTCTCCAGCTTGCCACTAAAGATGTTAAACTCATAAAAATGCCTATGACAGACTATTCTGTCTCCATTGAACTCTCCTTTTGACAAAGGAGCTCCCTTGTGCGGGCAGCTATTATCAAACGCAAAGAGCTTACCATTCCTAAATCCTACCATTACATCTACAGAATTATTAACTGTGAAGACGTTCCAGCTATTGTCAGCAATGTCCTGTGCATTGCAGAGTCTGTGTATCATTCCTGAGCTGCAATAAAAAGGTGGATAAAGCGCCCAAGAAGGGCACTAGAGGTGTATTAATCCGCCCTGAGAACCGGTATGCGGAGACTGTCCTGCGAACTTTCTCCTAAAGTGACCGGAGGGCCTCTTTGAGAGAAGTTCAATGAACCATGCCTCATGCTCAACTTCTTCCTGCATTATTCTCTGTGCAATATCGTATGTTCTTGGATCCTTGCCTGCAGTCATGTCGCAAACTTCTCCCCATGAGCGTATTGCACACTGTTCTGCTTCCAGCAGTACCTTAAGAATTGAGTTTATATCCTCCCAGTTATCAGGGAGAAAGGCATCAGGACAACCTGCTTGATCTGCAAATTTTCGGATATCTCGTGGAAGGGCACCGCCAAGTTCATACAGACGCGGCGTCATCGCTTCGAAATGATTCCTGTCTTCGATTCTGGCATCTTCCACAATTTCCTTTATTCCTTCTCCTTCCAGTCCTGTACAGTGCATTCTTAGAATAGTATAGTAGTAATAAGTCGTAAACTCCGCACCGACTCCTTTTGTAATAAGCTCCTTTAGCTTTTCAACGTTTACGCCATTTTTCTTTAGAACTTCTATTGCTACTATATTTGGATGAGGCTTTGAGGTTTTTGCATAATCTGCATCAGTCATGGAGGCAATAGTGCTTGGTGATTATTAAAGGATTTCTACCGGCGTAAGAGACACAGTTTGGAGCCATAGGTTGCGGCTTACCATTGTGCCTTGAAGCCATGTCAACAAAAATAGTTAAAGATACTGCAAATGTCAGAATAGTTTACTCTACATATACAGTAAAGGGAGAATGATTTCTCTTGCATTTTTTGTCACGACCTAGACATTCTCGAAGCTTCTTCAAAGACCTTTGCCGCATTTGTATTCATCTTTGAAATCTCTTTAACATTATCCTTTGCGAATTGCATCGAAGACCTTGAAGCCTCCATCGATGCAAACATGATATCATTTGACAGTTTTGATGCAGCAATTGTAGTATCAGCCAAATTGCTGGCCCATCGTACATACATTTCAGCTGCTCTCTTCGGAAGGTTCCATACTAGCGCAGCAGTACCTAAACCATTGCCATAGTATGATAGGACAGATTGTATTGCGTTTGCAATTTCTTTTTGCGATTCCAGATAATCTTCAGTCATTTCTCTTATTGCACGTATATTCTGTTCCTGAAAATCGTAAAAGGTAGCAGTATACTCTGGAATATCCTTCTTTGCTTCCTGCAAGGCCCTTCTTGCGGTATCCTTCGTTTCTTCGATGGCTTTGTTAACCACCTGTTCACTTTCTCTCTGAGCTCTTGTTTCTTCTCTTCCAGCTTTTTCATCTCTTTTTGTTGAAGAGGCCATATTACGCTAAGAGTAACTTCGTAGATAAAACTTTCACCTTCTATTTACATGAGAGATTTCAGAAAAATATCAACCCTTCTCAATAATACTGCCATTTGTAACATCAAGATGACGCTTCCTATGGCGATTAAACTACGACTGACCTTATCTGCCAGTCGGCCCATAACAGAACGTAAATTTATACTGCATGAAGAGTAGATCCAAAATTAAGCCTCTGTTCTACTAGGAGGCATATTCGGGTGCACATCCCGTCTGTGCTTTTCCATTTTTTCTATCGATGGAAATATCTGTTCGCATACATCACAGGTTCGCCTCTTCTTGCTCTTTTGCTTTCTACCTGTCAAATAATCGGCCAAGACCATAAGATAGATCGTAATTCCCCACATTTCGGTCGCTTCAATATATCTAGGCGCTATTCTTTTATAGGATTTACAATTGCAAAACAAAAGGTCGCATCATTTGGTGATAATCACTTTAGAAAGTATTACGAAATTAACCATGTTTTGTCAGCAGGCAACTACTCGCTAATAAGAAAAACTAATTCAGCAATACCGCTACCATTCCTTCCCGCTTTTCTCTTGAAACAGTTTGAAGGCACCACATCCCTTTGTTCAAGCAATAACATTTCGCGTAAGATTCAAATGTTTTCCAGGTTCCATCTCTTCCCGTGGCACGTAAGGCTGCAATTCTGATTCCAGTGGTAGTAGCTGCTGCAGCAATTGGTGTGCTTGGAATTTCTTATGTTCCTTCACAAGTATCTAGCAAGGAGGCGATAGAGTTTCCCAAAGGAACTGTAAGGGTCAATGATGACGTTATTACCGTGGAAATTGCAGAAACTGCAGCCCAGAAGGAAAGATGGCTTATGTTCAGAAATGACAAGCTTCCACTTGACTCTGCAATGTTGCTCAAATATGACAAGCCTGACTTGTACTCGATATGGTTGCTTAATATACAATACAACTTGGACCTGATATGGTTTAGCGAAAACGGAACTGCAGTCTATATCATAAAAAATGCTCCTCCATGCCAGACTGCATTCGATCCCACGACCTGCACATACAAGAATACAGAGCCAGCCCTATACATCATGGCAGCTACTGCAGGCTTTGTGGAAAAGCATAGAATAACAGAAGGATCCAAAATGACAATAATTTCAGTCTAGATAGATTTGCAATTGATGGCTTCTTCTGCTGTCTGGTCTCTCCTATCCAAGTTTGTGGTCAATAACGACAGACTGCCAACATAGTTGTTTGAAAATATTTAAATCAGGTCAGACTAACCAGCGTTGTACTGAAATAAGCTTTGCCAAATCTAAATTAGTAGTACAAAGTCAAGTTTATTTATGAAATTCCTCCTTGCAGATAGAACGGCAATTCAGATGGAAGATACAGAAGTTATAGAATTTCTCAAAGAACCTTACATCCTCAGGCTCGGGGTCCTAGATTACCGGGACGGGTTTCCTCTAGTCCATCCTGTCTGGTACCATTACGAAGGTGGGACTTTTTTCATCGCTACAGACAGCACAGGGGTAAAGGCAAAGTCTTTACGGAAAAACTCGACTGCCTATTTTGTGATAGATATTGCGTCAGGAAGTTCAAGCCCGATGGGTGTCAGAGGAAGAGGAACTGCCAAGGTCATTGACGATATAGAATATGCAACCAAGGTCACTGCTCACAATATTACTAGGTACCTTGGTTCTCTTGAAGGCCCTGCAGCCAACAAGATAATGGCTATGGCAAAGTATTCCAGTGTCATAGAGCTTACTCCTACATATATCGCAAGCTGGAAATTCTGAGCCTCCCTGATCAAATCAGTCTTTAATTTACTACAGAGGTATGCCGGTTAAAGTGATCAAGTCGTCTGGTCCCGGCCGATCGTCTTCTTTAACTCGTCATAGGCCTGTTTCACTTCATCGACTGCCGCCCCATCTTCAAGTGTTGAAATGTCTCCTATCGGCTGCCCACTTGCTATGGACCTGAGCAACCTTCTCATTATCTTGCCGCTACGTGTCTTGGGAAGCCTGTTGACAAAATAGATTTCCTGCGGCGTCGCGATAGGACCCACTGACCTTTTAATATGGTCTACGAGTTCTTGGTTGAGCTGGTCTGACTGTGCAAAGCCAGATTTGAGAACAAGAAAGGCGATTATTGATTCACCCTTCGTAGGGTCAGGCTTTCCCGTGACCGCAGCCTCTGCGATTGCAGGATAAGATACAAAAGCGCTTTCAAGTTCCATGGTGCCAAGTCTGTGACCTGCCACCTTCAAAACATCATCCGCACGTCCTAGGAGCCAGATGTATCCTTCACTGTCGATCAATGCATAGTCTCCTGGATAGTATTGGCCTTCAAATTTAGTCCAGTAGGTTTTGGAGTATTTGTCGTCATCATTCCACAGAGTCAAAAGCATGCCCGGCCATGGCTTTCTGACTACCAATAACCCTTTTGTGCCTGCCGTAACCTCTTTTCCATCTTCATCAACTACTGCTACATCTATTCCAGGAACTGGAAAGGTTGCAGAGCCAGGCTTCATGGGGATGCAGCCTCCCAGACCAGCGCATGCACTTAACATTATTCCACCTGTCTCTGTCTGCCACCAAGTGTCTACTACCGGGCAGTTTCCCTTGCCTATCGTAGTAAAGTACCATTTCCATACTTCTGGGTTGATAGGTTCGCCTACCGTGCCAAGAAGACGTAGCGATGATAGGTCAAACGAGTTTGGGATGCTGTCTCCCCATTTCATGTACATCCTGAGCGCTGTAGGCGTGGTGTATAGAATGGTTGCTCCATGTTTTTGGACTATTGCCCAGTACCTGTCTGGCTTTGGGTAATCCGGCGCGCCTTCATAAATTATCTCAGTCACGCCGTGGATAAGCGGAGCATATACAACATAGCTATGTCCGGTCACCCAACCGACGTCTGCCGTGCAGAAAAAGATATCATCCCTTTTGAAACCAAAGACCCACTTGGCAGTAGAGTGCAAAAAAGTCAGGTACCCGCCTGTTCCATGTACTACCCCTTTTGGCTTGCCTGTTGTACCAGAGGTGTATAGGATAAAAAGAGGGTGAGTGCTTTCAACAGGTACTGGCTCACATCCGTTCTGGACATTTTCTGTTGCTTCGTGCCACCAAATGTCTTTGGGACCCATCTTGATATTGTTGCCTGCCCTTCTTAACACAACGACATGTTCTACCGATGGTGTAGATCGGACTGCTTCGTCTGTCAGACCTTTCAGCTCTACTATTTTGCCTTTTCTGTATCCGCCATCAGCAGTTACAATAACTCTTGAATTTGCATCGTTTATCCTGTCTGCTAAGGCAGAGGAGCTAAAGCCGGAAAAGACAACCGAATGTATCGCTCCAATTCGTGCACATGACAGCATTGCCACATGGAGCTCAGGCACCATCGGCATGTAAATTGTTACTCTATCTCCTTTCTTTACGCCAAGTCGTTTCAATGCGTTGGCAAACCTATTCACCTGCCTGTAAAGCTGAAGGTACGAGATTGTTCTGCTATCGCCGTTTTCTCCTTCCCAGATCAAGGCCACTTTATTTTTTGTTTCAGACGATACATGTCTATCAAGACAGTTTACTGATGCGTTTAACAATCCACCGCAAAACCACTTTGCAAATGGAGGATCCCAGTCAAGGACCCTATCCCACTGCTTCGACCATTCAAGGCCTTTCGCCTGCTCTGACCAGAACGCCAATGGGTCTTCCATAGCCTTTTTGGCAAGAATTCTGACTGCCATCGTAGGATCAAGTATTACTTGTTTCTCTCCATACTGTGTTGAGCCAAGATCCAATTCAAATGAAGCTTGACAATCTTATTTTAAAAGCATTGCTAGCTTGCTTTATTAAATGGAGAAAGGGATTCTGTACCCAGAAATTTCTTACTAGGAACTCTACCAATATATTAAAAATAGTGAACACTTACTCTGATCATAGTTTGAAGTACAGAAGTAGAACAGAAATAGTAGCAATGATCCTAGAGGCCGCTAACGGAGGAGCCACAAAGACGAAAATAATGTACAAGGCATTCCTAAGCTACGCACAGCTGAGAGAGTACCTTTCTGTACTGATTGAGAACAACCTCCTTCAGTACGTAGAAGGCTCGCAGACATACAAGACTACAGAAAAGGGTCTTAACTTCCTGAAAATGAATAATGAAATTGGAGAGCTTTTGCAGACTCCCTCTATCAAAGAGAGGTAGGGCCCCTCTTCTTTTTTTAGACCTTTTCTACTTTGAGATAACTTGGCTTATCCAAGCCGGGTCACTAGCTTCGCCGCTGGCTACCACAGCTACCTTCTCATCTTGGCTGGGCGAAATAGGCTTTGCTGTCTCTATCTCCTTTGGTGGCTCCCTTGCGGGTGTGACTTCCGTATCAGATCTTGCAGCTGTAGAGCTAATGTTCTCTAGAGTCTGAAGCGACAATTTTGTCTTAACATTGGCTATTTCTGTTTTCTCGTTATTGATATGCTCAATCAGCTCGTTTGTATGTATCTTTACCTGCTCGTATGCCTCCTCTGTCATTTCATTGCTTCTGTATTGCAGCTTTGCATCGAATAGTACTGCTCTTATGCTCTTGCTCTCTGATTCCAGCTCAGTCAGCCTTGCCTGCAATTTTTCATTGACCATCCTGTCAGACTCTTCAAGCTCATGTAACCTCTTCTCATATTTTACATATACAAGTTCTGCGTCTTCTTTCATGGTGTCATTCTCAGCGACGATATCCTGTAGTGCCTTTAATCTCTTCAAAGTCAGTGATTTTTGCCTCAGCAATTTTTGTGCGTCAAGTCTCCATCGGGGGATGAAAATTACATAATCTCCCTGAATAACCAGTTGCTCATACGCCAGATGCTTTAAACCAGCTGAGCCACAGTCCACCCCGACAGATTCGATAGAGCCGTCTATGTCTGTCGTTATGCCGACCACCCTTCCTACGAAGGTGCCGTATATGTCCTTAACCTGTTTTCCAACAAACTCGAGCTTTACTTCGCTCATAGAGAGCGTTGCGTAGGCAGGTATAATGATAACAGTGTTAAAATTGTTGCATTATTTGGTAAGGGTTTGCTACATATTTGAAGCGCAAAATAGTCCAAGAAACATCAAAGTTGTGATTTGTTTATTAATCTGCTCACGCAGTCTATACAGCTGCCCGGAGAAGACGTATTACAATGTCCCAGAATGATCCCTTTAGGGATGATTTCACTGACCATGAGAAGCAAGCTCTTGCGGATCATTTTTCAAATACAGACAGGCCAATTTTTGCTATAATCACGCCGAAACAGGTCGACAGAGGTGCCCTTATGTCGAGGTATTCCAGAACAGATAAGACTATGAGAAGGGTTTTCTTGGATGAGTTTGCCAATAATCCAAATAGAGGTGAGGAGTTTTACAATAAAGTCCTTCTGGAATATGGCGACGACTCAGTAGCTGAGCTTGGCGATGCTCAGGTAGGTATAGAATGGATTTCAAATATTGCGGCAAAAAAAATTGAAGACAGAAGGGTCGGCCTATCATACTTGGAGAAATCTTCCCGCTATGTAGCGCTCGACCAAAAGGTGCAGGGCAGATACAAGTATCACTTAGAAGAGCGAATCATGTCCTCAAGATATGCAGACACGTACATACAGGCCTGCGATCATGCATTTGAACTGTACAGTAAGACCATAAATCCTATGCAAAAATTTCTGGAAGAGAAAGAGCCCATAGAGCAATTTTCATTTCTTGACTCTGGATCTGGCCAAGAGAAACTTTTTGGCAATCTCAAGTCACAAAATGATATAGAATCTGCAAAGAGAGTATATAGGTCCACAATAAAGGCCAAGGCACTTGATATACTCAGGAGCCTGCTGCCTGCATCCACTCTGACGAACATTGGAATTTCTGGAAACGGAAGGGCATTTGAATACCTCTTGTCAATTCTATTTTGTTCAAATCTTTCGGAGACCAGAAGATTGGCTTTAAAATTATCTGTAGAACTCAATGCCATTATACCATCATTTGTACGACGTGCAAATGATAAATATGGTCAACGCCTTCAACAATACCTTACAGATACATCAAGAGCTGTAAAAGAGGTCTCCAGAAAGCACCTGGCACATGTAGTAATTGAAGAAAACCCTAGGATAGTAAAGTTGCTCGATTTTGAAGAAAATACAGTTGCAGAAACAAAGGTTGCGTCGGCAATTCTCTATGAACATGCGTACGGCCAATCGCTTGAGAATATTAGGCGGTACGTAAAATCCCTTCCGGTCCATGAGAGAGCCAAGATAATCACTGCTTATACGGAATTTCGTTCAAACAGGAGGCATAGACCAGGAAGAGCGTTTGAAGTGATTGACTATACGTTTGAGCTATTTACAAACTTTGGCATATTCAGAGATCTGCATAGACACAGAATCCTTACTATTGAGAGGCAATTGCTTTCCACAAAACACGGCTATGACCTACCTGCCCAAATGGTTGAGCTCGGATTAGAGTCAGATTTTCGTGATTGCATGTATGCATCAAAAATAGCGTACGAGGAAATCTCCAAGACTATGCCAGAGGAAGCACAATACGTAGTAAATTTTGCCTACAAATATCCTTATTTTATCAAACTGAACCTGCGCGAATTCTGTCATATGGTTGAGCTAAGAACAGTACCGCAGGGGCATCCCGATTACAGGTCAGTATGCCAGCAAATGTTCCGTCAGATAAGTGATGTTCATCCATTGCTTGCACAAGGGATCAGATTTGTCGATATGAATACATATGAGCTTGAAAGGCTTGATTCAGAAAAAAGAGTCGAGAGGAAAAGACAGGAGACTTAGTTTTGTTTTGGTCATTGAATGTCATTAAATGGTATTATACGCCATTTAAGGCCAAAGTATATATATCACCATATACTACCATTATACGGTAATTAAAATGGTAGACAAGACAACAAAAGACGAAACTACAAGAACAACGGATGCACTTGATACTGTCAGAGACAACTATCTAAGGACGATCGACGAAGTTGCCAAGATTCAACCACAATACTCTCAGTCGATTTCTAACCTGCAACTGGATTACATCCAGACAGCCAAGAACATGATCCAGACAGCATTCTCTGCCCAGAAGCAGATAGCTGGAACATTGAACCTTCCTGCTGCAAGTATGTACAATGACCAATTTGCAAAGCAGTCAAACGAGATCACAAATAACGCAATAAGGTCGGTAGGCATCAACAACCAGCTGACCATTAATGCATTGGATGCAGCAAGGGAGAACCTAAAGATCTACAACAGGACAGTCGATGCAGTGACTGAATTCAATACCAACGTTCTGAAAGCGTGGACTTCGTTCTTCTCTGCACAACAGCAACAATTCTTCAGGCAGTAACTAACTATCTAGTTACTATATCCTCTTATTTTATTCGCAGAAAGTGCAATAATCATTATTGTATATTTTATCAAAGCTCTAACCCAAGCATTATTTTGTTGGTAGTGGGCTATCTTTGTGTGCCAGCAAAAGCAAGCAAGTAATAGATATATAGACTTTGAAATAATTTATCATGTGGCTGCTCAATCATCAGTTTCTCAGTACACTGCCAATGAATACATCTGCGAGGACTGCGGTGCTCTATATGTTCACGATAACCCAACTACGCTAGAGAGCATGAAGGATGTACATAACCAGCTTTGTGCAGTAAAGAGACAAAAGACGATAGCAGCGGAATCGGCCAAGGCCGCATCTCGTCTTGCTGCTGCAAAATCAGCGGCTGCAGCTTCGGCAATGGCTCCTGCGGCGTCTTCATCATCTCCCCCCTCTCCTGCTTCTAGTTCTCCTGCAGCCTCCCCAGCTCCAGGCGGCAACACCACCATATCCCTGACAGGCACTGGAACATCCTATTCAAAAGCCGAAGGACCAATAGATGCCAAGTTCAAAGAAAAGAGACAGCAGGCAGGCATGT